>Ga0194129_10003411_pt1 | contig 22115 bp, 17 predicted proteins | sample TA2KigCa35mmetaG_FD_150862 | JGI IMG/M metagenome (GOLD analysis project Ga0194129, IMG submission 150862) | Freshwater microbial communities from Lake Tanganyika, Tanzania - TA2015038 Kigoma Deep Cast 35m | ecosystem: Environmental > Aquatic > Freshwater > Lake | place: Tanzania: Lake...
GTCGTTGAAACAATCACAAGTCGTCCTCCATGACAAAGGCCAGGTGGCGTGCGGCCACCGCCGCCCGCTTGCCTTTCGACGACTCACCGCAATACTTGTGCCGCTCTCAGAAGATGCGATTGCCCTGGCCCGACGAGTAGTCGACGACGAACAGGTTGCCCAGCCCGTCTTCGGCGAAGGTCGGGATGCTCGGCAGCGACTGGCCTGGCAGGAGGCTCGCACGCACCTCGTCGGTCCGGTTCCGCAGGTCGGTGATCGAGTTGGTCAGCGGATCCACGCGGAAGGAGCCGATCTGGCGGCTCCCGAAGCCGAAGTCGGCGAACAGGAACGTGCCGGCGAGGTCGCCGCCATGATCGGGAAACGCGGATCCGCGGTAGACGTAGCCCGCCGCCACGGAGTTGCCGAAGAACGGCAGTTGGCCGCTCGTGCCCGACCTGGCGTACTTGAAGATCGGGTTGACGTTGTCGTTGCGGAGCTCCTCGCTGCCCACGCCCGGCGTCGCGATCATGCCCTCACGCAGCCGCCAGCCGAAGTTGATGCCGTTGAGCGAGCCGGGAGACTGATCCAGGACGGAGGCGTTCTGTCGCCGGGCGGAATGAAGTTGATCTCCTCCCGCGCCCTCTGCCCGACGTCGCCGATGTACAGGTCGCCGGAAGTGCGGTCGAAGCTCGCCCGCCACGGGTTTCGCAGCCCGTAGGCGTAGATCTCCGGCCGCACCACCAGGCTCGGCGGGGCGGGCGACTGCAGGTTGCCGTTGGGATTCACGGTCATGGTGACCGCGGAAATCGAATAGGTGGATGCGGGATTCCCGAAATCCAGTCCTGGCCCCACGTCGACCCGCAGCAGCTTCCCCAGGAGGGTGCTCGTGTTCTGTGCGTTGTTCTCCGGATCACCGCCGTCGCTCGTCAGCACGTACGGTCCATCGCCGACGGCGGCGTGCAGGATCGTGCCTCCGGTCGGGTTGAATCCGATCCAGCCGCCCGCGTGCTTGAGGTTGGTGACCGTCGGAGTCAGGACGGTGATCACGTTCTTGCGGACGCCGTTCTGCACGACGCCGCCCAACGCCGAAAACTGATCGACGCGAAACTCGGTGCCGTTGTTCGCGGTGTAATACGCGTAGAACAGGCCGTTCGAGGCGTAGGCGGGATGAAACGCGAGCCCCAGCAACCCCGTCTCGTTGACGACACTCAGATCGGAGCCGGGGACGGCCGTGTTGTCGAGCGTCATGAACGGCTGGGGCGTGGCCGTCGGCGAGCCCGTGTCGATGGACCGAATCTGGCCGGCCTGCTGGACCACGTACAGCGTCGTCGGCAGACCGGGGGCGACGGCCGTCGAAACGGGACTCACGAAGCCGGTCGAGCCGGTGGTCACCCGCTGGAGGCCGATCTGACCGACGGCAACCCGCCCCGGAACGGAGGCGATTGCCAGCGTCAGGAGCACTCCTCGAATCATGCCGGGCATGTCGTCACCTCCCCTCTCGTGAACGGCCGAATCGTACGGGTCGGCCGCGGGAATGCCAGCACGCGGCACGGTTCGGAGCATCCGTGCGGCACGCGACACCCCGCCCCCGCGGCTGCAGGCCGGCACCCGGGGACACGGCGGCAAGCCGTCACTCGATCCCGAGGACGTCGCGCATCGAGTACAGGGCGGCGGGCTTGCCCACCAGGAACCGCGCTGCGGCCAGCGCGCCGCGGGCGTAGCAGTCGCGGTTGGTGGCCCGCACGTTCACCGAGAACGATTCGCCGTCCATGCCGAACAGGATCGTGTGCTCGCCCGGATTGTCGCCGGCGCGGACGGCGTGGTAGCCGATCTCGTCGGCGGGCCGCGCCCCCGGCCGTCCCTCGCGGCCGTGGGCCGCTCGCGCCTGCCCCATCGCCTGCTGCACGATCGCTCCGAACTTCAGCGCCGTGCCGCTTGGGGAATCCTCCTTGTGGCGGTGGTGGCACTCGATGATCTCGACGTCGGTCCGCCCGCCGACCCGGGTGAGCAGTTCGCCGGCCCGGCCCACCATGTCCATGGCGATGTTCACCGCCAGGCTCATGCTCGGCGACTGGAGGATCGGGATCGTCTTCGCGGCGGCAGCGATCGCGTGCCGCTCGGGATCCTCGAGGCCGGTCGTGGCCACGACCAACGGCACCCGCTGCGCCGCGCAGGCCGCCACGATCCCGCACACGGCCTCGGGCAGCGAGAAGTCGATCGCGACGTCGGCCGGGCAGTCCCAGGCCGAGCCGATCGCGACGCCCGCCGGGGGCAGTCCCGCCAGCGTGCCCGCGTCGGCGCCTGCGCGGGGATGACCCTGCCGTTCGATCGCGGCCACCAGCCTCCAGGGCACCGTGTCGGCCGCGGCGCAGGCCACGATCCGCTGGCCCATCCGGCCGGCCGCCCCGTGCACGACGAGCCGGAGCGGAGCGGTCATGAGTAGAGGTCGATGGCCTGCACGATCTCGTCGAGCCGGTTGCCGACGCTCACGGCGCGGTTGGCGAAGTTGGCCCGGCTCACGCCGCGGCTGCCGAGAACCTCGTCGAACAGCTTCTGGTCGGTCGTGTGGTAGGCGACGGTGGCCGTCGGGTCCTTGAGCTGATGCCCGGTGAGGATGCAGACCACCCGCTCGTCGCGGCCGATCACCCCTTCGGCCACCAGCTGCCGCGCGCCGGCCACGCTGGCGGCGCTGGCCGGCTCGCAGCCCAGTCCACCGGCGCCCACCTGCGCCTTGGCGTCGAGGATCTCCTGCTCGCTCACCTCGCGAACCACGCCGTCGCAGACCTCCAGGGCCCGCAGGCACTTGTTGAGATTCACCGGCCGGTTGATCTCGATGGCGCTGGCGATCGTGTGGGCCCGCTTCTGGTCGCGGTCGAGCTCGTCGTAGTAGTGGCAGGCCGGAGCGAGGTCGGCCCTCCCCCCGTCCCAGCGGAGGCCGCGGCGGTGGTAGAGCTCGTAGAGCGTGTTGGCGCCGGCCGCGTTGATGATCGCCAGCCGCGGCACCCGGTCGATGAGGCCGAGCTTCCGCAGCTCGGCGAAGGCCTTGCCGAAGGCGCTGGAGTTGCCGAGGTTGCCGCCGGGCACCACGATCCAGTCGGGCACCTCCCAGCCGAGCGACTCCAGCACCCGCAGCATGATCGTCTTCTGGCCCTCGAGCCGGAACGGGTTCACGCTGTTGACGAGGTAGATCCCCATCTTGCCCGACACTTCCTTGACGCGGGCCATCGCGTCGTCGAAGTCGCCGGCGATCTGGATGGTCAGGGCCCCGTAGTCGAGGGCCTGGGAGAGCTTGCCGTAGGAGATCTTCCCGGAGCCGATGAAGATGATCGCCTTCATCAGGCGGGTGACGGCGCAGTAGACGGCGAGCGAGGCGCTGGTGTTCCCGGTGGAGGCACAGGCCGCCCGCCGCGCGCCGATCATCCGGGCGTGCGTGAAGGCGGCCGACATCCCGTTGTCCTTGAAGGAGCCCGACGGGTTGAGGCCCTCGTACTGCAGGAACAGCCGGCCCGCGTTGACGCCCACGTAGTTCGCCACGCCGTCGGACGGCGGACACTGCGTCTGCCCCTCGCCGATCGTGACCACGCTCTCGCGGGGCGCGAAGGGGAGCAGTTCGTGGAACCTCCACACGCCGCTGAACGCCAGCGGGTCGCTGCGCCGCATCCACTTCCGCTCGAAGAACTCGAACGACGTCGGGGGCCGCAGCCGGTCCCAGTCGTATTCCACGTCGAGCAGGTTGCCGCACGAGGGGCAGGCGGTGAGCACCTCGTCGACCGAGAAGGTCGCCCTGCAGGCCGGGTCGATGCACTGCTGGAAGGCAAGATCGGTGCGGGCGGCGACGGCCACGAAAGCGGACTCCACGACCAGCGGACGGAAGCCCACGGCGGTGCTCACGCCGCGGACCGGGAAGGTATCGACCACCGGACAGCGTCAAAGGTAGGTCATCAAAACCGGGCCAGCAAGCACGCTCGAACCCACCGCGCCGGCACGAACGATTGCCATCGGCGACCGTAAGGCCTGCCAGTTTGACAGTCCGCGCTGGGCCGGTTACGAATGAGGGGCTCGAGAGTTGAGGTCGGGGAGGTCCCGCGTCGGCTCCTGCGGCAGGCGCACCAACGGGTCGATCCATCATGTTGAAGGCAGCGGAACTCAAGTCGTTTCGAATGATCCTCGAGTCGCTGCGGGCGCGGCTGCGCGGCGACGTGACCACCATGGCCGATGCGGCCCTGCGGAACTCGGGCACCACCGCCAGCGGTGACCTCTCGAGGATGCCCATCCACATGGCGGACATCGGCTCGGACGCCTACGAGCAGGAGTTCACGCTCAGCCTGATGGCCAACGAAGAGGAGACTCTCGAACTCGTCGAACAGGCCCTGAAGCGAATCAAGGCCCGCAAGTTCGGCGTCTGCGAGGAGTGCGGGGGTGCGATCGCCAAGAAGCGACTGGAAGCGATTCCGTTCGCCGCACACTGCATCCGCTGCGCCGAGAAACTGGAGACCGGCGGTCAGTTCCGGCCGCGTCAGCCCCGCTGACGGCCTGCCGACCACGAAGGACACCATGGATTCGACGGCCAAAGGCTGGCCTCTGTTCCTCGTGGTGACGGCCGCCGCCGCCGCCGGAGACCTCGCGTCGAAGTCGTGGGTGTTCGGCGTTCAGGGCATGCCGGGCGAGTCCGCCGCGATCCCGATCGTCCCGCCGCTGCTGGCCGTGGAGACGAACCTCAACGAGGGAGCGCTGTTTGGCATGGGGCAGGGGATGGGCGCGGTGTTCGCTACGGTGTCGGTGGCCGCGATCCTGGGCATCCTGGCCCTCGTCGCGCGGCCCTCCACGCGGGCCGACCGCTGGGTGCTGACGGCCCTCGGGCTGATCGTCGGCGGGATCATCGGCAACCTCTTCGACCGGCTCGGGCTCGCGGGCCTGCGCTGGCACGCGCCCGCCGAGCGGATCGGGAAGCCCGTGTTGGCCGTTCGCGACTGGATCCACTTCGAGATTCCCGGAGTGCTCGACTGGCCGATCTTCAACCTCGCCGATTCCTGGCTCGTGATCGGGGCCGCGATGCTGCTGTACTCGTCGTTCGCGTACCGCGAGCCGGTCGACACGGAGCCGCTCGTCCGGCCATGACGCCCTCCGGCCCCGTCGCCGCGGCCGTCGCCGACCGGCTTGCCGCGGCCCTGGCTGCAGCCCGGGCCGCGGCCGCCGACACCCTCGGCTGGTTCCAGCGGGGTGGGCTCGTCGTCGACACCAAGTCCGACGCCTCGCCGGTCACGCAGGCCGACCGCGCGGCCGAGGCGATCCTGCGTCGCGAACTGCTCGGAGCCTTTCCCGACGACGCCTTCCTCGGGGAGGAGACCGGAGCCACGCCCGGCCACTCGGGCTGGGAATGGGTGGTCGACCCGATCGACGGCACGAAGTCGTTCATCCGCGGCGTGCCGCTCTACGCCACGCTCGTCGGCTGCCGGTACGGTGGCCGCGGCATGCTCGGTGTGATCGCGATCCCGGCGCTCGACGAGGTGGCCTACGCGGCCCGGGGCGGCGGCGCCTGGCACGCGCGGGGCTTGGCAGCCCCGGTGCCGGCCGGCGTGTCGACGAAGCGGTCGCTGGGCGAGTCGCTGGTCTGCTCGAGCGACTTCACCTCCTTCGCCCGCTGGTCGGGAGGCGCCACCGCGGGCTCGAACGCTCGGGAGCGGCTGGAGTCGGCCTGCGGCGTGGTCCGCACCTGGGGCGACGGCTACGGCTACCTGCTCGTGGCCACGGGCCGCGCGGAAATCATGGTCGACCCGCTGCTCAACGCCTGGGACGCGGCGGCGGTCGACGTCGTCGTCACCGAGGCCGGTGGCCGGTTCAGCGACTGGCGGGGCGGCGACAGCATCGAGTCCGGGGACGGGATCGCGACCAACGGACTCGTGCACGACGCCGCCCTCGCCCACCTCCGCGGAGCATGACCATGACGCCACGACTCTCCCTGGCCGCGGGCCTGGCCCTTGGCTGCCTCGCCCTCGCGGCGGCTGCCGCCGAGCCGACCCGGCCGCGAAACGTGCTGTTCATCATCGCCGACGACCTCAACAACTCGCTCGGCTGCTACGGCGACGGGCTCGCGAAGACGCCGCACATCGACCGGCTGGCCGCCCGCGGCGTGCGGTTCGACCGCGCCTACTGCACCTTTCCACTCTGCGGCCCGAGCCGCAACTCCTTCCTCACGGGGCTGCACCCCAACGCCACCGGCATCCTCGCCAACGCCCAGGTCTTCCGGCAGACCATCCCCGGCCATCCGAGCCTGCCCGAGCTCTTCCGGCGGCAGGGCGGTTTCGCGGCCCGCGTCGGCAAGCTCTACCACTACAACGTGCCGGCGAGCATCGGCACCGCCGGCCACGACGACCCCGCTTCCTGGGAGGCCGCGTTCAACCCCGCCGGCGTCGATCACCTCGAGGAGGAGCCGCGGATCTTTTCGCTCGAGCCCGGGCACTTCGGCGGCACGCTGAGTTGGTATGCCTCGCCGGCTCCCGATGCCGCGCACACCGACGGCCTGATCGCGGATCGGGCCGAGCGGCTGCTCGCGGAGCGTGCCGCCGACCGGTCGCGGCCGTTCTTTCTCGCGGTCGGGTTCTACCGGCCGCACACGCCGTACGTGGCACCCCGCCCGTACTTCGACCTCCATCCGGCCGCGGAGATGCCCGTCGTGACCGGCATCGCCGAGGATCGCGACGACATTCCCTCCGCCGCCCTCGAGAGCGGCCATCGCGAACAGGATGAGATGACGGACGACCTCCGCCGAGAGGCGCAGCAGGCCTACCGGGCGAGCATCGGCTTCCTCGACGCCCAGGTCGGCCGCGTGATCGCCGCGCTGGATGCGCACGGCCTCGCCGACGACACCGTCGTGGTCTTCACCAGTGATCACGGCTACCACCTCGGGGAGCACGGGCTCTGGCAGAAGACGAGCCTCTTCGAGGAGAGCTGCCGGGTGCCGCTCCTGGTGGTGTGGCCCGGCCGGACACGGCCGGGCGGGGTGGCCCGCGCACCGGTCAGCCAGATCGATCTTTATCCCACGCTCGCTGCCGGCTGCGGCCTGGCCGCGCCGAGCCTGCCGGGCCAGGATCTGGCACCGCTCCTCGCCGATCCGCAGGCCGCGGGACGGAACTGGGCGTTGACGCAGGTGGTGCGGCCCGGCCGGAAGAAGGCGGGCGGCGACCGCGAGCCGTTCTCGGGCTACTCGCTGCGCACACCGCGCTGGCGCTACACCGAGTGGGACGAGGGACGCCGTGGCCGCGAACTCTACGACCACGACGCCGACCCGCGGGAACTCACGAATCTCGCCGACGCCCCCGACCACGCGACTGACGTCGCCGCCCTCTCCACCCATCTCCGCGGCGCGGTGGCCGCGTCGTTCCCGGCGTCGGGCAGCGTGCCGCCGCTCCGCGACGGCACGTGGCCCCCGGCCCTCGTCGTCCCCGGCGGCGGCCGCTGACCCGTGTCGCCGGCCGCTGCGGCGGAAGCTGCTGCACGCGGGTTGGAAAACCCGCGCTCCGGGCAGGCAGTGTCGGCGCAGCTGCACGCGGGTTGGAAAACCCGCGCTCCGGGCAGGCAGTGTCGGCGCAGCTGCACGCGGGTTGGAAACCGCGCTACGAGGGGCAGGGCCGGCGCAGCAGCTGCGCGGGCTGGAAAGCCGGGCGACGTGTGGGCGGCCACGTCACTCGTAGAGCAGCGCCCCGCGCCGGCGGTCGGCGAAGGCCCGCTCCTCGGGCTCCCATGCCGCGGCGATCTCCCGCCAGCCGGCCCCCGCCTCGATGGCCAACCGCTCGCGATCCGAGCCGAACAGCAGGTCGATCGCGATCGGATCGTCCACGAACTCGTAGGTTTCCGTCCGCCACGCGAATCGCCCCGGATCCTGCCGGCGCATTTCGAGCAGGATCGCCAGGCCCGTCCGCACCGGCAGGAACGTCTCGCGGTCGGTCACGTGCACCTGCACGCCGCCGCAGTCGCGGCCCGCGTGCTTTTGAAAGGTCGGGCGGTACGTCACCGGCCGGAAGAAAACTCCCGGCAATCCCTCGGCCGTCAGCCGCCGCGCCAGGGCCACGCCGTCGACCCAGGGAGCCCCACAGATCTCGAACGGACGCGTCGTGCCGCGACCCTCGCTGAGGTTCGTGCCCTCGAACAGGCACTGGCCGGGGTAGACGACCGCGGTGTCGACCGTCGGCATGTTGGGGGAGGGCAGCACCCAGGGCATGCCGCACTCGTCGCCATACGCGTTGCGTCGCCAGCCCTCGCAGCGCACCACCTCGACCGCGTCGCGCGGCAGGCCGAGGTCGTGGGCGTAGAGCAGTGCGAGCTCCCCCATCGTGAGCCCGTGACGGCTGGCGATGTCGTGCGCCCCGACGAAGCTCTCGTAGCCGGGGCGGAGGGCCGGCCCCTCGACGGCGACCCCGGCGATGGGGTTCGGCCGGTCGAGCACGACCAGCGGGATGCCCAGCGGGGCGGCGGCCTCGAGGCAGTACTTCATGGTCGCCTGGAAGGTGTAGTAGCGGCTGCCGATGTCGACGAGATCGACGAGCAGAACGTCGATGCCCTGCAGCTGGGCTGCGGTCGGCCGCAGGCTCGCGGCGGTGCCGTCGTAGAGGCTCACCAGGCGCGGCGCGGAGCCGGCCGGCTCCTCCCCGGCGATGCCTTTGAGGTCTTGCGCCTGGCCGTGGTAGCCGTGCTCCGGACCGAACACGGCCACGAGGCGCACCCCCGGCACCGCCGCCACCACGTCGACCGCGGACCGCAGCCGGCCGTCGACGGCCGGGGCATGGGTGACCAGCCCCAGGCGGCGGCCCGCCAGTCGCGGATGCCCGTCGCGGCCCAGCACATCGAGTCCCGTCGCCAGCATGAAGCACCTCCACCGGACGGCATCGGGCCGCCATGGCGGCTCATCATCTGCTTTTTTCTTGCTCCGAGGCAGGCTCAGTCCGATACTTTATTCAGGAGATGCACCTTTTACAGGGCTCCCGTTGGTGTCCGGACCGCGGCTGGCGGTTGGCCGGGGAGTACCACCGCGGGAGCGGGAGTTGTCGTGCCAACCCGCCGTCCAACCCGCCGTCGAGGGGCTTCGGGCCCGCTGTGGCTCGAATCGCTCGAGCCGCGGCTGGCGATGTCGGCCGCCCAGGGACTGGTGGCCGTGGGCAGCCAGCCGCAGGGAACGCTGGCGGGCAAGATCGTCTACACGTCGGCCGGCCACGGCTGGCAGTGGAGCGACGTCCTCAACCGCTACGCCACCGACCGGGGCAACCTGCTCTCGATCGTGGAGGACTTCGGCAACCAGGACCAGCTGACGAGTTACGCCGACTACCTGTTCCGCGCAGGAGCCACGGTGGTGCCGATGCGGCCGGTGGGCCGGCAGCCGAACGAGGTCGTGGTGGACAATGACTCGGCCGACGTCGTCTGGAGCGGCTTCTGGACCACGAGCACCTCCGGCACCCGGTGGTACGACGAGGACTACGGCGCGGTCGCCGACTCGGCCCGCTACCGCTATGCGAATGTCAGCAGCTCGAGCGAGACGGCCACGGCCACGTACGCGCCGACGATTCCCGCCGCCGGCTTCTATCCCGTCTATGCCTGGTCGTCGGCAGGCTCCAACCGCACCGATCAGCTCTACCGCGTGAACCATACCGGCGGCAGCACGCAGGTCCGCATCGACCACCGCGAGGTGGGCAACGGCTGGGTTTACCTGGGTACCTACCACTTCGCCGCCGGCCGCTCCCCCGCCGACGGCTCGGTCACGATCAGCAACCTCTCGACGGCCGGCGGCTCGGTGGTGATCGCCGACGCGATCCGGTTCGGCAACGGCATGGGCGACGTCCCCTCCGGCCCCAACGGCATCGGCACCGGCAGCGTGTCGGGCTATCCCCGCGAGGACGAGAACTCGCTGCACTGGCTGTGGCGGGCCGTCGGGCAGTCAACCACGTTTACCAGTCCCTCCACGATCATCGGCACCGACAACGTCTCGGCCCCGATCCGGATGGCGGAGGAGATGAACGTCGACACCAACCCCTACGGCATGAGCGTGTACGTCGGCTTCCACTCCAACGCCACGACTGGCGATCCGGCCACCGCCTCGGGCCGCGGCGCGATCGGACTGGTGCACTCGTCGAATCCCACCCCCAACCAGACCAGCCTCGCGACGGTGCTCGCCAAGCAGATCAACGTCGACATGCGGGCGCTCGACGGCCGCTTCGAATACACCTGGAGCACGCGGACAAGCTACTCGCTCGCCGGCTCGTACGGCGAGATCTCGAACCTCCGCGCCGCGGGGGAGTTCGACGCCACGATCATCGAGGTGGCCTTCCACGACAACACCGCCGACGCCGCGCTGCTGCGCGACGCCGGGGCCCGCGACCAGATCGCCCGCAGCACCTACGAGGGCACGCTCGAGCACCTGATCGCCGCTCCCGGCACGACGACCGCCCCGGCCAACGTCACGCTGCCGTCCCCCCCCGCGCAGGTTTCCGTCACCTGCACGGCCGACGGCACGGCCACGATCTCGTGGGTGCCGGGATCGAGTTCCGCCAACGGCACCAGCGGCGTGTACGGCAACGCGGCGACGGGCTTTCGCGTCTACGGCTCCAGCGACGGCCTCGGCTTCGACGGCGGCACCGTCGCGGCCGGCGGTTCGACCCGCGCGCTGACGATCACGGGCCTCGATTCCACGCAGCCCTACCAGTTCCGCGTGGCGGCCACGAACGCGGGGGGCGAGTCGCTGCCCTCGGAGGTGGTGAGCGTGCTGCCTGCCGTGGGCCCGCGGCAGGTGCTGATCGTCAACGGCTTCGACCGCATCGACAAGAGCCAGAACTACAGGCTCACCTACCTCACGGGGGGCACGACCGAGCGGGTCTGGGCCCGCTACGGCAACAGCCGCGACTACGCGGCGCCGGTCCACGCCGCGATCCAGGCGGCCCGGCCGGGCGTGCGGGTCGATTCCGCGAGCAACGAGGCGGTGATCCAGGGGGCCGTGTCGCTGGCCGCCTACGACGCCGTGGTCTGGATCCTGGGCACCGAATCGACCGCGAACCGCACGGTCGACGCCACCGAGCAGACCCTGGTGGAGTCGTTCGTGGCGGGGGGCGGCCACCTGTTCGCCAGCGGCGCCGAGGTGGGCTGGGACCTCGACAGCCAGAACAACGGGCGGACCTTCTTCCGCACCACGCTCGGCGCGGGCTTTTCCGCCGACGACGCGGGCACCTACCAGGTGACGGCGGCGGCCGGCGGCATCTTCGCGGGCCTGACGGGCTTCGGCTTCTCCAACGGCAGCACGTTCACCGGGCTCGACGGCCAGACCTACAACGTCGCCTTTCCGGACGTGCTCACGCCGCAGACGGGCTCGGCCGTGGCGCTCTCCTACTCCGGCGGCACGGGGGGCGCCGCCGCGGTCCAGCGGGCCGGCACCGGCGGCCGGGGCAACGTGGTGGTCGCCGGCTTCCCGTTCGAGACGATCACCCAGCAGGCGTCGCGAACGGCCGTCATGGACCGCATGCTCGGATTCTTCGCCGTGGTGCCCGACGTGCCGATCACGGTGGCGGCCGGCCAGACCGCGACCGACGCCGTGACGCGGGCGGGCGAGATGCGGCTCGTGAAGCGGGGCGCCGGGCGGCTGATTCTCGATCGGGCCAACACGTTTACGGGAGGCACCGTGATCGAGCAGGGCGAACTCGTCGTCCGCAGCCTGCTCGCGCTGGGGACGGGGGGCGTCGAGGTGCGATCCGGTGGGCGGCTCACGATCGATTGCGGCTTCGGCCGGTTGGACCTGCCGACCCTCGTGCTCGCCGCCGGCGGCCGGATCGACGTCGGCACGGGCGGCTTCGTGCTCGCCGCGGGTGCCTCGGCGGCGGCGATCCGGCAGCAGCTCGTGACCGGCCGCGGCGACGGCGACTGGGCGGCTCCGTCCGGAATCGGCTCGTCAGCGGCAGGGCAGGGGACCAGCCGCGCCGTGGGCATGGTCGTTCAGGGTGACGGCCGCGTGCTCGTCGGCTACGCGGCCCCCGGCGACCTCGATCTCGACGGCATCGTCGACATCATCGACATGGCCGCCTTCACGGGGTCGGGCTACTACCAGTCGGGCAGCGGCGCCGGCTGGGAGGATGGCGACACCAACTACGACGGCGTCGTCGACCTGCTCGACGTGAGCGAGGTGATCGCCGCCGGGCTGTTCAACCAGCCGCCCTACCACCCCTGAGCCGCTGCGGGGCACGCGAACGGCCGCATGCGACCGCGGATTCCACGCTGCGCAACCCGGGGTTTCGCAACTTACGCCGCTGAGCATACGCTATTCCCAGGCGGGAATGGTGTCGGACTCTCTTGTGATCGTCGTGGGGAGCCGCGTCATGTCGGCCATGTGTCGCCATTCGTCTCGATTGAAAACCGGTTTCACGTTGGTGGAACTCTTGGTGGTGATCGCGATCATCGCCACGCTGATCGGCCTCCTGCTGCCGGCGGTGCAGAGCGCCCGCGAGGCGGCGCGGCGCACGCAGTGCAAGAACCACCTCAAGCAGCTCGGCCTCGGCTGCATGAACCACCTCGACGCCCGCAAGCACCTGCCCTCGGGCGGCTGGGGATCCTCGTTCACTGCCGACCCGAACGAGGGCACCGGTCCCGACCAGCCCGGCAGCTGGTACTACGCGATCCTGGCCTACATCGAGCAGAAGACGCTCGCCGAGCTGGGCGCCGGGATGTCCGTCACCTCGGCGGGATTCCGCACCGCCAGCACGCAGCTCCATCAGTCTCCCGTGGCGACCTTCAACTGCCCGAGCCGCCGCGCGGCAAAGACCTACCCGCACCAGTGGGGAACCCTTCGCGCTCAACAGTGGGTTTCGAGCCTGGGCGCCGTAGTGAAGGGAGACTACGCCGCCAACTCGGGCGACTCGCTGACGCACGCGGGCGTGGGATTCGGCTCCGACCAATACTGGCTGCCCGCCGTGGCATCGTACACGTCGACCTCGTGGACCAACACGAACGACCCAAGCCCTCCGAACTCTCGCTTCTACCAGACCGGAGTGATCCACTACCGCAGCAAGATCGGGATCAAGGACCTCAAGGATGGCACGTCGAAGACGTACCTGATCGGAGAGAAGTTCCTCAGCCCCGACGGCTATGAGAAGATACTGCCCGGCGGCTCGGGCTTGTACGGCGACAATCAGGGCACCTGGTCGGGCTTCGAGTGGGACAACCACCGGGTCGCCTGGAACCCATCGAGCAGTTACCAGCAGGCCGACTACCAGCCCCGCCAAGATCGGGCCGGGGTGGACAATCCCGGCTGGCTGGCCTTTGGCAGCGCCCATGCCGGCGGGCTCAACATGGTGATGTGCGACGGGGCGGTCACGACCGTGGGTTACGACATCGACCCGATCGTCCACCGCTACCAGGCCAACCGGCTCGACGGCCAAGCGATCAACGGCAACTGAACCGCGAAGGCGGTGCCCGGGGCAGACGCGGGTTGAAAACCCGCGCTCCTCCACCCCCGTAGCGCGGGTTTTCAACCCGCGTCCCCGCTTCCCAGCGCCACCGTAGCGCGGGTTTTCAACCCGCGAACACCACCCCCGGCACGCCAGTTCAACCCGTAGCGCGGGTTTTCAACCCGCGTCCCCGCTTCCCAGCGCCACCGTAGCGCGGGTTTCCAACCCGCGTGCACCACCCGCGGCCCCGCCTCACTCCGCGGTCGTGAGCTTGAACGCCAGGTTGTTGTCACGGATGCCCGGCTCGTCGTACGACACCTCGAGCCCGAGTCCCGGCTTCGCGGCGTACCGCGCCGGCAGCAGTTCCTTGCCGCCGGCCTGCTTCGAAATCGTCACCGTGTAGAGCCCGAAGTGCACGCCGCCGGGCAGGCTCGAGTCGGGCTTGTCGGCATCCGCCACGGTCGGCGCCACATCGCCAAACTGGTTCGACTGGGCGGTCGCCCGCTTCACGTGGTCGCCCAGGAACGGCTCTGGTTCGAGTGTCACGGTGGCGCCCGAGAGCGGCTTGCCGTCGAGCGTGAGGTGGCAGCGGATCGAGGCGAGGCCCGTCCGCATCGCCTTCCACGCATTCACTCGCGCGGCGATCTCGTCGGCCGACACGCCGCCGTCGTGGTTCGCGTCGAGCCGCTCGAGCGCCGACTTCAGCGCGGGCGAGGCGTCGAGTTCGCCCCCGGCGATCGTGCCATCGCGGTTGGTGTCGTAGGCCTCCAGAGCCCTCGCCCCGGAAGCGGCGGCGTCGATCGTCGGCTGCTGAACCCGGGCCGGGCCCCGGCTACAGCCCAGGATGGCACATCCCGTCAGCAGGGCGAAACACGGTATGGAAATGAGTTTTCTCATGGCCGCCGCCCTCCGGTGGATGGAGTGGATCGCCGCCGACCGTTATACCCACCCAGCGGGGGCTTGGAGGCGCCGGGCTCCAGGTATAAGTTATTCCGCGGTGGGAGGCGGACGGTCCGCTGGTCACAATCGAGGCCCACGAGGAGATTTCTTTCCATGCACACCGCATCACTCCGGCTTGGCTTTGGCTTGATGTCCGTGATGTCCTTGGTCGCCACCGTGGCGCACGCTGCGCCGATCACGTTCGACGTCAACAGTTCCTCCGCCTGGACGACCGGCACGGGCGCCGGCGCGAACTCGTCGGTGACCTACGGCTTCGACTACAGCACCGTCGGCATCCCGCAGGCTCCGGGATCCTCGAACACCCTCGCCATGGCGCTGCGGGCGAATACCAACTCTTCGAGTGGCACCGTCCAGGGCATCACGGTGTCGCCAAACGGCCTCTCGCTCACGGGCGATTACATCATCCGCGCGAAAATCTGGGCCAACACGGTCGGCGGCTGGACGACCGGCGGGGCACTGTCGACCGGCACCGGCACGAGCCAGATGATCGGCCTCGGTGTCGGCTACACCGGTGGCACGCTGTGGAGGGGTGGCAGTTCCGGCACAGCGCCCGGTGGCGGCAGCGGCGTGTGGTTTGCCGCAGCGGGTGACGGTGGCTTCGGCGGCACGAGCAACACGATCCGAGACTATTCCGCCTTCACGGGCAGCGGGGCCCTCCTCGCGAACTTCGTCACGAGCACCTCGGCCTACTTTGCGAGCGGCAGCGGCGCCAACCCGCAGGACAACAACAACGCCTACTACCAGACGGCCTTCCCGGGTCCGCTCGTCAACAGCATCAACAGCGGCACCTGGGCCTCCGTGCAGGGTCAGACGCTGACCACCGGCACCATCACCAACGGGATCGCGGGCTTGGCATGGCGGGATTTCACGATCGAGCGCACCGGTTCGACGGTCACGTGGTCGATCGACACCACGCCGATCGCCACGCTCTCGGGCACGAGCCTGGCCCTCGACGGGGCGACTTCGCTGACGTACTTCGACCCGACGAACAGCGTGGCGAACCCCGCCAGCCTCGTCTTCGGCCTCGTTTCGAGCTACGTCGTGGAAGCGGTGCCCGAGCCCGCCACGTTCGGCCTGCTCGCGGCCGCGGCCGCCGGGGCCATGCCGCTCGTGCGCCGGCTGCGGAGGCGGTCCGCCGACGACTGACCCGCCTCGGCCCACCGAGGAAACTACTCCATCCACCTTTCGGATCGGTTGCACGGATTTCCCAGGAGGCCCGCCATGAGAGCCCGGTCGCTCGTTTCCTTTGTCGCCGCGGCGTGTGCCGCCATCGGAGCCTGCGGGGTCGGCTCGGCCCAGGTCCTGTTCTCCGAGAACTTCAACGACGGCAACGCCGCGAGTCGCTGGACGGTGTCGCAAACTGGCGGCACGAATCTGTCGGACTTCGCCTACGACTATTCGACCGTCAGCATTCCCTCGGCGCCCAACGGCACGGGGTCGACCGGCCTGCGCTATGACGTGAACATCGGTCCCACGGGCGCTCCCAGCGCGATCATAGCCTTCCCGAATGGCCAGAGTTTCACTCCCAGTTACACACTCGCCTTCGATCTCTGGCTCAATGTCGGTGGCGAATACGCGACCTCCACGGAGTTCGGCATTTTCGGCGGAGGTCACACATCGACCTCGATCCAAGCGCCTACGAGCGCTAACCCCGGCGTCGGCCCAAGCGCCAGCGGTATCGATTTTGCGCTGACTGGTGACGAAGGCGCCGGCCGGGACGTGCGGGCTTACGTCGATGGCATCGAGCGGACGGGATCCGCGGGGACACCGACCGCGGGCGGTTACGCTCGGTCGACGACTGCGACGCAGCCGCAGGACGCGTACATGGGGCCGTACTTCTTCGGGTACACAGGGACCGCACCTGAGAACCAGTGGCTCCAGATGGCCGTCACGATCACAGCGACACAGTCCACATGGATGGTCAATGGCAACACGTGGGCTAGGACGACTGCCACGACCGGCGTCGGCAACATCATGCTAGGCTACATGGACTTGTTCGCATCGATTGCCCCCTCGGATGTCTTCGCCGTCTACGACAATGTCCGCGTGACGGCGCCCCTGGTAGCCCCGACGGAGCAGCTTTGGGCCGGGAACGGCCTGACGGCCGGCGGCGCCGGAACGTGGACGAACATGGGCCGGTCGTGGCTCGTCACCTCCGGATCAGCGCCGTGGAACTGGGCGTTGCCAACCGTGTTCGAGGGCCCGGGCGACACGGTGACGATCGACGGCGCCGTGACCGCCGGGGGTGGACTCGATTTCCGGACCAACGGCTACACGATTACGAGCGGCTCGCTGTTTCTTGGCGCGACCACGCCGACCGACGTCCGTCGCGATTCACAGATCTTCGATCCCAATGCCAGCACCCAGGTCAACGTCGCCAGCGGCGTGACGGCCACGATCGCTTCCGAAGTGCGCGGCAGGATGGGGCTCACGAAGACCGGCCCCGGCAAACTGGTGCTCGCCGGGCCGAATCCCGTTTCGGGCGCCACGACCGTGCAGGCCGGCACGATCCGTCTCGGCAACCAGTACTCGCTGCTCAACAGTCCGGTGAGCGTGGGCTCCGGGGGCAGTCTGGAGCTCGATCCCTCCCTGGGCACAGGCATCATCACCCCGCAACTCACCGTCAACGGAGGAACCGTCTCGGCGCCCGGCGTCACCCTCACGGTCGACCGCGACTTCGGCATCCGAAATCTGGTCATCAACTCGGGACTCATTTCGGGGAATCCCGGGTTGGATGTGGGCGTGTCAGGCACCGTGGTGATGTCGGGCTCCGCGATCAACGCGGTCGACGTCTCGACGCTCACCGTCCAGGAGACCGGTACCGACGGGGGCCGCATCGACCTCGGCATCGGGCGGATCAACGTGGCCGCCGGTGGGATCACGGCGGAAGCCCTGGTGGCCGACATCGTCGCGGGTCGCGGCGACGGCAGTTGGACGGGAGCCACGGGGATCACGTCGAGCAAGGCGGCGAGCGAAGTCGCCGCCAGCAACCTGCGGGCGGTCGGCTGGATCGACGACGGGGCAGGCGCCCTGTCGGTGGCCTACGCCGCGCCCGGCGACACCAACATCGACTGGGTGGTCGACATCCTCGACGTCTCGAACCTCGTGGCGGCAGGGAAGTTCGGCACCGTCGATCCGGCGACGTGGGCCGAGGGCGACTTCAACTACGACGGCATCGTGGACATTCAGGACATCGCCGACTTTTCCGCCACCGGACTCTACGGCGGCCCGAGTTACAACGCCCCCGCAGGCTCCGCCGTGGCGGCGGTGCCGGAGCCGGCGACGGCGGCCGGTGCTGGCCTGGGACTCGTGGCCGCGGCCTTGTTCGCGCGGCGGCGGGCCGCCCGCCCTGGGCTCCGCGGCAGCGCTCCGTGATTCCGGTTCCGGTCGCCCGCTTGGCCGTCTGCGCCCGCTTGGCGGTCTTCCTCAGCGTGGCGGCCTACGCCGTCGTGGCGGTCGAATCGGTGACCGCGGACGACGCGGCGTGGCTGACGCCGCCTGCTCTCCAGCGCGGCGACACCGTGGCCCTCGTCGCCCCCTGCGGGATCTCGGAGGAGGCCGACGTCCGCCGGTTCGCCGACTCGTTCACAGCGGCCGGCTTCCGCGTCACCCTCGACCCGGCCGTCCCGGCGCGGCGGCACCGCTACCTCGCCGGCACCGACGACGAGCGGGCCGACGAACTCAACCGGGCGATCCGCGATCCGGCGGTGCGGGGGATCTTCGTGCTCCGCGGCGGCTACGGCCTCACGCGGATCATCGACCGGCTTGACTACGACGCCCTCCGGCGGGATCCGAAGGTGATCGCAGGCTATTCCGACGTGACGGCCCTGCACCTGGCCGTCGGCCGCCAAGCCCGCGTGATCACCTTTCACTCGCCGATGGCCAGTTCCGTGCGGGTGACGGGGGACGATCCCACGTTCGCCGAGCGGTCGTTCCGCGACGTGCTGTTCCTGGACCCTGCGGCGACGCGGCGGACGATCCCGAGGCCCGCGAGCCCTCCGGTGCTCACCGTCACCGGCGGCCGCTGCGAGGGGCGGCTGGTCGGCGGCAACCTCTCGCTGATCTGCGCCACGCTCGGCACGCCCTACGCGATCGACGCCGCCGGCAGCGTGCTCCTGCTCGAGGACGTCGACGAGAAGCCGTACCGCGTCGACCGGATGATGTCGCACCTCCGGCTGGCGGGCGTGCTCGACGCGGCGGCCGGCGTCGTGCTCGGCCGGTTCACCTGCAAGGATCCCGACGAGCAGGCGCTGCAGCGGGAGGTGGTGATCGAATACTGCCGGGCGCTCGGCACGCCGGTCGTCGCCGACTTTCCCTGCGGCCACGTCGCCGACAACGCGACCCTGCCGCTCGGGGCCCACGTCGCCCTCGACGCCGACACAGGCGCGCTCGAGGTGCTCGAGCCATCGTGCCGCGCGACACCCGAGCAATCCCGGGATCCGGAGTAGCACGGGTTTTTCAACCCGTGCCGACAACCCGGCGGCGCGCCGCTACTCCGCGCCGCAGGGCATTGCCCGGCCCACCGGCGTTCACGCGGGTTGGAAACCCGCGCTACTCTTGTCCACCCGCGCTACTCTTGTCCACCCGCGCTCCCGAGGAGCACGGGTTTTTCAACCCGTGCCGACAGCCCTGCCCACCGGCGTTCACGCGGGTTGGAAACCCGCGCTACTCTTGTCCACCCGCGCTACTCTTGTCCACCCGCGCTACTCTTGTCCACCCGCGCTACTTCATCGAGACCCGCTTCCCGAGGAGCACGGGTTTTTCAACCCGTGCCGACTGCCCAGCCCGCCGGCGTTCACGCGGGTTGGAAACCCGCACTACTCTTGTCCACCCGCGCTACTCTTGTCCACCCGCGATCCCGAGGAGCACGGGTTTTTCAACCCGTGCCGACAACGCTATATCGCGTTACTACCCCGCGCCCCGTCATCGCACCCGGAACACCGCCAGGACCGGCCGGTGGTCCGACGCCACCGGCTCGTCGAGCACGCGGCACTCGACGGCCTCGAGCACCCCGGCGGGGCAGTGGAGCACGTAGTCGAGCTGCCGCACGGGCGCGCCGGCGGGAAACGTGGGCAGCGGACCGGCCCCCGTGGAGCTCCACGTCGCGAGCAGTTCCCGCACCGGGTCGCTCTCCGGCAGCGCGTTGAGGTCGCCGCCGAGCACGGCAGGCCCCGTGCCGAGATCGAGCGCCACGATCGCGCGAGCCTGCTCGAGCCGGGCGGCTGGGTCGAGGTGGTGGAGGTGCGTGCCCACGACGACGAGTTCCCGGCCCGCCACCGTCGTCCGCGCCGAGAACGCGATCCGGGTTTCGCGGTCCGGGTCTCCGGGCAGCACGTGCACGATTGGCTCCAGCAGCGGCGTCCGGGAGAGGATCGCCTGGCCGAAGCGCCCGCCCTGGTAGTCGATCTGGCGGCCGAACTCCACGTGCAGCCCCGTGAGGCGAGCCAGTTCGGCGGGCTGGTCGACGTGGCCCGTCCGCACGGTCTGGTCGTCGACCTCCTGCAACAGGGCGACGTCCGCATCGCAGCCCCGGATGACGGTGGCGATTCTCTCGAGATCGACCACGCCGTCGGTGCCCCGGCCGTGATGGATGTTGTACGACAGGATCCGCAGCGTGCCTTCGGCCGCGGCGGGCCCGCCGCAGGCGGCGGCGAGAATGCACGCGATCGCGGCGGCGAAACGTCCCATGCGGCGGCTCCCGGGCGGGCGACGGCCCGCACTCCTCGCTGCGAGCATAAGCGACCGCCTGGCAAACGGCTTACACTCGCCGCATCCCGTCCTGCTCGCGTGCCGCATGCCACCGCCGCCGACCACCGTCGTCCCACTGAGCCCCAGGGCCCGAGCGGCCGTGCTCGCGGCGGCATTCCTCGGCCTGCTCTTCGACGGCGTCGAACTCGGCCTGATGCCGGTGGCATCGCTCTCGGTCTCGAAGAGCCTCCTCGGCGACGCCTTCACGCCGGCGGCCGGCGGCGAGTGGTTCGCCCGGTTCACGGCGGCGCTGATGCTGGGAGCGGCCGTCGGCGGCATCGCGCTGGGAAGCCTGGGAGACCGGATCGGCCGCACCCGGGCGATGGGCGTGAGCATCCTCTTCTATTCGGTCTGCGCCGCCCTCGGCGGTTTCGTGACCAGCCAGGAACAGATGCTCGTGCTGCGGTTTCTGGTCGGCCTCGGCGTCGGGGGGATGTGGCCCAACGGGATCGCCTTGGTCGCCGAGAGTTGGCCTGCTGCGTCGAAGGCCACCGTGTCGGGCGTGACGGCCGCCGGGCTCAACGCCGGCATCCTGCTGCTCGCGCAGCTCGCACAGGCGTGGCCCATCACCCCCGAGTCGTGGCGCTGGATCTTCCAACTGGCCGGCGTGCCGGCCGTCCTCGGGCTGGTCGTCCTCGCCGCACTCCCCGAATCGCCGCAGTGGCTGGCGAGTCGGGCGGGGCAGGGGAGCAAGGCCGGCGCGAAGCCACGCCCCCTCGCGGCACTGTTCGGGCCCGGGCTGCTCCGGACCACGCTCACCGCGGTGCTCGTCAGCGCGATCCCGATGGTGGGCGCCTGGTCGGCGAGCAAGTGGATGGTGCCCTGGGCCGACAGCGTGGCGGGCGCGAGCCGGGCTTCGTACAAGGCCGTCACGCAGGGCTGGTGGGCGGCCGGCTCCGTGGCCGGGAGCTTCGTCGGGGCCCAGCTCGTCGGCTGGCTCGGCCGCCGCTGGAGCTACTTCCTGATCAGCGTCGGCGCGACCGCGGCGACGGCCGCGATGTTCTGGCTCACCGCACCGCTCGAGCCGGCCTTCCTGCCGGTCGTCTGCCTGCAGGGGTTCGTATCGACCTTGTTCTTCGGCTGGATGGCGGTCTACCTGCCGGCGCTGTTTCCCGTCGACGTGCGGGCCACCGGGAGCGGGCTGGCCTACAACTCCGGCCGGTTCCTCACCGCCGCCGGCGTGCTGGCGTCGGGCTGGCTGTTCACGTCGCTCGGCGGCGACTATGCCCGCGTCGGCAGCCTGCTGAGCCTCGTCTACGCGCTCGGCCTGGTGGCCATCTGGCTCGCCCCGGACCAGCCGCCCCGCGACTGACCTCGACATCGGCCGCTACGCCGTGCCGCGGTCGAGCACGAGATCGAAGGCCCGAACGACTCCGTGATGGGCGGCGTCAGTGTCGTCCAGAAAGGCGATGTCGGGCCCGTATCCAGCAGCCACGTCTCCATCGCCCCAAGCCTCAGCCCCGCCAGTTCCGCTCGCGGAGCGCCTCGGACCAGGGATCACCGCCAGCAGCAACGCGGTGGCCGCGGGTCGCCGCCCCCAGGACCCCGGCGAGATGCCTGAGCCGCCCGCCAGCCGATTCCGCGGCCGCCTCATGGCCCGCTGCGCAGGGGGCTGTGGTGCGTTGCGTCTGACAGCCCCCCAAGAGTTCGCACGTGTGATACGGACTCCACGAGAGCCTCGCGCGTTCGCTTCAGCGCGGCCGCCGGGTTCCATGATCCCGGGAACGAGGCTGCAGCGAGGGGGCACGGGCGGCCCCGAGCCCGCGCCACGTGTGACCTATTGACGCTTGAAAAAAAGATTCATGGCCGATGGGCCGGGTGGCCGATACCCCATGCATGCCATACAGCGGAAAACGAAAAGACGCGGAAACGCGCAGGCTGAAAGCCATGGAGTTGCTGGACTCTGGGAAGTCCCAGAGCCAGGTGGCTGCCGAGTTGGGCGTGACCCAGTCGGCGGTGTCAAAGTGGGTAAGCGCTCGGCGGCAGGGCGGTCAAGATGCTTTGAAGGCCAAA
>Ga0194129_10003412_pt1 | contig 22111 bp, 22 predicted proteins | sample TA2KigCa35mmetaG_FD_150862 | JGI IMG/M metagenome (GOLD analysis project Ga0194129, IMG submission 150862) | Freshwater microbial communities from Lake Tanganyika, Tanzania - TA2015038 Kigoma Deep Cast 35m | ecosystem: Environmental > Aquatic > Freshwater > Lake | place: Tanzania: Lake...
CGCGCCAGCTGGGAGCGACCCACACCATCAACAGCAGCTGCGAGGATGCCGAAGCCCGCATCCGCGAGCTACTGGCGGGCCAGCCGCTGGATGTGTTCATCGACAACACCGGCGTGCCGGCCGTCATCGAGCAGGGCTACCGCCTCACCCATGGGCAGGGGAGGGTGATCTTGGTGGGTGTACCGCGCCAGGGCAACAACATAAGCCTGCACACCTTGCCGCTTCATTTCGGCAAGGTGCTCACCGGCTCGCACGGTGGCGAAAGCCAGCCGACGCGCGACATCCCTCGTTACCTGCGCCTGTTGCAGCAGGGCAGCCTGCAGCTGGATCGCCTCGTGAGTGCCCGCTATCCGCTGGAAGAGATCAACACTGCCATCGCCGCGATGCGCGATGGCGCCACCGCCGGCCGCGTGATGATCGACCTGTGAGCCAGATCCTGATCCCCCTCGAGCAGGCCACGAAGCTGCAGGGCTGTGTGCTGTGCTACGGCCACTTCACCACCATCCACCCGGGCCATATTCGCTACCTGCGCCACGCCCGCAGCCTCGGCACCACGCTGGCGGTAGCGTTGATAGGCGATGGGCCGGCGGATCAGCCTTCGCCCTATCCCTTCAGCCAGGAGGAGCGGGCAGAAGCGCTGAGCCTGCTGGGGATCGCCGACGCGATCGTGCTGCTGAAGGCCGATGAGCTGAGCGAAGCAATTTATACCCTCAGGCCTGAGGTGCTGGTGCTCGGCACCGAGCTGCAGGGTGCCCAGCGCTTAGAGCAACCCCTGGCGCTGCTCAAGGCCCAAGGCGGCAGCGTTCAGTTCCACGCCGGCGAGGTGAGCTACGCCAGCGTGGAACTCCTCACCAACTCCGAGCAGGCTCTGCGCCAGCAGCACCGTCTGCAATTTGCGGCGGCATGCAGCCGCCAAGGGTTGGACCGAGAGCAGTTGCTCGGCTCGATGCAGGCCTGGCGCGAGGCGCGGCTGATCGTGCTGGGCGACACGATCGTGGATCAGTACGTTGCCTGCGAGGCGATTGGCATGAGCGCCGAGGCGCCGGTGGTGGTGGTGCGCGAGCTGGCCCGGCGCAACTTCATCGGCGCAGCCGCCGTGGTGGCGGCCCACATCCGCGCACTTGGGGCTTGGGTGGATCTGGTGTCGGTGGTGGGCAACGACAGCACGGCCGATCTGGTACAGCAGGAGCTACAGGCCCAGGGCATCGGCGATGCGATAACGCGCGATCCCTCACGGCCCACCACGTTTAAAAAGCGCTATGTGGTGGAAAACCAGAAGCTGTTTCGGGTGAGCCGACTAGAGCAGCACAATCTGGATGGACCGATCGAGGAGCAGTTGATCGCGCGCTTGGAGGAGCTGGCGCCCCAGGCCCAGGGGATTGTGGTTTCGGATTTCGTGTATGGGGTGGTAACGCCGAGGGTGCTGGCGGTGGTGCAGGAGCTCGCGAGGCGCTATGGGCTGTTGCTGTTCGGAGATCTGCAATGCAGCAGCCAGGTGGGCTCAATCAGCCGCTTCCGACACTTTTCGCTGCTCTGCCCCAATGAGCGCGAGCTACGGCTGGCCCTGCAGGACAAGGACAGTGGCCTGGAAAGCCTCAGCCAGCAGCTGCTGGCTGACAACCACTGCGATCGGCTGATCGTGAAGCTGGCCGCCGATGGCTTCATCGCCTACGACCGCGACAGCAGCGGAAGGATAGTCAGCCAGCCCTTCCCGGCCTTAAGCGTGAACCCCCTCGATGTGGCGGGTGCGGGCGATTCGGTGTTGGCGGTGATGGCTACGGGTCTGGCCAGCAGGCAGGCGATGATGCCCACTGCTGCGCTGGCCTGCTGCATGGCTGCTCTAGCCGTAGAAACGATGGGCAACATGCCGATCGGCAGCCAAGCGCTGCGAAACAGCCTTGAAGAGATGCTTTCTGTATGACCAGCTCGAAGATCCTGGTAATCGGCAGCAACAGCTTCAGCGGCTCTCACTTCGTGGCGGAAGCCCTGCGGGCTGGCCATGAAGTATGGGGTGTAAGCCGTTCGGCGGAGCCCGAGCCCGTCTTCCTTCCCTACCGCTGGCCACAGCCAACAACGGGCCAGCCACTCGCCACATCAGAAAACTTCCACTTCCACGCGATCGACCTCAACAGCCAGCTGCCCAAGCTCCTCGAACTAGTTGATCAGGTGCTACCAAGTGTTGTGGTCAACTTCGCCGCCCAGGGCATGGTGGCGGAAAGCTGGCTGAATCCCACCCACTGGTATCAGACCAACGTGGTGAGCCAGGTAGCCCTACACGATGCGCTGCGCCAGCGGCCCTTCCTGCAGAAATACGTGCATGTCACCACCCCCGAGGTGTACGGCAGCACCGACGCCGGCTGGATTCGCGAGCACAATCACTTCGCCCCCAGCACGCCCTACGCCGTGAGCCGGGCCGCCTGCGATCTGCATCTGCACAGCTTCCACAAGGCCTATGGCTTTCCGGTGGTGTTTACCCGGGCGGCCAATGTCTACGGGCCCGGCCAGCAGCTCTATCGCATCATTCCCCGGGCGATGCTCAGCGCCCTCACCGGCAAGCCGATGCACCTCCATGGTGGCGGCTACTCCGAGCGTTGCTTCATCCACATCCGCGATGCCATGCAGGCCACCCTGCGGCTGGCGCTGGAGGCAGAACCCGGCACCACCTGGCATCTCTCCACCCGCGAGCCGATCAGCATCCGCGCCCTGGTGGAGCGGATCTGCGAGCGTTGTGGGGTGCCCTTCAGCGCCGTGGTGGAGGAGAGCGGCGAGCGGCTGGGCAAAGACCATAGCTATCTGCTCGACAGCACCTCGATCCGCGAAGCCTTCGGCTGGAGGGATCGTGTGAGCCTTGAAGAGGGCCTCACCGAAACCCTGGCCTGGGTGAATGATCACCTCGATCAGCTCAAAACCTTTCCCTGGACCTATCAACACAAAGCATGAAACTTCTGGTCACCGGTGGCTGCGGCTACAAAGGCTCGGTTTTGGTTCCGCTGTTACTTGCCGATGGCCATGAGGTCGTGAGTATCGACACCCAGTGGTTTGGTAACTACCTTCCCGAGCACCCCAGCCTCACCAATCTCCAGCTCGATATTCGCGACACTAACGCCATTCCCCTGGAGGGTGTGGAGGCGATTATTCACCTGGCCAACATCGCCAACGACCCGGCGGTGGAGCTCAACCCCACCCTCAGCTGGGAGGTGAATGTGCTGGCAGGCCAGCAGCTGGCCGATCGGGCTTTTCGGGCCGGCGTGAAGCAGTTCATCTTCGCCAGCTCCGGCAGTGTGTATGGGGTAAAAGACGAGCCAAATGTGACGGAAGACCTCACCCTGGTGCCGATCTCGGTTTACAACAAGACCAAGATGGTGGCTGAGAGGGTGTTTCTTTCTTACAAGGATCAGATGCAAGTGCACTGCATCCGACCGGCTACCGTCTGTGGAATATCACCACGCATGCGCCTGGATGTGAGCGTTAATATGCTCAGCTACCAGGCACTCAAGAACGGCCGCATCACCGTGTTCGGCGGTGATCAGACCCGGCCCAACATCCATATTCAGGATATTGCAAACGTCTACCGCCACTTCCTGGCCCATCCCGAGATCCCCAGTGGCTGCTACAACGCGGGCTTTGAAAACATCTCGATTCTCGACATCGCCGAACGCGTCAAGAGCAAGATCGGCACGGAGATCGTGGTGAGCGCCTCCAACGATCCCCGATCTTATCGCCAGGATTCCAACAAGCTGCTGGCCACCGGCTTCCAGCCCAGCCATTGCGTAGCCGATGCAATTGCCGAAATCGCCGAAGCCTTCCAGCAGAACGCACTACCAGATGACGAGACCTGCTACACGGTGAAGTGGATGCGCCACCTGGATCTCGCCGCCCCGGAGGTTCCCGCATGATCGCGGCCGCGCCCATCCCAATCAGCGTGGCTGATCTCAAAGCCACCGCGTTCACTCTGCGCCAGCGGCTCGTCACCACTTCAGCCACCGCCAAGATCCCACACCTGGGCTCCTGTCTTTCCTGCGTCGAGCTGTTGGTGGCGCTCTACTGGCAGGAGCTGCGAATCGATCCCGCCAACCCCGACGATCCGGATCGCGATCGCTTCCTGCTCAGCAAGGGGCACGGGGCGCCGATCCTGTTTCAGGTGCTGGCGGAGCGGGGCTTCTTTCCTCTGGAGCGGCTGGAGGATTTCGGCAAGGCCGGCAGCTTTTTCCATGAGCACCCGCCGAAACCCGGTTACATCCCCGGCATCGAGGCGGCCACCGGCTCCCTGGGCCACGGTATGCCGATGGCTCTGGGCATGGCGTTGGCAGCACGTATCCAGCAGCGCCCCACGCGCTGCTACGCCCTGCTCAGCGATGGCGAATGCAACGAAGGCAGCATCTGGGAGGCGGCCCTGCTGGCCGCCAGCCAGAAGGTGCACACCCTCACGGCGATCATCGATTTCAACAAGTGGCAGGCCACCGGCAGGAGCCAGGAGGTGATGGCTCTCGATCCGCTGGCGGCCAAATGGGAGGCCTTCGGCTGGCATGCCCAGGAGATCGATGGTCACGATTTCGAGGCCATCGCAGCGGCCTTAGTTGTCGCACGAGCCGAAACCGAGCGCCCCAGCGTGATCGTGGCCCATTCGGTGAAGGGCAAGGGCGTGTCGTTCATGGAAGACGACAACAACTGGCACTACCGCACCCCCAACCCTGAGGAGCTGGCTGCCGCCCTCGCCGAACTGGAGCTCAGCTGATGCGCGACGCCTTCGCCCAGGAAATGACCCGCCTCGCCGCCGAGCGCACAGATCTGACGCTGCTTTCCGGCGACATCGGCAACCGCATGTTTGATCGCTTCAAGCAGGTGGCGCCGGAGCGCTTCTTCAATTGCGGCATCGCCGAGGCCAACATGATGAGCCTGGCCGCCGGCATGGCCCTCAGCGGCCTGCGGCCCGTGATCTATACGATCACCCCGTTCACCACCACCCGCTGCCTGGAGCAGATCCGCGTGGGCGTGGCCTACCATCAGGCGCCGTTGGTGATCGTGGGCACGGGCTCCGGCCTCTCCTATGCCGAACTCGGCCCAACCCACCACTCGCTGGAAGACATGGCCATCCTGCGCACGCTTCCGGGCCTGAATGTGGTGGCCCCGGCCGACAGCGTCGAACTGGTGGCCCAGCTGCGCGAGGCCCTCGATGCACCCCAACCCACCTACATGCGCATCGGCAAGAAGGGAGAGCCACCGCTGCATGGCGAAGCAGCCCAGCTGGGCATCGGCAAGGCCAACCTGCTGCGCGAAGGCAGGGATCTGCTGGTGGTGGGCGTGGGCCCGATCCTCGACGAGGCCCTCCAGGCCGCCGAGGCGGTCGCTGCAGAAGGCTGCTCAGTGGCGGTGGCCAGTCTCGGTGGCGTGAAGCCACTCGATGCCGCCTTCCTGGAGGCGATGGCGCAGCGCTTCCACCACTGGCTGAGCCTGGAGGAGCACGGCATCACCGGCGGCCTTGGCAGCGCCCTGCTGGAGTGGCTCGCCGAGCGGGATGGCCCGCCGATTCGCCTCAAGCGGCTGGGCGTACCCGATGTCTTCCTGCATGAGCTGGGCAACCAGAGCTACACACGCCGCCAGCTGGGACTTGATGCCAGAGGATTAGCCTACACATACTCAAGTCAATATTCACAAGAGATTCATAGCAGCGAATGGACTTAGTTATTGTCTTTGATACCCTGAAATCGTCAAACCTTTTAAACAATCATGTCTGAACCTCAATACCAATCACATTGGAAGCTGATTGCAAATCAAGACCGGTTTTCCATGCCTTGCAGAGCCACAACAATGTGAGCAAGAGACCCGAAGCTATTATTATTTACACTATCAAGGCATAAGTTTGTAGCCAAGATGTCGCAAGGATATCAATCGGTACTTGAGGTGGGATGCGGAGATGGCTTTGCAAGCCGTCTAATACAGCCTTGCGTTGGCAATCTTAGCTCTATAGATTTTGATCCTGTGTTTATAGACGAAGCAAGGCTTCACTCTAGGGCCGAATGGAGTGTCGATTATCATGTTCACAATATACTAAAGGCTCCTTTTCTAAGAGACTCACGCTTGTTTGATACAGCATGTTCCTTAGATGTATTCGAGCATATCCCGTCAGAATTGTCTGATTTGTACGCTACTAACATCAAGAAATCAATTTCAGATGATGGTGTATTCATATGTGGATGCCCGTCTTTGGAATCTCAACCATACGCTTCAGAAGATAGCAAGCAGGGCCATGTGAACTGCATGAACGGCATTGAGCTGAAGCGTTACTTCTCTGGACATTTTAAGTACGTATTTCTTTTTTCTATGAACGACGAGGTTTTACATACTGGATTCAGTCCGATGGCTCACTATAACTTTGTGATTTGCACAGCTCCTCTTTGAAGTAGCAACAGCAGTCATCCTTATGCGAATCGGTCTGGATTTCGACAATACGATCGTCTGCTACGACCAGGCGATCACGTTGTTGGCTGAGAATCTGTTCGAGTTGCCCCCAGAGCTGCCTCGGACTAAATTGGCATTGCGCGACTTTCTACGCACTGCGAAGCGTGAAACCGAATGGACCGCCTTTCAAGGTGAGCTGTATGGACCAGGTATGCGTCATGCCCAGCCCTTCGAGGGGGCGATTGAAGCGCTACTGCAGCTGGTGGCCGCAGGGCACGAGCTGCTGATCGTGAGCCACCGCAGCCGCCGGCCTTATGCGGGTGAGCCCTACGATCTGCACGCTTCCGCGCGGGGTTGGGTGTCCGAACGGCTGCAGTGCTACGGGCTGTTTGCTGAAGACAACAGCAACGTAAATTTCCTCGAAACACGCCAGAAAAAGATTGCCTGTATTGCGGAGCATGGCTGCCAGGCATTTCTCGACGACCTACCTGAGGTGCTCACAGACCCTGGATTCCCAGCCAATACGGCTGGGATTCTGTTTGATCCCAGTGGGGGCAGCGCAATGCCCGAGGCATACCGCCGCATCTCGGCATGGCGTGACCTTAGAGAAGTCTTGGCATCATTGCCGTGATCGTCGAGTTGGAAGGCCACCCTTACTTTGCCGAGCATTGGGCAAGCCAGCTGGGTACCAGCGTCCGTACACTTGAGCGTCTGCGGGGCGGCATCAACAACCAGGTGTTTCGCTGCGGCGATGGCAACCAGTACTGGGTGATCAAGGGCTACGCGCCAGCCCTGCCCGGCCAGCGCGACCGCATGCAAGCCGAAGTCGACTTTTTGCGGTTTGCAGCCCAGGTAGCGCCAGGCTTCACGCCAATCCTGGTCCAGGCCGACCCCGAACACCGTTGCGTGGTACTCGAACATCTGGAGGGGGAGGCTTTCCCCGAGGGGGTACCCCCCTCCGAGGGGGCGCTTGGCGAAGCGGTGGAGTTTTTCCGTCAACTCAACGCTGACCCTCGCCTAGCTCACGAACTCATCCAGTTGGATGCGGCCGAAGGCTTCCTCAGCCTGCGGGAGCACCTCGGAAACGTGCGACAGCGGCTTGAGGGCATGGGCTTTGACCACCTAGAAGCATCATTCCGGCACCGAGCCGAAACGCTATTGCAGCAGCTTCATACCGAGCTAGCTCACACCGAAGAGCGTACAACCAGCCTGATCGATCAAGGCATAGTGGCGGATGCAATCGCACCTGAGGATCGCTGCGTCTCCCCAAGTGATTTCGGATTTCACAACGCCATTCGGACGGCGGCAGGCATTCGGTTTATTGATTTTGAATTTGCCGGTTGGGATGATCCAGCCAAAGCACTTGTGGATTTTAAATTTCAGCCTCGTGTCCCAGTCCCAGCAAAGTATTCGGGATTATTTTCGGCGTTAAAGCGTGACCAGAGAAGGCATGTACAGATACGCTACACCACTCTTAAGCCGGTGTTGCGGGTCAAATGGCTGTGTATAATGCTAGGAATTCTGCGGCCAGAACGACTCAAGGAGATAATGCTAGCCAACCCTGAGCTGAATTTAAGTCGCCTGATCCACAAACGCCTTCGAAGTGCATCAAGCTGCCTCAATGCTGCCATTCAAGGTGATGGATACACAAGATAGAATGATCTCATAATAGGTTGATTCCCTTGCTTGCCTCGCGCCACAAGTCCGGCATCCTAATCAATTAACCCCATACTAGGCACCTTTCACGTTTGGCGATCTCCATAAAATAAGCAATCTTTCAAAGTCTTACAGTCTTGAAGGAGAAGACCGCATTGCGTTGGCGATCAGCGCGACAGCTGCCCATTACTGGAGCTTGAGCCGTGCGGTGAAACAACTCTGCTGCATGAGCTGCAGGCCCTCACGGGCTATCACCACAAATCTGTGCAGCGCCTGTTGAACTAGCAACCCGATCAGCAGCAGACCAGCCTCTGCTGCCAGCCCCCCCGCCGTTATGGCCCCAAGGTGATTGAGGCGTGCACCCATAAACTGATGCTATGAACCCGCACCCCTGCCGCCACTGCGGATCACCCTTGCAGCACCCGGTGATTGACCTGGGCCATCAGCCGCTCAGCAACGCCTACCTGCGGCCTGAGCAGCTGGCTCTCCCGGAGATCACCTACCCACTCCAGGTGTTGGTGTGCACGAGCTGCTGGTTGGTGCAGCTGCCGGCCCACGCGGCGGCCGAAGATCTGTTCACGGCCGATTACGCCTACTTCTCCAGCACCTCCAGCAGCTGGTGCTCCCATGCTGAGAGGTTTGTGGCAGCAGCTGTGGAGCGGCTGGCTCTGGGGCCCGAGAGCATGGTGGTGGAGCTGGCTTCCAACGACGGCTACCTGCTGCAGTACGTGCAGCAGCGTGGCATCCCCTGCCTGGGCATCGAGCCCACCCACGCAACGGCCGAAGCGGCACGAGCCAAGGGCATCACCACCATCGAGCGCTTCTTTGGCGTGGCGCTGGCGTCGGAGCTGGAGCCAGCCGATCTGGTAGCAGCCAACAACGTGCTGGCCCACGTGCCCGACATCAACGATTTTGTAGCCGGCATCGCCCGGCTGCTCAAGCCCACTGGCCGCGCCTCGATGGAGTTTCCGCATCTGTTGCGGCTGCTGGGGGGCAACCAGTTCGACACGATCTACCACGAGCATTACAGCTACCTGAGCCTGCGGGCGGTGGCGCGCATCGCAGCGGCGGCCGGGCTGGCGGTGGTGGAGGTAGAGGAACTGCCCACACACGGCGGCAGCCTTCGGGTGTGGCTAGCCCACCAGGGCGCGGCCGAGCCCACAGCGGCGGTGGCGGATTTGCTGGCGGCTGAAGCAGCGGCGGGGCTGGAAACGCTGGCGGCCTATGCAGGCTTCCAGCAGCGAGCCGAAGCTGCCAAGCACGGATTGCTGGAGTTTCTGCTGCAGACCAAACGCCAGGGCCGGCGCTTGCTGGGCTATGGCGCCGCCGCCAAGGGCAACACCCTGCTCAACTACGCCGGCATCAAAGCCGACCTGCTGCCGGCCGTGGCCGATCGTGCCCCCAGCAAGCAGGGCAGGTATCTGCCCGGCAGCCACATCCCGGTAATCAGCCCCGAGCAGCTGGCCGCCCAGTCTCCTGATGCGCTGCTGGTGTTGCCGTGGAACCTGATCGACGAGCTGCGGCAGCAGCTGCCGGGGTATGAGTTGGTGACGGCGATTCCCGAGCTACGGCATGACTGAGCTGGAGCTGTGACAACGATTCACCTGCTCGGTAGTGAAGGCTTCATCGGCCGCGCTCTCCAGCGCGAGGCTGGCGACCTTCAGCTGCATTGCTGGAGCCACCAGCATTCAGACCCGGGGCACCATTTCGACCTGCTCGATCCCTCAAGTTGGCAGGCTTTGCTCAAGTGCCAGCCAACACATGCCATTCTGTTGTGCTGGCCAGGGCTTCCCAACTATCAGGAGCTGTTCCATGTCACCCGCAATTTGCCGGCTTGTGTCGAGTTGATCGAGCAGCTGGTGGAGGCCGGCCTCCAGCGCCTTGTGGTGGCGGGCACTTGCTACGAGTACGGCTTGCAGAACGGCCCATTGAAGGAGGATCAGTTCACGGACCCTGTGAACTGCTATTCCAATGCCAAAGACAGCTTGCGTCGCGTAATCTCTAGCTACTATAGCCAACAGGATTTGCAGTGGTGCTGGGCACGCATTTTCTATCCCTTTGGCCACGGCCAAAATCCCAAATCGTTGCTGCCCTCTTTGCTGGAGGCCTTGGATACGGGAGAACAATCTTTCCCCATGGGTTCCGGCCGTCAACTGCGCGACTTCATTGATGTGCAGCAGGTGGCACACCAGTTGCTGACATTGGCAATACATCAAGACGCGGCAGGTATCTATAATGTTGGCTCCGGCATGGCCCGCTCAGTCCTTGAGATAGCCGAAGAAACCATTGCTGCTCATGGAGGTACTATTCGGCTTAAGAGAGGGGTCTACCCAGATCGCTCTGATGAGCCTCTGGCTTTCTGGGCGCATATGGACAAGTTCAAAGCCCTTCAAAGTATCCCACAGACGCACCCATGAGCAACGATCCAATCCAGGCACACTTTCGAGAAGCCATTCAGCGCGCCAACGCTCAGGCCCTTGATTCCAGCATTATCCAGCCTGCAGAGGAGTTTTTTGCTCGCAGCCATCAACTCCAGTATTCCTACAACTTTTCGTGGCTGATCCGGCCAATTATCCAATATCCACAAGACATTGTTGCTTTTCAAGAAGTTGTTTCTCAGGTAAAGCCTGATCTGATCCTGGAAACCGGCATCGCCCACGGCGGATCACTGGTTCTTTCGGCTTCACTGTTGTGCCTTCTTGATGTGATGGATGGGGTAGACCCTCGTCAGTCACCCCGCAAGGTCGTCGGCGTCGACATCGACATCCGCCCCCACAACCGCCAAGCCCTCGACGAGCATCCACTGCGCTTCAAGATGGAGCTGATTGAAGGATCCTCGACCGACCCCGAGATCATCCAACAGGTGCGCAGTCATGCCAATGGCGTCGATCGGGTGCTGGTGGCCTTGGACTCCAACCACACGCATGAGCACGTACTCGCCGAACTCAACGCTTACGCCGACCTGGTGTCCGCTGCCAGCTACTGCATCGTGTTCGATACCGTGGTGGAAGATCTGCCCGTTGGATTCTTCCCCGATCGCCCTTGGGACGTCGGCAACAACCCCAAAACAGCCGTTCATGAATGGCTTAAGACCCACCCCGAATTTGAGATCGACAAGGATATCGACAACAAGTTGTTGATTAGCGTTGCCCCGAATGGGTACTTGAAGAGAGTCTCTTGACTGCTGACTGAGTAATAAGATTAGCGCGATCGCAGCAGCGCAGCGCCATACAATACAAATCCCGTATAATCGGGATAGATTGTTGCATGTCTATATCCAAGACAGCGGTCAGGCCGATCACGGATCTTGTGCTTTACTCCCCCCTCTGCCAGGAAAAATGACGCCTCTCCATCCCGACAACTTCTTTCGCCTGGGGGCCAGATGGAACAGAGCAATGCATCGTTACATCGAGGCCGTCAAAGCTGATGTGAGAAGGCGGATGGGTCCTCCCCATCGCCAGGGCGTGGCTGCGATCTTCCAGGAGTTTGGAATCCACGTAATCACCCTCTACAAGTGGCGTAAAGCCTGGCGCCTGCAGGATGACGTGGTCCCTGCCCGCCAGAAGGATCCTGAGGGTTGGGGCCCGGCCGACAAGTTCACAGTGGTGCTTCAGACGGCCGGCCTGAACACGACAGAACTTGGTGGCTACTGCCGAGAGCGGGGCCTGTTCCCTGAGCCGGTGGCCCGCTGGAGGCATGCCACTGGGGTGAGTGCCGTTGGCGTGCCTGTTAGTAGATGACACCCCGGCGAGGACAGATGTCCACGGCTTGGCCACTGTGTCGGTGCACAGGAATTACGAACATGATCCCGCTGTGGCGGAGCCTGTGGTTGTACCAGTCCACATCAGCCCCCCCCAAAAAAAAGGAGGGGGCAGGGGGCGCAGGCGGTTCAGGCAAGGCCAAACAGAAACGCTATCATATTCGAATACTTTAGTATTCTTATGTCCATGGGGTCGGCAACTCAGTGCTTCTCAGGGATCGGCAAAGCAGAAGAATATTTGCGAAAATGCTTGGCTACAGACAATGAAACTTTAATTGCAAGATGGTTTGAGCATTTTCTGCACTATTTCCCGCCATTGGCTTATCGGCACAGCCCCACCATGCTTTCAATTTGTAAAGATGAAGCCCTCCGATCGTCGATATTAAAGGGCATCTACAACGTGGACCCGGAACTCGCACACCATGTTATTGCTGTTGATGCAGAAATAAGTAACCACCTTTCTCCCAGAAAGCTCTACAGCGCACAAACTGATTTGCCCCATAGTGGCCATGTAATCATATACTCCGACAAGCTTTCTGAAAAGTATGTGTCAAGCCAGGAATGCTTCAGGCCAATAATAACAGAGCTCACTAAGCTTCACCAATGCGTGTTGGTCGCAGATGTCAGGGGTGAGATTTCTAGCTATTATCAGAGTCTTGCGCCTTGCATTCATGCAGACACAAAGGACCATGATTCTCTAATGCGAACACTAGAGCAAATCCGAGCTTATAATCCCGCTATCTACATGCCTATAACCAGCAATCAGGCAATAGAGTGCCAAATCAATGAGATTCCAATCTTCTCCTGTCACCCATTGGACCAGATTGGGACGGGACGTGCCCCTGACTATAGGCTCCGCTCAGCTGTCTCGGATAGATACACACTACCGTTTGGTTTGACATCTCTGATTGGTCAAGTCACATGCCCTGTATTCCCGCCTCCGGAGAGTGGCGAGCGAAGATATCCCGCACGGAAGCCGTCAAGGAGTATGTCAAACACGGAAATTAGATTCGGAGCTTTCTGCAGGCTTTCCAAGCTTAGCTGTGCAACTCTAACAACGTGGGCCTTTGCACTTAGGTGCGTCCCGAATTCAAAGCTATATTTTTCTTATATTCAGACCAATGAAGCATCGGCACATTATGCAAGGGCGTTTTTTGCTGGGCTTGGCATAGACCAGGGTCGTATTGTATTTCTCCCTCGGCTAAATACAAATGATTATCTCATGGCCCTATCCCAGATGGATGTGGTCTTTGGAGCGTCACCTGAACAGGGGGGGATTACATGCTTTGATGCACTGATGTGCAATGTACCTTATGTTATCAAGTCATCGGGTTCAGCATCGTATTCAGCAAGCTACGCTCTAAAGCGATTGGGGCTAGATTCGTGGGATGTATCATCAGATTTAGAGTTCGTCGAGGCAATTAAGGCTATTACATCTAACACGTGCAAACTCGCGCTTAAACCAACCCGCGAAGATGCCGCAATTCTCGGGGAGGAGCTTCAAAGGCAATACATCACGTCGATATCTACTGCTTTTGAAAAGATTCTGAACCAACAAAACCATGCCTGCTTCACTACTTAGACTCTGGATAACACAAGCCTTGCACGCGACTATGGAGCCGTGATCGCAGGCCAGGACTGAGGCGATGGGCGGCAAGCAGGTCGGCTTTTCGGGCTACGAGCTCACGAGCGCCAAGAAGCACACCAAACGCGAGAAGATCATGCCTGAGATGCAGGCCGACGTTCGCGAAGGTCACCGCCACAGGCTTGCTGCAGATCGTTGAGGGCCTGCTGACTGAAGCTGTGGTGGTGTCGCCGTGCACGCAGCTGGAACAACTGGTGGAGTGGATCGGAAGTGTCTCAAATCTGCAGTGTGGCCATCAGCGCGGAGCCCATACAATTTCGCTTAACTTTACACGAGTAGGGATTCGAGTAAAGGCAGCGTTAAATCCCGCTCACTCATTCCCAGAGGCGGCAACGGCCAGCTGATGGCAAGCTGGGGGTCGTCGAAGCGCACCCCGGTTTCGGCCTCGGGCACCCAGGCGCCGGAGTGCAGATAGATCAACTCGCTGCCGGGTTCGAGCACCTGGAAGCCATGGGCGCAGCCCTCTGGAATCAGTAAGGCATTGGCGGCCCCAGGCGAAAGTTGCACGGCATAATAGTGGCCACAGGTGGGTGAATCTGGTCGCAGGTCCACTGCCACATCCCACACGCGGCCGCGCAGGCAGCGTACCAGCTTGGCCTCACTGTGTGGTGGCGCTTGGAAGTGCAGGCCGCGAACCGCCCCCACGGCCTCGGTGCGGCTGAGGTTCATCTGGGAGATTGCGCGGTCACCCCAGGCCTGGGCAAAAGCAGGCTCCTGGGCGCGGAAGGCATTGAGAAAAGCGCCGCGGTGATCGCTGAAGGGTTGACCCACCAGCTCCAACACGCCTGCGATAGGGGTGTAGCGGGATTCAGTGGGCATCGGTTGCTCCCTCCCGATAGGCCTCCAAATCCCCCAGGCAGCATGTCAGCGGGCTGGAACCCTCGTGCACGGCGCGATACCAGGTCACGGTGCGGGCCACGGTGGAAGCGAAATTCCAGCGGGGCTGCCAACCAAGCTGGTGGTGGGCTTTGTCGATCTGGAGGTGGAGGCGGCCAGCTTCGTGGGGGGCGTGAGCATGGGAGTCATCCCACCAAGCACCTGGCCAGTGCTGGAGGCACGCTTCCACTAACTCGCGAACGCTGCGGTTGGCCTCTAGGTTCGGGCCGAAGTTGAAGGCTGAGGCAAAGCGGTTGGCCGCCGGCTCAGCCGGCCTTTCCTGCTCCGCTTGAGCGCCCAGCAACTGCTGCGCCAACAGCAGGTAGCCGCTCAGGGGTTCGAGCACGTGCTGCCAGGGCCGGGTAGCCCCAGGATTGCGTAGAGGAATCGCCTTCCCCGCAGCAAGGGCGCGCATGGAATCGGGAACGATCCGATCGGCTGCCCAGTCGCCGCCACCGATCACATTGCCGGCGCGGGCGGTGGCAATGGCCAATTGCGGCGTCTGATGGGCAGCGGCGCCGTAAAAACTCGAGCGCCAGCTGGCGATGGCCAGCTCGGCGGCAGCTTTGCTGGCGCTGTAGGGGTCGGATCCGCCTAGGCTGTCGCTTTCGCGGTAGCCGTAGTCCCACTCCTGGTTGGCGTACACCTTGTCAGTGGTCACCATCACCACTGCGCAGGGGTGCTGCAGAGGCCGCAGGGCCTCAAGCAGCTGGAGCGAGCCCTGCACGTTGGTGGCCCATGTGGTCAAGGGATCGGCATAGCTGCGCCGCACCAGCGGTTGGGCGGCAAGGTGCAGCACCACCTCTGGTTGGCTGGCGGCCACAGCAGCAGCCAGGGCGGCCGGATCGCGGATGTCGCCGATGTGGTGCTGCGCTCCCAGCCGCTCGGGCAAGCCCAGCGCCGCAAACAGGGGATGGCCGAGTAGCTCAACCGACTCCGGCTCCAGGGCCAAACCGGTGACCTCGGCTCCCAGCTCCATCAACCAGAGCGCCAGCCAGCTGCCCTTGAAGCCGGTGTGCCCGGTGAGAAGCACCCGGCGGCCGCACCAGAACGCTGGGGATGGGAAAGACGTGAAGGAGGTGCTCACCAGACTTTCCAGGGTGCCTGGCCGCTAGCCCAGAGGTCTTCCAAGCGAGAGCGGTCGCGCAGGGTGTCCATCGGCTGCCAAAAACCTGGATGGCGATAAGCACCGAGCTGGTCCTCTGCCGCCAGGCATGGCAGCACATCGCCTTCCCAACTGCATTGGTCATCGGTGATGTAGCTGATCACCGAGGGCTCCAAGACGAAGAAACCACCGTTGATCCAAGCATTATCACCATCTGGCTTCTCTTGAAAGTTCAGCACGCAAGAGTCGTCAAGATGGAGAGCTCCATAGCGGCCTGGAGGCTGAACAGCCGTAAGCGTTGCTGCTTGCCTGCTGGATCGGTGCTGTTCGACCAAAGCCGTAATGTTCACGTCGGCCACACCATCGCCGTAGGTCAAGCAAAATGTATCGTCAGCTACGTAGTTTTTAACCCTACCCAGGCGTCCGCCCGTTTGCGTCACTTCGCCCGTGTCCACCAAAGTGACTTTCCACGGCTCACTATTGCGCTGATGCACCTGCATCTGATTGTCGTTGGCAAAATCAAATGTAACGTCGCTCATGTGCAGGAAGTAATTGGCGAAATATTCTTTTATCACATAGCCCTTGTAGCCACAACAGATTATGAACTCGTTAATTCCGTGCGCACCATAGATCTTCAGAATATGCCAAAGAATAGGGCGGCCGCCGATCTCCACCATCGGCTTGGGCTTCACATGGGTTTCCTCTGCCAAGCGCGTTCCAAGGCCTCCAGCGAGAATAACAACTTTCAACTTGTGTGACCTGGCACTAGGGACACAATATACCACCAGGAGCAGTGAAAACAAGGTAGAAGGATATTTGAGGTCGGGCAGAGGATAAGTCTTTCGTACTACTTGAAACTATCTCCTTTCGGGAGATAGCAGCCTGCGCAGCTTTTGCTGTAGGGATTTAAGGAATATAACTCACATTAATAAAGCCATATTCAAAATCGCAGATACTTTCTCGAAAGCCCCCTGAGATTTTACGCATCCATCCAAGAAACCATTATACTCAACGCAGCAGCTTCATTTCTGTACGGGATACAAATCATTCCAAAGACCCATAGCCACAACAATTTTCCGCGGCTCTGCTCGGATAGATTAATGCACAATGATCAATATTTCGGAATATTACCGCAAATTGGGTGGGCATGTTTTAGCGCCTACAATAGAATAACTTAGCCAAGGCTTGCAAGGCAGCCTCAAGGAAGAAATAAGAAGCCTCAAGCATCCAGAAGACAGTCTGGGGCACTATGCCTATTCCACTTAAAAAAATTGTTAGATGATGAGCAAGCGGCGCATAAAAGTTATTTTCACGCATGAACGCCCTAGAGACCTACATGCGACCCTTGCAGCATATGAAGGGGTAAAGGCAAGTCTCTCGGGTGAGATCGCAGCACCAGACGCAGGAGTGATAATCGATTCTTCCGAAAAGTCTATTGATGCCAAAACTCAGCTTTTAGCCAAAGGACTGAATTTTAGATATATACACCAGCCCGGCCAATCGATTCATCATAAGATCACTTCCTTTATAGATATGCCCGAGTTTAGAGATGGGCTGGTGGATAGTAACACGTACATTGACATGTGTACAGATCAAGATCCCTGCTTTTACGTTGTTCAGCCGAGTGACAAACATCAACATAGCTATACCGGTATTGACAATTGCCCAACACTAGGTTGGATCAGCCTTCCACCCGGCAGAGACAAGAGGCTTAGTGATTCCAGTCCACAGGTTCTCTTAAGATCACAGGGATCTTTTTCAACTCTCGTTCAACAATCAAGCACAGGAATCGCAACAAAGTTAGTGGAATCAAGGGTCAAGCTGCCCAATCCCAACCAATTTTGGGGCTGCCTCAGAATTGAAGTTTTCTTGATTAGATCATACCTTATAAAAGAGCTAGCGAGCATTCTCAAGGCATCAGAGCATAAAATTATTGAATGCTTTTTAAATGTCTTTCATGCGTTTGCTACTCAGGCCCCTGAAATAGGATCTTTACGCATTAGAGCATGTGATGATCGAGCAAGCCTAAGGAGAACACGAATTGATTCGTCAAGGGACAGGGCAAGTTTTGCGTCAATTCTTATTCAGCTGCGAAATAGCAGCTCTGATGAATATATTCAATGCCTAGTATGCTTAGAAAATGCGATTAAGGCGCTTAGCATCACAAGCAGTTTTATTTTGTCCAACGAAACTACTGATTATACAAATCAGCCGTTGTATATGTGGCTGTCAATAAGATGGCTTGACCGCTTGATTCGGTTAACAGTTGAATCATACGGAAGAGCCATTGAGTATGACTTACACTTTGAAATGTATCTCTTCGCGGAGCTTGCTCCTAATCTACAATCAGCGAGGTGGCCGGCTGAGAGAGCGACAGTCGAATCAGGGCACCCGGGAATTTATCAGTTTTGGAGGAACAATCCTATTCTGATAACATCTAGTACCGAAGCGATGGAACTATCTGTCGCTTCGCAAAACTTGATTTTATCAGATAATCATAGAATGGCAATCCTAAGAAGTATCCCACATGAGTATTGGACAATGGCGCAAAAATACTAGTCCTGACATTAGAATAGGGCATATACTCTGACATATTCAGGACATCTACAGAAGATCAGGAAAACCATCATGCTGCGCGACCCTGTAAAATAAACTCTCAATAAAATCGATTTAGCGTTATGAATAATAGAGATATTCCTTGCTTCAACAAGGCCAGAACCTCTAGGGGCTACTTTTAAGTATGAGATATGCTACCACCGGGAATAGTGTGATATAGCATCAATGCTATTAATGGCTTATTTCCAGCAGACGCTCCCATATGTTCTTAATATTTATTGCCAACCCTGTGGGCCTTACCTTTGTGTAGAAGCTTGAGGTTGGCTTGATTATTGATGAATGAACTTCAAAATCCGGTTCATCATTAATAACCACTATATTGGGCATCCTATTCGTAATGCGTGAAATAATCGAGACAATTTCGAGTGATCTATGGCTTTTCCCCGATGCAATATTAATTACAGCTCCTTTTGCAGCAGATAAGAGCATTATATCGTGAAGCATCTCGCAGAGGTCCTCACAGTTGATAAAATCTCTCATTTGTTCGCCGTTTCCCCTTAAGGTCACCTCATTTCCGTTCAGCGCCGATAGAATAAGAGCAACAACTAACCCCTTCCTCTGCACCTCAATCTGTTGATAGCCATATGGGTTAGTAATACGCAAGATCTCATAGGGGGTGGAGGTCTTGCGGCATAGAAATCTAAAGCTTTGCTCAATTAGTACATTGCGCAAACCGTAAATTGATTTGGGCTTTAGTTCACTTTTTTCGTCACAGCCAGCTGGCGGGCATTCTCCATATACAGTCCCACCAGAGCTGATTAGAAAACATTTAAATAAAGCTTTTTTAAGTAATATTGAAGTAAGTGCTTCAGAGACTTCTCCTAAATGTTTAGCAATGTCATATACACCTTGACTCTCAGCTAGTAAGATATTTGTTGAGCCAGCCATATAGATTAGACAGGCTTTATCTTGGATATAGCGCAAATAGTTCTTTGTATCAGAAACTAATGAACAAATCCTTGTGACCTTCCCGGAGTTCAGGCTCGCAGGCCATTGATAACTACGAGAAACACAAAGAACTGAAATGCCAAGCCTGTCAAAGTAGTGAGATATTGCATACCCAAGAAAGCCACCTGCACCCAAAAGCACAATTTGAGAAGGTTGTTCTAGAGCAGGCATTTCTGGTCAGTATTTTGATGTTAGTGTCAACTGTTTATCTGAAAAATAGTTTAGGTAATCTTTTGCGAAGAGATGTGAACAATCTTGCAGCGACTCTAACAGCTTTTTTTGTTGTTTGGCAAGCATTCTTCTTGCATTAGGGTCAGCCACTAGAACTTTGGCTGCGGCTAAACGCTTTTGAAGGCTAGAGTATGAACCTGGCACGCTATTTCCGGCCCCAACTGCTGACTGAAGATAGGGAAGCGCAGAGGATTCACGATTGTAGTCGCTGTCGGCCATGAGAATAGGGACACCAGCACATATGGCCTCAAATATTGTATTGCAGGATCCTCTTGGAGAGCTGTCAAAGTATAAATCCAGGACATACGCCCATTCTTTAGTGTTAACCCAGCCCAAATGATGGAAACGCTCTTTGTAGGGCATCAAGCTTAAAATCCCAGCTGCTACTCTTGGTATACTCTGGCTTGCAATAATGAAGTGTATATCGGTTGACTGGGAAAGCAATTCCGAGACTGCTTTCCAATATTCAGGTGAATGCAGCTTTTCAGATCGCACAAAACAACCTACAACCACTGCGTCAAAGGGAATATTCTTGGATCTCATGAGCGAATATCTTTTGTCTTCACTTACCTGTCTCATATTAAGCTCAGGGAATGCTCGACCTCGAAACCACTGGACATCATCAAATCTAAAACTTTTACCTCCAAATCCAAGCCCTGCATATTTTTGGATTGTAGGCATAATTATGCTGTGATATTTCATAGACCAATAACTTTGCGTTGGGGCCAGCTGCGCTCCCATGTAAAGCGAAAGGTTTTGTACGCATGCAACCCAGCAGATGTTGTCGAACTTGTATTTATGAAAAATTGAATAATAATGGACGAGCTTTTCATGGGTTGTTTTTAGGCCAGCAAGGCTGATCACTTTGACATGATCAATGCTATTAAGCTGTGGTTTGTCATCAAGGAGTATGAGAAATATGTCTACACGGTTGGCAAATGCAATCGACCCTTGAAGAAACGCATGCAAGAACTCACAATGCGCAAGCTTGTAGGGCCCTTTAAGTATAAATGCAATTTTATACTTAATGCCTTTTGGTTTGCACGCATTTGCAGAAGTAACAACAGCATGATTGGACTTATGGCTTGCTTGTTTAGCAAATTTATGGGCCAACCCTAGCCCGTAGCTGTTGACGTGCCAGAATGCCCTCCTAAACCTAACCGGATCCTCTTCTCTTCTTATGTATGTAGTAAACAGTTCGTGATCAATGCAGCTATATCTATCGACAGCTGTCTGCAGTGTTTCGCATGCATTCCAGGCGAGTACCGGACGGATGCATTGATTAAAAATATAGTCGTCCCATAGATCGCTTTCTCTGCCAAAGTGATAATTGACTACTAACTTTCTAATGCCGGCTTGAGGGTTGTCCTTGATCTCTTTAACAAGGCAAGCCTGATGGTCGTCCAGGTGGCGAGCTGCTGGAGAACTTGGATGCCAGGCGAGATATGGGGAATCATGCATGTCGAAGTATTATTTATTGCTGCCGAATGCTCTTAATGCTATCCGTCTGATCCACCAACAAATCACTGATCAGCGAGATCACTCGCTTCTCCCGCAGCTTCAGGTTGGTTGTGATCGCCATGCCACTGCGCAAGGGGATCTTGGTGCCCTGGCTTTCCAGATAGGCACGATCAAGCTCCAGTTTCACCGGAAAGCGGTAGAAGTTCTGCACCCGATCTGGCTCTAAGGCATCGGCACCAATCTGGGTCACCTTGCCCTGGAGCTCGCCATAGCGGGTGAAGGGGAAGGCATCCACCCGCACCTTGGCTTGTTGGCCGGTTTTTACAAAGCCGATATCTTTGTTAGGCACAAACACCTCCGCAAACAGCCCGCCCTGGGGCACCAGCTTCAGCAGCGTTTCGCCAGCACCCACCACCCCATCGCGGCGGACCTTCGGGTCAAACACCACCCCATCGGTTGGGGCCACCACGTTTTGATACTGCAGCTGCAGCTCGGCCTGATGCAGGCGGTTGCGCATCTGGCTGATATTCTTGCTGGCCTCCAGCTTCAGCTGGTCGGCCTGCAGGCGCAGCTGGCCTTGCTGCTCCATTAACTCAGTGAGCTGGTTTTTCAGCTCAAAGGCTTGGTCTTGCTGCTCCAGCAGCTGCAAGCGCTGGAAGCCGCCTTGGCTCACCAGCCCAACCAGCTCTCTCGTAATCGTGGTTTTGGTGGCGAGCTTCTGCTCCAGCACCCGCCGCCGCGCCGCCATCGTTTCCACCTGGCTGGCGATCGTGCCCAGGCGCGACTGCAAACTCTGCTCCTCCAGGCCGATCAGCTGCTTGAGCGTGTGCTGTTCATCGGCCGCCTGGCGTGTGTCAAAGCGTATCAAGCGCTCTCCCTTGCGCACCGTTTGGCCGTCTTTGAAAAATACCTCGGCCACCTTGCCGCCCACTGGGTTTTTGAGCTCCATGCTTCCGCCGATTGACTGCAGCTGCCCCTGCACCGTCACCACCTCATCAATCTTGAACAGAAAGCCACCCACCACCGTGATCGTGCCCAGGGCGATCACGATCGCTGCCATGCTCTGGGCCCACACCGGAGTTTGCCGCAGCACCAGCGAGCGGTTTTTGGCCAGCCAGCGGTTGGTGGCATCCCCCAGCTTCTGCTTGAGGGTGAGGGAGCCGGGCTTGGCGCCAGGGTCTGTGCCGTTGGCGCTGGGCTCGGGCGGCTTGAGCTGGGGGGTGGCTGGCGGGGGCGAGCTGGGCATGGAGGGTAGTTTACGCCGGCTCACAGGGTGCTCACCGCCAGGCCGTCGGCCACTGCCGCCCGGATGGCCAGGAGCTGGCGCAGCAGGGCCTCCAGGCGATGCAGCGGCACCATGTTGGGGCCGTCGCTGAGGGCTTTGTCCGGGTTGGGATGCACTTCCAGGAAGAGG
>Ga0194129_10003413_pt1 | contig 22106 bp, 9 predicted proteins | sample TA2KigCa35mmetaG_FD_150862 | JGI IMG/M metagenome (GOLD analysis project Ga0194129, IMG submission 150862) | Freshwater microbial communities from Lake Tanganyika, Tanzania - TA2015038 Kigoma Deep Cast 35m | ecosystem: Environmental > Aquatic > Freshwater > Lake | place: Tanzania: Lake...
TTCCTTTATTAGGAACTAGCGGATTTAAATTAGTGCTTACATCAATACTAGAAACACTTATATCATTTATATATGCGTTTCCCCAGCGTTTATTAACAAGACCAATCGTTCCTTTATTAGGAACTAGTGGATTTAAATTAACACTTATATCAATAGAACTAACGCTTGCATCAATTATATAAGCATTGCCCCAATAATTAGTAATACTTCCTAATTTGCGCAGGGGGTTAATAGTCTCATTAAGAAAAAAAGGAATTATATCACTAACAACTTCTAGTAAATTAATATTAGAAGTTCCACCAATACTACTGGGTGGCAAACCGTTTATTGCATTAACGCTCAAGTCATATACAAATATTGTGTTCCATCTATTTGTTCCAGAACCTAAATTAGAGGTGCCATCAATTAATGGAACAATAGTACCACTAATATTCATGTTTGAAATACTTATATCATTTATATAAGCATTACCCCACGGTCTATTAACAAGACCGATTGTTCCTTTATTAGGAACAAGCGGATTTAAATTAGTGCTTACATCAATATTTATAGCACTTACATCATTTATATATGCGTTTCCCCAGCGTTTATCAGAAAGACCAATGGTTCCTTTATTAGGTACTAATGGATTTAAATTAACACTTACATCAATAGACGCAACGCTTACATCATTTATATAAGCAGTTCTTGAAGTAATATTTTGACTTGAAGTAATATTTTGATTAGAAATAAAATTTCCGCTTATACATGTATCTCCTAAAACATGCAAACTATAAGCACTACTTGGGTCTAAACCAATACCCATTTTATTATTTACTCTGACATAGTTGTTGCGAGCTTGTAATATAATATTAGAAGAGCTATCAATAATCATAGAACCGCTTGACAAATTTTGTAAATACGTTACTGGAATTTTATATTCAATTGGCTGATTAGTAGATGAATAACTATTTAAAAGCCCCTCCATTTCAGGTATATTAATAAATTGTGATGATGCCATTTTAATATAGCAAAATATAATTTTTGATATATTAAAACATAATACACTATTATTCACTATTATCCATTATTATCTAAGTCTTAAATAATTAGAAGCATCTACATAAATCTCTCCACTGATCATTGAGCTAATATTGCTAGAATTAATAATATTATTAGGAAATGTTAACCTACTTATATCGTTTATAATAAGTCGTGGTGTTCTAATATATGATTTTTCACTTGTACTAACATTGCTTATATCAATAGCATAGCTAGGGTCTAATGTATTTATACCAATTTTATCAGTTACCAAAAGTCGCGGTGTTCTAATACATTCTTTAACATTTGTACTAGCAATATTGCTTATATCAATAGCATAGCTAGGGTTTAATGTATTTATACCAATTCTATTATTAGATGTATCTATACATATACATTGTGACATAGTCTCATTACTAATAGAACTTGTAATACCCGAAAAAGTTCCTACAAGTGTATTAATAGAATCTTCTGGCATATTATATTAATTAATAAATATAATTAGCTTTTATATATATATTTTTCTTATTACTATTATTACTATTATTACTATTATTACTATTATTACTATTATTACTATTATTACTATTATTACTATTACTAAAATGCTTTTTCAATAGTACTAATTCTATTTTCTAAAATACTTATTTTATTTATTAATTCTTGTATTTGAATATTTTGATTGTTTATTATATTTATTAAATCATGATTAGTTGCACCATTTGTATTACATGTTCCATTATTGCTTTGATTATTTAAATTTAATACATTTTTAATATTTTCAACATTAGTGTCTAATTCTTTTAATGCTGCTAAACAATATATAAAAATAGAGTTATAATTTATACTATAAGGAAGTTGTTCGTTACCTTTAGTTACGCTAAATTTAAGTTCGTCTATTTTTTCAACTTCTTGAGCTATTAGACCTGCTTCTATTATATAAGGTTGTTCTAGTGGACCACGATAATTTAATGCCATAAAATTGGCTGTTTTCTGATAAATTTGAGGATTTAATTTTCTTATTATTGTTAAAGCATTAACAATAGCTTCCTCATTTTGTTTTAATCTATCATCAGAACGAAGATTTATAAAACTAGAATTTATAGTTCCTGCTGTTATAGTGTCTCCATTTGATATGTTTCCTTTAATATTTAACGAACCATCTATCCATACATTTCCATTTATAGAAATATCGCTTCCACTTATGTTTGTAATATTTCTAACAACTAAATTGGTTGTTTTTATTGAATTTAAAGAACTATCAACTACTAAATTTCCATTAATGCTTATGTCGCTAGTCCCTATTTTTGTAATAGATTTTACAAAAAAATTAGTTTCACAAGTTAAACTATTTACAGTACAACCACTTATAGTACAATTAGGAAAAGTTCCACTAGCACAAATGATTTGTCCAAAGTTTACTAAACCAGAAAAGTTAGTTGAAGTATTAGTTATTTTTGTATTTGTTCCTGTTATACTAATAGAGTTAGTACTAATTCCAGAACTATCAATTATATTTGAACCATTGATTAATGAACCGTCAATATTTAATGTTCCACTCACATCTATTTCATATAGTGGTATTGACTTTTTTACTCCAATTCTACTATTTCTTGTATCAATACAAACAACATTATTTTCAGTTGGACTTATAACATTATCCACAATAGCACTAACACTGGTTACTATCTTATTTTGCGCCATATTTATTTATATTAATTAATATAAATAAATATAATTAATATAGTAAAAAAACTTATAACAAATATAACAAATATAACAAACTAAAATCCAAATCTTTGTTCTAATGTTTTGTTTGTTTTATTTGAATAAATAGGATGTTGCATAGGTCTATGCATTGAGCTAGCATCTTCTTTATATTTCAAATATGAAACAGCTTCATTATATACACTTGCTATACAATAATTTAGAACATGACTATTTAACTCTTCTATTTGTTTCGGTATATTTGTATCTAAATTTTTTGAATATTGCAAATACATTGATCGCATTACTAAAACAAGTTGATCTTCTGATTGTTTATCTATTAATATACGTTGATTAGATTTATCATAAACTCCTTTGCGAATACTATTTTGTATTAACTCAATATTATTTTTAGAAAAATAGCTATCTGATAACTTTGATCTTTCAAAATTACCAGCTAATACATTTTGATAATTAGTATTACTATTTATAGGAATTCTATCCATCATAGAAAATTGAGTAGCTATATTTGGTCCCATTATATTTACTTTACCATTAAATTGGTTCATGTTATTATAAATAATAATATATTTTATTTTTAATATTTTACTATTTTAATATTATTAATAATATTTGAGTAATATAATAATGTTAACAACTTTCAATAAAAGTGTGTTGTTTATTTCTACAATATTATTAATAATAGGATTAATAGTTGTAGCAAATTTTATTATGAAAAATAAAGCAAATGAAGTATATCCACCTGTTGTAAGTGATTGTCCCGATTATTGGGATGTTGATTATGATAATCAAGGAAAAAAACACTGTAAAAATAATACATACATAAATGATGGTCGTTCAACGGCAACTTGTCGCTCATATCCGCATGCTTTATTTTCAGCAAACGGCTCTTCGCCCGATGATATACTTTGCGAAAAGTCTAAATGGGCTAAAGATTGTAATATACATTGGGACGGAATTACAAATAACCCCAGTGCATGTGTAAATACTTCTATTTAAACTTATTTAAACTTATTTAAACTTATTTAAACTTATTTAAACTTATTTAAATTTAAACTTAAACTTATTTAAACTTATTTAAACTTATTTATTATATAAGTATAATAATATATGACTAGTTATGTTGTTAGTGATTTTAGCTTTAATATTGGTGGCACTAATCTAAGTCAAAGCTATGTTGAGTTGTTTAACCCTGGTATTCCGTGGGGTATTAATACAACTTACATTTACAAAGATTCTATATTAAATCCACAGTTTAGTAATAATAATATTATTAATCAACATTTAGTTATTGAAAATAAGACTAATAATGGAAACATTATTTTTAAAACACAAGAAACAGGAACAGGAAAAATTATTATAAATGATTTAAGTGTTAATTTAATTAACGGTCAGCCTTATACTGGAAGTGGAACTGGAGGCGGAAGTTTAACAATAAGTAGTGTAAATAGTAGTCATATTCAAGATGGTTCTATAATGGAAATTGATATTTGTGATGGAGCAATAACAACAAGTAAAATTGCGAATAATTCAATAACTTATGAACTATTAAATCCAGCATTATTAGCGAGATTAGCTGCTCTTGAAATGCCAAAAGTAAATTTAATTATTTATAATGAAAGAGAAAGCACAGCACTAATTCCTTATACTATTATTTTAAATGATAATGGAACTATTACTTCTTATTTTACAGCATTTCAAGAGCTAGGTATTGGTTCATCACATAGTGTTCTTCTAAATCTGCCCAATAGTTCAACAATTATAGTATTAGCAATAGATACAACAAATCTAACTGTAATTGATAAAAATATAGATAGTGGAGCAACTTTCATTGAATTTACTGGTGATAGTTTAAGTTTTACGCTGAATAGTGGTTCTAGTAATATACAAGTATATTTTGAAGTTATTACAAATCCAAGTACTCCCTAATAGGTAAAAAGGATGACTTTATTTTATTACATTTTATTACATTTTATTACATTTAATTTAATAAAATACATTTTATTATACTAGTTTTTATATTAATTAAATATAGAAACTAGTTGGTTGTTATGTCAATAACAAATAAATTAGTAGCAAATATAAAACAAACACAAGTTGATATAAATAAGTTTACAGACACAAATAATGTTATATGTATTGATACGTGTAATAATCGTATTGGTATAAATACTAAAACTCCCCGCTATTCTATTGATATATGTGGCATAAATGGTAAAATTTTTGTAAGTAATTTAGAAGTATCACAAACCGCTAGTTTTAATACTATAAGTGGGACTTCTATAAATTGTGTTGATGGTAGCTTTGTGCGCAATTTAGACACAAGTTTTATTAATTTTAAAACTATTAGCGGCTCATTAATAAGAGCAACAACTATTAGTGGATTTAATATTATTGGAATTTGTGGAAATATAATAGACTTAAGTGGCACAAATATTAAACTTAGTAAGGAGCTGAGAGCATTAACTATTAGCGCAAATACTATTGATGCTAGTTCTATTAATACAACTCATTTAAGTGCTGTTAATTATAGTGTTGATAGAGGTATTTTTAATTCTATTAGAACTAGTAGAGGTGATTTTAGTAATATTAGTGTTATAAGAAATACTAGAACTAATATTAGTGGTGGAACTATAGATTGTAGTAATTTAAATGCAAACTTTATACTAAGTAATAGTATACGATGTGAGGAAACACTTTCCGCAGGAACTGTAAGGACAGATGATTTAAGGTCTGCTTCAGGAGACCAATTTTTTACACTTTCTGATGGGCTATTCTATTTAAATACTGGATTAGGAACTCTTGGTATAGCTACTATAATAAGTAAAATTGATGAAAAATTAAAGGAAGACGTGTCTACAAATGTTCTAACAGTTAGGCAAGGTTATATTAGTGATTGTTGTATAAATAATTTAAAAGTGACAAATATTGATATTAGCGGACGTTTAACATTACCACAACAAAGTTCGGGACTTCCATATAGTCTTTCTTATGGAAGTTTAGCAATTAAAAAATTTGAAAACAGTTCAATAAATAGTTTAACGCTATATAATAGTAATTTTAAATGGTCTAATATTTTTACTTCAACACATTATGCTACACTTGATTTAAGTGGCAATTCTAATAACAATATAGTAAATTATAAAATAATATTAGGCAGCGATCCTATTTTACCTAATTATAGATATATTCCAATAAAATTTAAAACGATTAATGCTAGTCCAGCAAAAACAGAGTTATTTAATATTAGTACATCTACAAATGTAGACAAATATATAGAAATAAATAACAGCGATTTAAGTTCGGGAATTTACGAAATTAATGCTAGTGTTACGTTAAGTTATAATAATACTATAAGTGGCGATGTTGAACCGAATGATTTTACATTTGGATTATATGATAAGGCGATTTTAGATAAATCTATTCCTACTGCTACTAGTAATATTAATAGTGCTATTAGCTCTATTATTTTTGAGAGTTCTTATAACTATGTAAAAAATAAAAATCTTATATTGGCATTTGATACTAGTTATAACTATTCAAGTGTATCATTAAATTATATTGGACCTTTATTTGCCTATAACTTTTATAATAATTATAAAAGAGGATTATGTTATTTGGTAAATTCACAAAAAGATATTTCCAATTTTAATGTAGAATATTTTAGTTCAACTATTAAACTCCTAAATTATGACACATAAGAATAATTTTTTATAATTTTTATAACTTTTATAATATTTATATAATTATTTTAGTTTTAAAGTAATTATAAAATTTATTATTTATTAATGACGACGTCTTGACCGTCTTGACCGTCTTGACCGTTTTGACCGTTTTGACCTTCTTGATTTTATGGGTCTTCTTGACCTTCTTGACCTTCTTGACCTTCTTGACCGTCTATGTCTTCTTCCTCCCACTAATTGTGAGGATGGGTCTTCGTCTTGTGGTAATTCTGATGATGATGGTCCTCCTACCCCTTCTGGTAATTCTGATGATGATGGTCCTCCTGTCGCATTCAGTTTAGCATTAGCCTGTTCTATCTTAGCCTGTTCTATCTTAGCATTATCTAAAGCTTCTTGAGCAGCTACCTGTCTTACTAGTTCTGGATCGTCTGGATTTTTTGCAAGTAAATCTTCTGCGGCTGTAAGTGCTGCGTCTGCCTCTGCTATAGTTCCACCTCTCATTCTTCTGGTTGTTCTTCTGGAACGTTTCACCATTATAATATAATATAATAAGATAAAAAAATTTATAAAATATAATAATCTCTAAATAAATAAATAATAAACGAACTTATTTTATTTTGATTGTTTTGATTTTTTTGATTGTGCTTCAACTTTATCAGTTTTATTAGGCAATTTTAAAAAGTCATTATACGCAATTTTCAATTCTTCAAGTTCTGTTACCCACATTTCTTCTAAAGTTTGTGCCTTAATAGTTTCTAACTCAGTTTTCTTTTGTTCGTGTTCTTTCATTAATTTTTCAACATTTTCCTTGCTTACCGAATCCATTGGCATTTTAATCAAATAATTAAAGTCGCCATTTTCTCCTAAATCAAATTTGAAATTTGTTAATATTGTAAAAATTTCTTCCTTAGACTTTTTCCGCAAGTCAATAGTACTATCTAAATTATATTGAATAAAACGCGCTTTTGAGGTTAATGTTTTAAGTTCTTTGTCTAGTTTTACAATAATATATGCTTTACGCTGCGCATAATAGTCATGTCTAATAGCATAATAAGCATCAATAATGTCATACACATTATTATATTTACGCAATTGCTCTTTTTCATTAAATAAATGCATGTTTGTAGTAGATTGAATACAATAAAGTTTTAAATATTTTTCAATACCTTCAATATTATAGTCGTGCTTTTCTAGCAACAATTTACTCATTAGCCCTGGATAAAATGTAATTTCAAATTCAACATTTAAATCAGTTGACATGTCCTTAAAATCTTTAATTAGTTCCTCTTTATTGCCTGTTTTAACAGTTCCTGAACCAGTGTTACTATTGAGTCGCTGTTCTAAAAATTCCTTATAGTCTTGGGTCCATGTTCCAATAGGAAGCTCAGTAATACGAATTTTATCATTATCAAGTATTTCATAGCACCCTTTAATAACATATTTAGTAGCTTGTTCATCACAAGGGTAAATTGTGCCTTTAAATCCTTGATAATATGGTTCAATTAGTAATGTCTTCATATTTGCATTCTTAAGCTTGCCTACTAAATAATCAATAATTTGAATAGGATTATAACACATAATATCTGTGCTAAATCCTGTTCCAATGCCCTTTGCGCCATTTACAAGCACCATTGGAATAATTGGAACATAATAAATTGGTTCAACACACACTCCATCATCTTCATTATATTTAAGGACATAATCATCTAATTCATGAAATAGTTTCCGAGTAATTGGATTCAAATATGTATAAATGTACCTTTCAGATGCCGCATCCCTACCCGCTCCCATTAAACGTGTTCCAAACTGACCACAGGGCATAAATAAATTAATGTTGTTTGAACCAACATAATTTTGCGCCAATCCAATAATTGCACCATTTAAGCTTGCTTCGCCGTGATGATAACATGAATGTTCAGAAACGTAACCGCTAAATTGCGCCACTTTCATTTCAGATGTTAAATTTTTCTTAAAAGCTGCATACAAAATTTTCCGCAAACTGATTTTTAGTCCATCACAAATATTTGGAATTGAGCGATCGTTATCATATTTTGAAAAGTGTATCATATCATTATTAATAAACTCTTCATATGTCACTTCTGGGTTAGAAGTATTTAAATATACATTTCGGTCATAATGTGATAGCCAATTTTTGCGATCATCTGCTCGCTTCTTATTAAATACCATATCAATTGTTTGTCTTGACGTTTCGGTACTCTTAAAATTCACAATTTTCTTCTTTAAAAAGTATTCTTTAAATTCTTTGCTAGTGCTTGTTCCCAAACCTTTGTAATATTTAATAGACCACTTAGAAGTGTCTTCTTGACCATTATCTCTCCACTTCATATATTCGCCATTATTGTAAAATTCAAGCGTTGTTTTGCCTTTTGTCGCCTTTAAAATGGGAGTATTCATATATCCAATAAAATTTGGAATTTGAATTAGCGACTTCCATTCGCTATCAATCATATTTATACCTAGACCTTTAATATGGCTTCCATCTAAATCTTGATCGGTCATAAATAATAATTTTCCATATCGCAATTTAGTGCTAACATCATTTGCTGAATATTCTTTACCGTGTTCTAAACCAAGAATTTGCTTAATTTCAGTAATTTCTTTATTTTCCGAAATTTTACTAATATTTTCACCACGAATATTAAACATTTTGCCTTTCATTGGATAAACACCAATAATATTACGGTCTTCGCGTGACAAACCAGAAATAATACCTGATTTTGCCGAATCTCCTTCACACAATATTAATATACATTCATTTGACTTAGCTGTTCCGGCATAATTTGCGTCTACAAGTTTTGGAATATTGCGAATAGTCTTACATTTTGTTCCATCTGTTTTTTTTGCCGCTTTATTTTCTTTTACTTCTGTTAAACTACAAGCCACAGACATAACGCCCATTTTTGCCAACTTTTCTATAAATTTAGGGCTTATTTCGCATGATGAACCAAAATTTGAAACAGCAGTGTTTAAATAGTCTTTTGTTTGGCTATCAAATGCTGGATTTTCAATGGTGCAATTTACAAATATCATAAGTTGTTCTTTAATTGATGCTGGTTTAACTTCAACATGCTTTTTCTCTTTGATGTAAAGAGTTAGTTTTTTTACTAATTGTCCTACAATATATTCCACGTGCTTTCCACCTTTAGAGGTATGAATTCCATTTACAAAACTGACTTGTGTAAATTCTTCATTTGGAGCTAAGCAAACAGTATATTCCCAGCGCTCATTTGCTTTTTCATAAATGCGCGGATGTTCGCTTTTACAACCAATATAAAGATTAGCATAACTTTCAAAATCTTTGACGTCTGGGTCAAGTTTAAGTGTGTTATATTTGACTTTAATAGATTTATCTGTAACCGCAGCAATATCAAAAATTCGCCGAATTAATAGTGCTTTAAAATCACTATCAAAATTGCCTTCTTTTAAACCAAGCCGTTTAAAATCAGGCTTAAAACTAACACTTGTATAAGGTTTGCCTTTACACTTAGTAATTGTTGGTTTTTCAATAATATTTAAATTATTTTTGAATTCTTGGACGTATTTTTGACCTGTTTTTGCGTCTAGTGTTTCAATTTTGCCCCACGTAGACCATATTAAAACTAATTTAAATCCAAATCCATTTTTTCCTCCAACTACTTTTTTTTCAGTTTTATCATAATTAGTAGAAGTTCTCATATGTGCGAAAATTAGTTCTGGAATCCATACACCATATTCAGAATGAATATAAACATCAATCCCATTACCATCATTAGTTAATGTAATAATACCATCATCACCAATAACGATTGATATATGTGTTACTGGATAATTTACTTCATTTGTATCCTGACTTGTAGAAGCAATTAATTGTTCCATTCTTAGCGCATGGTCACGACAATTAACAATTGCTTCATCAAATAGTTTATAAAGACCAGGAATAAAATTAATGTTTTTTTCTACAATTTTCTTATTTACTTCATCATATATATACATATTAGACGAAATTTGCTCGATTGACCCAATATATGTGTCGGGATTATCTAATACATGCTCTTTATCTGTCTTTTTTTGATATTTTTTAGTTATATCAGCATTCACACCAGCATTCACACCAGCATTTACAGCAACTTTTGTAGTCATAACTAATCAAATAGTCTTAATAGTATAAATAATATTTATTTATACTATTTATCAATTTTATTTATAATAAAATTAACTAATATTAAATTAACTAACAAATATAAAATTAACTAATATTAAATTAACTAACAAATATTAGATTAACTTACAAATATTAGTATTTACAATAATATACATTAATTTTTTTAATTCTATATACTAATACTAATATGTCTAATTGTTTTCCATTAAATAGTAGTATTAGTGAAATTAGTAATAACAAATATATTTTTAATAATGTATTTCCTAATTCAACTACTACTAATATTTCATATGGATTATATGACACTTCAAACAATATTAACTATATTATTAGAAATGTGAGTAACAAATATCCATTAACCTTTTACGATAGTTCTACTAATAGGGATAGTTCTAATATAATAACATTTGAACCCTTAAATAAAAATGACCCAATATTAATTTATGTATCAAAAGGACAAGATTATAGTTTTAATAACAACGACTATTTTAGATTTTATGACAGTTCATTTCAACTATTAAATATAAATCATTATAGAAGAGAAAATTATGACAGTTCGCTAACGGATATAGCTAGTAATTTTTACTTTATGAATAATCAGCGTTACAAATTTATTGCCTCAACTGATTTTTGTTCTAATCAACCGTTTAGAATTTATGGAGGCTCATCACTAAGTTTTTCCGAGGTTAGTTTTAATACTATAGATCAAAGCTTTATAATCACAATACCAAGTAATGCTAACAATAACGGGACACAAAGACTCTTTTACTCTGATACAGATAATGATGTATGTGGTAATCTATTTATATTAAGAGATCTTAGTTATAGTTATTATTATGGTGATATAAGTTTTTCTATTAAAAATTATAGAGATTTTAGTAAAAATTATATATCAGTAAAATCGTATGATTTTAGTTATTCAACCGTTTCTGGTTATGGAACTGTTTCTATTAGTAATAATAACTTATTTTATTATTCGGAGTCTTGTAGCTATATTACTAGGGGATTTAGCAGTCTTTCATATGAGTTATTAAATAAAATAAGCGCTGTTGATTTATCCGTTAATGCCAATAACACTTTTAAGGTAGGACTAAATAAAAATAGACATATAAGCAATTCTACTTTTAATTACGATTTAAGCTATGGACTAACAATTAAAGATTATAATATTATTGATATATCTAAAAATTATCCATTAAGATTACTTAATAATGAAATCAGTAATAACATTTATATAGATGAAACATATCAAATCAACAGATTAGGAATACAAACTATTAGCGGTTCAAAATTTTATTATGGTTCATTAAAAATAAAAGTTGTTAGTGCTTTTATATACCCATTACAAGTTCAATTTGTTTCAATTTCAAATAATAGCATTGATTTTTCTTATGTATTAACTTTTATATATGATAGTTCAAATAATCCAGCTACAATAAATCATATTGTATATGATTCTTCAAGTAATTCAAGGTCATATTATGACTTTTCAAATAGCAATTTACAAGTAAAAAATCAAAATAATGTGTTATATGATTTTAGCAGTTATGATCTAACGCATAATATATTTAAATTAAATTTGAATACAGATTATAATGAATTGGGTTATGTTTCGAGAGATAAACTAGCTAATGACTTAACTCAATTTGTTTCAGTAACCCCTTCTGTTGAACAAATTAATAATGAATTAAGTAATAATTACTTAGCTAGGCCTTTTTATATTTATTATAATGTTGTAGATTATGAAAATAATAACATTCAAAATATTAGAGCAATAAATCTTAATGGTGGTCCTATTATTGAAATAAGCAATAATTATAATAAAAATAACAATAATAACAGTACTTTTGATATTTCTATTAATACAAATAGTAATAATGCTAGTATATACAATTTTTATGATGACATTAAAGTTTATATATATGACAAAAGCAAAAATAAAATCTTCATTCCATTTGAAATAACAATTAGTGGAAGTTATTTTGATAATAACAGAATAGGAACATATAGTTCAATTAATAACCGTTATAATTTTGATAATGAGTTAACTCCAAATCAGCTCTTGTATTATTCAACATTTACAACTAATATTAACTTAGACAATAATACCAGGTTGTCTATTAATAACATAGATTTAAGCTCTATTAGTGTTTATAATATTAGTAATAGTTTGGTCGAACACATTAGTTCTACTAATGTTAATACTAACTACATTCGTTATTATAATCAATCACCACAAGGGACTAGAGAGCTTAGTTTTAATATAGTCAATATAAATTCAATAAATAAGATTGAATTTCTCAAGCTTAATAGAACATATGAATTTTTTGACTTTAGCGGTTATGTAAATAATAGTTTTGATTCTTCTTTTATAGTGTATAAATTTACTTACACAACTATAAGTAGTCCTTCAAAAACTATAGATATTTCGCTTGGTTTAAGTTCTACTAAGTTTTTTTATAGCGCTAGCGATAATTCTTCAAATTCTTTTACTGTTACTGGTAATTTTATTAAACCCCAAATTTTTAAACAAGCTGGAACAGATAGTAACTTAATAGACTTGTCCTATATTGGTAATTATGATTTGATTATTGATACGAAAAGTTTAAGCACACAAGATTATTATAAGGTAACATATGCTGACAAATTTTTTACCAATTCTATAACAAATATTTCAAAAACTTATAAAATAATAGTTCAAGATTATGAACCACCTACTTTAACATTTTATGATATTAGCGGTAGACTTTTATCAAATCTTACTTATTTTAAATTCTTTTATTCTAAAGCACGTAAATTTAACATATATAATGATATATGTTTTGCCAAATTTACCTACTTTGTTGGTGTAAGCAATGACTATATAGATAATAAGCCTGTATTATTATATAATGATAATTCTATATATGATTTTTCTAGAAGCAATTTAAGTTATAGTGTTATTATAGCGCAACCATTAATAAGTACAATCATTCATACAAGTAATGATAATGATATTAGCTTAAATAATTCTAGTGTTAGTGATGTCAGCTGTATTATAAATTATAAAGTACGTGATTTATGCTATAATTATTCAAGTGGCATTTCACTGGAATTAAACTTTGTAAATATACCATATGTTAATTTGAGAGACCAAGCTATATTAACACTTAATTATGTTAATGATTTGAGTTATAGTGATAACGGACTACAGTTTATTGATCCTAATTTCACTTATATTCCTAGTCGGTCTTATAAAAAAGATACATCTATTAATCAATTAACTGATTTTAGTTCTATTACTATTGGTTCTCCTGCTAGTGTTTATAGTATAAGTGGAACATGTGATATATGTTTTACACGTCTTGGTAATTATTATTTCAAATATAGTATTCAACAAAGTGATTCCAGTCATATATTAAGACTTCAACGTTTGATAAAAGTAGTAGATAGCACTAAACCATTTATTATTTTTCCTGATTTAAGTTTTATTATAGATGGTTCTGCTGGCTCATTACCAGCTAGATATAATAATATAGAAAATAGTCGCACAAAATTCTATAATATTGATAATAGTAATACTGAAAAGATTGATTTAAGTTTTACTGTAAATACAAACATCAACGATGTAAGTCGTGTATTATATAACTTTGATTTATGTGATAATTATTTTAGTTCAAATGTTAGTTCAAATGCTTTGTCATATACAATAAAGCTAGCAAATAAGCAGAATGCTTTTGCTTTATCAGATATTAGTAATTATTATAGTCCAAGCACTAATTTGTTGAATAAAGTAACTTATCCTGACAATTCTAGTAATGTCAATTATTTAGCACCACTAACATTTGTTTATACTTTAACAGATGGATGTGGCAATAGTTTTACATTTAATAGAAGAGTTGATATAGTAGATGAAGTTAAGCCTACTATTAGTTTTACTTTTAATAACATTTATTCAAGTACTAGTGTTGTTAGATTAAGAGATTATAGTTACGTTCAATTTGATAGCTCTAAAAAAGATTTTTCATATGTAGCTTTTGATTATACTAAATCGCCTACTTTGCCTCAACCTTATACTATGCTTTTTGATTTTTATCAAGAAATTAGCTCAATTATTCTTGGTTTTGACCTAAGTGATAATTTTGGAATTATTCAAAAAACTGCCAACAATGTACGTATAACAGTAAGCGGATCAACTCTAATACCTAATAATAGTATTAATATAGCTAATCCAACTGATAATTCTTATATTAATGCGCTTTTCAAAGTAATTGGTTCTAATTTTAGTTTAATATATGATATATGTGATAACCAAACTAACACGAATCGTTTTACAAGAAATGTTAAGATAGTTGAATATATTGGTGACCCTGGATTAAATTTTGATTTTGGTTATAAAGACTTAAGTAGTCAATCTAATATAATAATAAATATAAGTTTTGGTGATACAGGTTTAAGTATTAGAGAAGGTATAGATATAAGTGTAAATCATTATCGCCTTACAACTAGCGATATAAGTTATGATATAAGTTATATTTTTGTTAATGCTAATAATACTAATACTATAAGTACACTTATAAATTCAATAAGTGGAAGTATAAGTGGAACCAGTCTTAGACGATATGACCCATCTGCGCTAATTTATAATTTAGGACCACTAGGAATAGGATTAGGAACTAATGATTTTAGTCATAATATTAAATATTTTCCAATTAGGGCAAATAAGTCAACTACAACTATTAGTAATTATAAAATTTTAAATGTAAGAGTAAAAAATAATGGACCTATTATAAGTTTTGGTCCAAATCCTATAATAAATCATCAAAGTTATACACCGTTGTCTGATGCTTCTTTTATTTTTGGTGTCACAAGTTATAGCATATATGATGAATTTTATTATTATAACTACAGAGAAACTATAAGTTATAGCGGAACAAATTTTAAGGTTATTTTAGATAGCTCATTAAATGTTATTGACCCTAGTAGTGGAACTTATAGTATAATTTATTACTCAAAAGATAGTAATAATGTAGATATTAGTAAAATTCGCACATTAAGTGTGCAGGATAGCCAAGCGCCTGTTATTAGGAGCATATGTGGAGATAATATATATATAAATTCAAATAATGTTTGGTCGCTAGACAGATATTCAACTTATACTGAATATGGTGCTTTAGTTTATGATAGTGCTACAAAAAGGTCATATTATTTTGATAATCAAACACCAACAACCTCAACTGAATTGGTTTATGATTTTTCATATAAAATTCTTGGAGGAATTAAGTATAATATTAGATATAATCAGCTAATATCAACTTCTACTTCAATTAGTTATAGTCCTATAACTATTAGTTCAATTAACACATCAAGTACAGATATTTGTTATCAAGTAATTTATAGTATATTGGATTTATGCAACAATGAAGTAAGAACCAATCGAATGATAAAAATAATACAAAACTATCGTCCTTTATTGTATCCATATATTGAAGTAAATAGCAATTTGCCAGTTTTAACTCAATATTTATTGAGAGATTTGAGTGAACTAGACGTCTCTTCATTAATACAAATAAATAGAGCTATTCCACAAATTGGCATTAATAGCGGTATAAATGACATTAGTTATGACTTAAGTCTCTCATATGTTAATAATAATAGTGGTATTAAAATCATTACATGTGAAGCTATTAAACCTATTGTTTTTAATCGCGCTTTAAATTCAAATTATATAAAATTTAAATTAGACGCAAAATCATATGATAGGTCTAGAATTGCATATAGTGGAATTCCAGATTCTACACTTAAAACTTATGTTGACTACTCAATAAATAGCATAAGGGTTTTTAATTCACCAATAGATTATCAGCCTATTACTTTTACAGCTATTGATAGTTGTCAAAATAATGTAGAACAACAACAACAAAGCATTACTTTTTATTTAAAAATTATTGATACTAAGCCTCCTAATGTAACAAAATTAACTAATATAAATTTTAGTGATCCAAACAAGTTAGACTATCCGTTATTATCTTCAAGAGCTGTTAGTGAATTAGTTCAAGATATTAATTATTTTGATACTTATGAAAATAGTTATTTAAATAATATAAAGTATTATAAAAAAGTAAGTGATGCTTCAAAAATAGTGTTGTTAGACCCGGGAATAAACATTGATGATATTGTTGATGGAAGTGTAAATTTTGTTAATGGAGTGTTTGAGTCTAGCGCCCATACTTTTAGTATTAGTGATATAAGTCTTACTTATTTTAAAAAGCCTTCTTATATTGATGTGTCAAATGTTTTAACTGCTTCGGGCCAATACATTCAAAACTATAATATAAAGGATAAAGCAGGCAATGTTATTGACGTGTCAAGAGTTATAGTTGTTAAACCATTTGGTCCTATAATAAGATTAAACTATCAGCAAGATAGTAAAAATAATAATTATACATGCTATTTGCTTCAACGCTATGAAAAATTTATAGAAAAAGAAGGATTTGTGAGAGATTTTAGTGATATTGACATTAATTTTACAAAAGTTAATATAGATTATAGTAATTTAAATGAAAATAAGGATGGCTCATATATAGTAGTTTATAGCGCAACAAATAGTTCTAATGTTTTGGGCACAGCAAAAAGAAATGTGGAAGTATATAGTCCTATTGTGTTGGAAAAGGTGGTTTCAATTAACTTTGTAAATTTAATAAGTGGACAATCAAATTTTAATAGCAATTCAAAATTTAGTTTGGATAATGGAATATACAACTTTGATGTTTCCGCAAATTATGCTTTTAAATTAATAACACGTGATTTTGATACTAGTAAAAATCCATATGATGTAAGTAATTTAATAAGCTTAATTGGTGATGCTTCTTATAGTGTAAATAGTGAAACCTATTATTATGGAAGCAATGTTAGACTAACAATAAGCGGTAATTTTGAGAGATGTTCATTAAAGTTTTATCCAAACACTAGCAGCTCTAGGGATGCTAATTTTCAAAGTTATTTGAAAAATAATGAATATCGCTATTTTTTTATATATGATAATGCGAATTATTTTATAAATTTACAAAACTATTATAATGACTTGAGAGATTCTAGTAATACAAATGCTAGTGTAAAGTCATTTAGCGTTGATGTGAGTAATTTAAATAATTCTGTTTCCAGTTCAGGTCCATATTTTACTATAAATGGTTTAAAACAAGACTTACATTTAATATATGGAGTTTATAGATTTCAACAAACTAGTTTTAAAAATTTCTATAATCCAATCAAATTTTCTATAACACCCGACGGAACGCATAATGGTGGAATTGAGTATACAAAAACTGTTTTTTCACAAAACTTACCGGGTGTATCAAAACCATTGTTACTAAGTTATAATAGATTAAGTATATATACTCAGATTACTATTGATGCAACTACACCTACTATATTATATTATTATTCAGAAAAATTTAAAAATATGGGAGGCAAAATTGTGCTAAAAAACAATATAGTATTTCTTAAAAATGTAACCATTTTAAATAGTTATGTTATTACTAACACTAATTATGACTTGTTTAGTGCGGGCAATACTTTTTTACAAACATCTAATGAAGTAATGAGAAATAGAATAGTGTTAAACCAGCGTTTTGAGGCTAGTGCAAATAGTATAAGTGTAAATAGTACAAGCGCTATAAATATATGTTGTGTTACACAACAAAATCTACAATATAATGTATTGTATGACTTAAATAGTCATCCAAACAGGCTGATTTTTAAGAATTATAATGATCCATCAACATCTAATTATATTATACCACGAACTGGCTCAACCAATGGTTTGAATTATTTGATAAGTATATCAAATACTGATTTTACGTTTTATAATAGTTATAATAGTTATATTACATATTTTAATAGCATTTATGAATCCTCTTCTGTTATTATTAAAGCAAATGGTCTAACCAATTATGATAGAACCTTAAAAAATATATTTTATAATAGTGCGTATAATAATAGTGGCCCTATTGCTAATACAAATAGTAGTTCTATAAATGGTACAACTTCTATTAATTCTAGCAGTATTGGACTACTAAATAATGAAATTTTTAATTATATTACTTTTTTCAAAAGAAATAATGTTATACCATCAAAATTGTTGGTTAAAGATTTTAGTTATGCTATTAGTGAATTTTTATTTACCAAACAATCAGAGTTATTAAATTTGGACTCTACAAATTTTTATAATTATAGCTCATCGTCCGATTCATTTTTAGTAGCACCACGAATAAAAATAACAAATATTATTGATAATTATGTTATGTTTTCATTAGATGTAGACTATGCTAATTTACACTTTCAGACTTTTGAATTTCTAGTATATAGTTCGAGCTTTACAACTTTTCCAAATCCAACAACTACTATTAGTAATGATAGACTAATTTTTTTTAACGGCTCACTTGTTATTGCTAATAATATGCTATATTCTAATACTGATGATATAAGTGGATTTTATGATGGTTCAAGTGTTTTTAATAAAATGTATACAAGTTTAAATACTACGTTAGCTAGTAAAGAGTCAACTATGCAAAATATGGTATTTTTAAATATATTAGATGTTAGTTTAACTAGTGCTATATGTGGTATAACAAAACAAAATATATATAATAATATGTATTTAGATGAAAGCAATAACTTTATTTTTCACAAATATAATGAACAAACAATTGTAAATTATCAGGTTAATGATGGCAATTTAACATTGGCAAAAACATTGAGAGAAAATTATAATAAAGACCATTATTTATTAGATGTGTGTTCAAATAGTTTGTATAATAGTTTTAACAATGATGGACTAACATTTGAATCATTAAACAGCTTAGTAAATAATAAGAATTATAGTATAGCATTAACATATAAAATATATGATGAAATAGACGTAAGCACTAATTTTAATATGTTGGCTTCATTCTACATTTTACCAATATATCTTAATAATATTCCAACATATAGAAGAATAAATAATGTTTTTAGCACAAAGTACAACTATAACACAGGTTCATATAGTATAAACAAAGCTGGGATTATTAGTGAAATAAGTATTAACTCTATTAGTAGTACAATATATGGAAATTATAACACGTTATCTAATAGCTTACATAGCAATAGTTATATTATTAATTTAAATGACTATTTTGATGTAGATTTAGTTAGCAATTACTTTCAAGCAACTTCTTTTAGCACAAACATTATTAATCCAAATAATTTGATTTATACAATACTTGATATAAGTTATAATAATAGCAAGTTCAGTTTATATAATATTGAGTCATCTTATAATATTATTTTTGACAAACTGAAATTAACAATATTAAATAATATGCAAATAAAATTGTTTTGTCTATATTTTAAAGTAAAATATTTAGATCTTCTTCTGAATTATGTATATAATAGCACAAATAGCACAAATAGCATAAATAGCATAAATAGCATTCCTTATATTAATAGTGTTAATATTCAGTATTATTCAGAACTTTATAATATATTAAATACTTCTGTTACTAGTACTTTAAAAACTTCAGCTATAAGTATATTGTATAGTGAACTAATTAATAATACAATAAGCCTTTCAACTTTTTATAATGAATTATTAGCCAAATTTGACTTATATATTTATGATGTAATTGTTATAAATAGAATTTTCAATACTAATGTATTAAACACTAATACAATAGATCAATTAGTGCAAGACATTAATAGTCTTGTAGAAAATATTGACAATGTAATTTTAAGTGAAAATAGCAAGTTTGCACAGACTATTGAAACTAGTATTTTAACTGATTCTATTTTTACTAGTTATTCTGATATTAGTTATGTTGAACATAATTTATTAAATTTTATTGAAGTGTATAATAAAAGCCAAATAACTTTTAGAAGGTGGAATAGTAATTCAACACCAACATATCAATATGAGCTGTTTAATTCTAACTTTGTTAACCTATTTGATGTAACTAATTTAAATTCGTATGTTTTTTTGGAAAATTTTAAATACAATTTGAATTTATTAAATGCCTATTTTAATAAAATAATAAGTAAAAATGCTGGCGCTGGTCTTTTAATAACAACTCCTAATAATAGTCCAATAGAGTTAAGCTTAAATAGTGTAACCACGTTTACCCAATTTATTGATAAACTTACCTTATTTGAAAATAGCCTTTATGTATTACAAACTAATTATGTGGCATTTGAAGTTTCTTCAAATGCTATTAAGTATAGTAATAACACTTTTGAACTTAGTGGTTCACAACTATTAATTCACAGTATTCTATCAAATAGCATTAATTTTAAGATTAATATTAAATATAAGTCTTACTTTTTCAATTACATTGATATTTCCACAATAATATTAGATATTATTATACCCGATTTAACACCACCTACCTTAACATTTACAAATCATGATTTTAGTTTTAATCAAAATGACTTAATTGATAGTTCTATAAATAATGTAATAACAAACTTAATACGTGATGTAAGTTACATTGATTTACATCAAAGTTATGATTTAAGTATTAATACTATTTATTATAGTTATTATACAGACATAACAAATGCACCATCGAATAATAATATACAAAATTCTTTAGTATCAATTGAGTTGCCATTAATAGAGAATAGTGACTTTATAAGTACTTCTGCATTATACATTGATATTTCATATATTGTAAAAGATAATGCAAATAATACTAATAATATTATACGTACATTGATTATTAATAAGTCAAATGATGGGCCAAAATTTTATTATAAAGCAAATGAATCTATATATTATAAATTAAGTGATACAAATTATAATATTCCTCCAGTCACAGTAGATGAAAATATAAATATTGACACATTTAAAGCTAACCTTACAGATTTAATAAAAATAATAGACCCGCGTTTGGCATTATCCAATACTTATTTGGGACCTTATATTAGTGTAGGTGAATTTGGTGTTGCTTATAGTGGGTCAATAATAGGTATTAATGTTATAAATATTTATGATTTGTCGCGCACCAATATAATATATCCTACTTATGACGCACGTAATATACATTCTACTTATGATGTAAGTAATAATAAATTTATAGATTACTTCAATAATACAACTCAAGGCGGACAAGAATTGGCTAACATCAGTAAAATATTATTAGACGTTGGAACTTATACATTAGAGTATATAAGCAAGGCAAGTTCAGTAACAAATCGTATTAGTAGTCAATATAGAACATTAATAGTAGAAGCAGTTATTATTGAAGAGGAAGCAAAACCAATAATAACACATTGTTGTTATCCTAAAGTTGAATATAAACCAATACAAGATAATTATAAATTGGGTTCTCAAAATACTATCAAAATGAGGCGCTCAAAATTTGTTATTAATAGAAATAGGTAGCGCGACAACTATTGTAAAAAAAGGACTTAAAGAAACGCGACAACTATTATAAAAAAAGGACTTAAAGAAACGCGACAACTATTATAAAAAAAGGACTTAAAGAAAAGCGACAAAT
>Ga0194129_10003414_pt1 | contig 22100 bp, 16 predicted proteins | sample TA2KigCa35mmetaG_FD_150862 | JGI IMG/M metagenome (GOLD analysis project Ga0194129, IMG submission 150862) | Freshwater microbial communities from Lake Tanganyika, Tanzania - TA2015038 Kigoma Deep Cast 35m | ecosystem: Environmental > Aquatic > Freshwater > Lake | place: Tanzania: Lake...
GGCGGACGTTCTGAACCGCGCTGGCCTGGGCATGGAAGTGATGCACGAGCGCAATGCACACAACTTCCCCCTCGACCTGGCCTCTGCAGAAGCCACCCCTGTGGCCCTGACGGCTCCTTCCATCGGTTGAGCGTGAGCGATCCTTCGGGATCAGCCTCAAAGCTTCAAACCCCTGTCGCGAGACAGGGGTTTTTCGCTGTTTGTTTCCCGTTGGATTGCGTGCCCATAGAGTGGTTGGCAGCGGCTGAGGTGGAGACCATGGCAAGCGCGAAGCCGGCCCAAGCCAAGGCGGCGCCAGCTGGGCCCTGGCGGGTGTTGCGTTGGAACAGCCGCCAGCTCGCTTACCGGGAACGGCTTACGGAAGAGGTGTCATTGACGCTGCTGCGCATCCCCGCCGGCCGCTTTTCGATGGGAGCGCCTGAGGGCGAGGAGGGCAGCTCAGGGGCCGAGCGGCCCGTGCATGAGGTGACGCTGGGGGACTTCCTGCTGGGGCAAACCCCGGTCACCCAGGCGCAGTGGCGGGCGGTGGCGGGGTGGCAGCGGCAGGAGGGGAAGGCGGCTGAGCTCTGGCCGCAGGAGTTGGTTTTGGATCCGCTGGAGCGAGTTGGCCGGGACGCTGAACGTTTTCGCGGGGACCAGCGGCCGGTGGTGGGCATCACGTGGGCGGAAGCGATGGCCTTTTGCGAAAGGCTCAAGCTCCGCACGGAGAAGAACTACGCACTGCCGAGCGAAGCGCAATGGGAATACGCCTGCCGGGCGGGCACGACATCGCCGTTTCATTTCGGCGCAACGATCAGTCCGGAGCTGGCGAACTACGACGGCACGACAGCTTATGGCGAGGGCCCCACGGGAACGTATCGCGAGCAAACGACGGATGTGGCGAGCTTTTCAGCGAATGCCTGGGGGTTGCACGACATGCATGGCAATGTGTGGGAATGGTGCGAAGATCATTGGCACGACAGCTATGAGGGTGCGCCAACGGATGGGAGCGCCTGGGTTGATGCCCACGCGCAAGAAGATGAGAGGAGGCTGCTGCGCGGCGGCTCTTGGTTCGACGTTCCTCACGGCTGCCGCTCGGCTGGCCGCTACTGGTACCTCCCGGACATCCACTTTCAGGGCAGGGGTTTCCGCGTCTGTTGCCTCCCCCAGGACTTGATTCTTTACGCTTAAACTCTATACTTCTTTACACTCGGCGGTTGGATTTTGGAGCGGGTGAAGAGAAGGTCGGCAACTCCTGGGCAATTTCAGTGCGGCGCTGAAGGCGCCCCGAAATTTTTTCAGGGAGGCTCCTCTTCTCTTCACGGGTTCTGAAGCCATGGCTCTGAAGCTGGTCCAGCCCCTGGATGGTTTGCTGACGGACGCCCAGCAGCAAACCTTAGGACTAGCTCGCGAACCTCAACACTTGGTGCCCGATTCTGCGCCTAAACTGAAAATCCAATTTGGTGTTGCCAAAATCAACGCCAATACGCGAGATAATTTCACAAAGATCTTCGTGATCAGTTAAGGAGCTGCCCGAAGAAAGTGACTCGTTGGGTTTGCCAAGATAGGGGAAAGCCCTCGCATCTTGAATCAACATGCGAGGCTGTGCCAGTCGCTGGGGATGATTCATCATCTAGCATTAAATGGAAGACAGTAGTGGTCACATACACGCAAATCGAATCAACAGGGAAGCATTTGGCTGAAAGACGCGCTTTGTGCAATCGCCCTTGTAACGAAGTTGGCCTGTATCCAAGACAGGACAACTGAGTGGACATCGATACTCCATTCTAATGCACCTTGGCTGCAGTATGGATGTTGACGATATTGCAAGGCCAGGAAATAGAAACGAGTTGTTTCAGCGCATCGTCGACGAGCATGGCCTGTGTTTTGAGAGCGGACAAGTTTTTGTGGATGTCCCTTCTGATGATCTAGGCAGGGCAGATGTGGCGCATCTTGCAAATGTTAGCGATGAGTCTATTTCATCCCTGGGTGTCATTTCTGATAGGAAGCGTAAATTTGAAAGGCTTTGCAGATCTAATGAAGTAATCTCGGCGGAACTCTGATTATTCTCAACTTCTATGGAGTTGCTGATCTCCAGATGCAGAAGGCTGGAGCTGAGGCTGGGCGTCGTGCTGAAATTTCTGCCCGCATCTGATCTGGGCCGATGATGGTGGGCTGGTGGCCTGAAGGTGGTGGTTGTCCCCCCAACGATTTCCTTGGAAAAAGTCAGGGCTTATGATAGACCAAGCTTGTAAGCCGGAGGTTGAGACCCTCATGCAGTCTGCGTTTGGCGAGAGGGTCGCGCCTCTGATCCATCTGGAGATGATTGCTTGCGTTCAGGGCAAAGCTGCTGGAAGGGTTCGGAGCATCCAGAAAGAGGGGGGCGATTGATGATCAGAGACAAGGTATTTATCAGCTATAGTCATTCAAATCGAAATTGGCTGGATTTGCTTTTGGGGCATCTAAAGCCATTTAATATGGAAGGTTTAGTTTGGAATGATCAAGCCATCCGGCCAGGAGAGCAGTGGCTGGACGAGATTGAAAAATCTCTCAACTCCGTAAAAGTAGCAGTCCTTCTGCTCAGTCGAGAATTTATGGCTTCTGAATTTATTCAGGAGAAGGAGTTGCCCCGCTTCTTGGGCCCGGCAGAAAACGGTGAGGTCATCATCCTGCCAGTCTTGATTTCCGCTTGTAATTGGGAACATACAAGTATCTATAAGTTTCAATCGCCGCATAATCCCAAAAAGCCCCTGAATCGTCTTTCAAAAGAACAACGAGAGACGGTGCTGGCTGACATTGCGAAGGCTATTCATTCGGCATGGAAGCATTCGCCAACACGCCCCATATTGACAAACTGTATGCAAGATATTGATGAAAACCATGGCAAGATCCTGCGTGCACGCCTGCGAACCCTCGCCGATCAATACAGCGACCTGGAGCCAGAACGACTCAAGGCAGCCATCGCCAAGGCCATGAAGCAGGCCAAACCCGATCCGCTCCTCGTCAATGAGTTTCCATCCATTTTTAACAGTGGGCCGATTGAGGATTGGCCTGATCTCCTCCGGCGAACAACTCCAGATCCTTTTCCGCTGGACAAGCCCTTTCTTGATGCGTTTGAGGAAGCTCTGTCCCTTCCCCCAGATAGGCAAGGTTCTCTGAACTCAACGGGGCTGTCATCCTTGATCGTGATGGTGCTTGAGCCTGCAAGTTTGAGCCAAGACACGACTTGCCCAAGGTATGCGTTCCGGGCCTTCTTTTGCCCTCATGAGGAGGCCACGCCTGATCAATGGTTGATTGTTGATGACAGAAATCCTGGATATCCCATTCCGGCTGATGACTTTGTTGAGGGGCTGCAGCCTTTGTTCCGCGAAGCCCTTGGGCGCGCATTGGCTCATGTGCCGTCGGCAAAGGAGCCTCTGCTGATTGAGCTCTTCCTCCCCAGAGCATTTCTAAATTTGGATATTGGCAGAAAAATCATGTTGACTGTTCCAGGAGAAAACCATGGCAAATCTCTTGCCAGCCTTCACCCCATTGTGCTGCGGTCTTCCGACCGCTATCAATACTTTCATGAGCGACGGGCCACGACTTTTCAAACCACTCTGCCTGCCAAATGGGATAGGGCAAGGAATCAATTCTTGCTTGAACAGGAGCCATGCCACTGGTGGCAAGACCCTCCGCCAACACCCAAAAAGCGCTCTGCTTCTTTGCTTGCCAACCAGGACGTTGAACCGCCTGAGGATGTGATGAAACGGAAATTTGATCAGTTGCGACTTTCTGAGGAGTTCTTCTCCTTCAGGCGTGTCGTGGATCTGCCAACATGCCCGAAACAGCTGGAGACCTGGCTGCATCAGGTGATCAACGCCTGCCCTGCGGTGGCGATCTGGTGGAGGCCGGGTGCCTCAAGTCCCCAGAGTGTGCGTGAAAAAAGTTTGCGATATCGCCGTCAAAACAGTCACTCCTGTTTTGGTGTTGATCAGCCTCCTAAGAAAAAGCTGGCACATAGAGATCCCTTCAAGCATCCCCATGTCACCTCTCCCCTGCGGCTGTTCCATTCCTTTGCCCAAGCCATTTTCCATGGCCGCCTCTCCGACGAGCACTCCCTGGCTTTAAGCGAGGTGGTCTTGCTGATGGACTGCGTTGAACGCTGGCCGCCAAGGAGAGATTCTGAGCTTCCATTTGAGCGTAGATCAGACGAAAAGGGTGAGTACTTTGATGTATCCGCTGAGTATGCCCTCTACTCCGAACCATGACACTTTCAGCTGATGACATTGACGGTTGCTGACACCGACAGTTGAGCCACCAACGGTTTCGCCCTAACGCCCCAACCCCTTCCCACCCACACGTTCATCCCCATCCGCTCCCCCTCCGATGCCCCGCTCCTCCAAGCCCTCCAAGCCCTCCGAGCCCGCCCAGCCCTCCGAGCCCTCCGAGCCCGCCCAGCCCACTGAGCCCCCTCAGCCCGCTGAGTCCACCCAGTCCACCGAGACCGAGGAGTCCTGGAAGCTGTTCCGCAACGACCCAAGCGCCACAGGGGCTGAGGGCGCGAAGGAGCGGAGGACCAGAAAGGGCAAGGGCTCTGAGGAAAAACCCTGGCTCGAAGCTCCCCCGTGGCGGCAGTTTCAAATCCTTCCCAAGGAGGAGTCCAACCCCCCCTTGGGGATGGGAGAGACGTATTGGAAGGAGCTTGACGAGATTGCGGAGGCCTCTTCTTCAACCTCGACGGGTGTTTACAGCCGCGGGACAACCTTCCGCTTGCCAAGAGATGAGAACAAGCAGCCCACAGACAAGGCGGAACGCATCCTGTTGGCGGTGAATGCTGCGATTCGTTTGCGGCGGCCGTTGTTGGTGACAGGCCTGCCCGGCAGCGGCAAAACCAGTCTGGCCTATGCGATCGCCGCTGAGTTGGGCTTGGGGCCTGTTCTGGTGTGGCCCATCACACCCCGCTCACGCCTGCTGGAAGATGGCCTCTACCGCTATGACGCCCTGGCGCGATTGCAACAGGCTGACTTGGATCGGTTCTCCGATTCCCAAGCCAGGAGCAGGCCTGTCAGTGCTCCAGACGCGACACAAGATCAAGAGAAGCCAGTTGCGCCGCCGATTGATGAGTTCATCCGGCTTGGCCCGGTGGGCACTGCCTTTCTGCCCTCCCGCTGGCCGCGGGTGCTGTTGATTGATGAGATCGACAAGGGAGATTTGCAATTGCCCAATGAGCTGCTGCATTTGTTTGAAGAAGGCCGCTATGAAATCAGTGAGCTCACCCGCTCCCAGCGCCAGAGCAAGCCACAAAACGAAGAACAGCCCGCAGAGAAGAGCACACGGGAAAGCAGTCAATCTCCCTATACAATCCGCACAGCGGACGCCAAGGTTGACAGCAATTCCGAATCTGGTGCGGAAGAGCCTTTGACTGTGAAACTGCGTAGTGGGTTTGTCTCCTGCGCCGAATTTCCGATCGTGGTGATGACCAGCAACAGAGAGCGGGAGTTTCCGCCGGCCTTCCATCGACGCTGCATCCGCATCGGCATGCCACCGCCGGATGACCAGGTGCTCACCCCGATCGTGGAGGCCCATTTCGCCAATCAATCCAAGGACAACCAACCCGGGGGCCAGGAGCTGCGCAAGGAAATCGAGCACTTTCTCGGCCAGGTGCCCCAAGAGGGTGACGCCGCAGATGGCGAGGCCAGCGGCGCCGGCCCTGCCGCGATCCGCGATCGCGCCGTGGATCAATTGCTCAATGCCCTCTTTCTCCTCACCGGCCAGAGCCAGGTCGGACCTGATGAGAAGCAACGGTCGGCTTTGCGCGACATTCTCTACCGCAAGCTCAGCGATCCCAGCGACGACCCTGAGGATGACGATGCGGCCCGTGGCGGCGCCGCGACGGAGTGATGGCTCAGCCCCCGGATCCCCTTCGCGCTCTGCTGCAAAGCCTCCTGGAGGTCCACGGCGCCCGGCTGCATCCACGCGAGCTGGCGGAGATCCTGTGGCTGGCGCCTGATCTGCCCTCTCAACAGCCTGCGGACGCCCGTGTCAAGGCACCGAGCCCGGCAAGCCCGCGCCAGCGCGACGGCCGCGCCCACCTGGAGCCAAGTGTTCCCGCTCCAGCGCCTCCTCCGGAGCGGATCGGCCTGCCTGCAGCGCAGGGCGATCCCTTGCGCTTCACCCTGCCCGGGGTCTTCCCCGCCCCCCCCGAGCGGGAGGCCCCGGCGCCGGCGGAAGCGGCCCTGCTGCCGGATCAGGTGTTGCCCACGGACGACGACCTGAGGGCCGTGTTGCCCCTGCGGCTGCAGGACGCCCGCCTGCTCGCCGACTCTCGCCCCCTGCAGTCCGCGCTCCAACCGCTGGCGGTGCTGGAGCCGCTCCCTCTGGACGACCATCCGCGCCGTGTGCTGGATGAGACGGCCACGGTGGAGAGCTGGGCGCGCACGCGCCGCCTCTGGCCGCGCTACACCCTGCCGCGCGAGCCCCGCTTGAGCCTGTTGCTGGTGGTGGATGGGGGGTTGTCGATGCAGGTGTGGCAGCGGTTGGCGGAGGAGTTGCGGATCAGCCTGTCCCAGTCGGCTGTCTTTCGCGATGTGCGTTCTCTTCCGCTGAATCCAGACGATCCGCGCTGGCCAGCCAACTTGCGCTGCGCCCTGGGCGGCGCGGCAGCGGAGCAGGTGGTGGTGGTGCTCACGGATTGTTCAGGGAACCATTGGTGGCAAGGCGGCGAGGTGCAGAAGCTGTTGGCGTGGCTGGGTCGGCGCGGACCTGTCGCGCTTCTCCAGGTGCTGCCGGATTGGATGTGGCGCCGCACGGCCCTGGGCATCGGTTCGATCGTGGCGGTGCGCAATCGGGAGCCTTTGGCGCCCAACAGGTCTTACCAGCGTTTTGCCCTCCGTCGCGGCGAGCCCGCTCCTCCCCGAGGGGACGACCACCTGGTGGTGCCTTTGTTGACCCTGGAGCCCGACAGCCTGGCCGGCTGGTGCGCCTTGGTGCGCGGCCGGGGCAACCGCTCCCACACGGCGGCCTGTCTTCCTGCCGTCTGGCCCAGGGTGGAGATCACTCCGGCCAGGGCCGCAGACGACGAGACGGAGAGGGAGTGGGCACGGCGGCGGCTGAGGTTCTTTTTTCAGCATTGTTCCGGACCGGGGGAGCATCTCCTGCGCGTGACAGCCGCCGCTCCGGTGCTCACCCTGCCGGTGATGCGCTTGCTGCGGCAGGCGATGGTGCCTGAGGGTGGGCCGTTGGCGATGGCGGAGCTGCTGCTCAGCGGCCTGCTGAAGCGTCTCGACCACAACGACAAGTCGTCGTCTTCCAGGCGCCAGCGGCAACGCGAGGAGAACCGCATTCAATTCGTCCTTGCGCCGGGGGTGGGCCCAGCCTTGCGCGACACGCTGACGGTGCCGCAAACGGCGGAGGTGGTGCAACGGGTGAGTCGGTTGATCGAACATCGCTGGGATCAATGCCCCGACCTTCCTCCGTTTCAGGCGTTTCTTCTTGATCCCGCATCCGTGGCTAAGAGCACGCACCAGTCCTCCCTGGCGGCCTTCGCCACGGTGACCGCCGAGATCATCGAGCGGTTGCCGGGGCTGGAGTATCAGCGTCTGGCGCACAGGCTTCGCCAGGGAGCGGCGGGCAAACCACCGGATCCGTTCCCGGCGGAGGCGTTTGATTTCGAGGAGCTTGTGGTGCCGAGTGCGGTGTTGCTCCAGCTGCCGGGTGAGCAGCTCGATGACGCCTTCGACACGGCCCTGTGGGTGGAGCAGCCCCTGCAATGGTGTTTTTATCCCGTGGCGCGCTTGGAAGGGGGGCGTCTTGTGGAGCCCCTCCCTCAGAGCCGGAACCAGTATTTCTTGGAGCCGCTTTGGCAGCCCGACCCCAACGAGTCTGCGGAGCCCCCCTCCTCACAGGCCCCTCCCCTCACCCTCCTCCACATCCCCGCCGGCCGCTTCCAGATGGGCTCCCCGCCGAAGGAAGAAGGCCGCTACGACGACGAAGGCCCCCAGCACGAGGTGGAGCTCCTGGAATTCTTCCTCGCCCAGACCCCGATCACTCAGGTCCAGTGGCGGGCGGTGGCGCTCTGGCAGCGTCAGGAGCATGAGGATGCCGAGCTGTGGCCCGAAACGCTGGATCCCGATCCGGTGAAAAAGCTTGAGGATGGGGAGGGGTTTTTAGGCGACCAGCGCCCGGTGGTGAATGTGAGCTGGAACGACGCCATGGCCTTCTGCCAGGTTGCGGCTGCGCACGGGGAAGAGAACTACACATTGCCGAGCGAAGCGCAGTGGGAATACGCCTGCCGCGCGGGCACCACAACGCCGTTTAACTTTGGTAATGAATCATCTGTCATTCTTGCCAGTTCTGTTCATGAAATCAATGCAGACAGCAGTAAAGAGCCCTTGGCCCATGTTTTGAGCACTAGAGATGTAGCTTGTTTTCCAGCAAATGCGTGGGGCCTGCATGATATGCATGATAATATTAGAGAGTGGTGCTTGGATCACTGGCAGCAACGCTATGCAAATGTTCCAATAGATGGAAGTCCTTACATTGATAGAACTGCTTCCAAAGAGAAATCAAGGCTTCTGAGGGGAGGATCCTGGAGCGATCCGGCCATCCGCTGGCGTTCAGCTTTTCGCGATTACGATCGACCTACGATACATAATTCCATGACTGGTTTCAGAATTTTATGCCATTAGTCTCTGTTATGCCTTTCCGTTTGATGTCTTCTACTATAGTAAACCTAATCTCAGCTGCGCAAAGATTATTGCCTCTTACTTTTTCTTTAACTCCTGGCCATTCCCTTTGTCTATGCAATCCATCATGTCTTGCATCTTCTTCGCATCATCTAAAATATTTTCTCGCTTGAATATTGTTAACGCTTTCTCCCCGAAATCTCTAGCTTCATTATAGTTCTTAAGGCTATACTCTAGGCGAGCAAAAGTCGCCTGGAAATGCGCAATTCGCCTTTGCTCACTATTCTGTTTAGCCTCCTCAAGGCCCTCTCTAAGTATTTGACGGGCCAAATCTTTTTTCCCTTCGAGAGTATAAATCTCGGCCAGCCAGTTATTTGAATAGTTGACGAATCGTAACCAGCCAATTCGCCTGGCGCGATCGCGAGCATTTTCGAAGAGTAGATGGGCAGCACTGTAATTGCCTTTCCTAAACTCAACCTCACCCTTATAGTAGTTCATCCTTGCTAGTGCTCTCTCTTTTTCTTTGTTGCTTCGTATTCGCTGTGCTACAGTCTCCTCCTCCTTTAACCACAAAATTGCGTCAGACAGATTGTTGACAGTTAGGCTATAGACTGCAAAGTGGTTTATCAAGCGAGCTCGATTTGATTCATCTAATTCATTTTTCAGTTCAAGCGCTAAATCTAAATATGCCTTAGCTGTTTCCTGCTTTGGGCCTCCTTGCAATGTCATAGTCCATCCAATACTTGCATATGCTCGTGCAAGGATTTTTCTATTGCCAGATCTCTTTGCCTCCGGAATAAGATAGTTAAGAATTTCTAAACGTTCCTCCCAGTATCCGCAGACATCTAAATAGTTCTCGAGATTATTCCACAAGTCTATTATGTCATTATGGCGATCTTGGTCATAGCACCATCTAAAAACACCATGGATATTATCATGTTCTTCCCTAAGCTTTGTATACTTAATACCCCAATCATCTTGATCCTTGTTCCCATGGTCTTTGCTAAACTTCTTATAATAACCAATCCATCTAGCCCTTGCTTTCCTCGCAAAGTCCCCATCCTTTTCACATTCTTCAAGAGCTCTTAATGAATATCTTCTAGTAATAGAAATTATGTAATACCTCTCCTGATCCTGTTCTTGTTCACATGTAACTGTTACCAGGGAATATTTCACGAGTTCCTGGATATAGTCGTCCAAAAGAACCTCGCCCAGCCCAGATACATGTGCTAGTGCCCTTCGAGTTGGCGCTTTATTAAAGACTGCAAATGACTTAAAGAGCTTCCTTGCGCCAGCGGATAGCAGATTTACAACTTCCGCAAAGATAAAGTCCATCAAGTCTGAGTCACTCTTTTCCCTGGTAATGTTAATAAGATCATAGTTATTTGACTTTAGGCTAACGGCATTTATGATCGCCAGAGGGATTCCCTTGACACTATCATAAATCTCAACGGCTTCTTGGTCACTAAGTTCCAGCCTATGCTCACCTGCGTAATACTTAGCAAGTTTAACCGATGAGTCTTGGCTCAGTCCTTCTAGTTTAAGATGACGATGGATGCCACTTGTAACTCGGCTTGTCAGTATTGCCTTGGATCCTTCTGGTAGCAAGTCCAAGAAATTCATGAGCTCAGGGTGCTCTTGGGTACTGCCATCAAAGGTTTCTAAATTATCAATAATTAACAAAGCTCTTTTCTTTTTGAAGCAATTTCGGATTTTCTCAATTTGTGTTTTTGTTGGAGCTTTCATGATCGACTGATCATCTAACACTTCAGCGATCACCCTAAACAGATCACTCAATTTTGTTTCCCCACTATTCTTTGGTTTTTCCATGCGCTGAAACCTAAAATAACTTTGTTTTGCAGAGGCAAAAATAATGGAATCAAATATCCTTTCGTTCGCTTGAGAGCATCGCCTTGCGGCCTCGATTGCCAAGGCTGTTTTGCCAATTCCTCCAATGCCTACGATTGATAAAATCCAGGCTCGTACTTTCGGTGACAGAAATTCCGAGATGGCGCCAAGTTCTTGCTCCCTCCCTAAAAACTCTTTGTAGACTTGCGTAGGTAGATTGTCTGAAGCTGCAATGGATGAATTAGAGAGTATCGCATCTCTCCAGTCCATATTGAAATCATGAAACTTTTCTTGAAGAGAAATAAGTGATGGAATTGCCTCTAGAAAGCTATTGATCGATATAACCTCACCCGAATAGACACCGCATCCACTGTTTATATAGCGTATCATGCCACATATCTTTCCTGATCTTAGGTTTAGTATGGGAGCGCCGGAGTGGCCAGGGCGGATCCTTTTATCTTTAGATGTAGCTACAATATATTTAACGCCCTTATGACTTTCAATGGCTACGGAGAGCAGATTTCCATCAGGATCCTCGTCCGAATATCCATATACATATAGACTATCGTCTGATTTAGGCTCTTTTTCAAAATCTAGATACGCACAAATCTGATTTTGACTGACCTCTTCAACCTCGATACATGTAATATCGTTGTGTAAATCTCTCTTCTGAAAGCTAGCACTAATCTTTGCTGAACTTCCGGCTAAGGTCATTTCAATCGAACTTGGACCCGCTTTTCGCAGTACCTGTGAACACGTAACAACCTGCCTTGGTGCAACATAAAATCCAGTAGCAAATCCTTGTAGATTCTTAAATACAATTCTAACGGTTATACTAGGAAGAAGACCTAAGAGTCGCTCACTCACGTTTAAGACCTCCGTCATATGCTGTGGTGTGGGGATGGCTTTTGATGCCAATAAAAAGGTTTTTATTAAGAACGCTAAGTAGGGTTTACCGTTGATTGTCAAGACGCAGGTTAATAGAGTTTTCCTATGCAGATCCCTACGCTGGGCGAGGTGAGCGGCGATTTATTATCAACTAACGACAAATCGAAGATCCTCACTTCTTGTTTGCATACATTCCTTTTCGATTAGAGCTCCGTTTACACAAGTAAAAGCTTATGGCCTACTGCTGGAGAACAGGCAACAGATTGCGTTATTCTTAGCATTATGAAATGCTTTAGGAGGGATTCTTGGCGGCTGGTGATATAGCCACACATTTTACCGCAACCCCCACCACTCGCGCAACCGCAGCAATTGCATCGGGTTCCTAGTCTGTTCCCTCCCCCGGCTGCTCCGAGTCAAGCCCATAGCCCGCCGGCCAATTTCATTGTCGCCGGACATCCGTCTCCCTTCAACGTTAGAGCCATTGGAAGTGATTCCCCTGGGGGAACAGGAGGGGGCACATACCCAAGGGTCCAGACCCGCTCCCGTTAACGGCGCCCCCGGCATTGCCGGCCCACTTCGGCCTTGCCGACGCTCGATCCGCACAGCGCTCGGTGGGCCGTGCCGTGGTCTCCACAGCAACGACAGCCCACCGTTTTCGCTGCGCCACCGTTTTCGCTGTGCATCTGTTTGCGGTTGCTTGGAACTCAGCACCAGGTCCGCTTTAGCCTGGTGCTTCCGCCCCGTCCCCAGCCCCGGCCATGAGCGCCGCCTCCACCCGCCAAGCCGACGGCACGAGCACCTTTCGTTTCCTGCTCACGCACCGGCGCCGTGCGCAGGGCTTCCGCGAGCCCCTGGTTCCTGAGTTGACGATGCTCTGGATCCCGCCGGGGCGGTTTTGGATGGGTTCGCCCGCGACGGAGCTTGGCCGCAGTGAAGCGGAGGGGCCACAACATCTGGTGCAGCTCCAAGGCTTTTTCCTGGGCCGCACCCCGATCACTCAGGCGCAGTGGCGCACTGTGGCGGAATGGAAGCCGCTGGCGGGAGAAGCCCGCTGGCAGCGGAAGCTTGATCCCAGACCTTCAACGTTCACGGGTGATCAGCGCCCTGTGGAGAACGTGAGCTGGAGAGACGCCGATGAATTCTGCCGCCGCCTCAGCCACCGCAGCGGACGCCACTACACGCTGCCGAGCGAAGCGCAATGGGAATACGCCTGCCGCGCCGGCACCACAACGCCGTTTCATTTCGGCGCAACGATCATCCCGGACCTGGCCAACTATGACGGCAGAACAGCTTACGGAGATGGCCCCACGGGACAGTATCGACAGCAAACGACAGAGGTAGCCAGCTTTCCAGCGAATGCCAGGGGGCTGCACGACATGCATGGCAATGTGTGGGAATGGTGCGCGGATCATTGGCACAACAGCTATGAGGGCGCGCCAACGGATGGAAGCCCCTGGCTGGATGAAAATGCGCGGGAAGATGAGTGGAGGCTGCTGCGCGGCGGCTCTTGGATCTACGATCCTCACAACTGCCGCTCGGCTTGCCGCTTCAGGATCCGCCCGGACAACCACATTCAGAACAGGGGTTTCCGCGTCTGTTGCCTCCCCCAGGACTTGGTTCTTTACTCTTAAACTCTATAATTCTTTACACTCGGCTGTTTGAAAATCTCCTGCCGCCTTTCGTCTGGAGCCCCCAAGTTTTGGCTGTTCCGGAGAAGGCGCCGCAGGCGCCCAAAATTTTTTTCCCAGCTCCCGCTCAGCGCTCCCTTCGCGCTCAGCGCCCCAGCTCCCGCTCAGCGCCCCTCTCACCCGCGCCGCCGCGTGTCCCGCGGCCGTTCCCCGCACCAGCGCCTGTAATCGGCGGCGGTGACGCCGGAGGCGATCAGGCCGGAGGCGGCCATCAATTCCGCCACGCTCCGCTGGCTCCACGCGCGGTCTTGAAGCAGGGCGCGCAGGCGACGCAGGCGCAGGCGCTTGGCCTCCGCCATCGGTGAATGGCCCACCTCCTGCAGAAAGCTGTATTGCAACTGCCGCGGCGAGCGGCCCATCGCCGCGCTCAGCTCCGCCAGGCTGAACCGCTCCGCCAGCCGCTGTTCCATCCAGACGCGGGCATCCGCCACCATCGCTCGGCGGCGCCGTGCGGGAAGACTCAAGCGGCTCTCCCCTCGGCTCGACTCCCACCAAAGGCGCAGCGCTTCGCTGAAGGCCTCCGCCGCGTGCTCGGCGCCGAGGGGGCGTTGCGCCGCCGCTGTTGCCAACCGCCGCGCGCTCGCCAGCAGCGCTTGCATCGCTGGCCCGCTCGCCAGCAGCGGCGTCGGCGGCCCCTCTCCCCGGGCTGCAGCGCGGGGGGAATCAGGAGCGAGATCCCCTCCAGCTCCTGGCTTGTTTCACCCTCCATGGCCTCCCCGGAGCGAAACAACAGGCCCGTGCCGGGATCCGACAGCCACGGCGTGCCGTTGATCCGCTCCTCCGTCAACCCTTGCAAGGGCAGCCACAGCACCCAGGTCGCCGCTTGGGTGCGCGTCAGACGCAACCGCCCCTGTCCCTTCAGATGCACCACCCCGTAACCGCCCAGGGCGCCCGCGCGCAGGTGGGCGTGAAAGGGCTCCCGCAGAGAGAGCAGCTCGCTGCGATGGTGGCCCAGGGTTTGGGCCACGGCCGCCTCCCATTGGCTGAAGTCGTTCGTCTCCAGAAGGGAGCGCAAGCCACACTCCGGAGGAGCAATGCCAAGCGGCGCGGCCTCGGGAGAACGGACTGGCGTCATGGAGCGTTGACCTTGAAACCACTGTGGGGGGAGTGGCGCGACCCTGGCAAGGGCTGGGGGCCTGTTGTTTGAGCTGCTAGCAGGCGTGATTGATGGTGTTGATTGTCAAGCAAACGCAAGTTCTTTGCATTTCGAAACGGGCCGGGCCGTTCTGGCCTTCGCCTCCATGGCTTCAGCTCCTCCCCAGACCAAAGGCGAAAAACCTTCGCTCGCGGGACCATTAATCAACAACATCTTCAACTGCCACGGGAATGTTGCCGCTGATGGTGTTGGTCTGAATTGTTGTCTTTGCCGCTCGTCATGTCCTCTCGTTTCTTCGCTCGTCTGCTCAGCGGTGCGCTCCTCGCCGGGCTGGGTCTCGCGGCCTCCGCTCCGACACGAACTTTCGCCGTTGATCTGCCCTATCGCGGCCTGATTGAGCTGGATCATGGCAGCAGCCTCGCGGGCATTCCCCGTTACAGCCGCTATTTCGTGGACTTCGTTCTGAACGGCGATGTGCTGGATACGAATCACTCGGTTTATGAGAACGGATTAGTCAATCAGCTCGGCCAAAAAGGACTTTCCATGTCCGGCAGTTATGCCAACCCCTTCCGCTTCCTCCAGTTCCGTTTGGACCCCAGCGGACCACCGGCTGATGACGGTCACTCGGGCGCCCCTCAACAGTTCTCAAAACTTGCGGCCGAAGGGCTGACTTCTGCTTAGGTTGCGCCTTTCGTCGCGAGTCCCTCGCCCATGAGCCGCAGCCTTGTCGGTCGCATCGCCCGCCGTGCCGGGGCTAGCCCCTCCGCCCTCAGCCGTCGACAGTTTCTGCTCGGCAGCCTCGCCACCGGCGCCGCCCTGATGCTCGCCGACCAGCGCCGCTCCGGTGTGGCTCGCGGTGCCGCGCCGCGGGTGGTGATCATCGGCGCTGGCTTCGGCGGCCTCAGCTGCGCCTATCAGCTCAGCCGCGCCGGCGTCCGCGTCACCGTGCTTGAGGCCAGACCGCGGGTGGGCGGGCGCGTGCATTCTCTCGACAACCTCCTGCCTGGCAAGAAGGTGGAGGCGGGCGCGGAGCTGATCGGCCTCAACCACCCCACCTGGCTGGCCTATGCCAAGCAGTTCAACCTCACCCTCAACGAACTGCCCGAAAGCGATGAGGCCCGCTCCCCCATCCTTCTCAATGGCCGCCGCCTGCTCGGTCCGGAGGTGGCCAAGCTCTGGACCGCTCTTGACACCGTGCTCCAGAGCATGAACAGCGACGCGCGCACGATCAACCGCCAGCAGCCCTGGCTCAGCCCCAACGCCGCCGCCCTCGACGCCCAATCCCTGCAGCAGGCCGCCCAGCGCTGGCCTGGCACCCCCCTCGAACGGCAGGCCGCCATGGCGATGATCGCCAATGACATGAACGCCTTCCCCGATCGCTACAGCTATCTCGCCATGCTGGCCTCCATCGCGGGCGGCGGCGTGGAGGCCTTCTGGACCGACAGTGAGATGTATCGCTGCGCCTCCGGCAACCAATCCCTCGCCTTTGCCCTGGCGAACGCCATCGGCGAGGCCAACATTCAGCTCCGCTCCCCCGTCGCCGCCATCGACCTCAGCGGAGCCACCGCCCGGGTGACCCTTCAATCCGGCACCGTCCTCGAGGCCGATGCCGTCGTCCTCACCGCGCCCCCCAGCACCTGGGACGACCTGCGCGTCACCCCCGCCCTCCCCGCCGACTATCGCGTCAGCACCGGCACCGCCATCAAGGTGCTCAACCGCGTCGATCAACCCTTCTGGTCCGCCGCCAACCTCGAACCCGACTCCCTCAGCGATCAAGCCGTCGGCATGACCTGGCGCGGAGGCGAACCCTCCGCCGCCCCCTCGGCCGCCACCGCCAAGGATCCCGCCTGCCTCACGGTCTTCGCGGGGGGCAACGCCGCTCGGCAGTGGCTGGAACGCACTCCGCCCGACCGTCGCACGCTGGCCAATCAGGAGCTTGATGTCCTCTTCCCCGGCTTCTCCGCCCACAACCAGCAGCAGATCTTCTGCGGCTGGCCCGAGGAGCGCTGGACCCGCTGCGGCTACAGCGCCCCCTCCCAAGGCCAGGTGACCCGCGTCTGGCCCAACCTGCAGCGCGGCTGGCGCGACAAGCTCTTCTTCGCCGGTGAATACGCCAGCCCCGGCTTCTACGGCTACATGGAGGGCGGCCTCAACAGCGGCGCCGTGCTCGCCGGCCGCCTCGCCCGCCAGTTCAACCTCCTCCAGGTTCGCTGACCACCCCCTCTCCGGCGCGCCTCTCCCCCGGCGCGCCTCTCCCCGGCGAGCCTCTCCCCGGCGAGCCTCTCCCCGGCGAGCCCCTCAGGCCTTGGACGTCACCACCGGCCGCCGGCGGTTGGGAAACAGCTCCCGGCAGAGGGGGCACACCGTTCCGTCGCAGCCGCGGGCGGTGCAGTGCTCCCGGCCGTAGAAGATGATTTGCAGATGCAGGCGGTTCCACGCCTCGCGAGGGAACAGGCGCTTGAGATCGGTTTCGGTGCGGGCCACGCTCGCGCCGCCGCTCAACCCCCAGCGCTGGGCCAGGCGATGAATGTGGGTGTCCACCGGAAAGGCGGGCACCCCGAAGGCCTGGGCCATCACCACCGACGCCGTCTTGTGCCCCACCCCCGGCAACGCCTCCAGCGCCTCGAAACTCTCCGGCACCGCCCCGCCGTGGCGCTCGATCAGCAGTTCCGCCAGGCGGCGCACATTCTTCGCCTTGGTGCGCGCCAGCCCCAGCTGGCGGATGTGGCCCAGGATCGTCGCCTCGCTCAGGGCAGCCATCGCCGCCGGGTCGGGGCCGTCCGCGAACAGGGCGGGCGTCACCTCGTTCACCTTCTTGTCGGTGCACTGCGCGCTGAGCAGCACCGCCACCAGCAGGGTGAAGGGGTCGCGGTGGTCGAGGGGCACCGGCGTCTCGGGGTAGAGCTCATCGAGGCGGCGCAGGATCAGGGCCGCCCGCTCCGCTTGGCGCAAGGCGTGTCGAACGCGGGGAGCCGACCCTAAGTCCGAGCCGGCGCTGCGGCTGGTTTGTAGGCTCGCCTCCAGCGCAGATCGCCCATGGGCAGCAGCTTCGGCACCCTCTTCCGCCTCCACACCTTCGGCGAATCCCACGGCGGTGGCGTGGGGGTGATCGTGGACGGCTGTCCCCCCCGCCTTCCCCTCGACGTGGCCGCCATCCAGGCGGAGCTCGATCGCCGCAAGCCCGGCCAGAGCAAGATCACCACCCCCCGCAAGGAGGACGACCGGGTGGAGCTCCTCAGCGGCCTGCTCGATGGCGTCACCCTCGGCACGCCGATCGCCATGCTCGTGCGCAACAAAGACCAGCGTCCGGGCGACTACCAGGAGATGGCGGTCGCCTTTCGCCCCTCCCATGCCGATGCCACCTACCAGGCCAAATTCGGCATCCAGGCCCGCAGCGGCGGCGGGCGGGCGTCGGCGCGGGAAACCATCGGCCGCGTCGCCGCCGGCGCCATCGCCAAGCAGCTCCTGGCCCGCGCCAACGGCACCGAGGTGATCGCCTGGGTGCGCCGCATCCACGACCTGGAAGCCGTCGTTGATTCCTCCCGGGTCACCCTGGAGGCCGTGGAGTCCAACATCGTGCGCTGCCCCGATCCCGAGGCCGCCGAGCGCATGATCGCCCGCATCGAGGCGATCGGCCGGGAGGGTGATTCCTGCGGCGGCGTGATCGAATGCGTTGTGCGTCGGCCGCCGGTGGGGCTCGGCATGCCGGTGTTCGACAAGCTGGAGGCCGACCTGGCCAAGGCCGTGATGTCGCTCCCCGCCACCAAGGGCTTCGAGATCGGCTCCGGCTTCGCCGGCACCCTGCTCAAGGGCAGCGAGCACAACGATGCCTTCCTGCCCACCGCCGATGGTTCGCTCCACACCGCCACCAACAACTCCGGCGGCATCCAGGGGGGCATCAGCAACGGCGAGGAGATTGTGATCCGGGTGGCCTTCAAACCCACCGCCACGATCCGCAAGGAGCAGCAGACGATCGACGCCACGGGTCAGGCCACCACCCTCGCCGCCAAGGGGCGCCATGACCCCTGCGTGCTGCCCCGCGCCGTGCCCATGGTGGAGGCCATGGTCGCCCTCGTGCTGGCCGACCACTTGCTCCGCCAACAGGGGCAGTGCAGCCTCTGGTGACGGAGGGGGGCCCGCGATCGCCGGAGGGCGGGGCTGTGGCGTTCCCTGGTGGATCCTGGCGCGTTCGGGCGGGGCTGGATGGAGCGTCAGAGGGCGGGCGGCGGGGTCGGGCTGGCGCTGTCCACGCCGTTGCTGCCATTCACCGAGGCCGGTGACGGCGCTGGGGACGGGCTGGCGATGATCGCCATGATCGGCGCGCTGGCCAGCCGGCTGGCGGCCTTCGCCATCCGGCGCGCCACGGAGGAGCGGGCCGTGCTGGTCTTGCGGCTGGTTGTCTTCGCGGGGGCTTTGGTTTCGGTTGCCGCCGCGCTTGCCGGCGCACTCGCCGCCGCGCTCGCTGGCGCACTCGCCGGCGCGCTCGCCGCTGCGGCGCTGGAGCGCTTGCGGCCGCTCGCGACCCGAGCGACAGGAGCGGCTTTGGCCTTGGTCGTCGCCGCCGCCGTCGCCGTCGTTGTCGTCGCCTTGGCGGCTCGGGTCGGCTTCGCTTTGGCGCCGCCGCGGGTGCCGCGAGTTTTGGGCGCCCCGCTCGACGTCGCGATCAACGCCTCGACTTCCGCCGCCGCCAGCTTCGCCAGGCTCGCCTTGCTTTGACGACGCGGGCTCGTTGTGGCGCCGCTGGCCTTGGTCGCGGCACCGGCCTTGCTCGCGGCGGTGGTCGCCCGGGTGGCGGCGCGGGGGCGCGCGGCCCCTTTCCCGTCCCCGGGCGCGCCGGTCCGGGTGCGATGGCTCAACACCAGCGCCCATTCCTCATCGGAGAGGGCATTGGGTTTGGCGCCATGGGCCTGAGCGACCATCGCCGCCTTCTCGATGTCGGCCACAAGGTTTTGCCAGGAGGTGGCGAAGCGTTTGTCGGACTGGGATTTGGCACCACTCTCCAAAAGGGTTTCCACCACTCCCTCCGCGCTGACCTTCTTGCGGCGACGATTGAAGATCTCTTTCTGAAGCTGGGCGATCAGCGCGTCTGCCTTATCGCTGATCTTGATGGTGAGTTGAGACATGAGTGATGCACATCTCCTTTATGAGTAGCACTGACGAGTTGCAACTGCAAGTTGAGCTGAGCCATCGCTGCCGCGATGGGTTCAGGCGCCATCCCCTCCGCCGACCCGATCAGACGCCCATGAAGAAGGCCCAAGGCCCGCGACGCCTCCAGGACGGAGCGCGTGGCGGAGAAACCTTGGGCCAAGACATCCACATCGTGCCGGTCGCCGAAGGCAGGCGATCAGCACCCGGTCCTCAGAGGTAGGAGGCCACCGTCACGTCGCGGTTGATCAGCAGCTCTTGCAGCTCCTCCGCGTCGACGGTCTCCTTCTCCACCAGCATGTCCGCCAGCTCATCGAGCACCGCGCGGTTGTCACTGAGCACCTCGCGGGCGCGCTTGTAGGCCTCGTCCACCAGCTGGGACACCTCCTCATCAACGGCGGCGGCGGTGTCTTCGGAGAAATCACGCTCTGCGGCGATGTCTCGGCCGAGGAACATGCCCCCCTGGGAGCGGCCCAGCGCCACGGGGCCGAGGCGGTCGCTCATGCCGAAGCGGGTCACCATCTGGCGCGCCACGCGAGCCACCTGCTGCAGGTCATTGGAGGCCCCGGTGGTCACCTCATCGTCGCCGTAGACGATCTCCTCCGCCACCCGGCCGCCCAGGGCCACGGCCATCTGGTTCTGGAGATAGGCGCGGGAGTAGAGGCCGGATTCCATGCGCTCCTCGCTCGGCGTGAAGAAGGTGAGTCCGCCGGCCTGGCCCCGGGGAATGATCGAAATCTTCTGCACGGGGTCGTAGTCGGGCATCAGGGCGCCCACGAGGGCATGGCCAGCCTCGTGATAGGCGACGAGGCGCTTGCGCCGCTCGCTCATCACCCGATCCTTCTTCTCCGGTCCAGCCATCACGCGCTCGATGGCGTCGTTCACCTCATCCATCGAGATTTCGCTGAGCTCGCGCCGGGCGGCCAGGATGGCGGCTTCGTTGAGGAGGTTGGCCAGATCCGCTCCCGTGAAGCCGGGCGTGCGGCGGGCCACCTTGTCGAGGTCGACATCCTTGGCCAGGGTCTTGCCGCGGGCGTGCACGCCGAGGATCTGCAGGCGTCCGGCGTAGTCCGGCCGATCGACCACCACCTGACGGTCGAAGCGACCGGGCCGCATCAGCGCCGCGTCGAGGACGTCCGGACGGTTGGTGGCGGCGACGATGATGATGCCCGTGTTGCCCTCAAAGCCATCCATCTCGGTAAGTAGCTGGTTGAGGGTCTGCTCCCGCTCATCGTTGCCCCCTCCCAGGCCGGCGCCCCGCTGGCGCCCGACGGCGTCGATCTCGTCGATGAACACGATGCAGGGGGCGTTCTTCTTGGCCTGTTCAAACAGGTCGCGCACGCGGCTGGCGCCGACGCCGACGAACATCTCCACGAATTCGGAGCCGGAGATCGAGAAGAACGGCACGCCGGCTTCCCCGGCCACCGCCTTGGCGAGCAGGGTCTTGCCCGTGCCCGGAGGGCCGACGAGCAGCACGCCCTTGGGGATCTTGGCGCCCACCGCCGTGAAGCGATCCGGGTTCTTGAGGAAGTCCACCACCTCGGTGAGTTCCAGCTTGGCCCCCTCGATGCCCGCCACGTCGCCGAAGGTGACCTGGGTTTGGGGCTCCATCTGCACCCGCGCCTTGCTCTTGCCGAAATTCATCGCCGGGTTGCCCCCCCCCGACTGCGCCCGCCGCAGGAGGAAGAACAAGCCGCCGAGGAGCAGCAGCGGGAAGAGCAGGCTGCCCACGGCCTGCTGCCAAGGGGCGGGCTCGGCGCTCGGTTGGACGGCGATGTCGACGTTGTGGTCGGTGAGGAGCTTGAGCAGATCTTTGTCGGGGGCCAGGTTGACCACCGCCCGCAGGCCATCGTTCTGCACCACCTGAGCGGTGCCGCGGTCGGGAGAGATCAGCACGCGCGCGATCTCGTTGTCCTGAACCGCCTCCACGAAGTCGCTGTAGCGGAGGGTGCGCGGCGCCTTGGCCGGGTCCGGTCGATCCAGGAAGGCCGTGCCGACGGCGATGAACACGATCACCAGCAGGACATACAACCCCGCGTTGCGCCAGCGTTTTTTCAAGGTTCCTCCTCCGGAGAATGAAATGGGGTGTTAATGAATGTTAACCATCCCTGACGGGATGGTTGGGCGCCGCCTTCGGCGCCAGGGAGCTCCCGCGGGACCGGGAGAGCCGCCGCCGGCCTCAGAGGGCGGAGCGGAGCACCTCCACCACGCTGCGGAAGGCGAACCATTCCGGTATCTCCTCCCCGCCCCGCAGCATGTGGCGAAATTGGGTGCCGCTCAGGGTGCGCACGTGCAGCCCGCGGGCCTTGGCGTGCTCCGCCGTCACGTAACCCTCCTCCTCGGTGTAGACGAGATTCAGGGAGGGCACGGTTTCCATGCCCAGCTCGCTGGCCTGGTCGCGGGCGAAATCCTGCGCCTCGTAGGGGCCATAGAAGTCCTTGCCGCTCAGGGAGGATTTGCAGCCGGCCATGTCGCGGCCGATGATGAAGTGGGTGCAGCCGTAGTTTTTGCGAATGATCATGTGCTGCAGCGCTTCCCGCGGCCCGGCCATGTGCATGGAGTAGGGCAGATAGGACCAGCGGATGCGCGGGTTGGCCACCTCCTCCGCCAGCCGCTCGTAGGTGCGGAAGCGCACCTCGCCGGCGATGTCGTCCTCCTGGGTCGGGCCGCAGGTGGGATGCACCAGCACCACGCCACCCGCGCTCACGTTGGGCGCCTGCAGCGCGCGGGTGAAGAGCTCGTAGTGGGCCCGGTGGATGGGATTGCGGCATTGGAAGGCCACCACGTCCT
>Ga0194129_10003416_pt1 | contig 22091 bp, 17 predicted proteins | sample TA2KigCa35mmetaG_FD_150862 | JGI IMG/M metagenome (GOLD analysis project Ga0194129, IMG submission 150862) | Freshwater microbial communities from Lake Tanganyika, Tanzania - TA2015038 Kigoma Deep Cast 35m | ecosystem: Environmental > Aquatic > Freshwater > Lake | place: Tanzania: Lake...
GCCGAACCCGAGCGCTCCGAGTGCATCGGGCCCACGCGCGTCCTTGTCGAAGCCCGCGGCGAGTCCGAGGGGCCCCGGAAAGTCGAGGCCGAGCGCCCTCACGGCGAGCAGGGGGCTCGTCGGTGCGAGTTGACGCCGGACAAGCGACTTGACGAAAGGCAGGGCCATCAGCGCGCGCAGTCCCCCGAAGCCGAGATGGTGAGCGGCCTCGGGCGGAATGCGCGACAGGACGTGCCGAAAGAGCAGCTCGTACACGGCGGGCAAAGGCTTGCATCGAATCGACGTCGCTGCGAGGCCCGCGAGCGGGCGCTCGGCGGCCCGCCCCCTCGACGCCCCGGCGCAACGGCGGTAGACGCTCCGCCATGAGCGACCCTCAAGTCCGCAACGTGATCATCATCGGCTCCGGCCCCGCGGGCCTCACCGCCGCCATCTACGCCGCGCGCGCGAACCTGAAGCCGCTGTGCTTCGAGGGCTTCAACGCCGGCGGGCTCATTCCCGGCGGCCAGCTGATGTTCACGACCGAGGTCGAGAACTACCCAGGCTTCGTCGAGGGCGTCACGGGGCCCGAGCTGATGGGGCGCTTCCGGGGGCAAGCCGAGAAGCAGGGCTGCGAGCTCATCACCCAGGACGTCGACCAGGTCGACTTCTCGGCGCGGCCGTTCAAGGTGTGGTCGGACGGCCAGCTCTACCTGGCGAAGACGATCATCCTCTCGACCGGCGCGCGCGCGAACTACATCGGCCTCGAGAGCGAAGAGAAGCTGAAGAACCGGGGTGTGTCCGCCTGCGCGGTGTGTGACGGTCCGCTCTATCGGGGCAAGGCGGCGGTCGTCGTCGGCGGCGGTGACACCGCGATGGAGGAGGCGAGCTACCTCGCGGGGATCTGCTCGAGCGTGTTGCTCGTGCATCGGCGCGACGAGTTCCGCGCGAGCAAGGCGATGCAGGATCGCGTGCGCTCCAACCCGAAGATTCAGCTCGCGCTGTCGTCCGCGATTGTCGAGGTGTTCGACCCTGCCGAGAACAAGGTGACCGGCGTCGCCGTGAAGGATCTCAAGACGGGCGAGGTCCGCCGGCACGCCACCGACGCGCTGTTCGTCGCGATCGGTCATACGCCGATGACCGACCTCGTGAAGGACCAGCTCGAGCTTCACTCGAACGGCTACATCAAGGTGCAACCGGGGACGACGACGACGAGCGTCCCGGGGGTGTTCGCCGCGGGTGACGTCGCCGATTGGGTCTACCGTCAGGCGATCACCGCGGCCGGGACCGGTTGCATGGCAGCGCTCGAGGCCGAGCGCTGGCTCGTCGCCAACGACGCCCACTGAGGCAGGCGCGCCGTCATGAGCCCGGATCCGCGTCGCGAACTCGCCGAGCTCGTCCAGGCTGCGCGGGCCCACCTCGAGTGGCTCGCGGACAGCGGCGTCGAGGACGTGGTGGGCCGCATGCCTGCGACGATCGCGGCGGCGCGCCGTCCGCCTGCTGCGGGTCCCCCATCGGTGATCGGACCTGCGGCCGAGCCGAGGGCGCCCTTCGAGGCGCCCGGAGCGCGCGAGCCCTCTACGATCGCGGACTTGATTCAAGTCAATCCTCGGGTTGCCGCCTCGCATGCGCGCTCGACGGGCGTCGCGGCCTCCGGCTCGCCGCGGATCGCTCTCTCCGGGACGGAGCGACGCCGGCAGCTCGAGGTGCTCGCAGCGGAGGTGGCCGCGTGCACCGCGTGTCCGTTGCACCAGACCCGCAACCGAACGGCGTTCGCTCGCGGGAACCCGGACGCCGAGCTCGTCTTCGTCGGGGAAGGGCCTGGGACACAGGAGGATTTGCAGGGCGAGCCGTTTGTCGGTCCGGCCGGGCAGCTCCTCGACAAGATGATCGCCGCGATGGGCTATGAGCGGGACGACGTCTACATCATGAACGTCGTCAAGTGCCGCCCCTTCGAGCACGGCAACCCGCAGAAGGACCGGAAGCCCGAGCCGGACGAGCTGGCCGCATGCCGACCGTTCTTCGATCGGCAGCTCGAGCTGCTCGAGCCCAAGGTCATGGTCGCGCTGGGCGCCACGGCGGTGCAGGCCCTCACCGGTGCGAGCGCGGGGATCACGCGGTTGCGTGGGACCTGGCGCCTCTACCGCGGGCGCATTCCGCTGATGCCAACGTTCCATCCGGCGTACCTGCTCCGTTCGCCCGAGAAGAAGCGCGACGTTTGGGATGATCTGCAGCAGGTGATGCAGCGCCTCGGACGCGAGGCCCCGAAGAAGGGGCGATGAGCGGACCGACGCGGCGGGCCCTGCGCGTGACCGTGGTGGGGCGCGCCGCCCTCGTCCTCGTCGGTCTCGCGCCCTGGCTCGTGCTCGTGCTCGCGGCCGCTCTGGGGCCCACCCTCGGCGAGTGGCTCGGCCTGCCGTTCGCGCTCGTCTGTCATCGTCGCCCCGAGCGATCGCTCGAGCTCTTCGGCGTCATCATGCCGGTGTGCAGTCGCTGCGCCGGGCTCTACGCGGGCGGTGCGCTCGGTGCGCTCGTCGGCCGGCCCCGCCTCGCCTTGCCGACGGCCCGCGTCGTCCTCGCGCTCGCCGCAGGGCTGTTGGTCCTCGATGTCGTCACGCAGGACGCTGGCATGCACCCCGTGTGGCATGCCACGCGCTTCGCGACGGGCGGCGCCCTCGGCTACCTCGCGGCTGCCACGCTCGTCGGGCTGATGGGCCCCGTCGCGGACCCGGGCACCCACGCGGAGTGAGCCCTTCGGCCCTGAGCCTTTCGCTCAAGGACGCGACGCCGAAACCGGGGCTTCGCCCGCCCCACGATCGCCGCTCAGTTCGAGATGCCGATGCACCCGAAGAGCACCTTGATCTTGCCCTGCTTGTCCTTGCCGACGACGTCGCAGGTGTCCTTGCAGAGCTGGATCTGGTTCTCGACGAGGAAGAACTTGCCGGGGCCACACTGGCCTTCGCTCGCGACCTGCTGGAAGTTCTGTGCGGCACCGCCATCGCCTGGGGTGAACTGGACGACGATCGTGTCGCGGTCGATCATCTGACCGGCCGGCGGCTCGGGGATCGGGAAATTGCAGCTCAGCGCGGCGCCCGAGATGACGCCCTTCGCGAGCTCGTTGAAGATCGCGTCGTAGTAGTCGAGCGAGCAGAGCGGAAAGCGTAGCCCCTCGGTCAGCACGCTCAGCGCCTGGTAGCCCACGCCGGGGTTCGGGTTGCTGCCGCACTTGCTCGTGTTCAGCGGCTCATTCGGTGGCCAGGGCGTCGCGGGGTTCTTCGGATCCTTGTCGGCGATCGCGACGATGCTGTGAAAGCGGTACTTGCGATTCATCACGTCGCCGAACTGCGCCGTATCGAGCGCCGTGAGCGCCACGTTGAAATCGTTCGCGACGGTCTGAGCCATCACAAAGCTCGTGTCGCCGTCCTTGTAGCTCTTGCCGTTGAAGCTGCAGCTGGCGCTGTCGTCGGTGACGACGACGAAGAGCTTCAGTGCGTCGGGCCGGAGCCACTCCTTCCAGCCGTTCGGCGCGAGCTGGTGCTCGTCGGGCGCGGAGTAGGTCCGCAGGATCTGGCAGAGCGCGTCGTGGCTCGAGATCTCCTGGCTGTAGTGGAAGAACCGCGACGGGTTGTTGACGGGCGTCGCGGGGGGAGCGGCGCAGCCGCCCTTGGCGATCCCCGAGAGCGGGGCTTCGATGCAGACCGACTGGCCCGAGGTGTACTTGCCGTGACGCGTCAGCATGATCACGCGGTAGTCGACGCCGCTCGCTTCGATGATCTTGGCGAAGCTGTCATTGATGTTCGCCTGAACCCCGCCGATGGACTCGGTCATGCTGCCCGAGTTGTCGATGACGAAGATGATGTCGACCGGCGCGTAGGTGAGCGTCGCCTCGGCCTCTTCCTTCGCGCACGCGGTGTTGTCGTCGAGTCCACCGCCCGCGCCGCCCGATGAGCCCGACGTGAGATCGATCGACCCGCCTTGACCGGTCGTCGAGGCCGATGTGCCGTTGCCTCCGGAGCCTGCGGTGGTCGAGGCGCCGTTCGTCGAGGTGCCGCACGCTGCGGCGAGGCCGAGCGAGAACACGATGGGCAGCGCGATGCGGGTGGATGAGGACAGCTTCATGAGGGGCTCTTGGCGACAACGACCGCTGCACGCGATCGCGGTTTGACGAGACCACGAAGGCGCCGTCGTGTGCAAGTCGCGGCGATCGTCGCCGATGGCCGGCGGCGGATTGTCAGCCATCGAGAGCCCTCGGCGGCAAGAGGCGAGCGAAGGCTCGCGAGGACACCACGGCCGACGCCGGTTCCCTCAGCGTGGCGTCGCTCCATCCGGTCTCACCTCGAGCCACGGCTCGAGCGCTCGCGCGGCGTCGAGCGCGACCCGCCCCGAGCCGAGCACGCGATCGAGGTCGGGTTCCCTCGCGAGCTTCGCGCGCGTCGCAAGGTAGGCGGGCAGGTAGACCCGCTCGCGACCGAAGCCTCCACCGCGGTGCGCCCGCGCTGCGATCCGCAGCGCAACCTCGAGCTCGGCGCCATCGGTGACGAGGGCGCGGCTCGTCTCCACGAAGGTCGCGCCCGCATCGACGGTTCGGCACGCCCGATGCCGCAACGCGAGCTCGCGGCGTCGCAACGTGTCGAGGTGACCGGCTCGCTCCTCGAGCCACAGCGCCCGCCCTTCCTGATCGTCGGTGCCGCGCGCGGTGCCGAGCCGAAAGAGCCCGAGCGCGATTCCGGTCGCTCGTTCGCGAGGCGCCGCGTGACCCTCGAGCTCGTGAAGGACCGTCCGCTCGATGTCGCGCAAGGTCAGCATTTTGCCTTTCGCCACGAGGAGCACTCCGTCACCCGTGGCGGCGAGAGAGGCGATGCGGTCGGTGACGACGATGCGCACCGCCCACTTCCGCCGACCGAGCTCGGCCGCGAGCCGGCAGTGGAGGCTCCGCGGATCGGCGAGGTCGCAGCTCCTCACGCGCGGCTCGGCCGAGGAGACTCCGCCGGCGGCCCCTTCAGTGGATTGACTTTGGGCAATCCATGCGGCGGCGAGCTCGTCGGCGGCAGCGATGAGGGTGCTGGAGGTGGCAAAGCGCTCGCGGGCGAGCTCCCGGAAGGCCGCGGTGCCAATCGTGGCGCAGAGCCGCAGCTCGAGGGCGAGCTCGTCGGCGCGATCGGCGTAGAGGTGCGCGAGCGGGTGGGCGAACGCGCGCAGGGTGGTCGCAGCTCTGGCGAGGGTCTGCACGAGGTCGACACTCGAGGCGGGCTCGTACGCAAAGCGTGGCTCGCGCTCGCGGCCGACCCGGAAGTCTTGCTCGAGTGACGTGAGCTCGCGCTCGAGGTTCTTCGGCGTCGACCTCGAGACGACGGCCGCTTCGCGCTGCGCTCGCGTGAGCAACCGCGCGACGTCGGCCTCCCAGGGCGGGAGGCGCCCTGCTTTGGCGGCGACGTCGGGGGCAGCGGCTCGAGGATGCAGCGGGCGCTCCTCAGAGGAGGTTCGTCGCGAGCTCGGCGAGCTCACTTCGCTCGCCCTTCGTCAGCGTGATGTGCCCGGCGAGGCGCTCGTTCTTGAAGCGCTGCGCGACGACCGAGAGGCCGTTCGACGCGTGGTCGACGTAGGGGTGGTCGATCTGCTGCGGATCGCCCGTGAGCACCACCTTGGTCCCCTCGCCCGAGCGCGTGATGATCGTCTTGACCTCGTGCGGCGTCAGGTTCTGTGCCTCGTCGACGATCAGGTACTGCCGGGGCAGGCTCCGTCCGCGGATGTAGGTCAGCGGCTCGACCTGGATCACGCCGCTCTCGATCAACGTCATGTACGAGCGTGCGCCGTCACGCTCGCCGCGACCGTGCGAGAAGAGCTGCTCGAGGTTGTCGAAGATCGGCTGCATCCATGGGTTCAGCTTCTCCTCGACGCTGCCCGGCAGGTAACCGAGGTCCCGCCCGAGCGGCATGATCGGGCGGCTGACGAGCATGCGGCTGTAGGTGCGATCGCCGGTGGTGCGGGCGATCCCCGCGGCGAGGGCGAGCAGCGTCTTGCCGGTGCCTGCCTTTCCGAACAGCGAGACGAGCGGGACCTCGTCGTCGAGCAGGAGATCGAGCGCGACGCTCTGTTCCTTGTTGCGCGGCCGCACGCCCATCACGCCCTCGCGCGGAACCCGGAGCGCCCGGATGCATTTTCGCTGGCCGTCGTAGCGCCCGAGCGCGGTGTGGTTCGGCGCGTTCTCGTTGCGCATCAACACGCCGACGTTCGGGTAGAGCGCCTCGTGCTCGAGCGCGAGCTGCCCGTCCTTGAAGAACGCCTCGATCTGCGCCGGTGAGACCGGAAGCTCGAGCACCGACTGCTCGAGGTCGACGTCGTGAACCCGCACGTTCTCGTAGGTCTGCGACGTGACCCCGATCGCGTCCGCGCGGATCCGCAGGTTCGTGTCCATCGTCACGAACACCGTCGGGATCGAGGTATTTCGGTCGCGAATGTCGATCGCCGTCTGCAGGATGGCGTGGTCGAGCGAGTTCGACTCCAGGCCGACGCCAAGCTCGTGCCGCTTCTTCGGGACGGCGATCCAGAGGCTACCGCCGAGCCGCGTCTGGACAGGCTTCGACAGGGTGCCACCCTTCGGCCTCACCTCGTCGAGGACGCGGGCGATGGTGCGGGCGTTGCGACCGCGCTCCGTCTGCTCGCGCTTGAACTTGTCGATCTCCTCGATCGCGTAGATCGGGATGATCACGTTGTTGTCCTCGAACTTGAAGACCGCGTGCGGGTCATGGAGCAGGACGTTCGCGTCGAGTACGTAGTTCTTCTTCATCGGTCGCTCGGCACTCCGGGCGCAACGCTTTCCCCGGCGCGCGCCTGATCATCATTTCAGGTACCACGGCGCGACCCGCGAGGGGACCTCATCTGTCGCTACCTCGCGAGTGCCTTGCGCTTCCGCGGCACGTGTCGTAGAAGACTCGACCCTTTCGGGAGTCGCCCATGTACCTCTTGATTTCGAAGAAGCCCCGCAAGCTCGTCCGCAACAAGTCCTCACGCCTCCGCGCGAAGAAGAACGCCAAGGCCGCGAGCCGACGCGCCCGCATCTACCAGCGCTCGCGCTGATCGCTGCGCTGCTGCGGTTTCGCATCGCTGTGACGAGGACGTCGTCGCGGCATCGATGGGTCCTGTTCGGTTCACCGGGCTGCATTCGCGGTCTGGCCGGTTTGGTCGCGTCAAGACCGCCGAGGAGACGCGGCGGGTGAGCAGCGCCGCGGGTGAGCAGCGCCGCGGGTGAGCAGCGCCGCGGGTGAGCAGCGCCGCGGGTGAGCAGCGCCGCGGGTGAGCAGCGCCGCGGGTGAGAAACTCAGTGGCCGAGCCCGGACGGGGCCGGCGCACCGCCGCCCTGCTGGTCGCGCAGCTTCGTGATCACCCCGCGCGCGACGGCCTTGAACGTCTCCGACACGCCCACCCCTTGGCTCGCGACGGCCTCGAACTCCGGGACGCCCGTCGGGTTCAGCGTCCGGCGAAGCTCCTCGATGGGCGTCACCTGGGTGAGATCGCGCTTGTTGTACTGGATGACGAAAGGCAAGTCCGCGAGGTCGACTCCGTACTCCGCGAGATCCTCCTTCATCTCCTCGAGGGCGAGCTCGTTCGCGTCGGCGCGGGCCAGCTGGGAGTCGGCGACGAAGACGATGCCATCGACCCCCTTCAACACGAGCTTCCGGGTGGCGTGGTAGTAAACTTGGCCGGGCGTCGTGTAGAGCAGGAAGCGCGTCTTGAACCCGCGCACCTCGGCGAGATCGATCGGTACGAAGTCGTAGAACAGCGTCCGCTCGGTCTCTGTGTTCAGCTTGAGCAGCTGTCCGCGAGCCTCGGGCTTCACCCGCTCGTTCAACACCTCGATGTTGGTCGTCTTACCGCCGAGGCCGGGTCCGTAATAGACGACCTTGCAGTTGATCTCCCTCGCGAAGAGGTTGATGAACGGCATACTTCTCCTGGGCCTCGCTGGTCGGGGTTCGGGGTTGAGAGGTCGCTTCGGTCGCGGGACGTTCGCGACGTCCGGGGCGCCGGGGCTCAGTCGTTGAAGAGGTTGTCGATGTCCTCGTCGGTGATCTCGGTGAAGTTGGCTGCGTCCCTCACCGAGGGGGGCCGGGCGTTCATGTCATCGAAGATGGCTGTCAGCTCTTCGGCGGTCTTCCGGACGCGCAATCGAACGAGTCCGAGGCTCGAGCGCGCGTCGAAGATCACGACCAGGATGACCCGGTTCTTGACGACCTGAATGTGGACGTGGGCGTCCTTGCCCTCGTGGTACTGCGTCGCGAACTCGTTCTCGCGGAGGAGCTTCGCGATGCCACCGGTTGCGGCGATGTTTCCGGCCGTCAGGGAAGCCAGCGAGGTCGTGTCGAGATCCGACACGGCGCCGCCGGCGGCGATCAGCTGCCCGGCCTTGTCGACCAGGAACACGACCCGAGCGTTCGCGCTCCGAACGAGGCCGTCGATCGACGCCTTGAGGCGCTGGTAGTCGTCTTCGCCGAGTACGGTCGTGGAGTGGAACATGCCGAGCGCGAGGCACGCTAACCGAGGGGCGTCTCGCTCGCAAGGAATGCTCCTGATCGCTGCGGACCGGTGGCGGTGAAGCCCGGGCGGTGCTTAAGTCTCGAACCCGCGATGTTCGCTCTCTTCGTCATGCTGGCGCCGCTCGTCGCCGGCTTCATCCTCATCATGGTGCTCGCGCGCTTCGCTCCGAACGTGCAGCGCGAGACCCAGACGCTCACCGGCGGCAAGACCGACGAACGTCCCGAGATCACCGGCGACGAGTTCAAGGATCTCGTCGAGGAGCTCGTCGGTTCACTCGGGCTCGAGACGGTGTTCTCGTCGATGGGCACCGGCGGCATCGTCGAGATGACGCTGCGGGATCCGCGTCCCCTCACCGGCGGGCGCATCCTGCTGTTTGCGACGCCCGTGCTCGGAGGGCCAATCGACTCGGTCGAGGTGCTCGGCTTCGCCGAGGGCGTGCGCGCCGACATGGGGGCGCTGAAGGGAATTTACATCGCGCTCGCGGGCTTCAGCGACGAAGCGAAGACGGCGATCGGCGCGACGCCGGCACCGGTCGACTTGGTCGACGGAGCGGCTTTCCTCGAGCTCGTGCGGACGCAGATCTCGCCCGAGCGGGCGGGCTTTTGCGCCGAGCACCGCGGCTTCGGTCGCGCCGCGGACGCTGCATGACGCGCCGCGGACGCTCGCGCCTCGGTCGCTCGCTCCTCGGGCTCATCGCGGTCGGAGGGATCCACGCGGGTGCCGCGCTCGCCGCCGAGCCGGCGGCCAAGCACGGCGGGGTTCACCCGCGCGTGGCCGAGCTCGCGCGGGTCCTGACCGCGGCGGAGGAGCCCGAGCGCTACGCCGCGCTCCGCGAGCTCTGGAGCGCGTGGGACACCTCCGACCCGGTGCCGATCGAGGCCACGCTCCGCGCGTTCGCGACCGACCCCACCGAGTCGCCGCCGCTTCGCAGCTACGCGGGCTTGCTCGAGGCGTATGCGCGCCGTCGTCGCGGTGACCGCGAGGGATCCGAGCGCCGCATCGACGCGCTTGGGTTCGTGCGGAGTTGGCTCGTCGTGGGCCCGTTCGACAATCCGAATCGCGGTGGGCTCGGCGAGCGGCTCGCCCCCGAAGTCGAGCTCGATGCTCCGGTGTTCGAGGACCGCGCGTTCCAGGGAAAGCAGCGGCGCGTCGTGTGGCGCGCGGCACCCGACACGCCGCGGCTCGGGTGGCTCGACCTCGGCGGAATGGTTCGACCGAACCGCGACGTGTGCGTGTTCGCGACGACGTACCTGAGGAGCCGCGCGCACCGCGAGGCCACGCTCTTCGTCGGCGCGGCGGGCGCGTTCAAGCTCTACTTCGACGCCGCGGAGGTTCTCGTCGATGGGAGCTACCGGGAGCTCGACGCCGACCGCTTCTCGGTGCCGGTGACGCTCGAGGCAGGCCGGCCTCACCGGGTCACCGTGAAGGTGTGCGGCGACGACGAGCCACCGACCTTCACGCTGCGACTCGCCGACGACGCGGGCGCGCCCCTCACGGACGTGACGATCGAGGCGAACGAGACGGTGAGCACGGAGGCTGCCATGCGGATGCGGTCGCACGAGCCGCCGCCGGTTCGCACGGTTCGCCCGAAGCGCGCGCGCCGAGGCGACGGGCCGCTCGGCGCGGTGCAGTCGCTCGACCGATTTCTCGCTGCGGCGCCCGAGGATCCGGCTCGCCTCGAGGCGTATGCCCGCTACTTGCGGGTGACCGGCGGCGATGGGGCCGACGAGCATCAGGCGCGCGATCTCGCCGACCGCGCCGCGACGCGCGCGCCCACCGTGGACCGGCTCCTCCTCGCGGCCTCGCTCGCCGAAGATCGCAATGGCCGCCGCGCCTGGCTCGAGCGTGCGCGTCCGCTCGCGATCACGCCCGTCGAGCGCGCGAAGCTCGTCCGCGCCGAGGTCGAGCTCGCCCGGGGAGGCCCTGCGCCGCTCGACGCGCACCGACTGTCCCGCGAGCTCGTCCGGCTCGACCCGCTCGACCCGGTGGGGCGACTCGGGCTCGTCGAGCAGCTCGCCGATGCGGGGCTCGGGCGCACGGCCGAGTCGGAGCTGGAACGAGCGATCGCGCTGTCTCCTCGCTCGCTCGTCATGTTGCGGGCCGCGACGATCCAGCTGCGTTCGCTCGGACGGGATGCCGACGCTGCCGCGATCGAGGCTCGCTACGCCGAGTTCCGCGCGGACGATCCCGGTGTGATCGAGCGAGGGCTCGACCTCTCGGTCGCGCGTCGCGATGCCGGTCGCGCTCGCGTCTTCGCCGACCGTCTCCTCGCCGCGCAGCCCACGAACCCGTGGGCCCACGATCGCGTCGCGAAGGCGCTCCGTGCCCTCGGGGACACGGATGCGGCGCGGCGGACGTACCAGCGCCTGCTCTCGATCGCTCCAGAGGACACGAGCGCCCTGCGAGCCCTCGCGGAGTTGCACGGCGAACGCGGCGAGCTCGACCGCGCGCGGGAACTCCTGCGCACGATCGTCCGTCTTTCACCGCAAGATTCGGCAGCACGCGACTACCTCGAACGCATCGAGCCCGCGCGCGCACGCGACGATGAACGCCTCGCCTGGCCCGACGAGCGCTTCCGGGAACTCGCGTCTCGGACGCCTGCGACGGGGGTTGCGTCCCGCACGCTCCGCAACCTCGTGGTGACGACCGTCTGGGAGAGCGGCCTCACGTCGCACTTCCACCAGCGGGTGTTTCAGCCCCTCACCGAGGATGCCGCGAGGCAGGCCCGGCGCTTCTCGTTCGCGTACCACTCGGACCGCCAGGTCGTCGAGTTGCGCGGCGTGCGCGTGTTTCGCAAGGACGGGCGCGTCGACGAGACGGTGACGACCGGCGAGTCTCCGCTCGACGACCCCGCGATGAACCTCTACACGCTCGAGCGCGTGTTCCACGTCCAGCTGCCCGAACTTCACGCGGGCGACCTGGTCGAGCTTCGATACCGCGTCGACGACGTGATCTCCGAGAGCGAGCTCTCCGATCACCTCTCGGAGATCGAGTTCTTGCAGGAGGGCAACCCGGTGGCTTCGGCGGAGTACGTGCTCTCGACGCCGGCGAGCCGCCCCATTTTCGCGCACGCGACCGGGCTGCCCGGCGTCGTGACGCGCGTCGAGACCCTCGGTTCGCGCACGCTGCGCCACTTCGTCGCCACCGATCTCCCCGCCGCCCCGAGCGAGCCAGGTGGCCGGCCCGCCGCGGAGGCGCTCGGCTGCGTGCACGCGTCGTCCCAGGAGAGCTGGAGCGCGGTGGGCCGGTTTTACTGGGGAATCGCTAAGGACAAGCTCGAACCCGACGACGAGATCCGCCGGCTCGCGCGCGAGGTGACGCGCGGGGCGACCGACCTCCAAGGTCGCGTCGCCGCCGTGTACCGCCACGCCGCGAACGAGACGCGGTACGTCGCCCTCGAGTTCGGCGTCGAAGGGATCCGACCGCGGCGGGCGAGCCTCACGCTCGCGCGCGGCTGGGGTGACTGCAAGGACAAGGCGGCGCTGATCGTCGCGATGCTCCGGTCCCTCGGGATTGATGCGGAGATGGTGCTCGTGCGGACGGGGCTGCGTGGGCGTTTCGACCCCACGGTCGCGAGCCTCGCTCCTTTCGACCATGCGGTGGCTTACGTCCCTGCGCTCGACCGGTACCTCGATGGAACCGCCGAGGCTTCCGGTTCCGGTGAGCTCCCGAGCCTCGATCGCGGCGGGCTCGCGCTCCACGTGACGCCGACCGGGGGTCGGCTCGTCCACCTGCCCGAGGTGGTCCAGGTACCGGCGCGCGATGAACGCCTGATCGCCCTCGACCTCGAGTCAGGGGGCGCCCTCCGCTTCGAGGCGCGGCTCACGATCTCCGGGCCAGACGCGCCCGCCTTCCGTCGCCGCTATCGCGCCGAGGCGACGCAGGCCGAGCGCCTCCAGGCCGACCTCGCCGGCGCGCTCGGGGCGGTCGAGCTCGACCCCGCGGGCGTCGAGGTCAGCGACACCGAGGATCTCGAGCGCCATGTCACGCTCCGTGCTCGCGGCAAGTCACGCGCGGAGCGAGATGGCGTCGGATGGTCGGTGCCGTTCGGGGGTCGGAGCACCCTGGTGGCGACGCTCGCCTCCCTCCCGGCTCGGCGTGATGCGCTGCTCGTTGGGCACCCGCGCGTCGCCTTGCAGCGGTTCGAGCTGACCCTGCCCGAGGGGGCTCGATTGTTGTCGCTGCCCGACGCGAAGGTGATCGAGAGCTCGGCCGCACGATTCGAGCTCGCCGTGGAATCAAAGGGCAGGAAGCTCGTCGTCGTCCGGACGCTTGAGCTCCGCAAGTCGCGCGTCGAGGCCTCCGACTACGAGGCGTTTCGCGCGTTCTGTACGGCGGTCGACGCGCTGGGAACGCCCCGCGCGCTCGTCACGCGGTGAGCACTTCACGACGAGACGATTGCGAGAGGGAAGCTCGCGTTATACACGAGGAAAGCGATGCCGACGGGCGGAGACGACGGACAGCCGAAGGACCGGACGAGCCTGCGTGTGGCGAGCCGCGCGTTTCGCAGGGGGAGAAAGCTCCGCTCGTCCTGGCTACCCTCGTCGCCAGGGACTCCGGCTCCCTCGGCCCCGGTGTCGGAGGCGAGTCGTGACTGGGAGCCGACCGAAGACGAGACCCCGAACGTCACGCCGTCGGAGACCAGGACGACGGAGCTCGGAGCCTTCGCGTTGCCGCGCCTCGTCGACTTTCCATCCGACGAGCCGACGTCGCCCGGGATGCCGAGCCAGCGCCTCGACGCGGGCCGCCTCGCACCCGACCAGGTTCTCCCGCGCGAGACGCTGAAGCCGCGCGTTCGGGCAGCGGCGAGCCCCGAGGCGGCCTCCGAGCCTCGTGCCTCCGGGCGGCATTCGCGGCCGGCGGCGCCGGTCTTCGATATCGCCGCACGCATGCGGGAGCGGGCGACGTTGCCGACCCCCGAGCTGACGCCCGCACCGACCCCTGTCTCGCCGCGAGCCGAGAGCGCGGCGCCGGAGGAGGTCGCGCCGTCGCCGGGCGAGCGTCGTCGAAAGACGGCGGTGAGAATTGATTTCGATCGGCTCGAGCTTCGAAGGCCGAGCGAACCGGCACCCGAGCCGCGGCAAGAGGAGGCGAGGCGGACGATCCTCACCGGGCCGGTCGCGAAGGCGGCGCCAAGCCGGAGTTTCGACGTTCAGCCCGACGACCCGATCCGGCGGGATTTTCCAGAAACGAGGCTCGGTAAAGCCACGTCCACCGGTCGGGGTGAGCCGGCGGCCGAGGACGCTCCGAGCGCGCGCCCTCGCCTGGCCGCCGAGCGGGCGTTCGATGACGAGGACGACGACGAGGAGGACTTCGACTCGGAGCGCGGTGAAGGCCATCGCGCTCGCCTGGCCGCCGAGCGGGCGTTCGACGACGAGGAGGACTTCGACTCGGAGCGCGGTGAAGATCATCGCGGTCGCCCGGCCGCCGAGCGGGCGTTCGACGACGAGGACGACGAGGACGATGACGAGTTCTCGTTCGGTCGTCCCCACGGCGTCGTGGCGCGCGACGATCGGATCCTTCGGCGTCGCAGTGACCCACCCTCGAGCGACGACCACGTCGCGCCCGCCGACCGTTTCGATGACGACGACGACGATCTGGTACCGGCCATCGAGCGCCCCACGAGCGGGCGCCCGCTGCTCCTCGCCCTGGGCGTCCTCGCGCTCGCCGGCCTCGTGTGGTTCGCGCGAGCCGCGGCGTCGTCGGGCGCCCCGGCGCCGGCTGCCGTTGCCGCTCCCACCGGCAGTGCTGGGTCGGGGATGTCCGCGGCGCGGGTCGCGACGTCCGCTTCGGCTCAATCGCCCATCGCCTCGACGACCCCTGCGGCGGCGGCGGCCTCGTCCGGTGCCGTGAATCCTGCGCCCGCGCCGCTCACCGATCGCGAGTTTGAGGAGCTGCGCTCCGAGTTCGTGCGCCTGCACAGCCTGCGCAAGCTCACTGCGGCGGAGGCGCTGAGCCGCCAGATGATCGAGGCTCGACCCGACGACGCGATGGGGTACCTCTGCCTCGGCGCCGCCCAGCATGACTCCGGACGAACGCCGGAGGCGAGGGGGACCTACGCCGACTGCGTGAAGCGTGCCACGCGAGGCGACGTGGCCGAGTGCGTTCATCTCGGCGGCGCCGGCGCGGCGAAGCAGCCTTGACAGGCGTCTGCCGCCAGCTGGTGTCGCCGTGCCGAGCGCGATAGAACGAAACTCCCCATGAGCGAGCGTGGTCCCGTCGACGTGCCTGCGCCCGAGCCGGAGCGAGCGGAACTCGCCACACTTCGCGCGCGCTTCGAGGGTGGTTTCGCGCGGTGCGCGCGGAGCGTCCGTCGTCGGCTCGCAGGGCGCCTCGCCCTCGGCGGTGCCGCGCTCGGAGCGCTCGTCGCCGCTGGAGCCTCCGGCCTCGCGTGGTGGACGCGCCATGGCGGCCTCCGCCTCGCTTGCGTCGGCCTCCCGTGGCTCGGCGCGCTCGCCGCGCTCGTGGTCGCGCGGCGTCGACGGTGGTCCGACGAGGACGTGGCGCTCTACCTCGATCGCGCGCTCGGTTCGCACGAGGCGGTCGTCACGGCGCTCGAGGTGCGCGCCAGCGACGGGCGGGCGACACCGTCGATCTTGCGCGTCGCGGTGGCGGCGCTCGGACGCGAGCTTCCGGACGCGGCGCGGCCGCGCTGGCTACGCGCCTGGCACGCGGTCGGGCTCGTCGGGCTGTCGGTCGCGGCGTGGTTCACGGGGCTCGCGCTGCCTCCGGCGCCGGCTGCGGCCGCACCACCACCGGGCCTCGAGACCGTCGCGCTCGAGGACCTCGAGGGGCTCGAGGAGGCGAAGGCCCTCGCGAAGCTCGAGGCCCGGGATGCCGCGCAGCGCGCCCGGCTGGATGCGCTCGCCGACCGCGCACGAAAACTCGATCTCGCGCTCGAGCAGGGGCTGCCGCGTCGCGAGGCTCAGGCCGAAGTGTCGAAGCTGCGCGAGGACGTGGCCGCCGAACGTCGGCGTGTCGGGACCGGCGAGCAGCGGCGCGGCCTCGAGGCTGCGCTGGGTAAGCTTGCCAAAAATCAAGATATGGAGCGCGCTCGGCGCGCCCTTGGAGAGCGTGACTTCCCTCAACTCGACGAGGAGATGGACCGGCTCGCGAATCGCCTCGAGGAGGACGCGCGGCGGCGCGCGCGGGAGTCCCTCGCCGAGGCCGCCGAGGCCGCGCGACGGGAGGGCGCCGAGGATGTCGCGCGGGCCCTCGAGGAGCAGCAGGAGCGGCTCGGCCGCCAGGGTGCGGGGGCCGACGCGCTGCGCGAGCTCGCGGAGGCGCTCGAAGGCTCGCTCTCCGAAGCGGGGAAAGATGCGCTCCGCGAGCTGAAAGAGTCCGGCTCGGCCGAGGGCCGTGACGCCCTGTCCCGGGAGCTCGCGAAGGTGCTCGAGACGCTCGACGAGGACGACCGCAAGCGTCTCGCCGAGAAGCTCGCAAAGCAGGCCGAGGCGCTGCGGCAGGGCGGGATGTCGCCGATGTCGGCCGACGCGCTCGAGGAGCTGCGCCGGCAGCTCGAGACGCCCGAGGGCCGTGCGCGCCTCGGCGAGCGAGTCCGCGAGTTCGCGCGGCAGCCCCCGGCGAGCGGCGAGGCTCAGCGTGAAGGTGCTCTCGACGGCACCGAGCAGCGCCTCGGCGAGGGCGAGACGCAGCTGCAGCCGCCGATGCCGTTGCCGTTCGCGTCGCGCCCCGACGCGGGCGGTTTCGCGAGCGAGCGTGCGACGCGCGTCGGCCGAGATGGCGCGTCGGCCAAGGGCAACACGCCGGGGTCCGGGTCGGGCGACGGTCGCGGCAAACCCTCGCGCGGGGGTGGCCCGGGCGAACACGGCGGCACGACCGCCAAGGTCGATGGTGACGGGGTGCGCGCGCGTGCGGCGGCCAAGCTCAACCCTGGCCACGCGATGCCCGACGTCGGCACCGGTAGAACGGCGGGGCGGGCGGGCGAGACCGCACGCACCGGCGGGACGGGCCGCCTTGGCGCGGTCGGCCCCGGCGAAATCTCCGACGTGCGGCGCGGGGACATCCCGGAGGAGTACCGTGAACAGGTGGGCCGCTATTTCCCGGCGCGCTGACGTGATGCGCGCTTGGCGGTGACGCCGGGCGTGCGATCTCGAAGGTGCGGCCCTGACGCGGCTGGGGTAGGAACGAGGCGATGACGGTGGGGCTCGACGCAACGCTCGAGAAGGCGCAGGAGACGACGACGCGACTGCGCGAGGCGATCGGCGCGGTCATCGTTGGGCAGGGCGAGGTCGTCGAGCAGACGCTGTGGGCGCTCCTCGCCGGTGGCCACGTGCTGCTCGAAGGCGCTCCGGGGCTCGGCAAGACGCTGCTCGTGAAGACCGTCGCACGCTGCCTCGATCTCGGGTTCTCGCGCATCCAGTTCACACCGGACCTGATGCCGAGCGACGTCACCGGGACGAACGTCCTCGTCACCGACGAGCACGGCCAGCGCAGCTTCGCGCTGCACAAGGGACCGGTCTTCGCGCAGCTCGTCCTCGCCGACGAGATCAACCGCGCGACGCCGAAGACCCAGAGCTCGCTGCTCGAGGCGATGCAGGAGGCCGCCTGCACGATCGCGGGGACCCGGCACGAGCTGCCACAGCCGTTCTTCGTCCTCGCGACCGAGAACCCGATCGAGATGGAGGGGACCTACCCGCTGCCCGAAGCGCAGCTCGATCGCTTCCTCCTCAAGGTGGTCGTACCGAGCCCGAGCGAGGACGAGCTGACCCAGATCCTCGCGCGGACGACGGGGCACGAAGGGCGAGGTCCCGAGCGAGTCCTCACCCGTGAGGACGTCCTCGCGTTGCGCGCCCTGTGCCGCGACGTCGCCATTGCCGAGCCCGTGATGCGCTACGCGGCGCGGCTCGTGGGAGGGAGCGATCCGACGACCGCAGGAGCCCCCGAGATCGTGAAGCGGGCGTTGCGGTTTGGTGCCGGGGTGCGCGGCGCGCAGTCGCTGGTGCTCGCGTCGAAGGCGGCCGCGGTGCTCGGGGGGCGCGCCAACGTCGCCTTCGCCGACATCGCGCGGGTGGCCAAGCCCGTCCTGCGCCACCGCTTGCTCCGCTCGTTCGAGGGGGAGGCGGACGGTGTCACCACGGACCGCGTCGTCGAGGCGTTGCTCGAGCACGTTCCGCAGCGCCCGCCCGCGGTGGAGCGCACCGCATCGTGACGGGACGCTGCGCTCGGGCGTTGAGCCTCGTCTACGTCCTCCTCGCGTTCGTCTTTGCGCAGGGGGCCTTTTCTCGCGCTGCGCTGGGCGCCGAGCCGCCCCCGGTCGACGAGCCGGGCGAGCCCTCGAATCCCGAGTCGGGGAGCGCGGGTGTCCCGATCGTGGTGCGCGATCTCGAGGTCATGTTCGCGCCGATCTTCGGCGACCTCACGATTCACTCGGGCTACTGGTCGGAGCTCGTCGTCAAGGTCGCGAACCGCGGAAAGCTTCCTCGGCACGGGAAGGTCGCGGTCATCGATCGCCAGCTCGACCATCTCCACGGCCCCTCGGACAGGGGCTCGGTCCAGGCGCCGTTCGAGGTCTCGTCGTCCCGTTCCTGCCGTCGTGCCGCACGTCGTCCGCGTTTCAGCTGCGGTCCGAAGATGACCGATTGTTGATCGATCGGCCGATCGATCGCGGGCGAGGGGCGACCGCCCTGTTCGTCGAGGTCGGTGATCCGTCCGCGCTCCACACCCACCTCGACAAGCTCCCGACCGGCGCGACCTGGGAGCCTTGGGGCTCGATGGACGAGAGCTGCTCGCGCCGCTACTCGGGTTGGCACGGTGGCCCGATCCCGCCGCTCGAGATCCAGCCCGGGAGCACCTTCACCTCGACCGTGACGGCGGCGCCCGTCCTGCCGCGCCGCGCTGCGACTTACGGCCGGGTGGCGATGCTCCTCCTCCGCAGCGAGCAGCTGACGCGCCTCGACCCGGTTCAGCTCGCCGCGCTCTCCGGGTGGGTCCTCGCCGGAGGCTCGCTCGCGCTCAGCGTGACGCGGCCCGAAGATCTCCGGCACCCCGCGCTGACCGGACTCGTCGGGGGCAGCATCGAGGTGGGACCCGTGGCCGACGAGACGCGATCCGAGGTCAGCGTGCCCCCGGAGGCGCAGGTCTCGCGGAACCGGCGAACCCCACCCGCTCCCGACGAGCCGCTCTCCCCCGAGCTACTCGCGCTGCTCGTCGGGTACGCGGGCGGCAACCTCCGCCCCTCGGTGCTCGGCGCGACGGCGACCTACGGGCTCGGGGAGGTGCACCTGCTCGCGCTCGATCCGGCGCGCCGTCCGGCCGTCGACTCGCCCTGGGTCCACGTGCGCCTCATCGCGTTGCTCCGTCGCGCCGCGGATCGTCAGGCGCAGCTCGTGTTCCCGATCGGGACGGAGCCCATGGAGGTCGAGGAAGTCCGGAGCTACCTCGATCCGAACGAGGGGACCCGCTGGGTCGTTGGCGTGTCGGTGCTCTTGCTGATGGCCTACGCCGTGCTCGCCGGGCCCGTCAATTTCTCCGTGTGGCGTCGTCGCGGTCAGCCGCTGCGCGCGCTGCCGACGTTGTTTCTCCTCTCGGGAGCGACGTTCCTCGCCATCGTGCTGCTCGCAGTCTTCTCCAAGGGGCTCGGTGGTCGTGCGCGCCACCTCACGCTCGTCGAGGCGGGGGCCGGAACCTCGGTGGGCGTGGCGCGACGCCATCGGGCCTTCTTCGTCGCCTCCGCTCGGACGATGCCCGTCGCAGCGGAGCATGCGCTCGCCGTCCTCGCGACCCCCATCGAGCGCGACAAGGAGCGTCGGACCGATCGCCTCGCCCTCGACCGCGACACGCTCCGGCTCACGAACCTCGGGCTGCGGCCCTGGGAGGTCGGGCTCGTCGCCGAGGATGCGTTCGTCGAGCTCGGTGAAGGCATCGCGCTCGTCCGCGGGGGGACCGGCGAGACGGAGGTGGTGAACCGCAGCGGTCGCGTCCTCCGCGGGCTCATTCTGTCCGATTCGGGGAAGGGGACGCGGTGGCTGGCTCGCCTCGAGCCGGGTCAACGCGCCTCCTCGAGCGCGTTCGAGGCGGTCTCCTTCCTGAGCCACCGTCCGTCTTCGAGCCGGCTCGCGACGCACCTCCTCAACATGCACTCGCAGGTGGAGGAGTTCGACGCCCGCCTGCCGGGGCTCGGCTCCGCGTGGGCGGCGATCGAGGACTCGGCCACGCTCGGCACGGACTGGCTGCCCGTCGACGTCCCGACCCTCCTCGCGCAGCTCGAAGGCGGCGAGGGCCGCGGGACCGACAGCGGGTTACGGATCGAACACGACCGAACGCTCGTCCGCGTCGTGGGTTACGGAGGTGCTCCGTGAACGTGCAAGCCCGCTCCGCGATCGAGGTTCGCCGCGATGTGACCCCGGCGATCCGCGCGCGTCACCTGTGGCAGCGCTTCGGCGGCCGCGACGTCTTGCGCGACGTCACGTTCGACGTCTACCCCGGCGAGATCTACGGGTTCATCGGTCCGAACGGCGCCGGCAAGACGACCACCATCCGCATCATGGCCACGCTCGTCGAGCCCATGAGCGGCCGCGTCGAGATCGACGGCCTCGACGTGACGATGGAGCCCGAGCTCGTTCGTCGCCGAATCGGCTACATGCCGGATCATGCGGGCGTCTACGAGCGCATCACGGTCCGCGAGTTTCTCGAGTTCTTTGCCGACGCCCACGAGGTCGGCTCGCTCGGCGTCGTCGACGCGGTTCTCGAATTGACGGACATCAAGCATCTCGAGGGGCAGCTCGTCGCCACGATGTCGAAGGGGCAGAAGCAGCGCCTGCAGCTTGCGCGCATCCTCCTTCACGATCCGAAGGTGCTGATCCTCGACGAGCCCGCGAGCGACCTCGATCCGCGCGCGCGCATCGAGGTCCGCGATCTGTTGCTCGACCTCCAGTCGCTCGGCAAGACGATCCTCTTGTCCTCGCACATCTTGAGCGAGCTCTCCGACGTCTGCACGTCGATCGGGATCATCGAGAACGGGCAGATGGTCGTTTCCGGTCCGATCGACGAGATCGGGGCGCAGATCGCGGCGCGCAACGCGGCCATCGGGCAAGGCCTCCTCGAGCCGGTCGTCGGTTCGGGGCTCCAGGACGGGGTCGCGCAGCTCGCGGCGCCGCCCGACGTGGATCGCCTCGCGGGGGGCCTGGGCCGCCGGGTCGTGAAGCTGCGGGTGCTCGGCGATCTGACGGCCGTCGCGTACGCCATCCACGGTGGTCCCGGGATCCTCGACGTGAACGTCGTCGGTCGCGCCATCCAGGTGGGGTACGTCGGGGGTGACGAGAAGGTGGCCGAGCTCGTCGGTTACCTGGTGCACCGCGGCTTCGGTGTCGTCGGCGTCGAGCAGGAGCGCAACGAGCTCGAGCGGCTCTTCCTCGAGGCCACCGGACCCGCCGCGCGAGGAGGCAGCACGTGAGCATCCAGACCGGGGTGGAGCGCCAGGAGGAGTCGGCCGCGCGCGGCCTCCGCGGACGGCTCGGGGGCCTTGTACGTCGGCTGCGCGACGACCCGAATCCGCTGTGGATCCGCGAGATGCGACAGGCCTCGCGGTTTCAGGCGACGCCGTTCGCCCTCGCCGGGTTCACGCTGATCGCCACGCTCCTCGTCGGGATGCTCGCCGGGCTCCAGACGGCGAGCTCGCGAGCCCCCGCGACGGTCGGCGCGACGCTGTTTCACGCCTTCTTCTCGCTCGCGTACTTCGTCGTGGTGCTGATCGGGCCGGCGCTCGGCGCGAACTCCATTGCGTCCGAGCGTGATGGTCGGACGTGGGAGGCGCTGCTCCTCACGGGCCTTCGACCCGAGGTGATCACGCGCGGCAAGTTCCTCGGCGCGTTCACCTCGATCGCGATGTATGTCGTCGCGCTCGCGCCAGTCAGCGCGCTGCCCTTCATCTTCGGCGGGGTCACGCCCTTCGAGGTGCTGATCGCGTTCGTCTTCCTCGTGCTCCTCGCGCTGCTCGCGGTGGCGTTCGGTCTCGCGACCAGCGCCCGCATGGAAAGCCAGCGCGGAGCCGTCGTCATCACGCTGCTCGCGGCGGTGCCGATCGGTGGCGTGCTGTTCTCGATGTTCGGGCTCGGCGGCTCGAGCTTCGCTCATTCGCTCTGGAACGGCGTGCGGCGCGGCGCGCCGATCTGGTTGCCGTCGGCTTACGGCGTCGCCCCCTTCGGCCTCGAGTTCGTCCTCTTCCTCGTGCTGCTACCCGCGGCTTGCCTCGGCTTGCCAACGTGGCTGCTCTACGAGGTCACCCTCGCGAACTTGACGAGCGTCACCGAGGACCGCTCGTTTGGCCTGAAGCGCTGGCACCTCGTCACCTCGGTCGCGCTCCTCGCGCTGGGATGCACCCTCGGGGCGTGGCACGAGGCGGACTATCCGGCGGAACGCTTCGGCAACCTCTCCCTCCTCTTGCTCGTGCACGCGCTGGTCGCGACGATCATGTTTTCGAACGAGACGCTCGGGCCCTCACGCCGCGTCGAGCGGATGCTCGCCGGCGCAGGCCGCCTGCGTCGCTGGCTCGCGCCGGGGGTCGTCCCGACGGTTCGGCTGTTGCGGCTCACGCTGAGCTTCACGACGGTGCTCGTCACGGC
>Ga0194129_10003420_pt1 | contig 22080 bp, 40 predicted proteins | sample TA2KigCa35mmetaG_FD_150862 | JGI IMG/M metagenome (GOLD analysis project Ga0194129, IMG submission 150862) | Freshwater microbial communities from Lake Tanganyika, Tanzania - TA2015038 Kigoma Deep Cast 35m | ecosystem: Environmental > Aquatic > Freshwater > Lake | place: Tanzania: Lake...
TGCATGATGTCAACTTTGTATTGCCCGCCGGCAAGCGCTTTGCGCTTGTAGGACCCAATGGTTCAGGCAAGAGCACTCTTCTGAAGACTGTGGCGGGACTTTTGCCGGCACGCGGCGGAGATATCCGCCAAGAAAGCATGCCTGGAGGGAGGCGGTGGATCGGTTGAATGCCGCCCTGCTGTGTCATGTCAACCACTACCAGCACACCTGGCTGAAGCTAGTTGCGTACCGAGTACCGGCGCGCAGCATTTTGATGACATAAACATGAAACAGAACATCAACAATCAGGAAACGGCTGACGAGCGTTTCCGCAAGATGGTAGAGGACGATCTCCGCATGGTGATGGATATGCGTCGTCTACTGGATCGTGTGTTCGGTACGATCACCAACCCTACGACCTCGACCAACAAAGACATCAATACCGAGGTCAGAGTGTCTGAACGATGATAGCAGGATTCGGCATGAAGATCAGAAACATGATGATCGTTACGGGCGCAATAATCGCCTGCCTACTAATCTCGTTTCTCCTCAATGTTGTGTTCCTGTGGGTGTGCGCCATGACTGTGCAGAGTTTCGGGATTATCGTCCCTGCCGCTAGTGTCGCCATTGTTACCACGGTGATAGTCTTTTTCAGGATTTGGAGGTTTTGATGGCTATTTCTAACACCTACACGCCGAAGCAACTCGAAGATGTCCGCAAGAAGATGCACTCATCTCGCAGCAGGCTCAAGACAATGCTGTGCCACATCCCAGGTGGATGGATTCCTTCAACCCGTCTTGACGAGAACCTTCACACAAAAGTCGCCAACGGTCGTTGGGAGCGCATCCCCCATTGTAGGGTTCGTATCCTCCGTTCTGTGGTGCGTGACGGCAAGAAATCATGTCCAGTCTATGTGGAGTGGATATTCCCCGTGGGCAAGGTTCCTACGGTGGATGATTTTACGAAGATTGGTCGCCGATCATTGCGCTATTGGCGCGATGGTCTTGATGAGGAATCTCTTGCAAATGACATCCTGGATATACAGGCTGCATCCGTCGAACTCCCCAAAATCATTGAGATATTGCCGAACATCGCCCGTCTGTGCCACCCCGATCCTCTTGTGAACTTGCTGGGCGAGGGTGGGTGGAAAGAAGCCCGTAAGGGTATCCGAAAGAAAAAGCAATAGTGGAAAAAAGATTCAAGAAATCCCAGTGAAGCGGTTTCTTGGGTCGTATTCTTGTCCAATCAGGAGACAAAGATGACGATTGATGAGTGGATTGCAGAGTACAGGCCGATGCCCCACCCCCTCGGTGAGGAGCATGGTTTCGATGTTGACGGAAAGGCTTGTCTCATAGAGGCTTATGAGACTAAAGCCCTCGAAAGAGTCCCTCACAGGCAACTTTGGGCGCTCGTTGAGAACGACGAAGGAGACATGGTCATCGTCGCTGGTATGCGCAAGATCAATGTCATCGGCTATCTACAAACCGAAGAATCTTGGGAAGTCGGGGATGAGATGACAGAACCCGAAGCCCTCCATGAAGATAGTGAACCTAATCATGAAGATTGGGAAGTGGAATGTCAGGATGATGAAAGTTGAAAATCAACAGATAAAGAAAGGCAAAGAAATGTCAGTTCGCACAGTTGCAGACCTCAAGTTGGGAACACGCCCACGTAATGTCCTCACCCGTATGTTCGGTGAGCTTGAGCAAGTCGAGATAAGTGTCCTCACCGCCATGTCTCGTTTGGAACTCCTTGACCAGAGGTCGATGGGTAAGACGAGCCTTCATGAGATCGAGGAGCGTCTTGGGCAGTATGGCCTCCGCCTCCGTGATGTAAGTCATAGTAGCAATGTCTGATTGCAGAATGTGTTGGGGCTTCGAGGTACAGTCTGTGCCTTGAGTTCCCCCACGCACCGCATCTATGTCCAGGCATGAGTACTAGTATCACAATATCGGCAGAAATATATTCGGATGACGGCAGGTCAGGGGCGCAGTTTGATGCGTTGCCGTGGTTTGAGATGGCCACCGAAGCATCTGTGAAGGAGTTGGCGGACTGCGGTTGGTGTTGCTGTCGTGCGGCAGACAGGGTTGCGCGCGACCATCCCGACCCGAGGCGTGAAATAGCCACGGTGCTTGACTACATAGAAACCATAAATAACAGCGGACACGCGAAGATCGGCTATGAGGTTTCAGTCGATTATTCCGCTGCCGTGCAATGGCTCAAGCAGAACCGTCCAGAGTGGTCCTGGATCGACGAGTTGGAGCAGGCATAGGATCAACCGGCGCGCAGGGTTTGACGCACCAATTTGGGGGGAAAGAATCATGCCTAAAGACCATTCAGGTAGACATGTTTCTGAAGTGCGTAGGCTCCTCATCAAGCATGCGGAGAGCCGTTTGCTGCCACTCGGATGGAAAATCAACGCCAGGAGCATGAACGCTTCCTTTGATCTTGGGCCACGGCGGCTGATAATCAAGTTCAAGGCGTGGACCACCACCATGACACCAGATATCTCCAAGAGTCGTACCATCAAGACCGAAGAACTGAAGACCCTGTCTTATCTTCATTCAGAGGCGTTCAGAACCCACCCAATGGCCATGGAGGTGGTTCAAGAACTTCACAAACTGCTGTATCTTGACCATTTAGGAGCAATGGTTATCATGGCGGATATGGGAGGAGATAGAGTCAATGCCTGATGGATCATAAAAGCAAATCTTCTGAACTCCATATACAGTTGGGCTTTAGTCTCTCTTCTACTTCGCCCGGCACGGTTTCGTGGCTGCTCCGTGGCAACGGATTCAGCGTGAGGTTGCCAGTGGATGGTTGGAAGCAGTCACTCTGGAGTTCTTTCAGTAACTGGTTCGACTCACATTGTGTGAGTATCGAATATCCCTTGCGCACCGAGATCCATTTCTGCGACCAGAAAATGAGCTTCTTGGTGCGTGGCGACGAAGACCTGGAGAACCTATGCCGATTCCTGAAAGATCCAATGCTGCTCATGTCGGAAGTTGATGACGAAGAAGGGACGACTGCCAGCCGGCTGCTGGCTGCCCTGAACAAGCACCGGCGCGCAGAATAGGAGACACATAGACATGAGTACCACATTTGATGTTGACGAGTTCACCCGCAAGCGTCGGGAAGAGTTCGAGCGGATCGCCGATATTGTCGGAGACATCTCGCTCTCTTCATTCAAGCACTACAGTCGCATGTCGGAAGAGACTTACTGCTTCAACACCAAGGTCAGATACAAGGGCAAACTGATCGGGGATGCAAGCAATCGTGGCTGTGGAGGGATGACCGACTTCTACAACAAGGCGGGGGTTCAGGTTGATCTGTACGACCGTCTGAAGGATTCATGCACCGAACTTCGCATGGACGACATCATCGACCACCTCGTCAATGAGGAGATTGAGCGTAAAGAAAACGCCAAGATGGAGCGTAGTTTCAACAAAATTGCAGTCACCGCACACGAGATCGGAATCACCGTCTTTTGGAGATCCAACGCAGATGGCAGCCGTGAGGAGATCACCTCTATCAATACGAGGGATCAAGCGAGGGTTGACAAGGCTGTTGCTGATATGATTCAGCATGGTTGGCACATCATCCGTAAGGCATAAGCACATCGCATGGCAGGTCTGCCCCTCCAGCGTCTCGGAACGGGGCAGACCTCCATGCGAAAAAACACCATGTTTACATTCACCACATCCAAAGGGAAAAAGCTTCAGGAATCGGACATCCTCAATGTCCTCAATGACGGCGCGCATGAACTTCATGCGACAGAGCTTGGGGTGAGGAAGATTTCACGACAAGTTGCGGAGATGATTGAACGGTCGCGGCTTGAGGAGGCGGGCGTACAGGGCAAGATCTTTCATGTTGCCACCTATCTTGGCGGTAACCGTGACATCCGAATCACCGCAGACGGCGGAGACCACTTTTGGGTGCGTTGGGATGACGAATCAGACACCTACATGGCCATGTCCACCCCTAGGTTCATCCCCGCCTACCCAGACCCGTCACGCATCCCGCCTGTTGACGGCAGGGAGAACTTCCTGGCGGCGGAGGGATCGGGGAGCATTCACCGGCGCGCAGCTGATGGGGAGCAGGGGTGAGATGAACACCTACGCCACACGTGCCGATGCAAGTCCGACCTACTTCACAGTCGTTCGTGAACTACGCAGGACTACTGCTGCACTGGAATGGGCACACGCCCGTCTCCGTCAGTGTGGGGTAGAATGGAACAGGCAGGTGGAGGAAATGGAACAGGCAGGACTGAAACTGCCTGACTGCACGGTGCGGTCCTACCACGGGTGTGTGAACAGACCGATACTGCCTGACTGCACGGTGCGATGTGAAAATGATGAAGATCCGCACCGGATCGATCCGTCGCACTGCTTGAGGACGGCACTCAGGGCCGCATCTGCCCTCTGCCTTGGTTCCCTGGCTCTCCTAGCCCACCGCAGCCTCCTTGCAGGAGACAGAGAGACTGTCAAAAGGTGTGAAACCCTCGCTTTCTGCCTGTCGGGCAGCCACCTGTCAGCCGATAAAATCGCCGAATCGTGGGATCAGGTCAAGATGGGGATCAACAAGGACGAGAAACCCGAGTTCCACAGCGAAATCGTCTGTGGGATAGTCGAGACTGCGGTCGATGAGGCAGTCATCAACCTCGTAAGATTGATTGCGGGCAACGCCTGAACCTGTAATACGAACCCCCGGAATGGACCCAGTGTAGAGTGCAGACTCCACTGGGTCTTTTGTTTTTTGTGCCAGAATGACCTCCTGATAAACTTCGAGTCCGGCTCGTTCGACGAAGTGTGAACCGGCGCGCAGAATGTTGAGAACATAGACATGAACCAAGAAGCAGGCGACCATCCTGGTGGTGGTGGTGGTCAAAACACTATCGACACCATCGTCCATACATCACAGGACTCCCGCATCATCGACGCAGCCAGGGCGGCATCTATGCTCCTGTCCCAGCGTGAGACGGAGTTCACCGACCCCTACACCTGTCACGACCCCATTTTTGTGACGATCATCCACGACCTGCTGATCCTTGCGACCATGATGGGGGTGGACGCAGATGAGATCATGAAAACAAGCATGAAGTGGTATCAGGACACCATGAAGGACGTGTGGGAGGATGAGATCACCGAGACATGGGCGGAACGCCGCCGCAAGTGGGCGGTCGAGGCCGCATCAGATTTCCACAGTCTCTACCACGACACAAAGGACCCCCTGCACCTGATGGCCTGCTTCGAACGGCTGGCCAACCGCGAGAAGAAAAACACGACGCTCGAGAAGACCCCAGTGTGACACCGGCGCGCAGACGACAGAGGATATGGACATGGCAAACAACAGCCATCTCAAGTTCGTCAAGTCGGGCGAGGTCTCCGTCGATTCGGGGCAGATCCTCCTGATCGACCCCTCCTACATCACAGAATCGTTCCCCAACGGGGTTGGGTACCGTGCCCTCAACTTCAATCATGTGTGTCGTGTCACCCTCCGCGATTCAGGCTGTGGTGGGGTGGCGGGGCTTGGTTTCGCTACTTCGTCGGGTTACGGTGATGGGGTCTACCCCGTCTATGTTGCCCGTAGTGGGGGGCGCATCGCTTCCATTCGCATCGACTTCATCACGGAGGAATGACCATGAGCAACAGACATGACAGCGAGGAAGATGATGCGTTGCTTGTCTACGACGACAATGCGAAGATCGAGAAGTATGGGTTCGTCATCCACTATGTCCCCAATGACGACTTCGACCACTCGCCAACGGGCGTGAACATCCACACCCACGGGCTTCGCAACATCAACAACCATCCAGATTTTCAGATCACAATTCCTCTACCGATGCATATCGCAAGCAGAATCATGCACCGTCTTTACGAACTTGTGGAAGGCGGCGAGGTGTTCTGTGCGGGTGGAGAATCTGACAAGGTTCTCGAAGGAAACATGAAAGTTGGGTTCATCGAGGTTCAAGAGTGTGGTCGCACCGTACTGCGTGTCATCATTCCCGACCAAGATGGGAACCACAAACGATCCACCATGAACCGCCAATGGCGCATTGCGCAGTTTGGATGACAGCGCACAGCCACCGCTCCGCATCGCCTGACCGACAACCACCCACCGAGGCGTCACCTGCGGACACATACCGGCGCACAGAATCTTGAGGGCATGAACATGAAGAAGAAGATGGTTCTCATCGGCACGGATTGCACGGTCAATGTCGTGAATAACGACGGTTATGACTCGCTCGTCGCGCACATCGGCGGATACATCGAAGCCGTGCAGATGGACGAACGCCATCTTGCCTACATCGATGAGGAGGGCAAGCTGAAGAGGCTGCCCCCCAATCCCGTCGCCACCCTCATGTGGCGCATCTGGCATCCCCATGTGACGGACATCCTCTGCGGCCCATGCCTCATCGTTGGCAGGGTTGATCCCAAGACAGGGGAGGTTGATGGGGAGGATCACGAACACGACCAGACCATTCTGACCCTTGCCAGGAGCATCGCATCACAGATGCGGATGCGGGTGGATGGGCAGGACACCTGCGTGGCCTGTAACAGGGGCATCGACGGGGCAGGGGTGCGCTCTGCGGTTGGAACCCTCGGCGTTATCCTCTGCGAGGATTGTGCGTAAAAGACCTCGACGAAGACAATTCGACTTGAAAACCTCTCCGCCGAAGGTCACACCGGCGCCGCCGGAGGTCACACCGGCGCGCAGCACCGCGACCACATAGGCATGGGACAATACCACTACATCACCAACCTCACCAAGCGTCAATACATCAATCCGCACCAGATCGGCTCTGGTCTCAAGATCATGGAACAGGTCGGGTGGGAGGCTTCCCCCTCCACCGCCCTCTTCCTCCTCCTCGCCTGTTCCAACGGGCGCGGAGGCGGGGATGCGGGACACCACCCACTTGTCGGTCACTGGGCTGGCGACCAGATCGCCGTGATTGGTGATTACTCCACCCCAACCGACATCCCTGGACATGATGCGGCCGCCATATACCAGTCCATCATGGGCATGGGGGACAGGCTTCTCGACCTGATTCACGGCTCGGAGTGGTGCAACATCTCCCCGCAGGTCCGCGAGATGATGACCGCCGCATTGGGCGCACGGTATTCCCTCAATGAGTACCAGCAGGGGAGAGATCTCACCCTCGACACCGCAGGTTGTATTTTCGTTGAGATATCCGCTGGGACCGACCGCGAATAGTCCACAGTCCACAGAAAGGTAAACCATGAAACGCAAAATCAAACAAATGACCTATGGCGAATTGCAGCAGTTCGAAGGAGGTGCAGCGTGAATCTTCCCTACCCTCTGTATTTCCTCGTTCCGCATCAAACGCCGCCATCTGTCGTCGTTGATCTGCCCGACGACGCGCACGATTATCATTGCGTCATCAAATGCACAACGACCAAACAATTGCTGCGGCTCGCGCACCCTCTGCGATACGACGACCAACTGCGTCACCAGGGCGCAGAGATCGCAGTGTTGGCGCGGCGGGAACTGCGATTGCAAGGACGGCATCAACCACTGCAATACAAAATCGCAGAAGTTCGCGGCGATACGGGTGATTGGGATGTTGTTGCAGAGTTTGAGGCTCGCAACGATGATGCGGCAAACGAGTACGCAGAGGAAAACTACGCACATCTCGATTGGTATGTGCTCGATGAGAACAACATGAATATCAACGGGTGACGGCCCCGAGCCCTGCGCCGACTCGCTCGGCGCATCGCTCGCGGTCGGCAACGTGCCGCCCTCGCACAGTCCACAGTCCACAGTCCACAGTCCACAACAGAAGGGCAAACTATGAGATACCCGCGTTCATGCAAGAAGGACAAGCCTGACCTTTCTAGACTCCGTGAGGAGGGTTACAAGATCACCCTTTGGCACGGCGAAGGAGACACCCTGTATATTGCCAGACGCAGAAGTGGCAAGAACTTGACCACCGTGCCGAAGCCCGTGCGAACCTGATCGCAGGTCAGGTACGGGGGTGGGGCATCTCCATCACATCTGGTGAGGCAGGAGGGACAACCTGCGACGGGCAACCCGTCTAGCCATAACCCATGCTGGCATCCCGACACCGTCGCTCCGAAAGGGGCGGCGGTTGTCGTTTCTGGGGATATGAATATATCGTTACCTACAAGTACTGGTAGTATCCGTACCAGTTCGAACACTAATCCCAGTAGCACGGACCAGAGCCTCAACCGGCGCGCAGGGTTTGGAGGACGCAAGCATGGAAACATCACACACACCATCAATCAGTATCGGAAACATCATCGTTTCGGATGAGGAACTCGCGGAGGCAGGCAAAGCCTTCATCAAGAGCCTCAACATCCCAGAGGGTCCCCATAACATCGAGATGGACTTCCACATGAAAGCGGAAGTCAACAAGGGGGTCGCATACGAGCAGTCCATGTGGCAGTCGGCAAAGCCCGAACAACTGCTGCTCCTCGCTGTCGCCATGAGTGGTGCAGTCGGTGATGTCCTCACCAATATCGCCGCACTTGGATACGAGGAATATGTCTCCCGTGTGAAGGAGATCGAGTCCCGTGCATCCCGTCTATCAGGGAAGAAGGGGGCAGAGGTGCTTGCTGCGGCAGAGGCAGCAGAGGCGAAACATCCCTCAAAGCGCACCGCCGAGGATGCCGAGCTTGTCCTGTGCCTGAAGGCGTACCGTCAGCAGGGTCGCATCGACTCCGTGATCGAAACACTCCGTCAGTCAACCAAGACGCTCAAGTCGGGTCGCACCGATATTCCCGCCATCGCTGTGAAGATGATCCGCTAGAGGATCACGCACCGCAACATCACAAACTGCACAATAGCAACGGAGAGATGGCACATGAAAACCATCACTTTCGACAGTTGGATGGACACCTTCAACCCAATCCTTGGCAGAGGACAGGACTGCGGGAGCGTTGATGGCGTGGGAATCGGCTTCGGCTCCTACTTTTCTGCACGGCAGATGGCGCAGAGACTTGGTCTGCTTGACGGTGAACCGCATATTTGGACGATCCATCACAACGATGAGGATGATTGTTGGCTCATCAGCCCAGGCCCTGAGTGCGTCAATGTCATTGGATACGTCGTCACCCGCAAACCGTGTGGGGATTTGATGGTCATTTGGTAGCATCCGTACTCATGTCGCACTGCTTCGAGACACGAGGCGCCTGCGGGCACGTACCGGCGCGCCGAGTCTGGAGGATATGAGCATGGATGACCACACCGAAGAAGAAAGCATCATCACCGATCCCCGCGATGATTGGAACCTTGGCATCATGGCCTGCTTCCACCGTCGTTACAATCTGGGGGACAGGGTGACCGACCTGCGTGGCGGGACCATCACCGTTGAGGAGGCACGGCGCATCGAGGCGACGAACACCTGCCCCGTCGCTATCGGCGTGTGGGAGCAGTGCGTCGTGCTGCCCCTCTATCTCTATGACCATAGCGGCATCACCATGAATACCACGGGCTTTGAGTGTCGCTGGGATTCTGGACAAATCGGCATCATCTACGCACCTTACAGCCGCATCCGAGAGTGCTACGGAGTCAAGCGTGTGACCGCCAAAATGATCGAACGGACGAAGGCAGCACTGCTTGCCGAAGTGAATGACTATGACTCTTGGCTGCTGGCCGCATGAACACAAGCATGGAAACATTCATCACAGAGATGATGAACCGAGATGAACTCAACCCGATGGTGAAACTGGCAAGATTGGCGGACTGACCAACACGCCACCGGCGCGCCGAGTCTGGAGGATATGAGCATGGATGACCACACCATGAGTACATACCTCCTAAAGTACTTCAACGACGGCGAATCAGATGCCATCGGTCTGCCTTTGGTAGAATGGTTCATCGTTGAAGCAGATGGCCTAGACCACGCGGTAGAGCAACTTATGAATGCTTACCCCGAAGCAAACTTGGTCGTAGGATACAAATGTGTTCCTGTGACCCCAGTCATTCAAGGATGACCGTTGGAGGACTGTTGCATGACTGAACCCGAACAACCTTTCTCATCACGCCTGTCGTCGCCGCAACGCGCCGACATCCTCAATCGCCTCACCATCGAACGCAAACGGGCTATTGACGCACTCTTGGCCGATTGCCTTGAAGATCGTATGGCGGCCACGCTGAAATACGACCTTGAGGTGGCTGCACGGGTGACGCAACGATCACAACTGGAGAGGATTGGCTATTCGTTTCCTTCCCACGAATGTGCAGCAGCGAAGCACCCTGTGGGGGCTAACTCATGTGACATCGGGTGGCTTCCAAACACCGCATTGGTCAACGCCCTTGCCGAGTTGAATGTGTTCGTTGTGAATACAGGGGGGATCGACAATGTGACTCTGTATCAGCGATTGATTACAACCCTTTCAGATGTCATCCCCGACCTTCCCCCATCCGATGATGTCAAAGAATATCTGGATATGAATGGAACGAATGAAGATCCACGATTCACGAAGGCTTGACGTCGGCCTCCTCCAGATGGAATGTCAACCGGCGCGCATGGGCTGGATGACTGTCACATGACCACACACATCGCCACCCTTGAATCGGCGCACTTCACCTTCACGGCTGCCGCACCGTCCAAGGTCGAGGCCCGTGCGAATCTGATTGCAGGTCTGGAACGGCACAGCGAACAGTACCGACTCCCCGATAGGTGGTACGAGGAGGATGACATCTCCATCATCTCCGTGGAGGCGGGGGGCTGCACCCGCGATGGGTCGAACATCTGACCAAAAGCCAACGCTCTGGCACATCAACACCGCCGCTCCGAAAGGGGCGGCGGTTGTCGTTTCTGGTGATGAGATCAAAAATGAACACGGTACTAGAACTGATGGACACCATCGAGGGACCTGCGGGCGTGAACCGGCGCGCAGCGCACCACCCACTGCGCGCCGGTCGTCCACTCCCAAGGCCACCTGGCGAACAACTGTTCGTCTTGTGACCATCAAATAATCTGGTTTGGGGGTCTTGACAAACCGTCACCACCGATGTAAACCCTTGGGTTTACATCGCCATTGACGGTAGCCCTGATTCAACCCACCCACCGCACCACCGACCCACTGCGCACCTGTGGCGATGCGGGCTTTGCCTTCGGTAACACCGAGCTTGACCTTGACAGACCGTCAGTCCCGATGTCATCGCCAATGACTGATTCACCTCCTGCCACCACCTGGCTGCCACCACCTGGCAGACCTGATGCTCCGGCGCGCAACGGATGGGGGATGTGATTATGGAACTGATGACCTCTGAAATCACGAAGGTGATACCCGAGCTCGGCGGACAGGAAGGTAAGGGTATGGATGCGGTCGTCTATGTAAAGTGGTTCAACCCCACGGGCGGTGAGACATGGTGGATCACCGAATACGACCAGAAGACAAAAGTTGCTTTTGGCTATGTGACTGGCATGACCGAGGACGAATGGGGCTACATCAGCCTCAAAGAAATATCAAGCGTCCGCGTCCGCTATGGACTCGGCATCGAACGCGACCTCGGATTCACCCCAAAAACCCTGGGTGAGTGTCTGCGCAAGCGCACTTGACAAATGCTTCTTTTCCATCGCAGCGGCCGTCCCTTCGGGGGCGGCTGCTGTCGTTTCGGATGAACAGACGCACCGCCAGCCGCGCGCCGGTTGACCAGAAAAACAACTGGGGACCAACAAGGTGCTTGTTGATGGCGGAGAGGAACTCGGCCCTCTGGGGACCTGCGGGCTGGCACCGGCGCGCTGCGCACCGCCAGCCGCGCGCCGGTTGACCAACCTTCCGGCCAGGATTTTTTGGGGCGGAGAATCTTCGTGACGAGAACTGACACACCATCAACGACTCCAAAATATTGAGGTTTCCGCACAACCACGATGGGAAACTCGATCTGATGAATCTGACCAAACCTCCACGAAGATTGGGAGGGGTTCGATTGGGGTGACATGGCACAGGTGCATGGCTGGCAAATCATCCGTCAGACACAGCACGTTGGGAGGAATACATCAACAGATCACCGGCGCGCCACACGCCGTCGGCCGCCCACCGCGTGCAGATGGGCTGGGGTTACAGACACCATGCGAGGTGCGGGTCTTCAGGAGGACACGAATAGAAAGGACGAGCTGGAACAAAACGGAACCGGCGCGCAACCCGTCGCGTGTGGCGTGCCTGTCATCTTGCCCTCTGCTGTCTTTGGTTGGCATCAAGAGGTGGTCTTCTGGCGTGCCACACACCGCAAGAGGCGCACCGCGTTCATCAGGCAGCACACCGCCACCACCACAACAACACAGATCCCGACAGGAACTCGGCCCCCTGGGGACCAGCAGCGTGACCGGCGCGCAGGGGGTGGGGTACATGGTTATGGAGACATCACAAGCAGAAACCGAACGGATGGTGGACAGCCAACCGAAGCCGACACAGAAACAACTCGACATCCGCGAAGAAATGGAGGAGGCACTCAGTCGCCTGCGTGCTGATCGTGCGCTTTCTGGTCACCACCTTGACCTCATCCTCCGCAGTCCGAAAGGGATACTCACCCTTGCGCGGATGGGGCTTTCAGGTTGATGGGAGGCGGGGCGGCGGGGAGACGGGGAGGCGGAGCGTAGGGGGGTCGGGGAGGCGGAGTGGCGGGAAGGGATGCTGAAACTTCATGAACCTCTGCCGTCTGGCAGGGGTTTTTTCATATGGACATGGGCGGCGGAACCCACATGGAGAACTCGACCCCTGGGGACCTGCGTGCGGTAACCGGCGCGCTGCGCACCGCAAGAGGCACACCGCGTTCATCAGGCAGCACACCGCCACCACCACAACAACACAGATCCCGACAGGGACTCGGCCCTGGGAAACCGGTTACCTGCCCGCGTGAACCGGCGCGCAGGGGGGTGGGGGACATGGTCATGGAGACACCACAAGCAGCAACCGAACGGATGGTGGACAACCAACCGCAGCCGACACGGGGAAAGCCCAACATGAATGAAGAGCGGAAGGAGGCACTCAGTCGCCTGCGTGCAGGGGAACCGCTGTCCAGTCGTCAACTCAACCTCATCCTCCGCAGTCCAAACGGGATACTCGCCCTTGCACAGATGGGGTGGTTCACCCCAGCCTAGAAGATCAGAGGAGTTGGATTGGGGCGACATGGATCTCTGCCATCGGGCAGGGGTCCATGTCTGTTTATATGGCATGGGTGTATGGCTGACAACTCATCCGCTCACACATGGCATGGTGTTGACAACTCACCATTGATACACATCAAGTTGAAGAAACATGGCTGCCGACGACGGCTCGCCGGCGCGCGTCGCACCACCCCCTGCGCGCCGGTGTCGCCATAATAAAAACAACAAAGCTATGGTAAGGACGTTGCTGCCGAAACCGGCGCGCTGCGCACCACCCACTGCGCGCCGGTGTCGCACCGGAGGCCTTGGGCGCGAAGCATTTGTTGTTGCTTATGATTGTGCGGGCAACCCACATCTGCTTTGGCGGGTGAGAAGTTTTAGCAAACATCAACCGGCGCGCTGCGGATGGGGGACATGATTATGAAACTGATGACCTCCGAAATCAAGAGAAAAATCCCCGCATTGCGGGCGCAAGAGGGGCTAGGTTGGGATGCGGTTGTCCATGTCAAGTTGTTTGACCCAACGGGTTCCGCAACATGGTGGATCACCGAATACGACCCCGAGGAGGAAATCGCCTTCGGATACGTGACGGGTATGGTCGAGGACGAATGGGGCTATGTCAGCCTCAAAGAAATATCAAGCGTCCGCGTCCGCTATGGACTCGGCATCGAACGCGACCTCAGCCACAGACCCAAACCCCTGAGTGAGTGCCTGCGCAAGCACACTTGATAGGGGGGATATTTTCACGGCAGCGCCGTCCCTTCGGGGGCGGCTGCTGTCGTTTCGGGGGTACACGCATCCCCCTGCGCGCCGGTTGATGTAGACTAAACAGATTCAGCCAGATGTCATCGCTGTCTGATCGGGGAGACGGAGACTCTAACCACTTGTGGTGTGCAGTCCACCCTCCAGAACCCCGCACCGGCGCGCTGCACGCATCCACATGCGCGCCGGTTGCCCGTCGCCGAAAAGAGTTAGCAAGATCTTGTTGTCTGATCGGCGAGACGGAGACTCTAACCACCTGCCGCGTGCAGTCCACACCCGACATCGCTGACCTGCTCACCAGGACCCCGCACCGGCGCGCTGCACGCATCCACATGCGCGCCGGTCGGGCTATCGTAACAACTGGGTGATCGAGGGAACTCGCGGCTTCAGCATGACTCCATCTCTGGGTAGCGTGGGGCGACATCTCTGGGTAGCGTGGGGCGACATCTGTGGGTAGCGTGGGGCGACATCTGTGGGTAGCGTGGGGCGACATCTGTGGGTAGCGTGGGGCGACATCTGTGGGTAGCGTGGGGCGACGGGGGATCCGTCTGTTGGAGTCACCCAACCACAATCATTGATGATCAGGAACTCCTACGTATCGGTCGACCGGCGCGCCACACCACACCACATGCGCGCCGGTGCATAACCCGGGTACAGAAACTCAAGCTGCACGAGTCAGCATAATGCTCTGCTGACCATCTGCTCGAGCGGACGGGCCAACTTGACCCGCCTCCGGCGCGCTGCACGCATCCACATGCGCGCCGGTGTGAACACCGGCCGGTGTTGCACTCCAAGCACCTTCTCGTTCTTCGCAACATGTCATGGGTGCAGCGTGCTGCACGCATCCACATGCGCGCCGGTGTGAACACCGGCCGGTGTTGCACCGTCTCTTTCTTCGCAACATGTCATGGGTGCATACCCCCACCCCGGGGGGGTCTTATGGCAGTTTGATTCCCCCCACCGGGGATACCTTAGGCCCAAGCGCCCTCATCTTCATTTTCCCTGGGACGGGGATACCTTTTGTGAACTGGGGGGTAAGATATTTGGCAACCTGTCGGGACGTGGGTGGTATGGGTGGGGCTGGAGTCGTAATTTTGAAAAAAGGGGATACCTTAGCTTGGAGGTAAGAATAGATAATTCTCATCAGCACAAAGGAGGATTCATGTATGATATACAGGCTTTCAAAGAACGACTGGGTTGAAATAGGGAAGAAAACTGGCTGGCTGAAGACGGCTTATATTCATCATGGTTATGATGGGGGTAAATTGATGAGGGCGCTGGAAGGGGGAGATTTAAAATCTTTCGTTGATTCCATAGAAGAAGAGAACGCTCAAATGGCAGCAGATACCCTCCATTTAGAGAGAGACATTTACGCTTATTCTTTAGATCAAGGTTTCACCAACGGTGACACGGACACGCATGTGCCATCTCAAAAAGAAACGATCCTGGTTGGATTCATAGAGAAGTTATCCAAGATTCTCGAGATGATGAAGGACAAGTTCCCGAATATCAAGACAAAAGACCCCACAGAGGCCATATTGGATATTCTCAGCCATGAGGGGGAAAGAGGAGCTCATAGAGATGAGAATGCGACTGGAGATCCTCTCAGCGATGAGGCCGTCCGCGAGGCGGCCGAACGACATCAATGAATAGAGGACTTCATCAATCGCCCTCTTCAGACAGAAGAATAGCACATGCTCACACAGACTTTCCTAGCCATAGTGTTGCGCGTTGCTGAGAAGGCTTGTTGGCTCAAAAAGGCTGAAAGAAAATTAGTCGCACGGCTCTCTGCCTGCGCCCACAATGGCGTGTAGCATGTGGTACAAGAGGGCAAAAGACACCCTGCACCTTTTAGAGTCCAAGCGGACTGTTGACCTTGTGGCTCTCAGAGGAAAAACCGGGGGACAAGAAACACTTCTGGTCCTCCGTTTCGGGGGGGGCAGAGGGATGAACTGGTGGGGCGCTGCGAATGACAATCCTGAGCAGCAGCGTGCCAAGCACCCATACAGGTCACTGCTTGAGGCGTGGGACAGGTACAACGGTGACGGTGCAGAGATTCAGACTCCAGAGGATCTTGCGGACATTGTCGAGTCTTTGCTTGAAGATGACCGTGCACCAGCAGAGTTGGACGAGGCAGTTCGCAAGTTCCGCGAGGATCAGACCTACGACATCGAGGTCAAGGGCCGTGGCGAGATGGACACGGCTGGCGAGCAGCTTGAGATTGCGGTGCAGAAAGCAGCCGAGACCATCAGACAAGAGATGGGGGGCGCGACTCCCACTCCAGGGGGGAGCGGTGCGGAAATCGATGCTGGCAGGTTTACAGGGTACACGGACAGAGAGGTTGGGGAGATGTTGGATCACGCATACATGGCTGGCGCACCCCAGGGGATCATCGACATGCTTGAGACGGAGTTGGACCTGCGCGAGAGGGAAGAAGACGACCCGTCCGGCGGAGATGATGAGCCCAACAGGAGCAACATGGGTCTTGGTGTTGAAGAACTGATGCGGCAAGCAGCGTTGCGGGGGAGAAATGAGAACATGTCCCCCGCACAGCTGGGGGCGGAAATCCGCAGAGACGGCGACTTTGCCGTGATGACAGGTGCAATTCCGCTTGCGACAGTCAGTGATGCAGAACTTGGGCAGGAGGCCTACGACGCGTTGCAGGCGCACGAGGATCGCATCTCCGCAATCCGGAGGAGGATGTCAACAGATGCCGGGCGGCGGCCCTCTACCCGTGCTGGAGAGGACACCTGACATGTGGTACAAGAGGGCAAAAGACACCCTGCACCTTTTGGGGGTCAATCCAACTGTTGACCTTGTGGCTCTCAGAGGAAAAACCGGGGGAGAAGAAATACTTCTGGTTCTCCGCTCCGGGGGGGCTGTGGAGGGCGGCAGGTGGGCCCTCCCAGGTGGCTTCATCAACACAGACGCACAGAGGGGTGAGAGGTGGAAAGAGGGTCGTGAATCTCCGAGAGAGGCAGCGGTCCGTGAAACGTTGGAAGAAACAGGTGTATCCGTTGACCCTGGAGACCTCATTGAGGTGGGGGTGTTTGAGGGTGGAGGCAGAGACCCACGCGACTCCCCAGATTCATGGACCAAATCCCATGCATTTGCCGTTCGCGTTGACGGAAGCCCCCGGGCAAGGGGCGGGGACGACGCATCAGACGCAGAGTGGTTTCCGTTGGAGGAACTGCCCACCATGGCATTTGACCACAGGGAGATCGTTTCTGCGGCTCTCAGGAAGCTTGGGAGGCGTGAGAAGACCGCAGCACGAGTTGCAGGAGCAGCACGAGAGGCAGGGTCTGGTGACCATCTCACCCTTGGTGACCTTGTCACCCTGAAGGTGGGGATGAAGGACGCCGACTTCTGGATCATCAGGCGCGGGAGCCCCGACAGGGTGGGAACCCCCGTGAGGGATTGGGGGTCAGAGTTGATCGGTGTGAAGGTGGAGAGAACCGACCTGCTCCTGCCCGACTACCTCTTCCACATGATCATGCACATCGCGAACACTGGTTATTTCCGCCGCTTTTCAACGGGAACGGTTGGGATAAAGCACATAACCATATCCGATGTGGCCAACATTCCAATCGGAAGGTGAAGTTTGGTGTGGAGTGGAATGAAGGTTCTTTCCTCTTTTAAAGGTATCTAAATGTGGACATAAATCGATGATACATCAACATGAACAAATTTGCAACAATTTCCGCAACAGGACAGAAAGAGGATAAGAAGGCATGTTTTCATCTGAACTTATAAGCCTGGTTGGTGGTGGACTTGTGGGGTTCCTCTTCAGGTACATGGCGCAGAAGAGCGCCGACCAGAAGGAGATGTTCAACCAACTGATTCAGGCGAACATACAGACAAGAGAAAATCAAGACAAAGCAGCAGCGAGGGTTCCAATCGACACGGGCAGGGTGGTTCGTCAGATTATTGTGCTGACGATCCTCTTTGGGGCGTTCGCAGCCCCGTTCATCCTCCCATTCTTTGGGATTCCAACGTTCGTCGAAGTCGATGTGAAGAATCCAGAAGGCCTCTTTGGCCTCATCCCGGCAACGGTCAAGAAAGCATTCGTTGAGGTCAATGGGTTTTTCTGGACATCAGAAAACCGCGAAGTGCTCCTCAGCATTGTTGGCTTCTACTTCGGCACTGCCGCAGCAACAACCAAAAAGTAATGAGGCGCAGAGAAATGAAATTCATCACAAAGATTCCATTAATCATGTTGGGAATATGCTTCGCAGCAATATGCTTCGCAGCAATATGCTTCGCAGCAGGCTGCTCCAGTGACCCGGTCATCATCCCCAACAAGACGACAGACAACGCAGTGATGCTGGAGTTGAAAACAAAACTCGCAGAACCGGGCGTCCACACATCCAGCTACGGATGGCTCTTCTGGTACGCACCACTGGCAACCATCCTCCTCATGTGGGGGTGGAGAAACCTTATCAAAAAACCACTCGACTGCATCGAAAAAGAGCCTGATTCGTTGAAGATCCAAACCAAGATCGACGACAACCCAGAGACCTGATCGACCCCTGAGGTTCGGGAAGAAATGCGGCTCCAAACCCCCAGAGGCGGTGTCCCTGCTGGGGATGACAACTTTCTAGTTCCGTTTGTGTGACGGGTTATTTACAGCCCTTGGGTGCAGCACCTGTCTCTAGAGGTGTGTTCTCCAGTGCCATGTAAGATGTCGTGTGGAGACACCATGAACTGGTTCAAGAGGGCTGAAGGTGAGGGGGAGGTTGGCTTCAGGCACCTGAAGCGCTGGAGAACCCCGAGCAATTATTTCGGTGCGGAATGGGATGGCTGGTATGCGGCCCCCGTCAGACGCCACCGAGATTCGGAAATCCTGGATAACTCGAACTGGGAGGTGCAGCTGGAGAGGATACCCGAATCAGAGACAGTGCAGGCGGTGACTGAGAGCCACTTTGCGGTGGGATGGGTCGAGTGGCTTGCCATCCACGAGTCAGACAGGGGGGCACTGGCAGAGGCGGAGAAGATAGGAGAGCAGTTAGAAAACTATCCCATACTGGACGAAGATCACTACAGCCAACTCGAGTGGAAGACGATGGAGGAGAGCGGCATGATCCACGACCCGAACAGTGGTGAGTGGGTGGACGAAGTCGAAGGGGAGTGGAAGGGCAGGTTGGAGGGGATCAGTATACCTGGCATGGACGGGGTGACAGCATCAGGGGAATTTATCATCACATACATGCTGAACAGGGAAGAACTCAAAGTGACAAATGCGAAACCTATCTACATGGAAGTGAAGAAACCACGTGGTCGGGTAGTGGTTGTCACCAATGGGAATGAGCTCAACCCTGGAGGAATTGTGAAGAGAGTGATGGAGTCACTGATGGAAATGGGCTCAGAAGCGCATGCCGAAAAGGTCTTTGACCAGATGCGGGCCCAACTGGAGAGCAAATACTTCTGAAGGGGGATGCACCCCCATCTCAAAACCAACCCAGAGTTTTCGTATATAACCCCCCGGAAATATATTTTCTAAAAAAAACCCTGCGCCCCCAGAGAGGGGGTCTGTAAAAAAAAATTTACGTGGGAGACGGTCGGCGGATATTCTAGAACCCGAACATCTGCGCGATGATCATCCCCAAAATGAAGCTTGCTGTTGCAGTTATGAACTTGGTTGCAACAGTATTGAAATCATCCTCATCCATGTGAACCTCCCTACAAGTGCCTACGCCGCATGAGCATACGCATACTAGCCTTCACGAGTTCATCTGCAGATCCGTGCGGCGAGGAAATTGTGTCAAGCATATTCCCGACCCAGCGCTCCTTCAGGATAGAGCGCGTTTCGTCGGAATCCCATGCGTCATCTGCGCAGATGTGGACGCATTTGTGAGCAGAAAGAATCTTCAATTCGGAAGGGCTGTCCTTAAGGTCTTTTCCTCCGACAGAATATCCGATCACCTTACCGTTCTCGATTGCGGAGGACATGGCGGCGTTGTCCACCAATACGGCATTGGCGAGGTTGACGACGATGGCACCCCTGCACCGACCAAGCAAATCTCCATCGATCATCCCCAGATTTTTACCTTCACCTTCGCTGACCGTCTTCATGCTGATGCAGATCACATCGCACTGGGAGAACAGGGTTTTGAGTGGCGTGATCTCCAGGCCGGGCTTGGGCGCATGGTTCCAGCCGATAACATCCATCCCCGTGCAGCGCAAGAGTTGTGCAACCTCCGAACCGATGTTGCCGCAACCGACGATCCCCGCCCTCTTGTTGAGCAGATTGATACCCTTGCGGGTTTTGGCATCTTTTCCTGAAACAACATCCATGTAAGCAAGGTGTCTGTTTCTGGAGTGGAGGAGAACCTCGCACAGGACAGTTTCAGCAACGCTTCTGGTTGAATAGTTATCCACAGAAGTCAGTTGCACGCCAGCAGCAGATGCTTCATGGGGGCTGAAATAGTCAAGGCCTGTCATGTCAACGCATATTGACTGGAGATCGGCAGTGCCTGGGTTTGAGTAGAAAGATTTGGTGAGCTTAGAATTGCCCTTCATTTTGACTGCGTCCATGTTGAGCATCAGGTGGTCGAAGCCAGAGCACATCTGCGCCAACTTCTGCTCGGATATGGGTTCCGTTATAACCAATTTCATGTCCGCAACATCACTGATGGGCTGCAGGTCTTTCTTCTCAATCATCCCCGAAATGGAGACGACGAGCACCTTTGGCTTGCGGGATGCAAGTTTTGCATGCGTTGACTTGTATAGGTTAAATATGTTCTTCATGTGCTCATTCCTGATCTGGTTCCATGGGCTTCGTCCATCCGCTCGCTGGGCCAACGCCTGAAGAGTCAGGCCCCCATGTCCCCTGTTCATATTTTTGCGTTTTGGGCTGACCACCTACAACCCGATCAAATATTCTCCACTGGTGATCAACCTCGTCTTTTCTTGAGAAGAATGTTGCATCTCCGACCATGGCCATGCTGAAAAGACGTTCATAGGTGGGGATCTGCTGGTGGGTCTCCAGTTGGATGCGCAAAATATCCCCATCAACCACGCAGTTTTCTGGCCATTCGACATCGGGAACCTTCCGCATCTTGATGACCACCTCGGTGCTGGTGATGGGCATGCGCTTCCCGGATCTGAGGTGGAATGTCGTTCCTTTCCATCTCGGGTTGTTGATGGACATCTTCATGGCTGCATATGTCTCTGTTTTGGACCCCGATTTGACCCCCGGCTCCTTGAGATATCCCTCAAACTGACCGACGACGAGATCTTCAGGGTTCACCTGGGCAACCCTGGACAGGAGGTCTGACTTCTTGTCACGGATCGAGTCGCCTGCGCCATATGGCTCCATGCACAGGAAGGACAGAACCTGCATCAGGTGGTTCTGCACCACGTCCCTGATGCATCCTGCGTGGTCGTAAAACTGACCCCTCTCCTTGATGCCGAAGTCTTCCACCATGGATATCTCCACAGATGTGATGTTCTTGCTGTTCCAGAAGCGGTCAAGCTCAGGGTCGTCAAACCTGATGTCAAGGATGCTGCGCACCCCATCCTTGCCGAGGAAGTGATCCATTCTGAAGACATCTGCCTCGTCGAATGCAGAATGAACAACCCTGTTGAGTTCCCGTGCAGATTCCCTGTCCTCGCCGAAAGGCTTCTCAATCACCAGTCTGGAGCCGCGATTGCATCCTGAATTCTTCAGACCAAGTATTGCAGGCTTGAATGCTTGGGGCGGGAGTGCCAGGTAGATGAGGGGATGCCTGCAGCCACGAAGCGATGCCTTCAGTTCATTGAAGTCTTGTGGGCTTTCCACATCGCCACTGATGTAGTGCAGGCGCTCTGCTACTTCTTTAATTACATTTTCTTCTGCGTCCTCGACATTGGAACGCATCATGTCGACCAGTTGACTGTTTGATAATTTTTCTCTTGCGAAGCCAATCACTGGCATGTCCAACTTGCCATCATGGGCCAAACCATGGAGTGCAGAGAATATTTGTTTTTTGGCAAGATCCCCGGAAATTCCAAAAATGACAATGCCGTCAGACCTTGGATGCGATGGATAGTTGCTCAGCCACCCTGTTCTTCTGCCTATCTTGAGCCACTCTGATTTGGAAAATTTGCGATGAATTTTACATCTCCTACACAATATATTTACACATACAAGACCATATCCTGCATATTTTTACAAGCAGTACGCCAAAATGCGACATAAACAGACTAGAGGATGTAGTGTGGATAGATGGAAATATGTTGCTAGTCGTGGACATAGAATC
>Ga0194129_10003421_pt1 | contig 22077 bp, 18 predicted proteins | sample TA2KigCa35mmetaG_FD_150862 | JGI IMG/M metagenome (GOLD analysis project Ga0194129, IMG submission 150862) | Freshwater microbial communities from Lake Tanganyika, Tanzania - TA2015038 Kigoma Deep Cast 35m | ecosystem: Environmental > Aquatic > Freshwater > Lake | place: Tanzania: Lake...
AGAAAAAATTTCTATCGGCACCCTGCAAGTACCACGCTTTATGGCTGCGCCGCTTGATGGCATTACCGACTCTCCATTGCGACAACTCATTCGTGATTTCAGCCCCACTGAACTTTTAATGACAGAAATGCGCCATGTTTCTTGTGTCAGCAATGAAAAAGATCAACGCAGTCTAAAATATCGACCAGTTGAGCATCCGCTTTCTTTTCAGTTTTCTGCAAACCGTGAACAGTTTCTTGCTGAAGCGGTAGACAAGGTTATTGAACGTGGTTTTTTGATGATCAACTTAAACAGCGGTTGCCCAGCACCCGTGGTTACTCGCTCAGGTTCAGGCTCTGCTTTAATGGCTGATCTGCCTCGTTTAGAAATGCTTATTAAGCTTTTTGTTAAAGCTATCAACGGCCGCGTACCCTTTACGCTTAAAATTCGTGCCGGGTACAAACAAAAAAATGCGCTAGAAGTTGCTAGGCTGGCAGAAGCAAACGGTGTTGACTGCTTGATGATCCACCCTCGCACACAACCAGAAGGTTTTACTTCGCGCCTTGATTATGCACTCACGGCTGAAGTAAAAAAAGCACTTAAAATTCCTGTCGTCTTTTCAGGCAATATAAATAAATTTGAAACAGCTCAAAAAGTGTATGAATTAACAGGCTCTGACGGCTTTATGATTGGCCGCGCTCTCTGGGGTGCTCCCTGGAAAATGCGCGAAATTACTGATGCCGCAGAAGGCAAAAATTTCACCATCAGCAACGCACAAGCGCTTGAATACGCGCTTAAACACTTTGATTTAAACTTGCTTGAATTTGGGCCTCGCGGCTTTATCCCGTTCAAAAAACAGCTACCGCAGTATATTCGTGGCGTTGCTAAAGCATCCGAGTGGCGTGGCGTGTTGCTTCGTACACAAACGGCTGAAGAAATGCGCGAGCACCTTGTACAGTTAGTTGAAGAAAATCGGGAAGCATCATGCACAGTCTTATAAAACGGTTACTTGGCTGGCTAGGTGCCATTCTGTTGGTGCTCTATGGCTTACACAAAGCAACATTTATGCCTACTGACTGGCTAGATAATCTAGCTGCGCGGTGTGCCTACCCCTTCTATAAAATCACTGGTGCAATTACCAACAACATTAATTCCTGGCAAGACAACCGCCTCAGCTATAATGCGTTGAAAAAAGAACACCAACAACTTACTACCGATTATAATACTGCAATCAATGAGCTGATTGCGTTCCGGGCAGAGCAGCATGTTCAAGTAGGCACCCAAGAGCTCTCAGCTTTTATGGCGCGCTATAATATCCAAGGCGTACCAGCACACATCATGACTAAGCAAATTGATTTAAATGGGCACTTTTACTTAGTCAATGCTGGCAGCAATGCAAGCATCAAAAAAGATATGGTTGCGATTTATCAAAACCATTTGGTAGGACGCGTGGTAGAAGCATACCCTTGGTACAGCAAAGTAGTCCTGATTACCGACGAGAAAAGTAAAGTAGCCGGTTATACCAGCAAAACGCACGCGCCTGGTATTGTACAAGGATACAACCAACCAATGCGCTGCAACTTTGCCTATGTCAGCCATCTTTTCCAAGTGCTTGATCATGATTTAGTTATTTCTAGCGGACAAGGCGAAGTATATCCCCAAGGGTTTTGTTTAGGTAAAATCGTACTGCACAATATAAAAGAAAAAGAACTATACCATCATATTGATGTACAGCCGGTGATTAATTTACGTAGTTTATCGTATGTTTTGCTTATTGACCCAAAAACTATCATGCAGTTCTAGCAAAATGATCAAGTTGTGTTAAAATAGTAGCCTGCAATTGAAATACAAATTTGCGCCCGTAGCTCAATTGGATAGAGTATCGGACTTCGAATCCGCCGGTTACAGGTTCGACTCCTGTCGGGCGCACCATTCTACTGAATGTGCCTATAGCTCAGATGGATAGAGCGAGCGTTTCCTAAACGCTAGGCCACAGGTTCGAATCCTGTTAGGCACACTCTCTCACTCACGCACTCCTGATACTTGTTCTCGTTTCCATCCAATAATTCAGATGGCAGACCTTTGAGATATTTATCGAAAAACGCTACCAAGTAAGCACGCACAATTTCGGTTGCTCTAAAGCCGTCAATTTCACCAACACCAAGATTATGCATGACGCCTGAGAACAAACAGGCTTCTTTGATAAGCGCAATATCACAAAATGCTAAGTGATCAGCACCTTGTACAATAACTTTATACACATCCTGATTGAACAATCTAAATAACTGCTCTACTGCTGGTATACAGTGTGGATGTAGCTCTTTTACAAATCTTTGCGCTTGCTCAAGTGTTAGACCAAGTTTATGCATTACCTCTACCAATTGTGCTTCAGAGAGAGGGTCAGCCAGCAAGAACATAAAAGGCTTGGCAAATTCTAAGGTTGCATTAGCACCAAAGAGTGGCGAATCCATCGCCGCGCCAGCTTTAATACGCGCATCAAGACGACACAGTTGCGTGGTAACAGCTCCCCCAAATGAGTGACCAAACATGCCAATCTTATTAACATCTAACCGATCGTGCCAAGGAGATGAAACATCGCTCGTCAGTTCTTCTAAGCGATCAAGCACCATTTGCACATCATCGATCCAGGTATCAATTTCTTCATGGCATTGCCGGTAAAGCGCCAAGGGATCTTTTAAAAATTGTCTGCGCTCTTGCAGGGGATCAGTCGATACTAGACGCCCGCCAGGAAATTCAGTTACGCTACACCCAAACGAATGGCTAATACCAACCACCACATAGCCATGGCTTGCAAGCTCTTCACACTGAGCGGTATTATGGTTACGCGTACTCAATAATCCATGTGAAAAAATAACCACTGGCAGCAGACCACTATCTTTCATCAACATGGTATTTTCCATGGCGTACGAAAACATGGGGCGCGAGAGCACCGCCAGCCAACCAAGTTTATATTCGGCTTTGATGTGATTAATAAAATAAGGCGCATAGGGCTGGGTAGGAAACTCTAGCTTTTGAGCATCAGTAGGATACCAAAATTGTACCATCAACTCTTTGCCTGAAGCCATTGGATAATTACGCGCATCCTGCCAATGATAGGTTACTGTACCAACCGCATGCTTGCCCGTAGGTACTGGAAAATGAAATGGCGGCTGAAAGAAAGCGAGGTACGATGCTAAACCGGCAGTAGCAGTTATGCTTCCACCCGCAAGATACAGAAGATATTTAAAAAGCAAAAGCATGCAAAAATCCTTATAAACAATGCCAATAAGTAAGCAGAAGATTATATAGCACTTATACTCCTATTAAAAATTTTCCACTTAATTTATGCCTTTAAAGAAAAAATAACGGGATTAGTTTTCAGCCAGAAACAACCTAATTGATTTATTATTTGCTGCCATTTGACAATAATAATACGTAAACGTACAATAACACTGAAACAAACGAATAATTCTAATCTAACAAAATTGACGAGAAAACTCCTTATCGCCACTTTACCGCAATGGGGCAAATAGCAGGAAATGCTCCATACCAGTTTGAAATGAGCAAAGATTTTGTACCGTGGCGACGTGATGTAAGCTTTGTTTCAGCACAGCCTGCCGCTATTGAGCCGATGCTCGATCAGTTTGCCTTTGTAACCAATAAAAAACAGTGGGGGCTTCCCTTCCGTCGCGGCTGTTTTGAGATACCTGAAAGTGATTTCCAGCTTATTGCGCAAGCAATGAAAGCGAATTTAGATGAGTAACCTAAATTTTAAACATATCAGTGCACATGAAAAGCCTGAACAAAGCCCTGGTTTTTTATTGTGGCATGTAAGCACCGCCTGGCGCAGCTCAATCGAAGCAGTGTTAAAACTGCTAGACCTCACACATCCACAATTTGTGGTGCTAGCAACGCTCGGCTGGCTCACTAGAAATGGCGACCGCATCACGCAAGCTGCTCTGTGCACCATGACTGGTATCGATCCAAACACCACATCGCAAATTTTACGTGGCCTTGAAGCAAAGAAGCTGATAAAACGTGTGCCATCACTTGACCCACGTGCAAAAAACCCGATGCTTACAGCAAAAGGATCTGAGCTCTTAATTAAAGCATTACCAGCCGTGGAAGAAGCTGATGGACAGTTTTTTAAAGAGTTGACGGAGAAAGAATCTATTGCAATGCTGAGCATCTTTCAAAAGCTCATAGCGAAATAGAAAATCAATGACCGAACGAAGCACCGCCAATGTGTCCTTAAATCATGATCAACTTTTAGAGCTAATCAGAAAAGCTTTACCCAACTGCAAAAAAATAGATGCCTGGCCAGCTGCTTACTGGAGGCGCTCAAAACACGCTATATAAGCTCACTATTGGTACAGAAAATTTTGTACTACGCTTGTACACGCGTGATAGGACACACTGTAACACAGAGACAGCTCTATTCATGTTGATTGGATCTACAGTGCCGATGCCTGAGTTAATCTATGCTGATGCAACCCACGAGCCGTGGGCCTACGCCATCTTTCGTTTCGTGTTAGGCATACAAATCAATAAAGTCGCGCCGGAATCAGGCAAGCAGCTATCGCTTACTTTGGGTAAAACGCTTGCGCTCATTCATAGCTTCAAATTCACACACGCGGGTATTTTTGGTAGCAACACTAATTCCGATGCCGCTCTGCCACCCCGGAAGGGGCGTCGTTCAGGACTTGCATCCTGTATTTCGACAAGCTCAGGAGGAGCGGTATTTTCTCTCGACATCCCATTTCCTACCGGATCAAGCCCCTATTTTGAAGAAGCACATCGCGTACTATCGCAACCTGGCCACGCACGCCAGCGCCTTGGTGAAGAGCAAGCCAATAAGATTTTAACATTCATGGCACAAAATAAAGACTTTTTCCCAACAATCACGAATGACAATATTTGTCTTACGCATGCTGATTTTAAACCTGGTAATTTATTGTACACGCCAGAAAAAACGATGTGCGTATTGGATTGGGAATTTGCCCATGCAGGCGTTGGGATTTTTGATTTTGCTATTTTGCTAAGGCATCGTGATCAGTTTCCGTTAGATCTTGATGAACTCAAAAATGGCTATGAAGCCAACGGGGGCGTCTTGCCTGCGGAATGGATCAGGTCGGCACTCATCACTGACTTTGTGAATATTGTACACCTCCTCAACAGCCCAGCTGAGCGACCACACCTATTTGCTCAGCTAAAAAATGCTATTACAACCACCATGAAACAATAGACTTACCCTGGAGCCTGCTCTGAGTAAGCAACACCCTGTGTAATCAATCGCAATGCACCACCGTGCGCTGGTAATATATTATGGGGTAATTCATCAAGTAAAAACCAAGTAAGCGCTGCATGCTTTTCAGGCTCTTTATTGTACGCTTCACCCTGCCATACATCACAAACAAAAATACATGCCACTAACGCATGCTCAGTACCGTGCCGATAAAACATATGCTTAAACTGCAGGTCGTTGGCGTTAATAGAAACACCCGCTTCTTCAAATACTTCACGCACAGCCGCCTGGCGAAAGTTTTCTCCTTCTTCAACTGCCCCACCGATAAGTCCATACAAATTGGCACCAAACTTCATCGTAGGCCCACGCAATACCATTGCAATCTTAGCCCCCTTACGCAACATCACTAACGCATAGGCCGCCATCATATGATTCATAGCATTCTCCTTGGCTTAAATACTATTTTTTGGCGTTATAATACCGCAATAACGGCTACCACACAAATAGTGATTATGCTCAATATGTTTCAGTTTGAAACATATTGAGCATTTTTTGGCCTTTTAGGCTTTAAATTACAAAATTTGCACCCCCCTCGTGCTAAAACTTAAATCTTGCTGTATACTGGATGGGTGGAGTATTCAAAAAAGACTATCAAAGCTTTCTTTTTATGCGTCCCGCCGGTAGCGTTCCACCGTCACCATTTTTGGTTATGGCGGACAAAACGTACGACAGACCATTCCTGTGCGCTACCTCTGCAGTGGTTACTGCAAACAACCCGAGTTACATACCCATTTTATAATCATTATAATTCATAGGAATTTATGTCAAAGTACGGCTCGTCAGAACGATCATTTAATCGCTATTCTGACACAACACAAACAGCTGATAATCGTTCACACAAATCTTCTGACAATCGCCGCTCTGCCGACGGCTATACACAATCATCTCCACGAAGAAGCTCCGCTGATTCATACATAGAGTCGCGTGAGCATCGCCCTTCGACTCGTCGTTATGAGTCTTCAAATGAGCGATTCTCAGGATCAACTAGCCATGAATCATTCAAGCCACGCAAATCATTTGATAACGATGACCGCTACGAATCATCTGCACCACGTAAAAACTCATATGAGTCATCTGAACGTCGCCGATCAAGCGAAGACGGTTCATCATCCGGTGATCGCCGCACATCGTCTAACCGTTATACATCATCAGGCCCACGCCGAAGCTCAGGTAGCAGCTCCTCATTTGGTCGTTCACGATCAGGCGGTGGTTTTGGCCGTAATCGACAAGGCGCTCGCCCTGTTAAAAAATTCAATCCTTCAGACTTTATTAAAAAAGTTGAAGAACAAGTGGTTGCTCCTGTCTATGTGCCAAAGCATTCATTCGCCGATTTTGCCTTCGCTGAACAGCTAAAACGCAATATTACCAAGCGCGGATATGTAACACCTACCCCAATTCAAGATCAAGCTATTCCTTATCTTCTTGAACAAAAGGATTTAATTGGTACCGCAAATACTGGTACTGGTAAAACAGCAACCTTCTTGCTCCCATTGGTAAGTAATATGCTTGCACATAAAACCCGCCGTGCCTTAGTTATTACACCAACCAGAGAACTTGCTGCTCAAATTCAAAGTGAACTTGATTGCTTTAAAGAAGGTACTGGCTTGCATTCAGTCCTCTGTATCGGTGGATTAAGCATTAATTTTCAGATTAATCGCTTAAGCAGAAATCCTGCATTTGTTATTGGTACACCAGGCCGCTTGAAAGACTTAGAACAAGGTGGTGATTTGGATCTACGCAGCTTCGATGCTGTCGTACTTGATGAAGTCGATACCATGCTTGATATGGGCTTTATCAACGACATCAAATACCTTGTTGCAAAACTACCAGCAGAACGACATACCCTATTTTTCTCCGCAACCTTATCACGCGAAATTAGAGATGTTGCTGACAGTTTCCTACGCAATCCAATCTCTGTCAGTGTTAAAACACGCCAGTCAGCAGAAAACATTAACCAAGATGTTGTTAAAGTTACTCCTGAAAACAAACTAGAAACATTGCATGATTTATTGATCAAACCTGCATTTACCAAAGTTATCATCTTTGCTCGTACCAAACGTGCAACCGATAAATTGGCAAAACAGCTTAATCATCGCGGCTTTGAAGTAGCATCAATTCATGGTGATAAAACCCAAGGACAAAGAAAACGTGCCCTTGATCAGTTCAAACGCAATCAAGTAAAAATCTTGCTGGCAACTGACGTTGTTGCACGCGGTATTGATATTGATGACGTTTCACACGTTATTAACTTTGATCTGCCACAAACACATGAAGACTATATTCATCGTATTGGCCGCACAGGTCGTGCCAATAAAATTGGGCAAGCAATTACTTTTATTGAGTAATTTCGCATACTAATTTCATTAAAAAGCGGAGCACTTGTGGCTCCGCTTTTTTTATGCAATTATTGCTGACGATAAATGTTATATAATACTTTTTACCAAACGGAAGAGCGCTTATGTTACTCTTTAAAAAATATGTTTTACTATCCATAACATTTTTTACTATATCGAAGAATTGTTACAGTACTGTATCAGATACATTACTTAAAGAAACCACCCCGCAATTTGCTGTTATTTTTGATTGCGATGGCGTTTTAGTAGATTCTGAACCAAACCACCTTGCAGCCTGGCAAATAACATTAAAACAATATAACTACAACCTTACCCTTGACGAGTATTTACCTTTTGTAGGAAACTCAAGTAAAAATATTATACAAGCACTCAGCGCTCAAGGTAAAATTCCATTTAATGAAGAAATAGCAACACAAAAACATGTGTGTTACCAACAGAGAATGCATTTACAAAATACAATTCCAATGCCACATGCGATTGCTTTTGTGCAGGCATTGAAAGCAGAAAAAGAAAAACTCAATATCGTGATTGGGCTTGCGTCTTCTTCCCCTCGCATAGAGATTATGCATAACTTGCAAACTATTGGACTAGCTGATGCCTTCGACATTATTGTTTCTGGCCGGGATGACCTAGGTGAATTTAATGATCCTGAAGGCACTAATAAACCAAAACCTTATATTTACCAAAAAACGGCACAACTCCTTGGCGTGAACCCAACACAGTGTATTGTTTTTGAAGATTCTAATGCTGGTGTTACCGCTGCTCACACTGCGGGCATGACGGTGATTGCAGTACCAAATGAATATACATCGACACACGATTTTACTCGTGCAATCCGCGTCCTAAACTCATTTGATGCATTGACTATTGCTGATGTAATCAATCTGCTTCCTAAAATCGATTAAAATAAAAAAGGTGGATACAACTTAGCATCGTATCCACCTTTTTTATAAAAACGTATGTTTCTATTTCTTCTTTTTGCGCAGCATAGGCAATCCTGTGCGCTCATTTTCCATGGTTTCATAACCAGCTGGTAGTGCATCGATTGCATCTTTACCAGCTTCGCCTGCAAAGTAATAAATTCTTTGCTTGCGACCTTTGGCAAGAGTCACCTCTTTTGAATGCAAGTGATACAATTTGCCGCTTTTTTTAGATTTGATCGTGAATGCCATTATTCAACTCCTTATTGTTGTGGCCATAGATTTCACAAAAACATGAACCTAGCTTGCTTCAGAAAATAGCGTAAGTAAAACATTTGCTGAAATAATCATTTATTTGCGCTAAATAGATCACTATTGTTCATATTTCTTTCAATAATTGATGTAGCTTAAGTTATGAGTAAAAGATGATTTTTATTCATACATACTTTTTTTAGTACGCATTTTCTTAATCTGGCCGCGGTATTTTTTTTCATTCACACGGGCAACCTTAGCCGCCTGAGAAGCTTTAGTCGGCTTACGTCGCTTAGGAACCAGTAGCGCTTTTTTCACTAATGCCGCAAGGCTTGCAAGTGCAGCTTCTTTATTATCAAGCTGACTGCGCGACTCACTATTGTGCACCAAAAGATCTCCAGCTGTGGTCAGCTGTGACTGCATATTTTTTATGATTCGTGCTCTTTGTGTTTCATCAAGTACTTGTGAGGTGAACACATTCCACCGCACCGTAACGCGAGAATCTGTTTTATTCACGTGTTGCCCCCCAGGCCCACCTGCTCGGCTGGTAGTAATCTCCAGTTCATGTTCAGGAATAATCAGGCTCCCATTTATCACCACCTCATGTTTCATAGCAAACTCACAACCCCAAAAACTTTTTAGGCCATCGAAGTGGGTTAATCACCCCAAAAACCTTATCTTTAATATCTCGTTTAATTCTCATCACTACCGCATCCACTGCATACCGATACGCATGATACCCTACATAGCCGGCGCCAGCTAGTATGGAAAGTACAAATACCCATCGCAACAACCGTTTTATTCTTGGTCTCATTATTCAACCCCTTTTTGCCGATAAGATTGCAATCATTCCGTAGCAAGATCATACTTATATTCGATCTAAAAAAGATAGAAAAACAGCTTACTAGGTTTTGCATTCGACTCGTTACGCTCGCATTTTTTATTTTTTAAAAAAAGAGGTTGTGTTCCCATGATAAGTACTATTTGTCGAGCCCTTTGGGGCGATATTTCCCGTAAAGAAGCAAAAAAATTCAGCCTCTTATCTGCCGTCTTCTTTTTCATCATCGGTACCTATTGGCTCATGAAATCAGTCAAAGAAGCCATTTTCTTAACTACCGTTGGCCCAGACTATCTAGCCTACGCTAAAATTGCTTCCCTAATTGGGCTAGTTATTATTCTCATGCTGTATGCAAAGCTGGTTGATGCGCTTGAAAAACATAATCTTGTTTTCCTGCTGTGCAGTATTTACAGCGCAATCTTTATCGCCATTGCTTGCTGCCTTGCCCACCCCGTGATAGGATTTGCTAATGCTCAGCATCATGGATTAAGACTTATTGGCTGGTTTTCATACTTTGCCTTTGAAAGCATGGGCACGCTCATTATTCCTCTATTTTGGGGGTTTGTGGCAAGTACAATCGACCCTATTGCAGCAAAACGCGGATACCCTATTATTCTTATTGGCGCACAAGTTGGGGCTATTGGAGGAGCTTACCTAGCATCCCATGCACAGCTTTTTGGCATTGTGCCGTTGGTTTTAGGTGGAGCTGCAAGCTTAATTATTGTCCCCTTCATGCTGCGTCTTTTTATGTATCACCATCCTGAAGACCCAGTGTCAACGATCACCCCACCTTCACCCAAAGAGGCAACAGGTGCTCTTGAAGGATTACGGTTGCTCCTATCAACACCATACCTGATGGGTATTTTGGTTATTGGTACCGTCTATGACATTATTGGCGAAATTTTACATCTTCAAATGATGATCATAGCCCATAGCGTATATCCATCACCCGAAACCATGACTAGCTTTATGGGTACATTTGGTATTGCAGTAAATATGCTTTCTCTTTTCTTTGCCTTTGCTGGCACCAGCTTCTTTATCAGACGCTTTGGGATTACCTTCTGCTTGGTGGCTTATCCTGTTACCATTGCCCTTGCTATCTTGTGCGCCTGGTACTTTAATGGGCTTTGGTTCTTTTTCGCGGCAATGGTAGCACTCAAAGGACTGAGTTACGCTTTTAATAACCCTTGCAAAGAGCTTATGTATATTCCAACGAGCAAAGATATTAAATTCAAGGCAAAAAGCTGGATGGACGGCTTTGGCAGTCGCTCCGCTAAAGCATTCGGAGCTGGCGTTATTGCAGCCTTCCCGGTAGTACAAGCCGGTATAAATCTGGTTTCATACGGTTCTATGGTCTCGCTGGGCATCATTGCTGCCTGGATTCCAATTGCTTTTCTGGTTGGCAAAACCAACAGCAAGCTGGTAGAAGAGGGCAAGATTATTGAGTAACGAAGAAGGCCTCCCTGAAGGTAGCTGAGCTGGTTGTACGTGACAATTTTGGCAAAGAGTGCTAGAATGGCGCGTTAAATTGAACAATGACCGCTTGCCGGGAGCTACCATGAGTACCAATATAATTAAAATTACCGGAGCAAAAGAACACAATCTTAAATCGGTAAATCTAGAAATTCCTAAAGAAAAGCTGGTTGTCATAACAGGCCCATCAGGGTCAGGTAAAAGCTCACTTGCACTCGATACTCTTTACGCAGAAGGACAACGACGCTACGTTGAATCACTTTCTTCTTACGCACGTCAATTTCTTGGTATTGCCAAGCGCCCCGATGTGGAAAAGATTGATGGTCTTTGCCCTGCCATTGCTATTGACCAAAAAACCGTAGGCTATAATCCTCGTTCTACGGTGGGTACTATTACCGAAATTTACGACTACTTGCGCGTACTCTTTGCTCGTGTTGGCCAACCTCATTGCCCAACGTGTAAACAACCAATTGCTGCCCAATCTCCGCAAAACATCACGCAAACACTCTTACAAAAATTTGATGGCACCACCGTCCTTATTGGTGCACCGATTGCCATTGAGCGCAAAGGCGAATTTAAAAATGAACTCACGCGACACTTTGAGCAAGGTTATTACCGCTTTCTCATTGACGGCACGCAATATCGTTTTAAAGATGCACAAGAAATTGATGCTGTTAAATTGGCGAAAAATAATAAGCATAATATCAGCATCTTGATTGATAGCGTCACTATCTGCGCTGCCGATGCTGTACGGTTACAAGAAGCTATTGAAAAAGCATTCGCCATCAATAACGGGCTTTGCAGTGTTATTGACGACGATGAAAAAGAGCATTTCTACTCTTCTAAGCGTATCTGCCTTACCTGCGCTCATTCATTCGCTGAGCTTGAACCGCGCTTTTTTTCCTTCAACTCTCCTCTCGGCGCCTGTGCTGGTTGCCATGGATTAGGTTTTAACTACAATCCTTGGGAAGCAATGGCAACAGGACGTGGCGGCGATGAAGAAGGTCCATCATCCTATATGCAGCCACAAGAACGTGAACGGCTGTGCGACCGCTGCCAAGGCAAACGCCTCAAAGATGAAGCTCTCGCGGTTACCATTAATGGGTTTAATATTTATGATTTTTGCCAAATGTCTATTGGCAAATTGCTGGCATTTTGCAAAACCATTCCTCTTGCGCCTGAGCAGCAAGAAATTGCAGCACCGCTGCTACGTGAAGTAGTTACTCGCCTTACCTTTCTTGAAAACGTAGGCCTTGCCTACCTTAACTTGGGCCGTACCGCACGTACCCTGTCTGGTGGAGAAGGGCAACGCATTCGGCTAGCTACACAAATCGGCTCTTCATTGAGTGGCGTTTTATACATTCTCGATGAACCAAGTATTGGTTTACATCAGCGTGATAATGATCGCTTAATTAATACGCTGAAAGTACTCCGCGACTTAGGAAACACCGTAATAGTCGTAGAACACGATATGGACACCATTCGCGCGGCAGATTATTTGATTGATATGGGGCCTGCAGCTGGTATTTTAGGAGGCGAAGTTACTGCCGCCGGCACACCAAGTGAGGTAGCGGCAAACCCAACCTCCGTAACAGGCGCATTTTTATCAGGGCACCGTGCCATCAGAACGCCAGCAGAGCGCCGCAAACCAAACGCTTTTCTGACACTCAAAGGAGCCCGTGCTAACAATTTGAATAAGCTCACAGTAAAATTTCCAATTGGGTTATTTAGCGCTGTTTCTGGTGTTTCAGGATCAGGTAAAAGCAGCCTGGTCATGCAAACGCTTGCCCCTGCACTGGTACAATTTTTCCACACCGGTTACGCCATCGGTAAGTATTTTGATGAAATCGAAGGCATTGAAGAACTGCGGAATGTAGTGCTTGTTGACCAAAGTCCTATCGGACGCACCCCACGCTCTAACCCTGCAACGTATCTTGGCATTTTTAATGATATTCGCGATCTTTTTGCCTCACTGCCAGAAAGTAACGCACGTGGCTACAAAGTTGGTCGTTTTAGTTTTAACGTTGCTGACGGACGCTGTTTTGAATGCAGCGGTGAAGGTACCATAACCGTCTCTATGCATTTTTTAGAAGATGTGCAAATTACCTGCAAATCATGCAATGGCCAACGCTACAACTACCAAACACTTGAGATTAAGTTTAAAGATAAAAATATCGCCGACATTTTGAATATGTCGGTGCTTGAAGCTCAAGCATTTTTTGCAAACTTCCCACGTATCAAAAAACGGTTAGACTTGCTCGTAGAAGTAGGCCTTGATTACATCAAACTTGGTCAATCATCCACAACCTTCTCAGGCGGGGAAGCACAGCGCATCAAGCTGGTGAATGAGCTGGCAAAACGTGACCGCAGCACCATGTACATTTTAGATGAACCAACCACTGGCTTGCACTCATCTGATATTGAAAAATTACTCGTGGTCCTCAATAAACTTGTTGATCGTGGTAATTCAGTACTGGTCATTGAGCACAATCTCGACGTCCTAAAAAGTGTCGATTACTTAATCGATGTTGGCCCAGAGGGCGGCGAACGCGGTGGCAATATTGTTGCCTTTGGGACACCAGAAGATATTGCAGCATGCAAACAAAGTATTACCGGTAAGTACTTGGCTCGCGCTTTAGAAGAAGCTTAAAAATAACACTTGAATAAAAGGATTTAATCCATGCAAACCAATGGTCGTTTATTGTGGGGTATTATATTAATTACTTACAGCTTTAGCACTACTGCTCTTATAGCTGGAAATAATCATTACCCTTGGGGCTATGTTCAGCAATCCCCCGAACAACAAAAAGCTGAAGCTATGAATTCTCTCGCGGAAACTATTGGCAAGATAAGAGCCCAAATGGCAAATATCCAAGTCGCTCCTGGCGATACCACCAGTGATAATGCAAAATTACGTAAAAGCTATGAACTTGCGCTTAAACAACTCATAGCAAAATTATCCGACCCTGAAAAATTTCAACAAAAGCTGGGTCGCGCAATGGTTCAAGGTTTTGCTGGTTCAGAAGCTGGGCTATATCGAGATGTACAAGTCGAAAATTTTTGGGATGGCATGTGGCTAGGACTCGGGATTTCCTCGGCACAAGCAACCAGTAAAGTTGTTGGCAAGCACGTGGGAGATACTGCTGACTTGCTTATTGGAGGCCTCTGGGATTCATTTATCACCAAACTTATTGAAGGAACAAAACTTGTCCGTGACGGTTTATTCCATGGTGGGCACAGTGCCTTTCGTGGAGCTGAAGTAGTTGGTATTTCAAAAATGGTTAATACCACATTTGTTAACCTTAATACGATGCTTCGTGATGGCCTTAAAGATATGCTTCGTGGGCAAGATATGACGCTCCGCTTAGCAGAAGACCAACAAGAAACTAACCACCGTACCCTCGGCTGGCGTATGCTTGTGGGCGCTTATGTGCGTCAAATTGACTATATCATAACCCTCATTCAGCTTCGGCTTCCATACTACGACAAACACGATCAAATCGTCTTTTTTGCGGAAGAAATTGTACGGTGCCTCGAAGATGTTAAACGCATTCTTACGGATGCAAAAAATGTTCGTGAGCTTGATGAACGTCTCGATTCAAACAAAAACCTCATCAATGCTATGAAAGCCAATATTGCTAATTTATTTGAACGGCTGCAAGAACTCGTAGAACCGACAGCGCCAAAGAAAAATACATACGCATCTACTATGCCTAAACCAGGGCGTGCAACAGGACATGATGATTACTACGAAAAAGATACTTTCCCCCACCCTATGCATGGCTAAAGGGTTTGCGCTATGAGATGGTTGCAAAGAAACTCTAGCATATTTTTTACGCTTATGATTATCAGTGCGGCACGTACCGTGCTTGCTACTACTGAATATGAACGCATAAGCAATGTCCGTATTGCCGAGCAACAAACAGCCTGCGAAGAAATAATTGCTCATCGTCGCAAAAAGCGCATTATTGGGGCAACTGGTACCGGTATTATTGCTGCCGCCAGCGTAAGCTGGTTTGTGTACAAGTGGTTTAAGCCGGATGAACAGCCAGCAGCCTCACCGGTAGATGATCAACATGTTGATGCTCGCTACAAAGCTGCAGAAGCTCAAGCGATGCAACAATTTGCAGAAGATTGGAAAAAGCGACGTGAGTTTAAAGCTGCCGTAATGTCAAAAATGCAAGACGCACTTGCTTTTGGGCTAGCAAGCGCTCTCATTTCGTTTGTATTATCAAGGAGTAGCAGCGCATTCAACAAAGTGTTGCCTATGCTTGATAGTATCCTACCAATGAGCGACATACCCCTCCTCATTGCCGCCCTCCGGCGCGTAGTGGTAAGCGGCCGACACTATCAACGCACTATGCTTTTATTACTCGAACATCCAACCAACACCAATTCACTCGCTGCTGAAATAGCAGAAAAAACAAAGCGCTTTGAACATAAACAATTAATTATTTCGCTTGAACATTTTGCTGCATGGCTTGCTTGTTTTGCTAATGATATGGGTGAAGTGTGCTACCAAGAGGCACAATCAACGGTAGGCACACTCATACAAATCACCAACAAACTAGCTACCATGTATGAACAAGAAACGAGCACACATGCTGAAGCGCCAGAACTCATTAGTACCCTTTGTATGCAAATAGAACAGCTTACTTCGCTCATTGTGCCTGTCCTCCAGGAGCTTGGTTATGAACAAGAATAGAGAACCGGTCTTCCACCCCTGCGGGGCGCCCTTCGACAAGCTCAGGGGGAGTGGATTTTACCGAACAAAACTGTGTTTAACCTTCATTCTTTTTTTAGTTGCTTCGAATTGTTTTGGTTCTATACCCGAAACCTCTCTGCCCATTTCTTTTAATGCTCACAAACCAATAATCAATAATATCATTTCCGCTCATCCTGAGCTTGTCGAAGGACGCCCCGTAGGGGTGGAAGAGCGGAACCTCAAAACTCCTTCCACAGAGCAAACACTTTCAACCGAAGCACAAAAAGAGCTTGCCGATATGATCGCCTCAGGCAACTTCAAGCAACTTATCGATTTTAGTCATCCCCGTGAAGAACAACCATTTTATAAACAGTACCTCAGCCCTTACTACCCACGGGCCTGTGTCATTGGAGGCTTTCATTTTTCCAGGCTTCCTCTTGAGCAAGTTGACCAAGCAATTGCCGATGTCGTAAAAATGTTCAAAGACGAACCATGGTTTTATTTTGTCGATAAACCTGAGCAGTTTCAATCTACCCGCTACTGGGAATACATCGTTGACCAATTAGCCATTATGCATGAATTTTTAGTGCGTTTAAAAGTTGATCCAGTTACTAAAAAAGTCTTCAACCCCGCACAAGGTATTCCTCCAACAGCTAAAAAGAAAGCTGATTATTTGCTTGATTACTTACTCAACGAATATTCACCGGCCGTTGCTGAATCCATCGCTCTTTCCTACGATTACGTCAACAAACTATTTATCGACGCCATCAAGCGAGAAGATATTCAAGATGCAATCAAATACGTAACTGAGCTTGAATATTTAGAAGAAAATTTACGGAATACTCGTTTTGAACGTGACTACCATGAGCACATGACCACCGTTGTACGTAGCCTGTTTGAGTTGCTCAAAAAGCGTAAAAATATTTCTGACGAAGAAGTGGATGCACTGAGAAATAACAGGAGGCCGAGCACTTTTAACCATGGCGAGCATTATTAGCATGATCAAAAAACTACTCTTCTTGCTCGTTTCCACTACCCTTCACGCTACCGTAGCGCAAGAAACGGTGCTAGACCATAATGACATCAATGGGTTCGTAAATAGTTTTGTAAATGCCTACGAGCTTTCTCCGGAGGGCCGTTACACACACGAGTACCATCCCTTTTTGTTGGCCTACACCTCTCAAAGCTTAGATCAACTCGAAAACTACATGAGCAACGCTGGTCTGCATCTGGACGGCCGTTTGGTAATCATGGGCTACGAAGAGCAGGCAATGCCGCAGTACCAAACTAATTTTGCCCAAGAGCGCATCAATGATGAAGCAATGCGGAAAAATAATAGTGGCTGGTCGCTTAAGCTACACAACCGGTTTGGCTTCATGACGGGTTTTTTATTCAAACAGCTACAAAAAATTCAATCAAAATACCCAACGCTGCTTGATCAAACGTTTCAGCACATCGATGCTCACTTGGTAGAAATTTTTGATGATAGCGCAACCATCTTACAGGAACATGCGCTAGGTGATGCACTTCCCTTTATGCTTGAAGCTGAAGAATATATGCTCAAGCTTCTTACCAAAACAAACCATAAAAAAGTACTGGCTGTTCTTGAGCGCTTTTGGCATATCATGCACCGCCAAGCCTTCCGCGTCGGCAACCAACAAATCGCCGGTACGCAAGATGTTCTTTTCTCTATCGAATACATCAGGCACTTACAGCGCTCCACCCTACCGCTCCATCGCTTTTTTATTGGCCCTGATTTAACTTATCCTATCGAAATTACGCTTAAACAAGGCCCTGGTGCTACCCTACATGCTCAACATTTTGCACAAACCTTTACCAAGCATTTAGTCCCAGCGCACGGCGAGCCAACGGTTTATATCTTTTGCAGCTTTGTCGATGGCGTTGGAAAAAGCACTACTCTAGGCAATATTAAAAACTGGATGCGCCATGGTAATGACTTACGTGCTTTTGGCCATGTTGATAACTCATCATCACAATTGGCTGAAATTTTTCAGTATGCTGATAATGTCTTTATTGCTGATCTCCCTGCACAAGTAAGCCATTTTACCTACAAACCTGATGGCCATGTTTTTGTCGATGCAGCTACCGAGTACGATGAGCACGAACTTGCTAAGCGGCGAGAATATGCCCTCAAGCAGCGAGCGCATTTGGTAGCATCGTACGAAAAGGCTCTATCCCTGACCCAGCAAGCTATTGATGCGCATGGGTATTTTTTACCAGAGCTGAATGACCCCGCTCAACCACATGGAATGTTTTTAAAAAATATTGTGCTGCTGAACAAACAAACTACTAATCGCTGGATCCCTTTCGAATATGAAGGACAGCCGTACCTCTTTAAAGACGCAAAGCCCTACGAAGTGCGCTGCTTAATTGGGCTTGGCAATGTTCGCTCAGAAGGGCTGAAGAATATTGAAGCAGAACAGATGCTGTTTACCAAAGGCATTAAGTTTCCCTACAAATATGACTACTTCTTGCATGACCTCACTACACGGCTCAAAGAACAAGGCATTAAACACGTACGTTTCGTTGATTTTTTGAGTATGTATCCGCGCTCGTCACGAGAAAACATTCGCATCAATTATTTGCTGCAGCAAATGGCTCATCTATTTCCGGGCTTTACCCCAGACAATAGTTTATACAAAGATTTTATCAGTGGTGGAGAGCTGCTCTACACCTTTATGTCTCCTGCTAAGCGGCACCTTATTGCTGAGGGATTTTCACAAGAAGCATTAACCCGTTACGCACTCTTTCACAGCTTGTGGACAGTAGCCAACGCTTCGGTCCAATCACTTTCAATGGCACAGCTTACTCCTATCCTAGAGCAAGAATTAAAACAGCTTACTGATGCCACGGCAATCGTAAAATCATCGGTTGAAAAAAAGATTGCACACGAAGCAGCTCAGCTTGATCGCGTGTATGGCATGTCAAAATCATTCCTGAATGTGCAGCTCCAATCGCTACCTGATGTCATTCGCTTGAGCCAACATCTTTCCCATTTTTTTACCCACAACGTGCACAATGACCAACTCGCAAAATTATGGGAACCGCTCGAGGCTCCAGCGTTGCCTACCAAACAGTTAATTGATGGCGAACGATTAAGCGAACGTAATGAAAAACCAGTAGCGCAACAGACAAGTAATGCTCCCGTTCGGCCCCTCTTTATTTTGCATGAAGCATGTAAAAATCCTGAGCTTCTGACTCCTGCTATTCGCATGCTACGTAGCTGCTGGTACAGCAATATTATTAATTTACTCTATGCTGACAACATGACGGGTGATCAGCACGTTACCATTACCAACCCATGGCAACGTGGTGTCCCGCTGCAAGTAGTGCCATTCAATCAAGAACAGATAAACAACAAAGAGAACCAAAAAAAGGCTAATAACTTTATTGCTATTGTCCAGCCATGGACCCCTCAGTGCGCTCAAGATAGCATTAAGCATCCTATCCGGGGACCATTTCGCTGCTTTGCTTTGCAATCATATAAATCTGAAGTACACACCGTCATTGAAGAACAGCTCTACCGGCGTGATTGGGCAAGTATTACTACCGCCCGAGGCCTGCTTGGCTTTGACTGTTGGCTACAAGAAGAAGGCGAACAGCAAAAAAACAATACGCTCAGTATTGTTACCAGTGTGTTGCAAAAACATCAAAACAAAACATCAGCAACCACCGTCATTTCTGCCAGCGAGTTATGGCCTTTGGTTAAACAAGACCAATGGTGGCCTTTTGACATGCAAGCATTAAAATTTGAAGCACAGCGAAATGGTTCATTCGAGCAACTGCTTGAAAAACGCCGCAATAATCCTAAACAAGATGCGTGGCAACGGACAGTGTATACTCTCCCTGAGGCACGCAAACCGTTAGCACAATTGGTAGTGCGTCTCCTAGCAACGGTTGAGATGGTACTCAAGGACCCTGATGCCAATATTGCCGTTCGCATGAACAACCATGAAGATTTTAAAGCAGCTATCAAATTACTGGAACACATAGTGTTACCGATGTACTGCAATACCTACATTAACGGGCCACTCTTTGATGACTATGATCAAGTTGAGCCTTATCCTTCATGGCAGCACTGGTATTAGGCTTGTTTCGAAACTAGATTCTAGCATCACTCTCCAAATCAATTTTATCTCCCCGCTCATGGTGACCCTGTCGAACCACGCCCCGTTAGGGGTGGAAAAGCAGGGGCAGAAAGCTCTTTATTGCCGCTCTTCCTCAGCTTGTCGAAATACAGAACGCAAGTTCTGAACGGCGCCGGCCCGCCAGGGCCAAGAGAGAGCGGGTGCAATTAAAAGCTCTTGATCTGTTTCTTAAGCGCATTCGCTATGCACTGCAAGCGTTTAGCCTCAGGCGGCTGTGCATAAAAACTGCTCTTTTTATGATGCTGCGCAAGATACGCCATCGTCAGCTGCTGTGCCCGCCGCTGTGTGTTCAGCCACAACTGTTTGAGTAATAGTTGCGTTTGTTCATCAGCAAGCTGATTAATCTCTTTATCAGTAGTGTAGCTGCGTTTTATTTTTTTCAAACGATGCTGCACTTTGTTATTAATTAACTGCTTATGCATTTTAATGGCGCGTTCTGCTCCCGGGGTTAAATCTTTTTCTTCTAGGCCAGCTTCTTTTTGAATCTGACTAATCGTCTTATCAACATATGCTGGCAACTGCGGTAACACAACATATCGGTCTTTTGGGTTAAATACGCCAGCAAGCATTGTAGCTACCGCTTGCTGCACTGCCTGATTAGAAACAGGGCCTTGTTTTGCTTTTGTTACTAACGCCTTGGTTAATAACACCACCTGATTTTGAACTTCTTCTTTTAATTCTACTGGTAGCTGTTCTAGTGAAATACCAAAATTATTAAAATACCAAGACATATTCTGCTTAACCCGCGCAAGCATAGCATCATAACCCATCGGCTTATATGGCGCACGTGTACCATCCTCCGCATCTGGCGGCGACGCTGCAAGCGCTTGAGCAACAATATCATCCAAATCTTCTAGCGTTAATGCCGCACATGGCAGCACCATGAGCATCATTAAAAGGCATATTACTAAATTCATATAATTTCCAATAAAGTTATTCCCCGCTCCCCCTGAGCCTGTCGAAGGGCGCGTCCGCAGGACGTGGAAGAGCGGATCGGGCAGATCTGCTTCCCGCTTTTCCACCCCTAACGGGGCGTGGTTCGACAAGCTCACCATGAGCGGGAGTGTTATACTAATTTATTTAAAAGAATCCTAGTTTTGCTTATCATACTCGTTCCTAAAATGCGTAATGAAAGCCAATCATAAAGCCCAGTGCTGTTTTATCACCAAGACTGTCGTAGCGCAGAAAACCATCTTTATCAATCCGCTGCGTCAGTATATTTGGTTGCCCCTTTAAGTCGCTGTATAGCGTGCCTGGAATAAAGAAGCTGAGGTTTGCAACCAAGTCACAATTTTCTAGCACGTTGTAATGAGCACGGAAATCAATTTCAAGCCCCAGATAACGGCTGGCATTTTCAGCACTTTCCCAGCCACTGAACAAGGTTGGCTGCCCACCTGCTGGGGTATTGCGTAAACGTTCCAGCTGCAGTTCAATCGCTGGGTCAGGATGCTTGCCATGCACATCCCATTTATTCAGTGATGCCACTTCACCAAGTACCATTACATCAGCGCCGACATGCCCTCTCGAGCGTTTTTTGAAGGGGAACCAGGTAGCACCAATACCAAAAAATTGTAAGTTGCTTAAATCTTTTAAGTTGTTGTAAGCGCTCAGCGTGCGATATGAAATGTTAATTGGTCGCGGAATAATTTGCCGTTCAAACATGAGCCAGCTTTTTACGCCATAGCCACGGTAGCGTGAGCGTTGTGGAATAAAGCCTCTAAAAATACGCGATGTTTCGTCATTGTACGGATAGTTGTCGCCCGAAATATAGCCGATAGCCCCTGCCACGCTGACTGGTTTATCTTCAAAATCGTAAATCGCATCGGCCATGAACATGACACCACGGTTCTCTAGGCGATAGCCTTTACGAAAGCGGCTGTTACCAAAGATGTTTGAATTGAAGATATTATTTCCCAGCGGATCCACGGTTACAGGCACACCTGCTCTCGTCAATAGATTATTGGTTCCTTCAACCCCAAAAGCACGATTTTCAGCAGTTAACACTACTTGGCTTAAATTGTCTGTAGGATTAAATTCAATAATAGTATTTCCAGTCGTTGCATCACCTGCTGCCTGCAAATC
>Ga0194129_10003422_pt1 | contig 22074 bp, 14 predicted proteins | sample TA2KigCa35mmetaG_FD_150862 | JGI IMG/M metagenome (GOLD analysis project Ga0194129, IMG submission 150862) | Freshwater microbial communities from Lake Tanganyika, Tanzania - TA2015038 Kigoma Deep Cast 35m | ecosystem: Environmental > Aquatic > Freshwater > Lake | place: Tanzania: Lake...
TTACACGCAAAGCAGTCGCAAATATTTCTTAGATGTGCTTAAAAATGTGACGCAAATTGATATACTCGGCGACTGGACGCAAGGGAATGAAACAATGTGTTTGGATAATGTTTTAATTAGTTAGATTATATATATTATATATATTATAATTGCTAGGTAAAATTTAGTAGTTTTATTTATAATATTTTTGTTACCATATATGGTAAGAGAAATATGTATATATTTTACCCATATTTTTCAGTCATAAAAATTTTCCAAAAAGTAAAAGGGAAAATGAAAATTGGACATTTTTAAAAATGTCCAAAAATGAAAACCCAAAAAAAGTTTTGAAAAAGGGTGTTTTTTTTCAGTTTTGACCATAAGCGTCACAATTATTTTTTTGTGTGAATTTTTTTGTGATGATATTTTTTTGTAAAATACCAAAAATTTTTTATACATTTCTAGTATATAGCAATGTTTAGCAATCCCATTGTCCCCAAATGTCCCACTATTTTTCATTGTGAAAAATGTCACTATACAACATCTAATAAAAAAGATTTTAATAAACATAATAACACACAAAAACACATAATCAATCTAAAATCAACAAATTCAATCCCCAAATCCTCAAAGACACAATATGACTGTATATGTGGAAAGTCATATAAGGATAACTCGGGTTTATGGAGACATAAAAAAATATGTAATCTATTAACAAATACTAACAAGAATATTAATACAAACAATATTATTAATGACACTAATAGCGAGATAAATAAACCCGAGATGTTTGATAAAAATTTAATACTTGAACTATTAAAACAAAACAATGAATTACAAAAGCAAATTATAGAAATGTCTTTGAAACATAATTCAGGCAATATAACTAACAACAGTATAAATACAAATTGTAACAATTCATTTAATCTTCAGTTTTTCTTGAATGATACTTGTAAAGATGCTATGAATATGAGTGAATTTATAGATTCTATTAAAGTCCAATTATCAGACCTTGAAACATTTGAATATGATGGATATGCTGATGGTGTTTCAAATATTATTGTAAAAGGATTGAACGCATTAGATGCTTATTTACGACCCATACACTGTAGCGATGCAAAAAGAGAAGTTCTATATATTAAGAATAATAATATATGGGTAAAAGAAACAGATGATAAACCAATAGTTAAAGATGCTATTAAAAAAGTGGCATTTAAAAATATAAGACAGATTAATGAATGGGTAAAAATTAATCCAGAATATAAAGATACCCAAACAAAAACCTTTGATAAATACAATAAAATTGTTATGAACTCTATGTCAGGTGTTACAGAAGAAGAACAAATAAATAATATAAATAAGATAGTTAAAAATGTAACAAAAGCAGTAGTAATAGATAAACATATATTAAAATAACTGTGTGTTTGTTAGTTATTACTTGAAATGGTAAGTATATAATATAGATTATATATTATAGATTATAGATTATATAAAAAAACATTATAAAAATATATAACATTATATTATTATAATGGATACAATTGCTTGGAATCTAATTGACAAATATTTTAAAGACAATCCGTATAATTTAGTAGCCCACCATTTAGACTCATATAACGACTTTTTTGATAAGGGCATTTTTCAGATTTTCCGTGAAAATAATCCTATTCGCTTTATTGAAAGAGAAGAACAAACAAAGGAAATTACCAAGACTGGTGAAGTTATTGATAAAGGCAGAAGTGAATGCTTCTTATATCTAGGTGGTAAAAATGGAGACAAATTATATTTTGGAAAACCTGTTATATACGATAGTGATTCTGATAATGGCGAACCCTACCCGCATTATATGTATCCAAATGATGCGCGACTAAGAAATATGACATATGGAACAACTATTCATTATGATGTTGATGTAGATTTTATTTATTATGAAGGAGACCAAAAAATAGAGCAAAGCATTACACTAGACAAAATATATCTAGGACGTTTCCCAATAATGACACATTCAAACTTGTGTATATTAAAAGGTATGACAACCCAAGCCCGTTTCAATTTAGGTGAATGTCGCAACGATTTTGGCGGTTATTTTATTATTGATGGTAAAGAGAAATGTATTCTTAGTCAGGAAAAATTCGCAGACAATATGCTCTATGTGCGAAAAAATAAGGAAGACAATATGTATAGCTATTCTTGCGAAGTGCGTTCAGTTTCAGAAGACAGTTCAAAGCCAATCCGTTATACATCAGCAAAAATTGTAGCTCCTGATGCCAGCTATTCTAATAATCAAATTGTAATTGACGTGCCAAATGTAAGAAAACCAGTTCCGCTATTTATTTTAATGAGAGCATTAGGCATTGTATCTGACAAAGCAATTATTGAATGCTGTCTTTTGGATTTAGACGCCAACTCAAATATGATTGACTTATTTATACCATCAGTCCATGATGCGAATAAAATATTCTGTCAGCAAACAGCTCTAGAATATATCAAGACATTCACAAAAAGACGCACAATTTCGTCTGTTTTGGAAATCCTTATGAATTATTTTTTACCTCATGTAGGTGAAGATAACTTCTTAGATAAAGCATATTATGTTGGATTTATGGTTAACAAATTGTTGCGCGTATTTATGGGTCGCGAGAAACCAACTGATCGTGATAACTTCAAATTTAAGCGTGTTGAAACTTCTGGTAGTCTTATTTATGACTTGTTCCGTGAATATTTCTTAATACAAAATCGTGGCATCTTTTTAAAAATAGATAAGGAGTTTTATTATCATCCAGGTAAATACAGAACCAATTTTATGTCGCTGATCCAAGACAATTATAAGGATTTTTTTAAGGAGCGTATTATTGAAGATGGGTTCAAGAAGGGTTTCAAGGGTAATTGGGGTGCCGACGCAAACACAAAGCGTATTGGTCTTGTTCAAGATTTAAATAGACTTTCATGGTTTACATTTATTAGTCATTTGCGAAAGATTAGTTTACCACTTGACCCTACATCTAAAGTAGCTGGTCCTCATTATTTACATGGGTCACAATGGGGTATTATTGATCCAGTTGATACACCTGACGGTGGTAATGTCGGTCTACATAAACATATGGCAATTAGCACTAAAATAACCAGTGGCTTCTCATCTGCTCCTCTTATTAAGTGGTTAAGAGCCAATACTCCATTAAAATTAATTCAAGAATGTAGTCCAAAAATGCTTGCTACATCGTCCAAGGTATTTGTAAATGGCAACTGGATAGGTATTATTGAGAACCCAATTGAAAATGTTAATACACTAAAATTATTTAGACGTAATGGTGTAATACCCGTTTATACAAGTATTTCTTTTAGTTATGAATCCAATATTGTATATATTTATACAGATGGCGGACGACTTACAAGACCAGTATATTATAAGGACTCTGATAATAAACTTAGTTATAATCACGGTACACTAAGAGAAACAATATTATCACATCAATATAACTGGACACAAGTTGTTGCTGGGTTTGAAGAAAAGAAGGACCCAGGATTTTCTTTAAGAAACAATATACTGTATAATGTTAATGAATTATATCCTGGTTACAAAACATTAGACCGTTTGTTAGATATGTTACAACAAAATAAGGGTATTATTGACTATATTGATACATCTGAAGAGGAAGTTGCGTTAATTGCTACTAAACCTGAGCAGATAAAAGATAATAAGTTTTATACTCATTCTGAAATAGACCCATCGCTTATGTTTGGAGTTATGGGTAATTCTATTATTTATCCTGAGACAAATCAGTTGCCTCGTGATGTGTTTTCTTGTGGTCAAAGCAGACAAGCTGTTTCTGTTTATCACTCCAATTACCAAATGAGATTAGATAAAATGGGCGTTATTTTGAACTATGGACAAATACCTCTTATTAAATCGCGCTATTTACAATACATTAACAATGAAGAGCAGTCTTATGGTGTAAACGCAATTGTTGCTATTATGAGTTACACTGGCTACAATGTGGAAGATGCTATTCTTATTAATGAAGGTTCTATTAAACGAGGACTTTTTAGAACTACTTATTTTACTACTTATGAAGCACGAGAAGAAAGCTCAAAAGTATCTGGCACTAATGTAAATTCTTTCTTTACAAATATTGAGTCTAAACAAAATGTATCTCGTTTAAAAGAGGGGTTTGATTACAGTAAATTAGACGCACACGGTCTTGTTAAAGAAAATACTGAAATAGATGACCGTGTCGTATTAATTGGCCAGGTTACTTCAACAACTGATAATAAGGGTGAATATATTGATGGTTCAAAGACAACAAAGAAGGGTCAATTAGGATTTGTTGATAAGTCATTTATTTCAGAAGGTGAAGAAGGCTTCAGAATTGCGAAAATTCGTGTTCGCGAAGAACGTCTGCCCGCAATTGGTGACAAAATGGCTTGTGCTTTACCTACACAACAAGTTTTAACTAATGAAGGTTGGGTTGAAATACAACATATTGATATTGCTAGACATAAAGTAGCTACATTAGATACAAATGGAAATATGTATTATGAATATCCTACAGCAAAATTTGAATATAAACATAATGGTAAAATGTATTCTGTTTCAAATAAACAAGTTGAAGTAGTATGTACATTAAATCATAAGTTATATGTTAAACGTAGAGAACACAATGGAACAAAGAAAGATTATGAATTAATTGAAGCCCAAAATGTTCTAGGTAAAATGGTAAGATTTCAAAAAGCAATGAATAATGTTTATCCTGATATTGAATGGATGGAACTTGGTAATATCAAATATAAAATGGATGACTGGTTACAATTGCTAGGTATGTTTATTGCAGACGGTTCAAGTAATAAGGCTGGTGCTATTGTTATATCTGCTCTAAAAGATAGAAAAATAGCATTTAATACAAATTTTTTAATGAAATTAGGAATAAAGTATAAATATGATAATATACAAGATAGATTTACTATCTTAAGGGGACAACATCCAGAAATTTATGAAGAACTAGATGGTTTAAGTGTTGGCGCATTAAATAAATATCTACCTGATTACGTATGGGGTTTATCTAAAAGACAATGTATAATATTGTTGGATGCTCTTTTACAGGGTGATGGTCATACTTATAATGATGGATTTTCTAGATATGGAACTATTAGTTTACGTTTAGCAAATGATATTTGTAGGCTTGCTGTTCATTGTGGTTGGTCTGGTATAACAAAAATAGCTGCTGAACCTGGTGATACTCCACATATGATAAGGGGGTCAGGATATAATAAGGATAAATTCCACTTGATTGAGACAAAAAATACATATTACAAAATTAGTATTATTCGTAAGCAAAATCAACCATATATTAATAAAAAGGTAAACGATTCCAATAAGGAAGAATTAATAGATTATGAAGGAAAAGTATATTGTGTTGAAATGCCATCGTCTCATTTATATTATATGCGAGAGAATAATTTCGCACCATCTATGCTCATAGGAAACTCTAGAGCCGGGCAAAAAGGAACTTTAGGTCTCATTATTCCCGAAGAAGATATGCCTTTTACTGCTGATGGAATTAGACCAGACCTAATTATTAACCCACACGCTATTCCATCTCGTATGACTATTGGGCAACTTGTTGAGTGTCTTTTAGGTAAGGCGTGTACTTTATATGGCGGTTATGGAGACTGTACTGCGTATGCTACAAAAGGCGCCAATTATGAAACATATGGTCATATGTTGACTAAAATGGGCTACCATAATTCAGGCAACCAGATTTTATATAATGGTTTTACTGGAGCACAATTGTATTCCGAGATATTTATTGGTCCTACGTATTATATGCGTTTAAAACACATGGTTAAAGATAAGATTAACTATCGTGCTACAGGTAAGCGCAGCGCACTAACAAGACAGACCAATCAAGGTAGAGCTAATGACGGTGGTCTAAGAATCGGTGAAATGGAACGTGATGGTATTATGGCACACGGTCTTTCATATTTCTTAAATGAATCTTATATGATTAGAGGTGATGAATATTATATGGCAGTGTGTAATAAAACTGGTGCTATTGCGGTTTATAATCCAGAGCGTAATCTATTTTTGAGTCCATTTTCAGATGGTCCACTTGTATTTAATAACTCAAAAGATGGTCAGCCAGTATTAGATGCGTTAAGTATTTATGGACGGTCATTTAGTATTTTACGTATTCCCTACGCATTGAAACTTTTAATACAGGAATTACAAGTGATGAATGTTCAGATGCGTATTATAACTGAGGAAAATGTAGACCAATTACTTAACTTATCATATCAGTCACAGAATATTGATAAATTACTTGGAATTGATCACGGTGAAGATGGCACAATTAATAGAGAAATTAGAGAAATTATAGAGAATTATAAGAAAGACACATTGAGTAAGGTAAAGGCTGATAATGTGCCTGTTAGAGAGCAGCAATATGTTCAAGAAGCACCACAAAGTTTAGAAGAAGTCGCAAACTTAGGACCCGCAAACTTAGGACCACAAAGTCCATTATACAGTCCAGAAGGCAGCTCTGAATCAACCGATATTTACTCAGTACCAGTAGAGAAAGTTCGTGGTTACTCATTAACACCTGAAAGTGAAGGTGAAGGTCTAGGTTCTGGTATTGTATCAGGAATAACAGAAGGTATAGCTTCATTAGATAGCAGTTTAGGTGAAGCAGCTGCTGCTGTATCAAATACTGTATCAGGAACAATTGATGATATAACAGGCAAATTAAGTTCAGCAACGAGTGCTTTAATGGGTGAAGGTGAATTAGAATTATTTGATGACCCGCAAATGAATAATGTATTTAATAGATTATCAGCAGATAAGAAAGCTGCTATTATTAAAATGGATGAAGACAAACGTAAATCAGTAATGACACAAATTATGGCAGCAGCAAAAGCACAACAAATACAACAATCTGGTGGAGGATTATCTACCTATTTCAATGGTCTACCTGTTAAAAATCAAATCACTGCTTTACAAAATACATATAAAAATATGGCTAATGAATTTAAACAACTATCAGGCGTTGTTAATGCTCCACAAATAACTATTGTAAAACCACAATCAGCAGCAGAGGCACTTTATGGTGGGTCATTAAAATTGCTTGCGCCCGAGACAGAGAAAAAAAGTGATGAAAATACAGCAGCAGCAGCAGCATCATCATTAAGTGGTGGTTCAAGTTCATCTAGTAGTAGTTCATCTAACAGCAGTTCGCCCAGTTCTGATTCCGGAGGAATTAAAATTATTAAGGTTTAAAATAATAAATAATAAATAATAAATAATAAATAATAAATAATAAATAATTTAATAATAAAATTGAAATAAAAGTAAACCTTGATATATATTATTATAATATAATAGATAATGGCAACCTCAGCAGTTCAAAATACTAGTAGTTTAATTTCATCCATTTACAAATCCAGAACAATCCTTTTGGAGTTGATGGGAATGCAAGGATATAATATATATGATTATGAAGGATTCACTGTTAATGAAGTAAATACAATGAAAGTAAATAATCAGTTAGATATGATTTTAGAGAAAAAGGATGAAGATGTAGATTTAAAGAGAAAGACTAAGATATATATTCGTTACTATTTAGCAAAATCATTAAGACCGCAGAATTTACAAGAAATGATTGATGACTTATTTAATACTGAAGAAATACTAACAAAATATGACACGCTCTTTATTGTGGTAAAAGATGAAGTAAACGAGACACTTTTAAACGCACTAAAACATATTTGGGAACAAGAGAAGATTTTTATAGTAATTCAAAATTTGAAGCGACTACAATTTAATATTTTAAAGCATGTATTAGTCCCTCCTCATCGTATTTTAAGTAATGGCGAAGTTCTGGCTGTAAAGAAGCGATATAATGTTATGAGTGACGCCCAATTTCCAGATATTTCACGTTTTGACCCTGTTGCTCAAGCAATTGGAATCAGACCAGGACAAGTATGTGAAATTATTAGACCTAGTAAGACGGCAATATCGGCCCCTTATTACAGAATATGTATGTAAATAAATAATAAATATATTTTGATTATAATTTAATATTCAAAATATATAAATATGAACAATGAAGCACAACGTTTTGAAGAAAAAATCAATAGTATAAATTCTAGTTTTTTTTCTGTTTTAGATAATTTTAAAAAGTATTTTATTTATTACCAACAGAATCCAGATGTAGACGAATATTCAGATAATTTTTTAAATAGTAAAGGCCAATTACAAAAATTAAGTAGTAATATGTTTACTACAACAAATACTATTGAAAAAAATATTGAAAATTTAAATAATAATATATCTGAAATTTCAATCAAACTAACAAAAGAAAAAGCAATGAATGAGAAATTAGAAAAATTACTTAATAGTCTAAAAGGCACTGAAAAAGGTGCTGACTTATTAATAAGTGACAGCAAAGTGGAATATAATTTGGTTTATTTTAAAAATGCCGAATTATTTGTAGGTATATTATTTATTTTAGCATTGTTAGTTTCATCAAAAGCTGCTTTAGCTTTGTTAGTTGTTACTATAATTTTGAGCTATTATTTGGGAATTTTAAAGATTATATTACCTGTTGTAAACTATTTATAATGTATTTATAAATTAAAATAAACTATTTTCGTATTTATAAATAAATATTATTATATGTCTATTTATAATGCTATCATTTTTTTCTAGATTTCAAAATAAAAATTATTTATCTGATTTAAGTAAATTAATACCTTATATTTCTAATCAGACTATGTATACTTATGACAGTCAATTAGACAAATATATAAGAAAAATAGATTCTGACTTAAAAAAGAAAAATCAACTAACAAATTTTAATAAATGTAATAAATTTAATAAATATTATAAATACAATTCAGAACTAAATAAGTATTTTATAAATAAAAATCTTATAAATAAAAATCTTTTAAACAAGAATAAAAATACAAATAATGATTTGTCAGATAATAATTTACTTCCAATAGTTGGTTTTATTTGTTTTCTAGCTGGTTATAATTTATCAAAAATAACACTAGTATAAACTTTAATCTTTGTTTATATTATATTATTAATATAACATATGGATACTAATTTGAAGTCTGACATATTAAAAATAGAAGCACTAGAAAAGGAATATAATGCTGTATTAAATCAATATGAAGAAGCGTATAAAAACTGTAATGATGAATTGAAACAGAATTTAGACGAAAAACAACGTAGCTTTAAAACATTTACAAATCGCGCATATTGGGGAACATCTGGACTTAAAGAAGGTACTGTTGGTGCCGAATCTGACTGTGAAAATATGTGTGCTACAAATCCTAAATGTACTGGCGCAACTTTTAATACAGTAAATCGCTATTGCTGGACAAGAAGTGGTAACGGGTCATTAGCACCATCTACTACAACTAGTAATATAGCAATATTACCAACAGTTAAGGGATGTGTAGTTACTTTGAACGCATTAAATAATCGCCTTATTAAAATTAATAAAGAACTAACACAATTAATAGAAACAACTAATTCAAAATTGGCAGCAGAAGAGGCTAAGGAAAATAACACAAAACAACAGTTACATAAGTATTATGCGCAGTTGTTAAAAGAACGCCTACAAATGGCTCAAATATTAGAAGACCAAAAGACAATTGATGAAGATCATCAGACACAATCATTATATGTAGAAACGCAAAATAGCACATTACGCTTATGGTCATTATTGGCTTGTATTCTAATTTTAGTTGTAATAAATAAAATGCTTGGAGGTGAAACATCGGTTGTGAAATTATTCTGGATAATAATGATGGTAATAGTTTTAATTGTATCTTTTAGCATAAATAACGCATCTGGATTCGCCGTATGGTTTATGCTTATTATGATTATTGTGTTGATGAAGATGGATATATTACCTAATCCTAAGGAATGAAATGACGACTGGTTGTAAGGAATGAAATGACGACTGGTTGTAAGGAATGAAATGACGACTTGTTCTAAGAAATAAAATGACATTATAAGTTGTAATGAATATAAGAATATAAATTATATAAAATATATATAATATATAAAATGTCTAATAATACGTTCTTATCATTGGTTCAAGGACAAGATTTTGATAAAAAGAATAAGAAAAATAGTAGTAAAATGAAAGACAATAGTAAAATGAAAGACAATAGTAAAATGAAAGACAATAAAAAGAAAAATAGTATAAAAGAAGGGTTCGCAATAAATCCGGAACAAGACTTGGGTCTAGGAATTAATTATAAACCAGTTTTAATTAATGAATATACACGAATGAAATCAACAGGCGCACAAAATCAAAAAGATTTTATGGAATTACAAACACTTCAAAATCAATACAATGATATATTATCTAAATATAAGGATCTTACAAATCAAATTAAGACAGATACACAAAATAATATGAATAAAATTAGTTTAAGCAATCCTTATTTAGAGAAAAATATCACATTAAGCAATTCTAAAGGAGCATTGCCGATTGTTGGTTCTGGTGCTGGTGGTTATGTAACAAGTCAAGGTATTTTTAAAAATTATCCTGACAGCGCCACAGCAAATGCCACTGCTGGACAAAATGGATGTCCGGTTGATTTCACAAAAAATGTTCAGCTAGATAAATATTCAAAATTATTGACACAAGGCAGTGATATGGTTTCAGGTCAGTCATGTGGAAATGAAAACAACAATGTATATGTTTCCACTATGATTAAAAACCCTAAAACAACATATGTAGGCTGTTATGCTGATAATACAAGTGGAACACCTACAATGACCTTTATTGGCGGCGCACCATCACAGTCAAATAATGCTGCTATTGTAAATGGCAACTTTAATGAACCGCAAATTCCAGCAAATACGTATACCGGGTATTGGGGGTCCACTGCGGTTCCTGGTTGGTATTTCAATGCTATGTTAGTTAATAGCTTTAAGAATTCGTCGTATCCTATTCCTTATCCAAATGGTAATCAATGTGTTTCTATTTTCTATAATCAATATATTTATCAAGATATTAATTTAGTAGCAGGAACATATACATTATCATTTATGGCTTGTGGTTCAAATATTGGAGGCTCAGGAAATCCAATTAATATTGTAATTGCTAGCACTAATCCAACACCAACTCAAGCAACTCAGACTTTTAATATTCAGCCACCAGTAAATGTCTGGACAAGTTATTCAGAAACTTTTAATATTACAACAAGTGGAACATTTCAAATTACTTTTGCCGGTGTTACAAATGGATTATATAGTGCTCTAACAAGTGTTTCATTATCTCCAAATGCGTCACCAAGTAGCCCTGGAACTTATACTTACAGTGCTTGTGAAGATGCTGCTATTAGTGGTGGATATAAATACTTTGCGCTACAAAATGTTGACCAAACAACATCTCAAGGATATTGTGCCGTGTCAAATGACGGAATTGCGTCTACAGTAAATGGTCTATCATATTCTATATCTCAACAAACCGCATTATGGTCTTCAAATACTAGCGGTCAATCAGGAAACACTGCTAGTTTTGATAATGGTTCTCTAAGTGTTGTTAACTCAAGTGGAACAGCAGTATTTACAACACCAAATAAGAGACCACCACCAAATGGTTATATTGGCTGTTATAAAGATAAATCATCTAGAGCAATGACATCTTATAACAATTTTTCAAAATCATATACAAACGCAACTTGTCAGCAAGCAGCGGAAACAATCGGTGCTACCTATTATGGACTACAAGCATCAAATACAGGGCAAAATGCGCAATGTTTTACTAGCAGTAATTTAAGCCAGGCTCAGAAATATGGTGTTGCTAAGAATTGTACACGTATAAGCGATGGTTCATGGTCCGGCGGTGATTGGTCTAATGCGATTTATACAACTAACACGCCTGATACAAGTTATTATTTAATTTTACAGGATGATGGTAATATGTGTATTTATTTAGGTTCTAGTCCAAGTGATAATCAAGGCTTAATATGGCAGTCCAAAACAAATGGAAAACAGCAACAAGGTAACCCGGCAATGATATCATCTAAAAACCAATTTGGCCAAAATTGGATGCCTAGTGGTTCCGTATTAAATCCAGGACAATTTCTAAGTTCTACTAGCGGTAGTTTAGTTCTAATGATGCAGTCAGATGGTAATCTAGTTTTATACACATACCAACTTGCTAGCACTTGTCAAAAAATGGCTGATGGCAAAATTGGTGGCGGTTCGGGAGCAAATGCGATATACGAATTAAATGAAGTGGGTTATCCTGATAATTTAGGAAATGTAGCATATATAGACAGTAATGCGGTTTTACACCAATATCCAAGTTCAATGATTGGAATGTCAAATGAATATAATGTGTATGAGAATTTTAATTCTACAGGAAATGATTTAACACAAGTTCAAGTTACAGATATAAATGCTTGTAGACAGCAGTGTAACAGCTATGAAGATAATCAGTGTGCTGGATTTGTATATGAAAAAGGCTCTAATATTTGTAATCTAAAAGGTGCCGGTGTATATCCTAAAAGCCCTAGACAATATACTAGTTCTTATACTTTAGCAGTAAGAAAGCCAACGATTATTAATCCTGATTCCAATAATACTAACAAATTAGCTTCATTTTTTGGTTCAAGAATTAAAGAAATTGATAGTGTTCAATATCAGAATTATCCACAAGGCGATGCTATGACAAGTGATTCATATAATACATATAGTAATCCTGCTATAACTGAAAATATTAAAAATCAGATGACTCAATTACAAGATCAACTAACAAATGTAGCTAGTCAAATTGCTAATAAAATGGAGGAACTATATAACCAAGATAAAACTGTTGTTAAAAAGATGAATATGAATGATGAACAGTTTAAGAAACAAATATTAATGTATAAAACTGTTAGTATGAGAGAGTATAATATTACACAAGGTTCTAATACTAGTTCTAATATTTATACTAATTTAAATTTAAAAGAAGGAATGCAAAATATGAGTATTGATGATATTAATGGGTTACTACAAGACAGCGACTTACACGTTTTACAAGAGAATTATGGATATATATTTTGGAGCATTTTAGCTGTAGGTCTACTAACAGTAACTATTAATGTAATGAGGCGCGAATAAATTATATTTTATAACAGTTATAACAGAATAATTTATGTAAATAATAATATTTATTTATATAAAATGACAACTACAAATACAACTAGTACTGTTCCTCAAACGGATGTAAATTTGGAACAAATAAATACTGATAATGATTTAAGTGCCAATAATACAAATCATATAAAATGGGGTCTTTTAGATAAAATAATAACTAACACTGGTCAAAATCAAAGTCAAAGTGTAGCAAATACGGGTTCAATAAATTTCTCCCAAGGATCTGAACAAACAATATCTAACATTTCTGATTTACAAACAGTTGAAATGAAATTATATGAGAATTTGGATAATAACAAACTAACACCAGAAGCAAGAAGTCGCATTATTGATAAAATTAATGAAATTGCGCAAACCAGAATGACATTATATCAAGGCATCAGTAATATGGCTTCATCATATCAACAAAATCTAGCAACATCTAATAACACATTACAGGAGCAAATGCTTGCGATTGATATTGTTGAAAATGAACTAAATGTAGCAAAACGTCGCTTAAATTTACTAGAAGAACAGAAATATAACAAATTACGATTAGTAGAAATAAATACTTATTATGGTAAGCAATATAATGCTTATAAAGATGTTGCTAAAAATATTGTATATCTATGTATTTTAGTATTAATTATTGTTATTTTAGGAAAAAAAGGCATATTACCACCTAATATTTATGTTACACTTAATGGATTAGTCATTGTTGTGGGTATAGTTATTATTGGCAAACAAATTATTAAATTATCTAACAGAGATAATATGAATTTTGATGAGTATGACTGGTATTTTAACAAATCTTTGGCGCCAGTTGATACTACAGGTGGTCTAACTGGCACTGGCAGTAGCAGTTCTGATCCTTGGGCGACACCATCTCTTGCTTGTGTTGGCGCTACATGCTGTAATCAAGCCGATGGTTTTATATATGATAGCACACAAAATATGTGTGTATTAAATACGTCAACAACTACTACTACACCAGCTACTACTACAGCTACTACTACAGCTACTACAAACTAAATGTATAAAATACAAATAAAACTTATTATATTTTCACTTTTCACTTTTTAAAATATAATATTATTACAAGATAAGATGGTCGCAAAAAAAAACACAGTTAATAAACAAGATTGTAATAATTTATTAACAAAACAAATGAAGACAAATAATCAAATTAATGATATGTTAAATCAGACCCTAAATGCTATTACTGTTAGTCCAGAAGAACAAAGAAAACAAACCTTAGACAATTTACAACAAAAATATTTAGACGCAAAAACTAATTTACAAACTGCTCCGCTACAGTTAGAAGCAAGTAAAAAGAATTATTATGTCTATAAAAATGGTGAAACCAATTACAATACTATGCAGCAAAATGAATTAGAACAAAAAGCAAATATAATTGTTCAAGAAATATCCAATAAATTTAATGAAGAAACTAACAATGCTCTCTTAATGAATTCATATTATAACACAGAAATTATAAATTCGGCCAATACAATTGAATTATATAATGAATATTTAAAAAAAAATGCGGACTTAGAAAAGTCAATTAAGGAACTTCGTGGCGATGTTATAACAAATGATAGAAAAACATATTACGAAAGTGAAGCTATTGATAATGTTAAGATGTGGCATAAGTTTCTTATAGCTGTTTATTATATTTTAGTAGCCGCATTTGTTATTACTGTTATTATGTCTGAAGGCGAATATTCACGTATTAAACAATTAATAGTAACAATTATATTAATAGCTTATCCTTTTATAATAGATCCAGTCGTAAAATGGATTTATTCAATGTATTTGTCATTAGAAAATAATGCGCCTTCAAATGTTTATATGAAGTTATAATTACTCAATATCTTCTAAGTCATTTTGTTCTTCATCTTGTTTAATCTTAATATTATTCCACTTATTTGTTGACGCATTTCTATTTCCAAATTTCTTGTTCATTATTTCTTCTAATTCCGAAAGCTTAGGTGGCTTTCTATTACCATAATTAACTTGGAACCAATCTTTAAACACAGTATTAAGTGACTGCTTACCGACTGTAGCACCTTCCATTTTAATAATCTTCTCATTAATAAATCCAGTAATACAATCTTGACTTTGTCTGTATTTTCCAGACGCAGCCAATACTTCATCACAATCAACTACTTCACCTTCAGTTTCATATGCGCGTTTAACTAGCATACTCATAAATATAGGAGCCCATTGAGGCAACTTCTCTTTTAATCCCTTATCCTTGGGAAATACATATTGTGTATCATCTGTATGTGTTTCACCCTCAGAAATAAACTTAGAAATATAATCAACTAGCTTCATTCTGCGCCAAGTGCCATCATCATTACTCTTAATTTCAAATAATGAATTAGTACACACAACTAAACTAAACTGTGGTTCAAATATTTCACTGTCAGAATATAATGCTCTTGCTTGAATAGGGTCGCCACCAGTAAGCTCCTTTAAAATACCTTCATTAATAACCGCATCTTTTGATGGCTCTTGCATAACCGCATATCGCACACCCTTGAGCTGAATAATTTCTGATGATGTGCCACCAATTGTGCCACGTTTTTCTGTTACTAGCGTAATTGGAACAGTGCCTTTATATTCACCAAGTGCTTGAGACATCAAATCAGTCAATATAGATTTACCATTAGAACCACTACCACGATAAATATTAAATGCGTGTTCTTTTTTAGCTCCAATTAAACTGGCAGCTAAATGGTCCCACATATATCTACAAAGACCCTTTTGAGGAAATAACTGCTCCATAAATCGCATAATATCATTTGCGGTATCACTACATTCTTCATATTTATAAGGAATATAAGGAATACCAGTTGTCTTGGTAATATAATCTTGAGGATAGCCTTGTCTGAATGTTTTCTGTTTGAAATCCACGACACCATTTGAGAAACACAGTAAATACTTGTTTGCGTCCATATTCTTGATAAAATCCTTATCAAAGAAGATTTCCATAGCTTCACGCATAATGTTATTTTTATCATTAGTCTTTTTCAACTTGACACAAACTTCAGAAATACGTTTTACCTTACGCTGTATTTTCTCATTTAATTCAGGGGTGCCTTCATAGCTTTGTAAGTCAGACATATATTGTGTTTGTTTTTCAGAATATAACGCACACATTTCGGTTGAAATAGCAAGACGTAAACTTTGTCCCTCGTCCTTTTCCCAGCGATGACGTTTAAATGTATACCATTTCTTATTTGTAATACTGCTACAAACATATTTATCTTTATACATATGATATAATATCATCGCATAATCAAAATCCGCACCATCAAAAAGCGATTCTTCTATAAAATGGTCAACAGTTGATTTCTTTACTTTATCATAGGATTCATACGCATCTTGTTTTGCCCAATACATAATTGACCTGCGTGTTACGCCATCTGGTCGCTTATTAAAATGATATTTCCACATATTATATAAGTTTGGAATAGTGTCATAGTCAAAATCGGATGCTTTGCTTCTAAGCATAACCCAAGATAAGAATAATTTGTCATCTGTATGTTTTAAAGCAAATGCGACTTGTCTATTGAGTAAATGAGAACCCGGTTCGTAATATTTGGGAGGTAAAATTTGCGTATAATCGTGTGTCTCCTTTATAATATATTCATTATTGCGTAGATTGCTCATAATATTATCAACTGCTTTTGTAAGCGTCTCTAGATTCTTTATATCTGATAACTGTATATTTGAATCATCTTCGTTATCTAAGACTAAATTTATCTTAGATTTCGCCCCTGCTTTTTTGCTTTTGACGCCTTTAGTTTCCTTTCTTTGATTGTATGCTTCTAAAATATTAGGATTAATATCAAACTTAGCGTGTCCTCCGTATTGCGCTGATAATAAATACAAGTCCTTTGATAAGTCAAAGCCCTTTATGTTTTTTGCTTCGGTAACAAAATCTTTTTCTTCGGCGCTCATTTCAACAGTTAAATGGTAAGATAATCTGTATGCTTCATTACCAGGTTTTTGTGAACCATACATTTGCCAATTTGTTACACCCTTACTGATACCTTCATCTAATACAGCATCCCAGTCATTTGTTAGTGGTAGTTCCCATATGTCACCAATTTTTTTTATTATTTTTTCTCTCAACATAATCTGCATTGTATGGTCCATTTGAATTCCAATAATCATATGAATTCCGTCTTTTACTAAATTTTTTTCCTGAACCCTATTTACGTTTGGTTTCTCCATAACAAAGATGGGAAATTGAATACCTTCCTTAAAAACAAAGAATTCCTTAAGTTCCTCCAAATAAAGCTGAATAATATCTTGTATATGTTCCTGAGAATGTTGCCTTTTAAGCACACTAATATCGTAACGAAAATCAAAATCTATTAATAATGGTCCTGTGCCATCTAATTGTTTCTCTGTCAAATATTCCTTACGCCCTTTTACAAAAATATGCTCATAATATAGTCTGTAAAATGTATTTAATTCCTCCTTATCAATACTAAACGAACCACCATATATATTTAATTCCTGGCTGGGTATTCGTGTATGCGTTATTTCCTTATCTGACGCGGAGTTTTGGATATTCTTAGCATTATGCTTTGTAAGAAAGTCCGATAAATCGTTATAATATGATGATACATTTGTTGACATTGTTGTTATAATATGTTAATATTTTTCTATTTCCTTTTTTTTCAATTTTAATTTTGGGCAAAATTAGACTTTACAAGTATTTTATTTTTTTTATTTAGTTTGTTTACATTTATAATGCTATAAAATCAATTTAAATACAATTTACTATATTTTAATAGATATAAAAATGAGTAGTAATAATTTAACAAATAACCAAAATGACACCAAGATAGTATCAAGAGAAACGGTTCATCGTTTATTATCTGATGTAAAATATATTTATAAGAATCCATTGACTGATAATGGAATTTATTATACGCACGACGATTCTGATATTATGAAAGGTTATGCTATGATTGTTGGACCTGAAGATACTCCATATTTTGGAGGATATTATTTTTTTGAGTTTAATTTTCCGATTGACTATCCATTTTCACCACCAAAAGTAATTTATATGACAAATAATGGTGTTACGCGTTTTAATCCAAATTTATATAAATGTGGTAAAGTATGTGTGTCTATATTAAATACATGGAGTGGCGATAAGTGGTCTTCGTGTCAGACAATAAATAGTGTATTATTAACATTATGTTCTTTATTAAATGATAGTCCATTGTTAAATGAACCTGGACAAACAATTAATAGTTTTGATTATATTCCTTACCAAAAGACTATTGAATATATGAATATTGATTTTGCTATTTGTGAACTTCTTAACAAATCATTAAATCGTATTCCTCAGAAGTTTATTCATTTTTATCCATATATGAAAGAAGTATTTTTGAAGAATTATGATAAATTACTGAATTTTGTGGAAAAAAAGAGCAAACCACAAGGTGGTGGGGGAGCAGAAACCACTGAAGAACCCGAAACTTGTTATGTTCGGGTATATCAAATGACAACTAATATTAATTATACAATTTTAAAGACAAAATTAATTGATACTTTTCATTTAATGGAGTAAAAGATAAAATAAACAAAATAAAAATTGAAATAAATAAATAATTATATAAATACATTATATCAATAATATAAAATGCACTTCTGTTCTAAATGCCAAAATATGTATTATATTAGTATTGACCCTAATCAGGCTAATACTTTGGTTTATTATTGTCGCAATTGTGGACATCAAGATACAACTATCTCAGTTGATAATGTAACCGTATCAAAAGTTCAGTTGAAAAAGTCGGAGCAAGAATTTAGTCATATAATTAATAAATACACCAAGTTGGATCCTACATTACCAAGAGTAAATAAGATTTTGTGTCCTAATCCAGAGTGTGACACAAATACACATGATACCGAAAGAGAAATAATTTATATAAGATATGATGATACAAATATGAAATATGTTTATTTATGTTCTACGTGTGATACCGTTTGGAAGACTGAGGAAAATAAATAAAAATATTATTTATTATATTATTTATTATATTATTTATTACATTATTTATTCTATTTTTTCTTATACAAATAAAATAAAATTGAAAAATATAAATTAAAAGAATCTATACTTATAATAGAAAGAAAGAATGAGTTACTTTGACGATAACGAGAAAGATAATGATAAATATGCTGGAAGTGATGATGATGATACCGAGACTAATAATTCAGATTCCGAAATTGACGAAGATATTGACGAACAAGAAGAACAAGATGACAATTTAGAAGAAGATTTAGAAGAAGATTTAGATGATGATGAAGATGAAGGTGAAGCAAAGGGTAAAGATGATGATGAAAGTGATGCTGAAAGTATTGCTATGTCTGACAATGAAAGTGAAAATGAAGAAGACTATCAAGCTAAATCGGTTCCAAAAAAGAAGAATGCCAAGACAATTATTAAAAAGAATGTAGTAAATAAATCATTTATTGAGAATTTATCAGATGATGATGAAGATGGAGATGGAGAAATGTATTTGAAGAAATTTGACAAGGAAATTAATGATAATTATATTGTAAATAATCATCCTGAGTGCGCGCTTCAAAATTATGATGAAATTTTAGCAATGACAAAGGTTGTACGAGATAAAAATAATATTATTATTGACGATCTTCACAAGACAATTCCTCATCTAACTAAATATGAACGTGCGCGAATTTTAGGACAGCGCGCAAAACAAATAGAATCAGGTGCGACACCATTTATTAAGGTTCCTGAAAATGTGATAGATGGTTATTTAATTGCTGAAATGGAACTAGTTCAAGGGCGAATACCATTTATTATTCGCAGACCATTGCCAAATGGTGGTAGTGAATACTGGAAAATAAGTGACTTAGAGAATATAGCTTTTTAAATATATTAGAAATAAAAATAATTTATATATAATTTATATATAATTTGTGATTGTAATAAAGATAAAATATAATAATATATAAGATGTTTCTTATAACAAATATATTATTATGTATTTTACTATTGTACGAGTGTAGTGGATATAGTATAAATTTTTTTATTTCTGAAAAAAAATTTTCAACTAATTCAATAAAATACTCATATTTTTTTAATTCGGAAAATCATTGTAATTTTATGTCCAACAGTTTCATAAGCAGTTATAATAATAAGTATTCAGATTTTTTTGCTTCAAATAAAAATGAACATCAGTCATCATTACAAAAGTCTTTATCTTTTTCTTTTTCTTGGTCTCAATTATTATCCCAAATAAAATCTGAAAATAAATCTTATAAAAGCAGTAATTTATATTATTCAAATTCTAATTTTTATTCATATTCATATATACAATTTTATTCATATAATACTAAGTATTCAACAAAAATATTAACTATGGTAACTTCATCTAATATTAAGATACAATCACAATCGCAATTACAAAATATGTATTCTATTTCTAACACATATGCGCCTACATATTCAACAAAAATATTAACTATGGTAACTTCATCTAATATTAAGATACAATCACAATCACAAAATATGTATTCTATTTCTAATACATTAGCACCTACATTAGCACCTACGTTAGCACCTACATTAGCGCCTACATTAGCGCCTACATTAGCGCCTACATTAGCGCCTACATTAGCGCCTACATTAGCGCCTACATTAGCGCCTACATTAGCGCCTACATTAGCGCCTACATACGCACCTACATTAGCGCCTACATTAGCGCCTACATACGTGTCTACATACGCACCTACATTAGCGCCTACATTAGCGCCTACATTAGCGCCTACATACGCACCTACATACGCACCTACATACGCACCTACATACGCACCTACATTAGCACCTACTCAGGAACCTTCCGCGGAACCTTCTACACTTCCAGAAAAAGTATCAACTATCTCCTTTACTACAGACCTTAGTTTATCTAATATCCAAACACAAATACTTGATTCTGTCGCACAAAAAAGCATTATTTTGGCACAAGCACTAACAATGAATATTAGTTCGGATTTTATTACATTTGTTAGTTCATCTCTTTTAAAACAGTCAAAATTATTAAAAATAAATCTGCTACTTTATAATTTAGTAGTTACTACAAAGACTAATATAATCTTAAAAGGTAAATATACTGTATTTTTAAATAATCCACAACAGATGTTTACAACACTTTCAACTACAATGACAAATGCTGTATCAAGTGGTATTTTTACAAATAATCTAGTTTCTGTGTCACAACAAATGAATTCAAGCACAACGGTTAGCGCATCTGTTTCATCAATTACAGTTTCTAATCCAGTTATACAGATAAATAATACATTTTTTACACCTTCATTTACACCTTCATTTACACCTTCATTTACACCTTCATTTACACCTTCATTTACACCTACAAATTATATTAATGATAGTAAATCTCAAACGTATGACACTACTGTATTAATAATATTTGTTAGTTGTATTTCAATAGTTATAATATTTAGTATTTTTTATATGATATATTTATTTTACAAGAGAAGATATTTAAGATATTCAAGAAGAAGACAAAGAGAAAATGAAAGACAACAATTTAGTGCCAGATTATTAAATAGTGATGATATTGAAATAAGACTTGTTAGTTAATATATGTTTTTACTGTTATTAAAATATATATTATTATACAAATATGAATACATCAAATTTTATTGTAAATATTGGTCTATATTTATTTGTTGGATTGTGGTGTTTTGTAAATAATTTACAATATAAACGCAATATATCTTTGCTATTAGATAATAGAAATAATGAGCTAATACAAAAAATTAAACAATTAGAATCAAAAATTTTCAAATTAGAAATAGAAGTAGAATTAAAAAAAAATATTAAAAAAAAAATGTTAAGAATAAAAGAAGAAAAAGAAAGATCGGAA
>Ga0194129_10003425_pt1 | contig 22058 bp, 17 predicted proteins | sample TA2KigCa35mmetaG_FD_150862 | JGI IMG/M metagenome (GOLD analysis project Ga0194129, IMG submission 150862) | Freshwater microbial communities from Lake Tanganyika, Tanzania - TA2015038 Kigoma Deep Cast 35m | ecosystem: Environmental > Aquatic > Freshwater > Lake | place: Tanzania: Lake...
GCGGCTGCTGGTTGAACCAGCCGAAGGTGAATCCGCCCGGATTGTAAGGGAACCGCTGCGGCTTGAGCACGGTCGGCGGGGTGCGGTCGTTGTTGCGGCGCGCCGTGGTCATCCAAGGCTGCAACTTTTCGATCGCCCGGCGGGTAGCCAGACCCGGCTTCACCTCGTCGTCATTACCGAGACCGCCGTAGTAATTGAAACCGGAGTCGAGACCTTTCAAATAAATATGCCAGGCCAGCTCGACATCGTTCGGCTGGGTCCACGTTCCGTCCCAATCGTAGGGAGTGGCCACCTTCCAAGCCTGCACCGATCCGCCCTCGTCGCGTAGGATCTGTTCGGCTGTCTCCACCCAGTTCGCCCCCGCCATCAGCGGGGCGTAGCTGTAAAACTTAAGGGCAAAGCCGGGCGTCTCCATGTCGATCTGCGTGCCGGGCACCGTGGTCGTGCCGCGGTTGGCCACCGTGGCCACCGGCGGCTCAATCCACTTCATAAAGTTGGGCGAGCCGTAACACATTTCGGGAAAGATCCACCCCCCGTCCTCAATGTGGGTGTCCGTCGTGACGCTACTTTTGACCGCATTGACGAAATCCTGCGGGGTCGAAGGCTTGTATCCGCGGGAGGCCGAGTCTCCAAAAAGCTGGGAAGTCGCCTCCCCCCATGAACTGGCCCCACCGCCCCAGGCGTTGTCACCGTCAGTCGAAGGAATCACGATCACCGGAACGTTAGCGTGGGGGGCGATTTCCCCGTCGATCTTGCCGACCCCCTCGTTGGCGTATCCGTAGCGGTAGGAGAGAACGTCATCGGAAGGAACGGCATACATCCGTTTCTCCGTGCCAGTCTCAGGATCAACGTATTTGACCCGGTGCAGTTGGTACGCAAAGGGCGCGACATTCCACGCGGCGTTACCGGGATTCGGCTCGCCGTACCACCACTGGTCGACGTTGTCGAAGCGGGGCGAAGTTTGGTCGGCTCGGTTCGGCGGACTCGAATAAATGTTGTAGCTGCCCGTAGGGTTGGCCCGGTCGTTATAGCTGGGACTCGTTCGGCTGATGTGGTGGCTGGCAACCAGGGTCCACTCGAAGCCCTCATCGACGAGCACATCGACCAAATGGCGGGAATAAGCCATTTCCGTGGGAAAGAATCCTTTGGAATGGTCGGAAAGGTCGCTGTTCCCGCCCCACGCCTTCCACCAGCCCTGCTTGAACACCTGAATCTCCTTCCGAAACACTGATTTCGGCAACAGCGGGCCAAGCGAGTGATGGTAGGTAAAGCCCAGCATGTCCATCCGGGTCGAGCCGGCCGGAGTTTTCCAGCCACGTGCCTCGCGGTAGCCGGCGTTCCAATTGCCCTGATACCCGAGATGTCCGCCGCCACCGAGTTGGCGGACGTTGTCGATCAACGAACCTGAGTAGCTCACGCCGAAGCCGCCACGGCTGTCGATGCCGGCGAGCGAGTTGCGCGGGCCGAACTGGTAGGCGTTGCGACGATCGTCCTTGCCAAAAATCTCGGTCAGGTTGTTCTCAGGGTGCTGCTTGGGGCTCAATCCACCATAATTTTGACCAGGTTTCAGCACGATCGAGTCCCAAGCGTACTGACCGCGATTGGTCTGGGATCCGTTACTGTTCCATTCGGGCCAATAGATGGGCTGATGGTTGTGCCAGAAGCGGCTGACATACACGTTGGGGTTGCTTAAACAGTTCGATATCAGTGCGAAGAAAAGAATGCTGACCGATAAGCCTCCACTAAGGCGATCCACACCCCTTACTCCACCAAATCGGCTCAACGCCTTAACCATACTCACCCTTTTTGGAAATTCCACGGGTTTTCACCTTCTTCACCGGATATTCACAACTCTATTATATGTCGGTATTTCTACCTAAAAACCTATTTTTATGTAAAAATTTTAATTGACCCTATTCGGCCTACTTGTAGTTTCGATCCAACACAAGGAGTTGTATGAAATGCCCAAAATGCGATGCAGACCAAGATAAAGTAATCGATTCCCGCCCGTGGAAAGACGGGGCGGTGGTTCGCCGCCGCCGGGAGTGCCTCTCCTGCAACTACCGTTTCACCACTTACGAAGAGATCGAACGGGAGGATCTCCGGGTCATCAAACGGGACGGCCGTTACGAGCCCTTCGACCGCCGCAAGATCGTCATGGGCTTCATCAAGGCCTGCGAAAAGCGCCCCGTCAGCCCCGAACTCATCGATAAGACGGCGGACAAGCTGGTGGAAGACCTCGAGCAGAAATACGGCCGAGAAATCCCCACCACCGCCATCGGCGAAAAGATCATGGACTCCCTCAAGAAGCTGGATGAGGTCGCCTACGTCCGCTTCGCCTCGGTCTATCGCCAGTTCCGGGACGCCCGCGATTTTGTCAGCGAAGTCAAAAGCCTCGGTGGCCGCTAAAGAAGCCCTTTCCCGGCCCCTGCCCCTGGTCTCCGCCCCCGGAGTCCAGCCCACCCGGCTCGACGAGCTGTGGCTGGTCCTCTCCCTGGAAAAAGCCGCCTCCCGCGCCGGTCACCGGGAATGGCCCTTGGCTTCGGAGGTGGCCCAAGCCGTCCTCCACTACCTTCGGCACGACTTCATCCGCCCAGTCATCGAACGCGATACCCTCGAGATGATCCTGCGCCGCTCCCTCACAGGCATCGGTTGCCCCGCCATTGCCCGCCATTTTGAACTGGCCTCCTCTTCTCCCTCCATCAACTTGGCCGCTCTGGCCAAGGAGGCGCCCCTGGAAATGATCTTCTTCCAGCGTCTGGCCGCCATCGTGGATGAAAAAGTGACCTCCCTCTCCTCGGTTCTGCGACTGGAGGGCTTGCGCGCCTGTGTGTTGGCTCTTTCCGGGGCCTCCTCCTGGCGGGGACCGTGCCAGCGCCTCAATGATGAGATCGTCCACTTCATCCGAGCGCGGGCCCGCCACTTTGGTCCCCAACTCCTCGAACTGACCATCTGGTAGGAAGGAGGGCCCATGCCCAAAACGATCTTCGAACGGATCGTCGACCGCGAGACCGACGCCGACATCCTCTATGAGGATGAATACGTCCTCGCCTTCCGCGATATTGCCCCCCAAGCCCCCGTCCACATTCTGCTCATTCCCAAACAGCACCACGCCCGCCATGCCACCGTCCCCCCGGAAAATCATTCGGTCTTCAGCCATCTTCTCGCCGCCGCTCAAAAAGTCGCCCGCCAGCTGAAGCTCGAGCAGTCCGGTTACCGTCTCGTCATCAACAATGGCCCTGACGGTGGCGAGACCGTCCCCCATCTCCATCTTCACCTCCTCGGCGGCCGCCATCTCGCCTGGCCCCCGGGTTAAACCGCGCTCTTTCCCTGCCTTGGCCGAAGCCTACGTTGGGGGACATGAAAAACCTCCTCCTCTCCCCTTGGTCCGCCGTTCTGGCCTGCGCCGCTCTCAGCACCCTCGCGGACACGCTCGGCACGGTCTGGTGGGAACAGAAAAAATCCTGGGTGCTGTTGGCCATGATCGGCCTTTCTCCCCTGGTGTTTCTGGCCTTTGGCTACGTGGGTTCCCGCTTCGGCTTGGCTAAGGCCTCCGCTCTCACCAACACCCTGGTGGTCCTCGGCCCGATCCTCGTTGGCATCTTTTTTCGCGGGGAACTGCGCCAACTTTCCTCCGTGGAGCTGGTCGGCATGGGCCTGGCGGTGGCCGGGATCACTCTCCTGACGGGATGCTCCCCCGGAAAGGTCAGCTGAGATCTTTGGTGAGAATCCTGGAGTTGCGCCCGCTTGCCTCATACGAGGCCTTTCGCCCCGCCGGCAAAATCTCCGCTGTGCCTTCGGTAAACCCGCCTTTACTCCGCAGATAATTGAAGGCCTGGGTGGAAAGCGCCAACAGCTTCTTCATCCCCAACTCCCGCGCCCGGCTCTCCGCGTAAAGCATCAGTTTTTTCCCAATTCCGGAATTCTCATGCCCGGGGGCCACAAAGAGACAACCCATCTCCGCCGTTTTTCCCTCCAACGGGTGGACCGCCACGCAACCCACCATGTTGCCGTCGATCTCGAACACGCTGTAATCCCCGATATCAGCCGCCACTTCGGCCCGGGTCCGCCGCAGCAACTCCTCCGCCGCCACCGAATTTCCAATCAGCCGCATGATCGACCGCACATCCTTCTTAAGCGCCTTCCGGATCTCCGTGTATTCATCCGCATATATCATCGTCCCCACCCCCTCGCTGGAGAAAAGCTCGTCGAGCAGCGCCTCATCCTCCCGGCCGTCCAAAATGTGCGCCCGGCTCACCCCCTCCTTGCAAGCCCGTAGCCCATGCTCGAGTTTGGAAGCCATCTCCTGGCTGATCTCCCCTCTCTTCTTCTTGAGATACTCGGTGGCCTCTTCCACGGAAAGTTGTGCCGGCTTTTTTCCGTTTTTGGGCAGGTCACCCTTGCCGGTGAGAAAGATCAGTTTTTCAGCCCGTAGCGCTTCCGCCACCTCCAAAGCCACGCCGTCCGAATTGACCCGATAGGTCCGGCCGTCCCCATCCACCCCCAGCGGCGGAATCACCGGGATGATTCCGTTGTCGAGGAGCGCCTCCAGAAACTTGCTGTCCACCCGCTCCACCCGGCCAGTCCACTGGTGATCCACCCCTCCCAAAATTCCCGCAGGATGGGCAATCACCGCGTTGGTGACGGCGCCTTTCAGGTCCACATCGGCCAAATGCTGGAGGATGTCATGGCTGTAGGAATTGGCGGCCCGCTCCGCCACCCGTAACGTCGCTTCGTCCGTCACCCCCAAACCATCCACGTCCGAAGGTTTCACCTTCATTTCCGTGGCAGCTTGTTTGATCCGGGCACTGGCCCCATGGACCAACGCCACCCGGATGTTCAGGCTCCGTAGGACCGAGATGTCCAGAAACAGACTCGCAGCCCTTTCGTCCTCCAGCACGGCGCTGTCCACGCTGAGGACGAAGAGCTTGTCCCGGAAGCTGGGGATATAGGTAAGAATCCCCCGCAGATCGGATGCCTTCATGTCCGTCGTTCTACCACCTTCCCGCCCCTTTGAACATCAACCTCTCCGGCCCACCCACTCATTCGTTCTCCGAATTTTTCCGTTTCCAAACCGGATTTTTCAGGGATCCACTGCCCTCCACCTCCAGCATCTCGCTGACCAGCATGAAGGGAACCCCCACCGGACCGATCAGGTTTTGCTTCATGAAAAACTTTTCCAGGCGGTCCTCCGCAATGTCGTAAAAACCCTCGCCGGTGGTTTCCACCAGCTTGGAAAAGATTTTCAGCCGCTGGACGTGCAACTTCCCCCCCTCCAGCTGGAAATCCATCGTGGCGCCCTCCCCCAGATTCTCCATCCACTCCAAGGGTGCGTTGATCGTTTTGGCAAAATTTCCCATGCCGGGGAATTTACCACCCCCCACCTCCAGATTTCCCCGGCCGGTCCACTGCCGCCACATGCCGGCCCCGGCCGGGCCTTGCCATTCGAAAAACCCGCTTAGGTCCCCATTATAGCCAGGAATCCCGAAATAATATTTTACGGTCTCACCGAAATCCACATCCGTAAGCCACACCTCGGTGTTTTGCGTCTTGTTGCCCTTGGGTCCGTCGACTTTCACGCGGACTGCCACTTGGCCGCCCCACAGGGAGGCGGGTTTGTTATCCCGGGTTTCTACCGTCGTCTCGGATCCTTGGATTTTGACTGCAAGGTCCACGTCGCGAAAATGCAGCTCCCTGCCCGCCACTTCATATTTGAGGCCGGGAGCGCTTTTCCCGGTGGCCGTCATGTCGGTCCTAAAATTCTCCTCGAGGTCAATCCTGCCCGCCATCGTCACAAAGGGTCGGTCCACAAATTTGAAAGGTTGCAGGGTCTTTGCCACCTTCTCCCCAAACACCGGGGAAAACTCACGCACCGGCAAGGTGGACTCCACCTTTTCGAAATGGACAAATTTCGGCTCGAAGGTGTACCGGAGGTCCCCTTTGCCTTCCCCACCGCCAGAAGTGACCCGCAGGTTGGCGGCCCGGACTTCCCGGGAGGCATACACCACCTCGGTATTCAGTGTGTCCATAAGCACTCCTTTGTACTTCATACCCATCGCCTCCATCCGGCCTTCCAGGCGGATCAGGTCCGGGGAGATACCCGCCCCCAGGATTCGGAAATCCAAACGGGGCGCCTGGGAAAATTCGAGGCTCGACCAAAAGGGTTCTGCCGCCTCCCCGAAGAGCGGCGCGAGAATTTTTGGATTTAGGTTACTGCGAAAATTGCCTTTCAACTCCGCCTTCCCGTCAAAAGCCACCTGGGCTTCGATGATCCCCTGGCGACTGTCCTCCAGCTGAAAACCCTGCACCATCCACCGTCTCCCATCACTCACCCACGGAATACGCAAGCTCCGAAACTCAAACTCATCCTCGCCCAATCCAAACGCACCAACCTCCAACCGGGCCGAGGTAAAAACACGGGGCTCGGTTTGCCACCCCGCTTCAATCTTTCCACTGAGTTGGGGGAGTTGTTGGCTGCGAAACCCACGCAGCGCCTTCTCGGCAGCGGACCCGAGCGCCGGGGCCAGGGCCACTGGATTTAGTTGACCGAAAAACTCGGCCCCGCCGGACTTTGCGGAAAAATCCACCCAACCAAAGGCCTGCAACCCTCCCGGCTCCAGTTGAACGTCGAACTTCTCCAGCTTCAACCTCCCTTCCGCCATCGTCGCCCGGACTTCCCAGGCAGGTATCGCCACACCTTTCCAGATGTTGCGCGCCGACGTGATCAGGATTTCCGCCCGACTCTCGTCGGGCCGCCCGGTCTCCATGCTGAACTCCGCCTGAATTTTGGGGGCCGGGCCCCCCAAATCCCTCAGGAGAGCCTCCGCCTGGCGCCACGCTTGCGCCACTGGAAAGGTCTGCGGGGCCGCCTGCCTTCCCGCTTCGATTCCCACCCTTCCCTTCAGATCCAAATCAAAACCCAATACCTGCCCCCGTAACCGCTGGATCCGGATTTCGCTGGCCCGAAACTCCGCATCCGCTTCGACTCGCCTCGCCTCCGCCTCGACCCCATCCCCCAGAGGCCAGCTGACGTGCGCATCCCGCAACTGTGCCCCGGCCAGCAGGGGTTCTCCCGCCCGCCACGCCAGCCAGTTGGGCGTCAACTCCACTCGCCGAACCCGTAACCGCTCCTCTTTCCGGGTGTGATCCCGGAACACCACCAAGTCCCGTGCCACCAGCCCGCCCAAAGGATCGATCGTCAGTTTCTTCACCTCCACTTCGATCCCCCGGCTGGCCAATTCCCGGATCAACCGCTCTTTCCACGCCTCCGGCAGACCCACCGTGCGCCCCAGCACCGCCAGCACCAGGAACAACACCAACATCATGCCCCCCGCCCGTTGGCACCATCGCCAGGCCGATCCGGCCGTGCTTCTCTTCAGGCCGGCCCGCCGGGCCAACCGCCTTAAGATTGGGGTGTTCACGGCCATTTATCATCGCTAACAACTTTCTCTCGGGAATCCAACCAAACCGACGTCATGGCCGAAAACCGCATGGAAAAAATCGTCGCCCTCTGCAAGCGCCGGGGGTTCATTTTTCAATCCTCCGAAATTTACGGCGGGCTGAACGGGGCGTGGGATTACGGCCCCCTGGGCGCCGAGCTCAAACGCAACCTGAAGGACGCCTGGTGGAAAGCTATGACCCAGTGGCGCGACGACATTCTCGGCTTGGACGGATCGATCCTCATGAACCGCGCCGTCTGGAAGGCCAGCGGGCACGAGGCCACCTTCAGCGATCCCATGATCGATTGTAAAACCTGCCAAGGCCGCTTCCGGGCCGACCAGGTCGCTTCCACCCCTTGCCCGCAGAAACCCAGCAAAATGGTGACGGCTTGCGGCGGGGAACTCACTGAGGCCCGGCAGTTCAACCTCATGTTCAAAACCTATGTCGGACCCGTCGAGGATGACCGCAACCTCACCTATCTCCGCCCCGAGACCGCCCAAGCCATGTTTGTCCAGTTCAAGAATGTCCTCGAGGTTTCCCGCAAAAAGCTTCCTTTTGGAATCGCGCAGATCGGCAAGGCGTTTCGCAACGAAATTAACCCCCGCAACTTCACCTTCCGGTCCCGCGAATTTGAACAGATGGAGGTGGAATTTTTCGTCCGCCCCTCCGAAGGCAAAGCTTGGTTGGAAAAGTGGCTGACAGACCGCATCGCTTGGTACGAATCCATCGGCCTGCCCCGCAAAAAAATCCAGGTCTACGACGTGCCCGCCAAGGACCGCGCTTTCTACTCCCAAGGCACCTACGACCTGCTTTACGAGTTTCCCTTTGGGGCGGAAGAGCTCGAGGGCATCGCTTACCGCACCGATTACGACCTCAAACAGCACCAGGCGGCCAGCGGCAAACCACTGGAATATTTCGACGAGGAGACCCGGGAAAAATTTATCCCCCATGTCGTCGAACCCAGCGCCGGGGTCGACCGCACCGTCCTAGCCTTGATTTGTGAAGCCTATACAGAGGAGGGGGTGACCGATGAAAAGGGCAATCAGGAGACCCGCGTGGTTCTCCGTTTCCACCCCCGCATCGCTCCGGTGAAAGCCGGCATCTTTCCCCTTTTGAAGAACAAACCCGATCTTGTGGAGAAAGCCCGCGCCCTGGCCGCCGATCTGCGCAAACACTTCCCGGTCTTTTATGACGAAGCCGGCGCCATCGGCCGCCGCTACCGCCGACAGGACGAAGTCGGCACACCTTTCGGCATCACCGTGGATTTTGAAACCCTCGAAGGGGCCAAGGAGGGGCCGCTCGCCGGCCGCAAGGACACCGTCACTCTGCGCCACCGTGACTCCATGCAGCAGGAACGGCTGGCCATATCCGACCTGCTTCCCCGCCTGACGGCCGCCTTGGGCTGAACCCGCGATGGCGATCCGCCGCCACCCTCGGAGCTTCTTGCCAAAGGCCTTTGCCGAGGTCGATCTCCAGCGCCGTCACCGATTGGGGGCTCCCGAAATCATCTTTGGGGCTGGGAAAACCGTGCCGCAAATCATGGCGATTGCCCGCAAACTCTGGTCGGCAAAACAACCGGTGCTGGTGACCCGGGTCGATGCCAACAAGGGTCAGTTGCTGACCCGGGCCTTTCCCCGAGGTTCCTACCACTCCCGCGCCCGCATTTTTACTTTGGGGAAGTTTCGGGCCAAAGACTCTCGGCAGATGCTCGTTGCGGTTTGTGCGGCCGGCACCTCCGATTACCCCGTGGCCGAGGAAGCGCTGGTGACCCTCGAATTCCTCGGCCATCGCCCGACCCGCTTTTACGACATCGGGGTCGCCGGACTTCACCGTACCTTCCGACGCTTGCCGGAAATAAGCAACCATCAGGCTCTGATCGTGGTGGCAGGTATGGAAGCGGCTTTGCCCAGCGTCTTAGGCGGCTTGGTTCCTCATCCCCTCGTGGCCGTGCCCACATCCGTTGGCTACGGCGCCCATCTCCAGGGACTCACGGCGTTTTTGGGTATGCTGAACTCCTGTGCCCCGGGAATCACCGTGGTGAATATCGACAACGGCTTCGGTGCCGCTTACGCCATCCACCGCCTCTCTCTGGGTCTCCCATCCTGAGCGCTCCGGCTCGCCTCAGCCTCCACCTCAACTTGAATTAAATAGCTCCTTCCGCCTTTTGGACGAAAAGTTCACAATCAGTCGTGGCCACGATTCTCTTGGCGCAGGAAGATGCGGAGGCTCGCGAAAGTTTTTCCGCCCACATCTTGGATTTTTTCCCTACCGCCAAACTCCTACCGGTGGGGTCGTGGCCGGAGCTGGAACCGGCCCTTCAAGGCCCGGGCCCCCTTTCGATCCTTTTGACGGACATCCTCTGGGAAGACACGGATCGGGCCGACTCGTTGATTCTTCTCGCCGAAAAATATCCGGAAATCCCCTTCGCCATTTTTAGCCGCTACGACCTCTCCGGATCCCTCCCCCCGGGTTATCCGATCCCGCTTTTAGCCCCCGACGAGCAGCTTCCCCTTCGTCTGGCGGAAATCATGGAAAACTTCTCGGGCCGGGAATTCGGGCCCTACCGGCTTTCCAGCCCGGCCGGTCCGCATCCGGTGGGGCGGCTCTATTGGGCCAAACATCATCAATTGGAACGTTCCGTGCAGATCTTGGTGCCCCCCGCCGGCTCTGCGGTCTTTCCAAAAGCCGTGCGGGCTCTGGCCCGGGTCAACCACCCGGCCGTGTATGCCCTCTACGAGTCCGTCCCTTGGGAAAACCGCATTTTAGTCGCCTTGGAACCAGTCCCTCATCCATCCATGCTTCACTTCCGTCTGGCTGGTCAGAAACCTTCTTTACTCTCCTGTGCCCGTTTGGCCACCGCTCTCGGCTCCGTGTTGGCGGAAATGGAATCCTCTTCCGTCCCCGCCCGGCTCCTCGGGGAGTACGACACTACCCTCTCCCCCAAGGGCACCCCCCGGCTCCGCAACCCCGCCGCCTACCCCGGCCAACCAGAAGCCTCCCTCCACCAAAACGCCCAGAACCTGGCCGGCATTTTGGAACCCCTCCTGCAGGGGCAAACCAAATCTGCCCCGCTCCTCCAGATCCTTCGCAATCCCGGCTCCTCGGCCTTCGACTTCCTTCGCCAAGCGCGGGAGTTTGAACGGCAGCTCGCCGAGGTCCGCGAGGTCCACGTTCGCAAGGAGGAATTGGAAGCTGCTGCCAAAACCTTGCGGGCACGCGTCATCCGCCGCTGGGCCATCGGCCTCGGGACCGTCGCCCTGTTCGCCTACCTCGGCATCTTTGCCCGGACTTTCTTTACCCGGTTTCTCCTCGATGCCCCCGCCACCCTGGCCGAGGCCGTTCTCCCCGTCCCCGCCGGCCCCATCACCCTTAACGGCGAAACCGTCATGGTCCCTGCCTTCTGGCTCGATCGGCACGAGGTCACCATCGGGGATTACGAAAAATTTCTTGCGGCCGCCAAGGAAAGTCCGGATTGGCGGGAATGGGTTCCGGAAGAGGCACGGGCCCAAAAATCCTCCGTGAGTACCCTCGAACCCAGGGACTGGAAGGAAATCCTGCGCCGTGCCCGCAAACAGGAGCCTTACCAAGCCCAAACAATCACCCGCGACACCCCCGTGTTCAATGTCGACTACCCCAGTGCCGCCGCCTACGCGGCCTGGAAAAAACGTCGCCTCCCCACCATGGAGGAATGGCTGCGCGCCGCCGTCGGCCCCGAAGGCCGCCGCTTTCCTTGGGGCGATCCCGTGGATCCTCCTCCTGCCAACCTTGGTCTTGCCCGCAACGCGAACGACCAGCGCGACCCGGGAGACACGTACTTCAATGCCGCGCCCGGAGAAACTTTCCCCGGGGACAAGGGCCCTTTCGGCCACTTCGATTTGGGCGGCAACGTCAGCGAATGGGCGGTCGGCCCATTCAAACGACCAGTGGCCATGGGAGGGAATTTTACCGATCCCAACCCCATCCCTGTGTCTTTGGCCCGGCGGCAGGATGGGAACCGCAACGATCCTTCCGCCAAAACCCAGCTGGAAATGATCGGATTCCGGACCGCCGCCGACCGCTAAAGCGTAAGAAAATTTCTCAGCAGATCCTTCCCCTCCCGGCTGAGGATGGATTCGGGGTGGAACTGGACTCCATGGACGGGAAACTCCCGGTGCTGCAGACCCATGATCTCACCCTCCGCCGTATCTGCCGTGATCTGCAGACAATCCGGCACCGAGCTCTTCTCCACAATCAGGGAATGGTAGCGGGTCGCCTCAAAGGGATTCGGCAAGCCGGCAAAGACGCCGCTGCCCTGATGCCGGATCGGGGAGGTCTTTCCGTGCATCAGGCGGTCCGCCCGGACAACTTTTCCTCCGTAGACATCCGCGATGCATTGGTGACCCAGGCAGACGCCGAGAATCGGGGTGGTTTTACCCATGCGGCGGATCACTTCCCGGGAGATGCCCGCCTCCGCCGGCTGGCCCGGCCCGGGGGAGATCACGATCCGCCGCGGCCGCAACCTCTCCACCTCCTCCGGCGTTATCACATCATTTCGCTTTACCACCGGATTCGCCCCCAGCTCACCGAAGTACTGAACCAGGTTGTAAGTAAACGAGTCGTAATTATCGAGGACCAGCAACATGGCTTCCTTTTACGCCAACGCCCGGGCCGCCGCCACCGCTGCCAGGCCCGCCTTGGCTTTGTTGACGCTCTCTTGGTACTCGCCTTCGGGCGTTGAATCCGCCACCAACCCGCCTCCCGCCTGCACATGGGCCTTGCCACCCTTGAGCAGGATCGTCCGGATGGAAATGCAGGAATCAAGGTTCCCATCGAAGGAAAAATAGCCCGCCGCCCCCGCATAGGGTCCGCGCCGCGTCGGCTCCCCTGCCGCCAGGATCTGCAGCGCCCTCACTTTGGGCGAACCGCTCACCGTGCCGGCCGGAAAGGTCGCCCGCATCACCTGAAAGGCATCCTGGTCCGGCCGGAGCTTTCCCTCCACCCGCGAAACCAGATGCATCACATGGGAAAATTTCTCCACCTCCATCAACTCCACGACCCGGACGCTTTCATACTCGCACACCCGACCCAAATCGTTCCGCGCCAGATCCACCAGCATGATGTGTTCGGCCCGTTCCTTGGGATCCGCCTTCATCTCCTCCGCCAGCCGGTGATCCTCTTCCGGCTTCGCCCCTCTCGGGCGGGTCCCCGCAATCGGCCGGATCTCCACCTTTCCGTGTTCACACCGCACATGGGTCTCCGGCGAGGATCCCACCAAGGCCAGCCCGGCCATCTCCAGGCAGAACATATACGGGGAAGGATTGATCGTGCGAAGGGAGCGGTACAGATCGATCGGCCGCCCGGAATAGGGCACGGTAAAACGCTGCGAGGGCACCACTTGAAAAATGTCCCCCGCACGAATGTGTTCCTGCATCGCCGCCGCCATTTTTAAGTACTCCCCCTTGAGAAGGTTGGGCGTGGCTCCAGCCAGCAGATCCCCCTCGGGACGGCGCGGCACCTCCGCGTTGGCCTTGCCCGTGGGTTGCGTCAAACGACCCGCCAAGGCTTCCAATCGTTTTAACCCTTGCCGGTAGGATTCCGGCGGGTGGTCCCCCACCGGAACCTGCACCACAAAGCGCAGCGTCCGCCGGGCATGGTCAAACACCAGAAACTCCTCCACCAACGCAAAGCAGGCATCCGGCACCCCGAGATCATCCCGGGGGGCCATCCCCACCGTCGGCTCAAAATACCGGACGGCTTCGAATGCCAAGAACCCGACCGCTCCTCCGGTAAAGGGGGGCGGCTCCGCCGGCCAAGCCTCCACCGGCCGAAGTCCGGCCAGCATCGCCTGCACCTCCCGAAGGGGATCGGGGTTTTCCGGAGCCCTCTCCTCCACCTCCCCGCTTGCCCGACTGAAACGCACCCGCCCCTGCCGGAACTCCATCACCGCCGCGGGCCGGGCCCCCACAAACGAGTATCGGCCCAGCCGCCCGGCCGACTCCGCACTTTCCAAGAGAAAAGCCGCCCCTCCCGGCTGGGCCGAGAGCTTGAGATAGGCCGAAACCGGCGTCTCCGTGTCCGCCAGAATTTCCCGGCTGACCGGGATCAAATTTCCCTGTTTCGCCAATGCCAAAAACTTTTGCTCATCTGGAAAAATCATTTTCGTTGGGCCGGCCGTACCGGGATTCCCTTTTTCTGCAGGTACTCTTTCACTTGGGGCACCGTTAATTCCGCAAAGTGGAAAAGGCTGGCTGCCAGGGCCGCCTCCGCCCCTCCCGCCTCGCCCAGCACCTCTGCAAAATGTTCCGGCGTGCCCGCGCCCCCACTTGCAATGACGGGAATCCCCACGGCCGAGCTGACGGCGCGAGTCAGCTCCAAATCGTACCCGGCCTTGGTTCCGTCCGCATCCATGCTGGTGAGCAGAATTTCCCCGGCACCACGGCGGGCACCTTCCCGCGCCCACCCCAAGGCATCAAGACCGGTGGCTTGGCGCCCCCCGTGCGTTGTCACCTCCCAGCCCCCCCCGGCCCGCCTCCGCACATCCATCGCCAAGACCACACATTGGCAGCCGAACGCCCCCGCCACCTCCGTAATCAGCTCCGGCCGCTGCACCGCCGCCGTGTTGAGGCTCACCTTGTCCGCCCCAGCTCTCAACATTTCCTGTGCGTTCTCCACCGAACGGATGCCTCCACCCACCGTCAAAGGCAGAAAAACCTCCTCCGCCGTGTGCCGCACCGCCTCCAGCAGGATGGGTCGCGCCTCCGCCGAGGCGGTGATATCCAAAAACACCAGTTCATCCGCCCCCTGCTCGTGATAGGCCCGCGCACATTCCGCCGGATCCCCCGCATCTCGAATCCCCAGAAACTTAACCCCCTTCACTACCCTGCCCCGATCCACATCCAAACAGGGAATGATACGTTTAGTGTTCACAAGAAGATGATGGCTAATACCTTAAAATATTCTACCAGAAAGAGTAATAACTGGTTTGATTTGGCGCGATGATTTGGGGAGAATGATGTTCTAAAGCCATCATTTCTTCTCAAAACCATGCCCAAGCCATCCCCAAAAACCAAAAAAACCACCGTCAAGAAGGCCGCACCCAAAAAAAAGGTCGCGTCCCAAAAGTCGTCCTCCCGTAAAAAAAGCTCGTCGGACCTTCCCTCCGCCCCGCGCCTTCGGGAAAACCCGCTGCCGGTCGATCCATCCGCTCATAAGTTCGTCCTCCAGCCCTTTACTCCCTCCGCTCCTGAACCGGAACTCCCCGCCTTTGAATCCCTCGGGGAACTCCCCGAATCCTACGGCACCCGCCGACTTTTCCTCGCCGCCCGCGACCCGCGCTGGCTTTACACCTACTGGGACTTTAGTTGGCAGCAGCTCCGCGACGCCGAGCAGGAATCGCCGGAGGGTAAAGTTTTTCTCCAGGTCTTTATCCCCGGCTCGGAAAGGGTCCACCAGATCCAGATCTTTCCCGGCTCCAAGGAGTGGTACCTCCCCGTCCACCGGCCTGCCACCGTCTTCCAGGCCGAGCTCGGTTACTATCGCCACGACGGCTCCTTCCATCAGCTGGCCGTTTCCGACGAAGTGCTCACTCCGCGCGACGATCCATCCCCCCACCGGGAAGTTGAATTCGTGACCATCCCCTTCCATTACTCCTTCCGCCAGCTCCTTGACCTGATCCATCAACAAATGCGGCCCGGTGAAGGACTCGCCAAGGCTCTTTCCCGCCTCCAGCGCGACGGCTTCCCCCTTCCTTTCCCTTACGCCCTGCGCCGCATCGTTCCTGCCGGCTTGGCCGATCGCCTTCTCGAATACCTTGGGGGCGACCTCATTCGCCGCATCCGCGTCGGCTCCCTCGAAATCACCGAAACCCTTCGCCGCCGCCTCCTCGAACTCGGCACCAGCGGCCTGCCCTCCAGCCTCAGCTCCGGTTCCCGCAGCCCGGACCGATCCTTTGCCATGCATGTCAATGCCGAGCTGATCATCTACGGCGGCACCGTCCCCGGTGCCAAGGTCACTGTCGCTGGCCGTGAAATCCTCCTGCGCCCCGACGGCACCTTTTCCTATCACTTCACTTTCCCCGATGGCCGCTTCCACATCCCCATCACCGCCAGCGCCCCCGACGGCCATGAGGAACGCTCCGTGCTGCTTTCTTTCCTCCGGCTGACCGACTCCACCCCCGGGGTCGATCCCACCCGCCAACCGCCCTTACCCGAACCCATCGGACGCACTGCCTAACGGCTCCGAGGCCCTTCGACCATGCCGCTCGGATACGTCGCCCCGATCCTGCACGCCCATTTGCCGTTTGTCCGGCATCCGGAATATCCGGAGTTCCTCGAGGAGGACTGGTTCTACGAGGCCATCACCGAGACCTACCTGCCCCTCCTCGACATGATGGAAGGCCTCGTTCGGGACGGCGTCCCGTTCCGGCTGACCATGTCCCTCACCCCACCCCTCTGTGCCATGATGCGGGATCCCCTGCTTCAGGACCGCTACGTCCACGGCCTGGAAAAATTACTGGAATTGACCGCCAAGGAATTGGATCGCACCCGTCACGATCCGACCTTTCACGAACTCGCCCGTTTTTACCATGACCGCCTGCATCACTGCCGAACCATGTTTTGCGATCGCTACCGCCGGGACCTCGTCGGTGCCTTTCGTAAATTTCAGGATGCCGGGGTCCTGGAAATCATCACCTGTGGCGCCACCCACGGCTTCCTCCCCCTCATGCGCGAATTTCCCCAAGCCGTCCGCGCCCAGGTCCAGGTGGCACGGAACGACTATCGCACCTGCTTCGGCCGGGATCCCCGCGGCATCTGGCTCCCGGAATGCGCCTATTACCCCGGCCTTGAAAACTATCTTCAGGAATCGGAAATCCGCTGGTTCATCCTCGATGCCCACGGCGTTCTCTACGCCGAGCCCCGCCCCGCTTACGGCGTCTTCGCCCCGATTTTCACCCACGCCGGCCCTGCCGCCTTCGGTCGCGATATCGAGTCCAGCAAACAGGTCTGGAGCGCCGAGGAAGGCTACCCGGGGGACGGCGACTACCGGGACTTCTACCGGGACTGCGGTTTCGACCTCGAGTACGACTACATCCGGCCCTACATCCAGCCCAACGGCATGCGGAAATTTACCGGACTAAAATACCACCGCATCACCGGAAAAACCCCCCACAAGGAGCCCTACCGTCCTTGGGTCGCCCGGGAACGCGCCGCCGCCCACGCCGGCAATTTCATGTTCAACCGCGAGAAACAGATCGAGCACCTCCGCGGGGAGATGGGGGTGGAACCCATCGTGGTCTGCCCCTATGACGCCGAGCTCTATGGCCATTGGTGGTATGAGGGCCCCATCTTCCTCGATTACCTCTTTCGCAAGACCGCCTACGACCAAAAAACCTTTGCCATGATCACTCCTTCGGAATTTCTCTCCCGGCACGATACCCACCAAATCGCCACGCCAAGCGCTTCATCCTGGGGCAACGAGGGTCACTGGTCCGTCTGGCTCGAGGGCTCCAACGCCTGGATCTATCCCCATCTTCACATGGCCACGGTGCGGATGATCGAGCTGGCGGGCCGGTTCTCCCGCACCCAACCGCACCACCTTCGGGATCGGGCTCTGCGCCAGGCCGCCCGGGAACTTCTCCTCGCCCAGTCCTCCGATTGGGCCTTCATCATGAAAACCGGTACCATGGTTCCCTACGCCGTGAAGCGCACCAAAGACCACCTTCTCCGCTTTCACCGCCTCTACGACCAGATTCTGGCCGACCGCGTGGACGAATCTTTTCTCGGCAACTGCGAGTGGCGCAATCCCATCTTCATGGAGCTGGACTGGCGCGTCTACGCTTAGCTGCTCCGCGAGCGTCTCTTTTTGCTTTGGGTGGGAGCGGGGAGCTTCCCCTTGCCTGCTTCCAGGCTTTTCAGGCGCCTGGCCAATTGCGGCAACTGCTGGATGTAGGCCTCCATTTCCATCTGCTCCTTGATCGGTCGCGCCGGCGCCCCCCGCCACGTCTGCCCCTCCGGCACGTCTTTCGTGACCCCCGACTTCGCCGTCAAAATCGCCCCTGACCCGATGTGCGTGTGCCCCACCGTCCCGACATGCCCGGCAATCGTCACGTGATGACCAGTGGTGGTGCTGCCCGACAGGCCACTTTGGGCCACGATCACGCTGTGGGGCCCGACCACGCAGTTGTGGGCGATCATCACCAGGTTGTCGATTTTGGCACCCTCCCCGATGTGGGTGCGGGCAAAACGGCCCCGGTCGATCGTCGTGTTGGCCCCGATTTCCGCATCGTCGTCGATCTGCACGTAGCCTAGTTGGGGCACCTTCTGGTGACGCCCATCCTTCATTTCATAGCCAAATCCATCCGCCCCGACCACCGCTCCCGGATGCAGCACCACCCGGTTGCCCAAGCGGCACCGGTCACCTACGTAGACACGAGGGTGGAGCACACAATGGGAACCAATCCGAACCTCGCGGCCGAGATAACTGCCCGCTCCGATTTGGGTTCCGTCTCCGACCACCACACCTTCTTCCAGGACGACATGCGGCCCGACGCCCACTTGCGATCCCAAGCTTACTCCGGAAGCGACCACGGCAGACGGGTGAACCCCTTCGAGCCGCGGAGCCGAGGCTGGCGCAAATAACACAGCCACCCGGGTGAAGGCAGCCGAGGGATGGGCGACCCGAATCCGGGCTTTCCCCAAATCCTTGGGGGCCTGAGGGCCCACCACCAGGGCGGCGGCCCGGGTCTGGCGGGCGGCCGCTTCATAACGCGGGTGGGCTAAAAAAGATATTTCTGTCGGCCCTGCCCCCTGCAAGTCCGCCACCCCGGAAATACGGACGCCTCCATCTCCTTCAAGTTTTCCACCGATCAAATCGGCGATTTCCGCAAGGCTCCGCGGGGAGCTCATATCAGCCAAGGGCGTAACCTACTTTTTCTCTTCTTTTTTGGATGAGGCCGGGGCGTCCTTGTTGAGAATTCCCAATACTTGCGTGGTCACTTCATCCATGCCGTCGGAAAAAATTAATGCTCCAGGCCCGGGAACCTGCGGCTTGACAAATACCATGTTGTATTTGTTTTTGGCAATCTGGGCGAGGGCTTTGTTGATATCCTCTGTGAGTTCTTGGGTCAGACGCTGCCTTTTGTCCTCAAGAATCTTGGAAGCGGTTTGGGCAAAGGCCATCATCTCCCGTTGTTTCACTTGGCCTTCTTCTCCCTTGGCCTTGAGCTGATTTTCCTTTTCCTTCTTTTTGGCATCCGACAAAGCCGGGTCCTGCAGGTCTTTTTGTAGGCCATTGATGGCATCCACCAGGGTCTTCAATCCGGCGTCCCGTTCGGTTCTCTCCTTCTGATAATTGGCCGCAAGGTCTTCCATCTGTTTTTGGGAGTCCTTGGCCTTATAGTACTCTTTCATGATCGTGTTGTAATCGATTACCGCGATTTTGGAGAAATCTTGGGCCAAGGCTCCGCTGGCCGGGATGAGGAGGCCCAGCGCGAGTGCGGCAAGGCGTAAGTAAGTGGGAATGAATTTCATGGAAGGGAAAGCATAGTTAGAACTGATACCCGCCGTCAAAGTAGAATTTGATGCCGTCCTTGTTGTTGGGATCCCCCGTCATCACCGGAAAACCGACGTCAAACTTCATCGGCCCGATGCCAATATCCATGCGGATCCCGAAACCCACGCCGATCTGAAACCCTCCGTTGGTCGCATCGTAGGAAGTCGGCGTCCCGTTCACCATCATCGTCTGGGTTTCGTTGTAGGTCTTGGGCGCAAAATCAAACACATTCTCATTCACGAAGCCTCCGTCGCAAAAGACCGCCCACCGCACCCGGTCTTCCAAAATGGGAAATGGCGCCGTCATCTCCACTTGATAAATCCCGGAGGTCCCGCCCCCCACGGGCTGCCCGTTCTGCTTCGGCCCCACCGCACCTTGGTTCACCGTGCTTCCCAAGGAGGGGTTAAAACCCCGGATCGAACCCGATCCCCCCGCAAAAAGCTGATCCCAGATCGGCACATATTGCGTGGAGCTATAGCTGTCCACCAAGCCCACCTGGGCCCGGCCCGACAGAATCCAGTCCTGTTCCTTCCAAATCGGAAAATACACCCGGTATTCCGCCCGGATTTTCCAAATGTTTTCCGAACCCAGCAGGGGGCCACCCGCTCCCTCCGCCCCCAATTCAAAAAACTGCCCTCGGCGCGCCAGCATATAGCTGTCCCGCCCGTCATAAATCAACGACCCCCGCAGGGAAGATTTTAGCGTATCGCCGGTGGAGGCTTGGTAATAAGGCGGGGCCGTGGACTGCAGATCGATGATGTTGTAATACTCCGGCCGATAGGTTAGCCCCACGGACCACTTGTTCAGGGGAAAGTCATCCCCCAAACGGCGGCTTAACCCAATCGAGGCTCCATAATTCTGCTGGTTGTAAAATTCGCTGATATAGGAGGCCCCGTTGTAAAAACCACTCACATCGAGCCGGATCGGGCGGTCCAAAAACCAGGGCTCGGTAAAGGCCAAGTTAAGATTTTGGGACCGAAAACCAATGGCCGCCTGAAACCGGGCCTTTTGACCTCCGCCGCGCGGCGGGAAAGTCGAAAAGAGTTTTTGAATATCAAAATTCTTTTCCCCGAGGGTGATGTTCCCGGTCAACAGTTCAACGGAGCTGAATCCGGCTCCAAAGCTGACTTCCCCGGTCGGCTTCTCGGTGACTTTGACGATTAGCTTTTGGCGATTGGGTACATCCGTTTCCTCGGCATACGTCTCCACCTTGGAGAAGTAATTCAACCCCTCGATCTTGGCCTTGCTGGATTTCTCCCGGACGGTGTCAAACACCTCCCCGGGAGCCAGATCGATCTCCCGGCGGATGACTTTGTCCTTGGTCACCGTGTTTCCTTGGATCTCGATCTTGTCCACATAGAACTTTTCCCCTTCCTTAATGCTGAAATTCACGTCGATCATCCCGGTCTCGACGTTGGGCTGAAGCCGGGTTTCGATGCGGGCTTCGCGGAACCCACGGCGTCCGTACTTGTCCTGCAAAGTTTCCATCGAAGCTTGCAGCCCATTAATGGAATACACATCTCCTGGTTGCAGCCCGTCCGCCTTGATCATCTTTAGCTCCACCTGGTCAAAAATCTCCTTGAGCTTGGATGAGGGGCCTTGCAATTCGTTTTGCAGATCGTCGGTCGAAAAAAAGGTGTTTCCTTCCACGGTTAGATTTCCGACGCGGTACTGCCGTCCTTCTTCAATCCGGTATGTTAAAATGAGGTCCTCTGCCGGAATCTCATCCGGGTCAAAGTCCTCTGCCGGTATCGAGTCTCGCTTGGCCTCGTCCGCCTGGGCCTCTTCGTTGCGGGCGTTGCGGGGCAGATCGACGGATCCGGTCACCGTTACGTCGATATATCCTCGATTAAGATAATGGTTTTTCAGGCGGGCAATGTCATCTTTCATCCCGTATTCCTCATAGCGGTCCGATTTGCTGAACAACTGCCACCACGCCCGGGGCTTGAGTTTGACCACTTTCTCCAACTCCTTGGAGGGAATGGCCTGGTTGCCAATGAAACGGATTTTTTCAATAAAGCCACGGATCCCCTCGTTGATCTCAAAGGTCACTTTGGCTTCCCCGCCCTCCACCCGCGTGGTGACCGGATTGACTTTGGCATCCTTGTATCCCTTGTCCCGGTAAAAGTCCTCCATCGCGACAGTGTCCCTCTGCAAGCGCTCCTCGGAGAGAATGTCGCCCGCCTTGGTGACGGTTTCCTTCTTTTTAAAGGCGCTCGCCAAGGCTTGGGCTCCCCGCTCTTCATTGGCCGTCAGCGCCTTCAGTTTGAGATCCAGCAAATCGTCCTTATCCACGGAGAGCTGATCGTCCAGACCCCCGTCCGCCCGCTTTCGCTTCACCTCCACCGCCGAAACCCGCACCTTTGGGTCAACCAGCACCGAAAGCCGGACCCCCCTCTCGCCATCCTCCGCCCGCATCTCGGAGGTGACAATCTGCACATTGCTGTAATCCCCCGTGGCATAGAGGCTTTCAATATCCCCGTCGACGGTTTGCTGGGAGTAAATGCCCCCTTTCGCGCTCCGCATATTCTGGCGGAGCTTTTCCTCATTGATGGGCACGTCCTCCCGCCGGGAGGAATATTCAATTTCCAGGATTTTGATCTGTCCGCTGGTGGCGGCCCGATCAGAGGCCGAGGGGGAGGGAACGAAGGTTCGTGCCCGGGTTTGGCTAGGTTGGGGAGAGGACTGAGCCTCGGGTTCCTGGGCGCAAAGCGGTAACGCTATCGCCACGGCAAAGATCCAAGCCAAAGCCCCCCTCCACAGCCTGAAAATAGGCCGTTTGAGCACACCCGTTACAATGCCCGATTTTTTCACGGTAAAATGCGTAAATAGCTATCAATAAGCGTTTGTCGATAATTGCTTACAATTTTTATTACTTATTGATTACTAATATATTATGGCTTTTGTTTTAGACCTTTTTCTCTTTGGGGGCCTTTTCCTCTCCCGCGTCTGTTTTGCGGGACCGCCGGGCTTTGGTGGTCTTCTCCCCACCGCCATCCCCCTCCTCGGTTTTTCCACTGATTTTGACCTTCACCGTGCTTTTGACCGCATACCCCAAATGCACCACCACCTCGTGTTCCCCGATAAGG
>Ga0194129_10003426_pt1 | contig 22040 bp, 20 predicted proteins | sample TA2KigCa35mmetaG_FD_150862 | JGI IMG/M metagenome (GOLD analysis project Ga0194129, IMG submission 150862) | Freshwater microbial communities from Lake Tanganyika, Tanzania - TA2015038 Kigoma Deep Cast 35m | ecosystem: Environmental > Aquatic > Freshwater > Lake | place: Tanzania: Lake...
ATCAACTCATAGAGAACCCATGTACGCTGCCAAAGTAATTTTGTTTTGCAGCATGGTCTGTGTGTCAGAATTGTGATAGATGGCAGCAGCAATGTTATTCTGTACGCCCGTAAGCACCACAACGCCAGTCGTGCTCCCACTTGCGTTCATGGCCATTGCAGTTGGCATGATTGTTGACGTAAACTTGTGATCGACGGGGAAAAAACGAACAGATAAATTGATGCGATAGATTCGTTCGTTAACTGAGTCGCCTTTTAATAAAAGCGTAACATAACCTTTTTCTGGTGGTTGTTCATACAAAGCTTTCAACATTGAACCAGACATATCACTCATCATATTTTGACTAACGTGCCACATGCAAGGAATATCTTTAAAGGCAGTGGCACAGAAAATGGAAGCTAATTTTAGCTGCAAGGCTGAGTAGGAAGGTGTAATTTTTTTGTCAAGGTCCATGATGTGCTGTGTTTCCAATGCAGGACACAAAATGCTAGTTTGCAATTGCGAATGTAGATTGCTGTTGAGTATGTCTGTAAGCTTACTGATGTTTGTAGCGTTGTCAAGCAAAAAATTGTCATCCATTCGTCGTTGTAAGATGCAATTGTCAGTAGTTTTGTGTGTAATAAAGCCAAATACTTCCTGCATTTGTCCAGATATCATGACGCAGTGCTTGTGCTGCGGGATATTTTGATTGTGTAAATAGTTCAGCAGCTTTGGTAGCGTAGAAGACTGCAAATCTGGACTCATGACTTGGTCTGGAACACAGTAAAAAATGTGCTTTTTAATGGGTGTGTCCAATTCGACCACAAACTGATTTCCTTGCACGTTTTTGATATTCAAACAGTAATTTGAATTGGTAAAAATAGTACTGAACTCATTCTTTTGCAGCATCTGCATACAAAAGCAAAGATTCTGTTTTGAAACTGCAAAACTTTCTGCCGGGGTTTCTTGAAATAAAGGTAGGGAGATCATAAACTGGTCTTTTGATTCTTGCTGTGTGTGTATTTTTTTAACATGAACAAGCATAATATGCGTTTTGTTTTATACAATCTTGTTCAAATGTCTAGTCTAATACTAATCTAAACGTCCTCTGAAGTCGAAACCATTTCTGAAGTCTGGGTCATGATAACAGGGCCAATATCAGCTTGCTCTGTTGTTGGTGTGCGTAAAAGAACGCGCCAATTCCAGTCTGCTGCATAGGCTGCAGTAACCCCTACATTACTTTGCTGGTTTGCAAACATAAGTATAAAATTGTTTGTTGTAAAATGACGTCCTGTTGCTTGCAATACCTTGTTGTTGTTGTTTTTTTGCTCAACGAGGTGTGAATATAACAAACGAAAGTCTTTGTTGTTCTCTGAAAAAATGTTTGAACGGAATTGGTCAGAATGGTGCATTCTCTCCATGCAGGACAGCATTTGCGCTCCGAGGTAATCTTTGAACACCAATGTTCCTGCCGACATTTGCAAAGTTTCAAAGAAGCTGTCAATCCATGATTCAAATGCGTCCTTGACTGCTTGTGCTCCAAATCTTTTAGTTGAAATATCGACTGATATTGATGACGTGGGACTTTTTTTCAGCATTCCAAGCTTGTTCAAACCAACTATCATTATGCCCTCAACAAATTTTGTCTTGCTATTTGATGTTGTCATGTACACTCTTGGATTGAAAAACCAGTGTAAAAATCCTAGTAATATACCGCGAAGCTCATCTGTTTTTGCAAAGCCCCAAAAACTAAATGCGATTTCACATTGCACTAGTCCGTCATTAATTGTTTCGGGTTTCGTAATGTATGTTTTGGTGTTTTCTGCAGAAAACAAACTCCTCAGCTGCTTTCTGTTGCTTTTCTCGAGTTTGAATGCACCGATGAGCTTATGCAAACGCTTGCCAAGTCCAGGCGGCCGAGATATTTGCAAAATTTTTTCCGTTTCAGACGTAACGTCATTTGTGTCGTCAATAATAGACATTTTTGTTTTGAAGATAGTCAATTGTCTCAAACATCAAATAGGTTGTATATTCTTTTTTACTTTATAAAACTAAGAGTCTTCAAGTATGGAAACACGCTGAGATAAGGTATTGAAATATTCTATTCTTTTTTCGTGTGCCAACAACTGTGAATGTTGCTGGAGTGCAGTAGCAGGTGCTAGTTTTAACACACTAAGTTGTAAATATGAAACAACGTTTGCTGATAGACGCTCTGCAAGTTTGTTGGCAATTGTTGTTTCATCAAGGGCTGCTATGTTGACATCCTTCAATTGTTGGCGAAGGTTAGCAGGTATGTTTTTTATAATGTTTTTATCGCCTCTGTTTTTTTTGATGCCCGACATGCAATAATGCTTGTGCGTTCCATGCTATGCTTCAAAAATTTTCTTTTTTTTATTATGATTAAATTTTTTTGATTTTGTATTTGTTTAACAGTTCTAGCATGTTTTTCCAGCCATTGTAAACGTCCTGCATGTTTTTGGCTCCTGTTATCACAACTTTGCCTGAAAAAAATATTAAAAGAACAATTGGAAGATTGGTAGGCCTGTAAATCAAGCCTGGAAACATGTTTGGCTGGTATGTACAAAAAATATTAAACTCCTTATAAAATCTTTGTAAGTCCAACATCTCGTCGTCGCCTACATGTACATGTGCATTGCCTACAATATTTTGTATTTTGATGGCGTCCAGTGTGAAAACAATGCCTGGAAAGCCGACTCTCAAAAGATTGGCAACTATAGTGCTTGCAAGAATGCATGCCAAGAGTGACTTGCAGCCAGTTAGGACCATTTTGCCGGATGTAAATAAAAGTACTGTGCATGTTGGCTCTCCCAATCTAATTGTGATTGCAGCAAACTTTTGCTTTTCAAACATGGAATTGGGTAAAAGATTACTAACAGCAAGCAAGTCAATGCTTTCCAATGAGCTGCAAATTCTACAAGTACCGACTAAATTGTGCACTTGTGCTGCATTTGTTTCAAAGTTGTTGTGCATAATATAATGTTGCTCATCAAATAAATTTTGTGTACAAGAAACAAATTGCGAGTCTTTTTTCTTTAAACGTTTGTTTGATTGCCTCCATTTCATGCAAATCCGTCGCAAGAGTCTTGCTTCAAAGCAAATAGTTTTGTGTAACTTATATAACTGTTGCTTGTGTATGTTACCCAAGGATGAAAACAAATTGCGATTGGTAGTGTGGACGATTGCAGCTAGTGTTTTTTTCGGCTTTTCTTTAATTCTTGCAAGTGGTTGGTGCTTGGAAAATTCAAAATATAACTATTACAATCACAAACGATCTGAAGTGCAATATATCAGTACGCAAATGGGAGCGTGCATGGACAAATATGCATATGTGACGTATGGCTTTGTGTTTGCAATGGGAGTGCATATGCTTCTTCTGTTTGATTTGCTGCTACATTGCATGAAAGTTATTCCTGTTGAAGCGACGACGCAAAAAGTGTGTGGCTTTTCCATAACAAGAGAAAAACTGGCAATAGGCGTTGGCATTTTGATCATAAATTTTGTGATTTATGTGGCTGGCGTCGCAGAGTTTCACAGCGATGCGCAGACTTCAAAAGAAGAAATATTTCACTACTTTTCAGCTATTGGTTGTATGATTTTGTTTTGGGCTGTCCATTTTTTCATATGTCTCTACCTACTCTACTTCACTTACGCGCCTGACAATACTTATAAAAGTATCAGAAATTTATACTTTTTATTGACAATCGTTTTTTTTGCACTTTGGTTACTACAAATGCCGTTTTCGTTTTTTGTGGAAGTTGCCAAAATTGTGGAGTGGTTGTTGCTGCTAAATGGCTTGGTCCTGCAACTTTATGCAGAACGTAGCCTGTATAAACACATGAATGTCAAAATTTATACACAGCAATATGACACACGTCTTGACACAAAACTTGTTTGTTATTCTGTAACATTCAACTTTGTGTCCACTTTTTTTATATTTTTGTTTACAGCCCCGCCTTGGTTCTTAACAAATGAAAATTTAAAAACAGGGCCTGAGTTTTGGGGCTTTGTTACTGCTACGTGTGTATTAGTAGCCTGGCTTTTATGTTCAGCAACGTTCAAAGGTTGTATTTGTGAGGCGCAAGCATCCTGTGGTCTGGATGGGTCTTGTTCAAAGAATGTTAGTGGCAAGTGATTATTTAAGTTTTATAAATACATGCACATTGCTACATACGTTATTATTCTTTGTTTTATGACGCCAAGCTTGAAAGCTTTTGAAAATAAAACTCTGACTCCTTATGTACAAATATCATGTTGTGCAATGCTCTCTACTTTGACGGAATATACGGTGGATAGTACTGGCGATAGAGTGCACGAAAGTAATTGTAAAAATCATGAATGTTTTAAACTGCAAATTGTGGATTTATTTGTAAACCACACACGAGTTATGCTTGGAGACTTTGTCAGCACTGATGACAATTACATCAAAATTGAAAACACTTCATTATTGGAAAACTCAAAAACCACTCTCGTGCTTGCATTATTAGGAAGAGCATCCTTACCAGAAAAAAAAATAAAACAGGCGCATGTATCATTAGAGTACAATACAGCGCTGGACACTTTATCAGTGAAGGACTCAACTTGTGCAACAGACAAAACAATTTACAGTACTATCATTATAGCTTCAATTGCACTGTTACTGTTTTTCATTGCTACAAATATAGTCAACTCGCAACATGAAAATCATGCAGCAAATGTGATAGTAGACGCGACTACATTAAAGACAATAAAGCCAACAAACATGCAATTTTTACGTATGAGACTTTGATTCTGAAAAAAAATAAAAGCATTGAAAATAATTTAAAAGAGAACAAGTACATGGTAAATATTATCGAATCCGATGTTCTTCATTTGCCAGTATCTAAAAATAGCAAATTTGATAAAGAATTGTTGCAAAAACACATTGACGAAGCTTCCGCTTTTGTTATGCATTGTAAAAGTGAAAACAAATGCTTTCTAGATGTTTGTGGTGATAGGGGAGACTTATACTTTTTGCTGTATGCTTGTTTGAAAAATTAGTTTATTTTGTAAACAAAGTTTTGATGCCATATTTTACCTTCGGCGTGGTCCTAGCACTTGAAACTGAACCTTGTTGTCATTCGTAGACAGCAAAGAGTCAATTTTTTTAGAGTGCAGATGTTGGCTGTTCTCCATAGCTGTACACCGCTCGTGCAAATTTAGTAGTTTTTGCGAAGTTGTGTCATTTGTCAGCTTGTTTTTGATGCTAATAACAGACTCAGACAAATTTTCTAGGTTTTCTGCAGTTGACTCATGTTTTGTCAACTTTCTTTGAATATCTTTGATCGATGCCTGCAAAGAAGTTATATCATGCTCATGATTGTCTATCTTTCGCTGACAGTTTGAAATAGCCGTTGACGTCTTGTCTATCTTTAAGTTGTGATCCCGCAAAATGTCTGTATGATGAAGCATTCCCTCAGGAAGATTTGCAAGTTTCTCAAGTTTTTCAAGTTTCAAACCAGTTGAGTCATGCATTTCTTTCATAGTTTTTTGCAAATTATTGTACTTGGTATCATAAGCAGAATGCAAAACTTGATGTGTCGACAAACTATTAGTTTGCATATCTAGCCTTTTTGACAGATTAGCATTCAATTTCAACAAGTTTTCAATCTCCTCCTTGTGATTCATAAGGCCCAAATGCTGGCTTTCAAGAGCAGTTTTGTGATTCAAAAGACCGTCGTGCTGATTATCAATATTCAGTTGATGATTTGTGATGTGTTCTTTGTGATCAAGAAGCCCATAATGCACATCATCGGCATTTGTCATAATTGCACTGTTTGTTGGAAAAATAGCGTCTGCCAACTGCTCTGCGCTTGTCCATGAAATCTTTGTGTCAACTTCAGTCTTTTTGGAAGGCTCGTGAACTTCTATTTCGATGGCCGGAGCTGCAGAAGTGGCCCACGCTGTCTGCATGTTTGGCTGCTGGACTTGCAAAAACTGAGCTGTGTGCCAAGGACTGGGTAGATTGGACGTTGGAAACATCACAGGCACAGAACTTGCGAATGCTGTCTGTGGCAACTGAAGCATCTGTGGCGTCTGTGGCGTCTGGGCCATCTGAGGCTGTGGCAAATTATATGCAGAAAATGGAGTGTTGATTCGGGGTAGAAACAAGTTGTTGGGCTTGCTTGTCGATTTCTCGCTCATCTCAGGGTTCATACTTGGCGTTGAGAAAGACATATCTTGGGCTTCTTAAATACATTATAAGTACATTCTTGTCGCATATTATTATCGACTGTAGTTTCGTTTTCTGAAGAAAGTAATTTTGCATTGTCTTTTTGCCAACTTGCTTCGTAAGTTCCTGGCAAAAGCTGCGAAATAAAACACGTATTATTTACAAATACGATTTTGAAACCAATCAAAATCGCTTGTATGCTTTGCTCGGCATCTGGTTGTAGCTGGTTTTGCGAATCTTGCTGCAGGGGGATGCTTGGAGTGTTAGATAATAATCTTCTCATAACATTGTGTCTCCAGCATTTGTATTCCATTGTCATCATTGCTTGGCATATTGCTCCATCAGCGGTCTGATACATCGTCCGAAGGCTTTTTTCAACATCAAATAAATCCTTCGTGTTATAAAGTTTTTTAACTAGCTGAATAGTCATAAAAAGTTATTCGTTTTAATACTCAATTATTTGCACGCTTGCATTTGTCTCGTCATCGTAAGCACTTCTAATTTCATACCGCTCTCTGCATTTGGTTATAAAATCTTTGACAGTATTCATAAACAAAGTTGAAAATTTTGACTCTATATCGTTGTGACCTGCCTCGACAAATAAAGGTTTTGTGTGAGGTGGAAATCTCATAGCAGCTATCAGCATGTGTGTGTTATTGCATGGAACAATTTGATCTTGCAAGCCATGAATAAATTGTACTGGACATGATATGTCCTTCATTCGCGCGATGCTCGGTAAGCACCAAGAATCTATTTCCTGTAAAACAAAATTTGGAAGATTTTTGCTTACTGACAAACAACGAATAGCACTTGCAACAGGAGAAACTAATATGATGCCTCCCAGATTTACACATGGTGGTAACGATGCTAGCGTTATGGCAGGAGACGAGCCTATGGACTTTCCCAAAATAATTATTTCAGACATTTTGTGCTGCAACTTCGACAATGTAAAGTCAAGCATAGCAGAAGCAGCACTGTGCATGCCTTCTTCTGATGCACAGCCTGTGCTGAAACCATAACCAGTATAGTCGCATGTAAGCACATTCATATCTGTCTCATCTGCAAGCCATTGGCAATAGCTTCTACCCGTATTGATGTCTTCGTTGTTTCCGTGTAAAAACAAAATAATATTTTTAGTTTTTTGATAATCTGTGATACTTGTGTCTTTGTTCCAAGGACATACCAGGTGCACATGAATGGTGTCGGCAGTGACGGATCGCACCAAGCGATTTTTTGAATCTTGTTTGAAGTTGCACAATGGAGTTCTTGGTGGTGGTTTAAATAAAAAAGAATTTGTTAGCGACTCAAACATATCTATTCAATCTTTTATAAGCTATAAAGTAGTGTTTTTTTTTTGATTGATCTTGTTTGAGTCTTGCAAGTTTGTCTTCAAAACAAGATGCGATTGTATGTCAGGTGTGGGAACCGTAAGCAGCATTTACTTGTTGGGAGCGCTCAACAGTTTGTAGACACTGAGGACTTTATTCTTGTCATGAAAAAATTTGTAAAACCATGTGGCAATGTTGATAACATGTTTATAGATTTTGAAAACACACAAATTCCTATTTCTAATGTATCTGAAATTCGAGTAATCGCTCAAATGGCCGCTGCGTATCAAAACGCTTGCTTGGCTCAAAATTTGTCTGGTCAAAGGGACCTGTATGGCAATAATTACGGAGCTGACGCATTGAATGACAGCGAAAAGACCAAGACAAATGAAAATATCGTCAATGATGTCCACAAAGATCTCTATACGACGGTGAAGCACAAGAAAAGGTTTATTAAAAACAGCACTATAAAGTATTCTGAAGGTAGAAAACCTTCTGATGAAAATACATGGGACGAAGAAATGCACGGGGAGCAAGTTGTTTACGATGTCAACTATGAAATGAATGAAAATCTTGTACCATGGCTAATGGATCCAACATCATGGGAAGAAAAATATGGATTATATTGAGCTTGCCTATCGGAGACGTCCAATAGTTAAAATTCCTGTTTCATAAGCCTGCTTGATCCAAGTGTATAGCAAGGTAATATTAACCTGTGCTTTGTGAGTCAAATGTAAATCCAAGGTCTGCCAGTTAATAAGTTCATCATTGTCAGCAGCATCATCGTACATGCGAAACAAATTTTTCACGATCTGGTCGTCATACTCAAGATTTTTGAAAGGAAAAAAGTAGCTCGGCTCTTTTAATTTTTTACATAAGTCATTTTTTGACATAAAGGTGAAGCCTGCTTGTTTTATAAACGACTTTTTCAAATCAGAGAGTCGCTCAGATTCAAAGTATTTCAAGAGATGCTGATACAAAACGTTAGGACACCGAATCTTGCGATACGAACGCTGCCTGGTTTTGGTTTCTTCCATAACCGTAATTTTTTTGGTCTTGTCCAAATTTGTTGCAAATCTGTAGGCCCATTTTGCCGCAAAATATCCACTCCAGTGAAACAATCTGTACTTTTTGTCATTTTGCATAAATGTAGAAGACATGTAACCACATGCGCCCAAAATTTCCAGAACATGAGTTTGCTTGAAGACCGTCTTGTACTTTTCTTTCTCCTGACTTGACATTTTGTTCACAAGATCTTCTCGTATGAATGTGTCCTCAAATACATGCTTTTCCACCAAAAATGCGTCAATTCCCAATAGAGGAGGAAAAAAGCAAGTTTCCATTGCATGTTGCAACGAGCCAATTCGATATGATTCAACTTCCGCTGCACGTTGCAATTTTTCAAACTCAGACATGTAGGACCTTTGCTCCTCAGCTTCTATTTCTTCCACAGTTTTTTCATTAACGGTGTCATTTTGCACAGCGACAGCTTGCACTTCTGACAACGCAGAAAAGCTCGGCAGTAGCGGCCACTGCGAAAACTGCGGCAACGGCGGCGGGGGCGGTAAGTCGACCTCTTCAATAGAAGGCTGTTTTTCATGCGACGACAATGGCAACGACGAACAACGCGGCAAGAGCGGCATTGGCGGGGGCGGGGGCGGTTCAAACGTTACAAATTGTTCCTTGTTCGCATCATTCAATTTCAGCTTCTTGTGCAACATAAACACGGCGCTGCTGCGCGCCGCCGCGCAGCAGCGCGGCAGCCGCACTGCGAGGCGATCGCTTGCTTTACAAAAGCTTCAGCAAGAGCTCTTCTTGAATCGCAGATAAAGCTCGAGCAGATAAAGCTCGAGTTTTTTACTGCACCGAAAACAACGTGATCACGACTGCAAATTTATTACTCAATCGACACGTTAAAATTGCACACTCAAAAAGGACGTTAAAATTGCACGGAACAGAGGATGCTGACCCGAAAACGGCGTGATCGTCAAACACGTGTCCGCTCGAAAGGACGTTAAAATTGCACGGAACAGAGGATGCTGACCCGAAAACGGCGTGATCGTCAAACACGTGTCCGCTAAAAAAAAATCAGTTCACGCCCCGACCAACCCGTCCGACCGACCCGTACAAAACACACCGTACAAAAATTTTGGCCCGGTACAAATTTACCCAACGAAATTTCCCCAACAAAATTTTCCCAACGGTACTACGTACAACAGTACACAAAGTCGCAACAAGCATCCTCGCGCAGAACACACGATCGCAGGCGGGGAGGCACGCGGGCGGGGAGGCAAGCGCGGCGACGCGCTGCGGGGCGGCACGCGCGGCTGGGCGGCATGCGCGCAATCGAACCATTCATGCTGCAGCCGTGCGCGTGAGCTTTTTTTGAACTGATCGTTTCGGCTGCTGCAGATGGGAGGCGTTCCTCTCTGGATGTTGCTGGCCGGCTCCCCGCATCAGGTGCACATGGAGAACGACAAAGCGCTGCTTAGCAAAATGTACAACAAGTACAAGAAGTCGGACAGGCGCGATGCTTTCAGGAGTGCCGTGGACGGTTTGTTTTTGGCTAACACCTTCACGGTCAAAAACCCGGCGACGTACATGAAGGACATGCAGAGCATCTACGACACGTTCAAGCAGACCGGCAGCTTTTCAAGCGCGGAGCCTGTCATGAAGGTAGCTTTCCGTGCATGCAACCCGTGCAGCTTTCCGTGCGCGCAGCCCGTTCAGCTTTCCGTGCGCGCAGCCCGTGCAGCTTTCCGTGCGTGCAGCTTTCCGTGCGTGCAGCTTTCCGTGCGTGCAGCTTTCCGTGCGTGCAGCTTTCCGTGCGTGTGCAGCTTGCACTAACTTTTATGTGTACAGGCCATGCCTAAAGTGGCTAAGATCATGCCGCAGCCGGCGCTCGACGCTGCTGCTGTCGATGCCGTGCCGTTCGCACTTACTGCGCCTATGTCGCCAGAGATGTGCAGCCTCAAAATGCCGAAGCTTAGGAAGCGCATGAATGACCCAAAGGCTTTTGTAGGCGCTCATTCACAGAAGGCGCGTCTGCTGAAGACGTGGCCGCTGCATAAGCGCAAGAAGAACACTCGCTCCCTCACGATGAGAAAGATCAAAAAGTAAGAACAGACAATTTATTTGCTCATGTGTAATGTCGCTTCACAATAAATTATTGCACTTTGTCCTTGAACATGTGCTTGCATTCGGTTTCATGCATCGCAAATGCAAGTTTGCGAAACTCTTTGCGTTGGGTTTTCTTCCATGCAATGGTCTGTGCAGGAGCACTATTGATCACTGGGAAAAATATGTCCTTGAACGCGTCGTTCATCTTCTCGTTTGTGTTGTCCAAGCGCGTTATGGGTGGATACAGGAACATGCGTGCTGTGCTGCCTGTTGCTGTGCTATGTGTTGCCAAACGGTTCATTTTCTGGTGATTTTTTGGGGTTTTCAGGCGAATTCAAAAAATTGAAACATTCAGGCGAATTTTGCAACTCATATAATAAGCTCGAAAGACGTGGGCAGAAGAGCAAGCAGCGCAGCGAGGGCATGTCACATGATGTGGAGGATTTGACGTTCCTGCTAGCTCTTGAAACCAAGCATGACCATCAGGTCGCAATTTTTGACAAAATATGCAAAGATCAGGAATACCTCGGCACAAGGCCGGCGCTGCTGAAAGCAATTGTCGCTCTCAAGACCAAGCACTCAATGCACAACAGCATTGTGTATCTTACAGCAAGTTTGCTCGACGCAATTGTCGCTCAAAATATTGCGCGTAAAGTGCATGATTACAATTTGCATGTCTTCGCCGTCGCGTGCTTGTGTTTGGCGGCCAAGTTTATCGACGGGCCCGCAGTGTACTTCCAATTCAATGCTTGTCAGGCTGTCATGGCAGAGGTCAAATGCCGTGCGTCCAAAATTCCACTGTCGCAAATCATCAGCAGCTGGGTGGATGCATGTGACGCAACTGTGGAGCTTTCCAAATTTCTGGTGCTGCAGTGTGAGGTGCTTGTAAGCAATCAGCTGGACTGGAGGTTCAATCGAGCAACTGCAGATCGATTTTTGCAAGCGCACTTAACACAATGCTCTTCAGACGAAAGTTTCTCCACGGACCTTGCCACAACCCAAGTTTTTCTCGATTGGGCTATTTTCTTTTGTGAAATGACAGTCATGAGCAACCTCTGCTGCCAAGTAAAACCATCTGTAATTTCTATGGCAAGCATACTGGCAGCTCGTAATTTTCTTTTCAATGATTCAGGCGCAGATCTCCTGCAACTCTATTGGGAACAGGACGAGAAAGCTGTACTGGCATGCAAAACCGAGATTCTGGACATGTTTGAGAAGCGGAATGTAAAGACATTGACGGCCGAACTACATGGCATCAAAGACACTGACAAAATTCTCTGTTCTCTTGAATGCATTGAAACCATGAGTGCAAGTGCTTCCTTTCCATCAACCCCAGTCCAGATGTCCGCGCAGTTGTGCACAGATGCAACCTCAACTCCACCGCCAAAAAATCGACAGCCATCTGTAAATTTCGTCTGGGATTCGCCTCCATTTTCCAGTGCTGCCTCAGATCCAACCTTGCACAGTGAGCTTAAGATACTTGACTAAGGTATAATTGCATATGTATGTTTGTAACAATGCTTGTGTGTATTTATGTGTGACTAATTCTGATGTCTCCGTTGTTATGCATGTCATTGGCAGGCTTGGCACTTACAATATTTTTATGCGATGTCGGCCAGTCAAAAAATAACTTTGGGTGCTTGCAAAATAAGAAACAATTGCACGTATACAATGGTCAAAGCACAAACAATTTTTAACGTCAAAGATTGCAAGAAGTTTAGTATAACGACCAAAACTATTACAAACAATTCTAGCAGTGCAAATTTGCGCAATTTTGGATTTGTAATAAACAAGTTTTTTTTGATTCGATTTATAATCGTTGTGCCGTGATTTTTCAAACTATCAACAATTGTCATATAAGCATGTGTCATAAGTATGCAAACGCACGATGCATGCTTTGACGTGTCAGCAGAATTACTAAAATCATTTTCTGAAATAAATATTGTGCGCAAACGAGACATTGTGCGTGATATATTACAGACAAACAATACTGCAGTAATTTTGAAATTTTGTGACGTTTGCAAGTATTTGAACATTGACCCCATGCACAAACAAGCTTTGCCGCTGATGGTAATTTTTATGTGTAAAAGCAAACACTGTTCTGAGATGGCTCGAATTTATCTAGAAAACTGTAACTGTGAGGAGCTTTTAGAGCATATTGTAGAGCAAGACATTCAAAAACAATTTATTTGTGACCAAATGTTAAGCAATATGGCTGACTGGTTAACACTTTTTTCGTTTTTTGACTTTGTAAATCTGGACTCACACAATGTTAGCTGCCAACAGTTGGCGAGAGAGCTAGAATCAAATTATATGCTTAGGCGAATGCAAAAGTCACTTACAGAAGCTCAGGTAATTCCTGCAGGAGACTTACCAAGACAGAAGATAAGCATGCAAAATGCAGCAATATTAGCGTTTTTATATATGAGTCCCAGAAAGACGCCATCAGGAAAAATGTTAGAAATGCTTTACACAGAAATTAACAGTTTTGCACGGGACGCCGAATTGCGCTGTCTGCGTGCAATGACATCTTTCAAGGACACAATAGATGATGAAGTTGCTTACACAAAAACTCTGCCCTTGCTCTTGCAATGTTTGCAAGTGCGGGAGGACTTTCAAAAGAATATCGATGCCGTGCTGCGCAAACGAATTTTGGATGCTGAAGATTTGCGGTTGGAAATAGCACAACACAGCGGTCGCCCTTTGCTTAAAACGTATGCGCAGAATTCTGCTGTCAAGAAAAGAACAAAGGAAACAAGTTTGTCATGGCAAACGTGGCGCGACTCTTTGTGCTTTCCTCCCACAACAAGCTCTCAAATGCAGCTTATTTTGTATTTTATTGCAGTTCAAAACAAAAGTACGGACAGAAAATGTTATGAATGCTTCTACACCAAAGAAATGTGTAACAAGGCACACGACAGTGTAATTGAGAGCATTGACGCTCTCGCAATTATACGAGTTATTGACAGCCTTCGTGTTTACAATAACAAAATCAAGTCTTTGATAGATTTTTCTACCAAATGCCTGCAAGGAATCAATCAAAAAGCACGAGAGTCGCTTTCCGTAGTTCAGGTGTTGCAGTTGTACATTTCTAGCTATCAACACAAAAGCATTATGTGGGAATGTTGGCGCAAGTTTTTGCCCAAGGAAACTAGAGCTGTTAATCATACAATCATCGACAATGTCACTAGCTTTGTAAGCAATGCCAAATACGAGTACGACGTCGACAATGTCGTTCTAAATCTCCTGCACTCCAACATACATGACTCCTAATTTCAAGCCCCTTTGTGCATCAAGAGACGAACCCGCTTTTTGCCCGCACAATCATTTTGAGTTTTTTTGCCCGCACGATCATTTTGAGTTTTTTGGCCCGCACGACAATTTTTGAAGCGCTGGCGCCGAAGCAACGTCGTGAATGTTTGCTGCACCGTCTCATCGTTCAGAATCCAAAACGCAGACATAGCACTTGCATGCAACTGGAAAGCACTGTCTGCACACGTCACCACACAAAGGCCTCTGTAATAAAATCTGCTAATTTGTGGATTCACGTCAATTTTCGTGCCGCGAAGCACGCACATCCTGATGTGCGCAGCCGTAATGTGTGTGTGTTGCATGCGTGCTTGCGCCAGCACACTGCCACCGAGGCATGTCGAAAATGCTTTTTTCAAAATTAAAAATTCGCCCGAAAAACTGCAATTGCTCGTGCCAAGAGCTTTATCAATGGCTCCCGAGCTTCCGAAGGCTTATCTTTGCCGCCCATCCCTGCCCGTGCACAAGCTGTGCATCGTGCTCTGCCGCGCGCTCTTGGCTGCGCGGCCGCGCTGCTGCTTCCTGCGCAGCTGTCTGATCAGCCCCGCGCTGCAGCAGCATGCAGGCAACATTGAAGTCGTTTTTCCCCACCACCGATGCATGGGCAGCGCGTCAGGAGTCACAGGCCACGGGCGCAAGCGGCTCAATCGTGCATGAATCGAGCGCGACGCCACAAAGGGTTGCAGCCAACACAGATGCACAGAAAACAAGCCAAAAGTCAGTGCATATGCATTCGGCCAAAGCACAGCAGGGCAAGAAAAGATCACAAAAAAAAGATGTAAACCTTAATGATGAAGACATGGGAGAGGATATTGATCTTACCGAGAACGAACAGGAGGAAAGCGACGAGGAAAACGAAGACGACCGGGCGTTCTTGGATGATACTGAAATGTACTGTCAAGATGGCACTGAACAGGCAATGCGCGATAACATTTCCGAAGACGAGGAAGATTTAGATCCTGTGCAGGCATTGCATCACGCGCTTTCGAGCTTGAGAAAATCGGGTGCTCGCAAAAAGTCAGGGCCGCAAAAGAATAGGAAAAGAAAAGCTGCAGAGAAAGCACCTGGCAAGCGCAAGAAAGCCAAATCAATCCAGGAAGATGATGACAGCGAGCATGAGGATGAAGGCAAAAAGGAACCGAAATCACGTGAAATTCGACAGCTCCTAGTGTCTTATGAGCGTGGAATTGGAAACACAAGCCGAAGTGTTGCAGAATATCACCTGAAAAAACCGTTTTTTTTGCCGCTTGCTGATGTGATTACGCCGTGGCATTTGCAACCGGGCAGAAACAAAGTAGACGTGGGAATAGATATTGGCAAACTTGGACGTGGAGCATTTGGTAACGAATTTCATCGTCGTTGGGTTAATGATGCACAAGTTCAAGCCTTTTTTGCAAAAAAATTTTTTGTGCCAATCAATGAGAAAATTCCTTTGCGTCACCTTAGCTCAGACGTTCCAAATACCTTTGTCAAGGCTGATCAGTGTCGCAGTAACTCTACTTCCAAGGTTCTTCATGCATTCAGAGCTATGCACAAACAAACTGAGCTTGATCTTATGGATGATCGCTTTTACGAAAAAACAATTATAGGGCAGCAGCGCACTTCCAAAGAAATCAGGCAGGCAATCGACTCAGGGCCTTTTGGGGGTTTGCAAGGAAAGCCAGTGGATGTTTTGTGGCGTGTTTACCATGGAGAGGAGGTTACAAATATTTCTGAAAGCACATTGCAGCTCGTTCAAGCCCTTGCCATGGCAATTCAAGGCAGCAAAGGCGACCAGCTTGCATGCATGGTGCGAACAGAAATGTGCGACTACTACGAGCGAGGCAAAAGTGGCATGACCAAAGTTCAGTGTGGAGTGCATACATTGCGCGAATACAATTTTCATGAAGCAGGAATGCACTCTGCTCGCTCTGCCGTGGATGACATTGATCCCAGAATCAGTGAAAAGGTCTGGAAATATCGTTATCCTGACGTCGAAGTTCCATTCAAAAATAAGGAAGAGCTTTGCAAAATTGTGCACAATCGTTTCAGGAGCGGCAATCCAGCACTTGCTGCAACTCCGATCAATGTGCAAGCACAAATGCAAACAATTGATCCTGTCATTGTCGATATTTGGATCTACAAAGACATTTTTGCAGCTTGGGACAATAGTACTCAAGAAAAAACCAATGTCACAGTCGAAGCCATATACATTTTACCCAAATGCGCAGCTTGTGATCCATTGATAATTTTGAAAAGCATTGCTGAAAATAGTCCAAGCAACAGTACAAACATTTTGAGTGCGTTTTCACACATGCTTCAAATAATTGGCTTGCAAAAATGCTCTTGGGATGAGCTTTTCAGTACGGACAGAGCAGGGGCAACGTACGTTGTGTCTGAAGCAAGAATGGTGGAAGGTATTTTTAAATATTGCGACGCTAATCATTTACGCAACGTAAACGTAGGCGGCTTTCGCATGGACGTTCAAGATTGCGATGAAATGCGAGAATGGAATTCTTACATAGACACTATTACATCATCAAGGAGATCACATTACGAGCTGCTGACAAGAGAAACCATACACGATCGCAAGGGTCAAAAAGTTGCCGTGTTGCCCGTTCAGCACTTTCCTGTAGACATTGTGCATGGTTTGATCAATTGGAAAGTTACCGTTGCTCAAGTGCGTCAAGAAATGGACGAATATGTTCAAAGTTATGAACATGCCAGCGAACGCAATGTTGTAGAAGAAGAGTTGAACAGTTGGTTCGCTTCGCATCACTTTGAATTCGAAACCGGAGTTGAAGAGCCCACGTACATGTACATTCCAGAGGGCGTTGGATTTGCTTTGAACACGGGTTTGTTTATCAAAGTTCGGACAGACAATCACAAAAGTCATGATGACGAAAAAATAGAACAATTAAAGAAAGGCAAGAATGTAGAGCAACAACTTTTATTTCCACAACCACAGCAGCTTAACAACATGATTAGATTATGGTGCTGCAACATGAGCGAAACAAAAGACCCGTTGGACGAGGTTTTCAACCAGCAGCATGTAATTTTAGATTACAAATGGATGCAAGAGGAAATGCCAAAGTTGGAGACAATTGGCGAAGGTGTTGTCATGCTGCGCGAAATGATCGGGGAAGAAATGCTTGCCACTACAAAAATTGATATGAAGTATAACATGCGCTTACGTGAAATTCTTGTGCTCACAGGCAAGGAAAAAAATCCTGTTGTACACCGCTTGGACAATTTAGAGGACAATACGCACCTTAAATATCTATTCAGAGCCAAAATGAACTTAATTTCGACTGCCATCAAGAAAACACTACAGATCATGCGCGCTTCTGAAATGTTGCAGTGGCGTATTGCTGCAATGGGAGTCAATGATCTCTTGAAGCAAGATAAAACATGCAAAGACAAATGGATAAAAGATTATGCGCACCTTCGTGCCGCAATATCAAATGATGATATCGATTCTTGGCATAATTTCTTGACGCCTGCAGCATGGATGACAACTTTTTACACAACGTCCAACGTTCGCATTGATTCTGATTTGTCTTACATGAATACTATGTTACAGCGTTTGCTCTTACTCTGCTTCATGGCTCATAATATGAGTACTCCCGGAGCTTACGGCATGACACTTCGTGTTGGAGATTGTGCCTGCTCTATAAATGTGCTGAAAGAAACTGAAGGGCAAAAAGCAACTAGTATTTGGCTTTATGACCCCAAACATCCAGGCATGGGCATTGATCAGTGCTCAAGCAATCTAGGACAGCAATGCAATGCTGCAATGATTCATATCTCACTTACAAAGGAACACAGAGATTTGGCTGCCTTGTGTGTCGATACCAGTCTGCGAAACGTGAGCAAAATGAGCTATGCAACACTTCAAGGGAGCGGAGTCTTTTTGAATGCAAACGGGGAAATTCTTGACGATCAAGTAGATTTTACCAGAAAGTGTGGAAAAACATGCTATTTTACAGAATATGGTAAGCAGTCGGATGATCATTTGATGATGGGTTGGATGGAGTCTTTGATGGCTAACAGTGGAGATCAAGAAAATGGAGCAGAGAGTGGAGTGTTGCAAGAAGCTTGGCAAACGACTATGAATGGCGGCAGCAGAAGTGTGTTTTCTATCAAGAAAATGCCTATTGTTTTGTTGACTGGCAATCGACCTGCTCCAGCAACACCAGCTTCAGCCGTGGAGGGTGCCAGATGGATGAATATACCTTCCAGTACGATGGACAATAGCAATGGTTTTTACATTGTCGTGAATGACAATGTTAAAGCACATGTTGCTCCTGGCATTCCTGGTGTTTTTAATGATGCACAGAGCACTGGCGAACAAGCGCGGCTGGCAAATAGTATGTGCAGAGGTGACATACGCAAAGACATCAAAATTATCAAGCGTGAAGTCGTGCTTCGTAATCGTTTGCACTTTTTATTGATGCAATGGCTCAAGACTGATGCTGTTTTGGTTTGCTCAGCATTGACTTGTGATCCTAAGTCATATACGTACACGCTCATGTCTAATTTTGGCAATCTTGAATGTGCTGTTGCTCAAGTAACAGCTGGTCTTCGTCGTGCCTACCTGAACAAAGACGCGCGCTTTTGGCACAGAAACGCAGCTGGGCCGTGGGCGCGTGTGATGCAAACATCTATGCATGTGTACATGAGCATGAGCACATCTTTGCTTTGGAGCATGGATCGAACTTGTTCGGGATGGCCTGTCAGTTTGCACTTGGCGTACGAAAATGGAATCAAAGCGGCTTTGACGCAGTGCATTCCTTTTATGGCTATGATTACCTCTTTGCACATCTGGCTTTCAAGCGCAGTTCTGGACATTAGCGTCATGATAATGGCTTGTTATGTTTATCATTTTACTGGCTTTCAAAACTTTTGCCCTCTTCGGATTCTATCTCTTGCAATGCTTGACAAATTGCGCAACCCTGACCACACTCAAGCTAATAATTCTACTAACGCAGATTGGGAAGCATACATGGCATTTTGTGATATTATTGCGCCGTGTGTGCTGGTGCAGCGTATGAGTCTTGCAAAAAGTTCTGCCGATATTGGCCCGCGTAATGTCAAAAAAGGTTTTATTTCTACTCCCAGCTACGATACATTGCAAACTTGGACTGCATGGGTACTGAAAAAAAATGGTGCTTCTGCTGTAAATGACATATTAGCGTCATACGTTTCGCGCACACAAGGACCCGAGCAAGAAAAAATTAGCATTTATTGCAAACCTCGTCTCCAATTCAAATCCACGGAAAGCATCAAAGGTTTTGGTCATAACAAAGAAAATCAGCATTACAGCGCAGACGAAAATATTTCTGGCACTGCAATGCGAGCTCTTGCGACTATGTTTGCACGAGAACAGAAGCCGTGCGCGCACTTGCAGAGATGCAAAACGCAGGTTGTTGCACCTCACGAAAACACAGTAGAGTTTTGGAACAATGTGCAAGCTGGCACTGCTCTCCCCAAGGCAAGTACGAGTACCAATGACGTTTTTAAGATCAAATTTGACTTTGTACCATACACTGGAATTTGGTGGGAAGAAACAATGCAAAACGCGGGTATTTGCGATGGCATTTTGAAACTCTTTTTGCTGCAAAGTCAATTGAATCCTAACATCACACACTACGAGTTTTTTACCCTACTCATGAAACCATACTTGGAGTACAAGCGATCGTCAGAGCAGGTATATGGAGGTCCAAACATGGTCGGCATACATCAAAACGCTTGGAACACTCCCGTGTTGGAAAAGATGAATGTATTTGCATTTGCCTCTGCTCCTGCTGTGGACCCGCAAGGAGAAATCTCAGGTATAGACATCAGTTTTTGCATGCGTCTGACGCATTATGTGCTGTTTCAAGGTCTTGGACTTACTCAAGATTGGAATACGGCTGCACATGAAAACTCAAGCTATGTTTCCTGTGTGCATCTTCGCAATATGTCAAATTTATCACTGGGATGCATCAGTCTTTTACTGCATACATGCTGCGACAAAACAATTATTCCAGCAAATGGTGGCCATATCAGAATGCCAGTGCCGTCCCCTTTGTTTGACAATCAACACAATGAGGCAAAAATCGTGTACGATTCAAAACTGCACATTGACACACACCATCACAAAATGCAAGGCAAAAGTGATAATGTCTTGAGCATCTCAGCACGCATAGCTACTCCAAAGAATTGGGCTCTGTTGGACTTTTGTGCTGAAGAAAGCGCTTTGTGGTACACACACGTATTGAGTGACAATCAACGCATGAATCAGGCAACTTCCAGAGCAACATTGTTTCCTTTTCCTCCAGAAGCAGTAGCACATTGTGCTTTTATGTTTGATGATTTTTTGTTAGCAAACAGGAGACACCTGGAGCAGCTTGAAAAGGAAAACTTGAATCATGAATACAAAGTGGAGAACCTCAATAACTTATTTGCAGAGGCAATGCTTACAATGGGCGAAAGTGTACGGATGCAAGACTTTTATCACAAGCAGCCTTCTCTTACAGATTGCTGCATTCGCGATCAACGAGAATTGCTCTGTGTCACTTGTAAGTATGGATATCTGTTTACTATCACGTTCGACAATGGCCAAATGCAACTGAAGCCGTGCTCTCGCACTCATGAGTGGCATGCAGTGTGTCAAAACAAAGACTATGTGCCCTTTAATGCACTTCCTCTTGAAAATGAACAAGAGGAAGGTGTTACTTTGCCAAGTCTCGATTTCTGCCATCTCTTTCGCCACGGTCTTTGTGAATCCAAAGCTGCAGACAACTCAAACGTGGTCGTGGTTAATATTAACTACAAACAAAATTGTAAAAGAATGCCTTTTTACATGTTTCCAGTAGTGCACTATCCTGTACTTCTAGAACTTGAACACTCGGGATGGCATAACAAAAAAGGGATGCTACTACACAGTTTGAATTACTTTCAGGCAAAATACTATCGATTGTATTACGTTCGCGACTGTGCAGATGTGTGGTTCAAGCAGCATAACGCAGAAATAAGCAACCTGTACGCAGAGTGCTTGTCAGTCAAGCCCTACCTTTGCTTGCATGCGTGCTTTGATTCTTTCAATACGACCAATGTGCTCTGTTTCTGGGCTGAGCTCGACGGACAAATTGCACACTTCCAATCCGCAGATCGCATCCGGGATTGTCTCAAAAACAACACATTCATGGACTTCAAAAAGTTCATGCCGTGCGCAGCAACAGGATCGTACCTCATGCTGCATCATGCCGAATTTGGACTTGCGCATGTTAGCTTTAAAGACACGGAGGACACAGGCGATCAATTGAATGAGCGCAATTTAGTGGCTGACTTTTATTATGTCGGTTGCAATAATGCAATGATGCACTACCAATTTTTGGACATTGATACGACATTTCACAATTTCAAGGCTCGCTTATTACCTGTTGGAGAAGAATCTAAGCAATGGAATCTTTCCTTGGATTGTGTTTGGGGATTGGTCATTGAAAATGAACAGGGTGTTTTTTTGCAAGATGGAAGTTACACAATCAGCTCAATCGTTGCTAACCCAGTGCAAAATCAAGAACCCGTTTTAATCGAAATGGATTTTATTAATATGTCGCGATGCATGCTGAATGAAGGCAGTCAAATATGGATCACAATTAATGCAGAGACCTACAAAAACATTCAAAATCAAGCGCTTGAGCAAGGGTACACGATCATGTTGCCTGTCTCCAAAGAACTACACAACAATATGCAGGGTTTGCGTTATCTACGAGGCTTTTACGTGCTCGGTGGATCTTTGCACGACACTGTAATCGGCAATAACTATGTTAGAGTCATCTGCTGCATCACTACAAAGCTATCAAATAATAGAAGAAACGAGACAGATGACAATGCAGACATGCACTCTGTCGTAAATCAGCCACTGGATGTCAAAAACACTCGCTTCATCGCCTTTACGCTACCAGTGCTCCAAGAAAACGGAGCTTGCATTATCTCCCGCGACCGCAAGGACGACGCTCCGTTTTACAAGTACCTGAGAGTAATTTAGAACCTACGGGCGCGTACTAGTTGACGCGCCCCACAGCTTTTCGTTGAGGCTCATGCGTTCTAGTGACGGTTCTAGTGACGCT
>Ga0194129_10003437_pt1 | contig 21995 bp, 13 predicted proteins | sample TA2KigCa35mmetaG_FD_150862 | JGI IMG/M metagenome (GOLD analysis project Ga0194129, IMG submission 150862) | Freshwater microbial communities from Lake Tanganyika, Tanzania - TA2015038 Kigoma Deep Cast 35m | ecosystem: Environmental > Aquatic > Freshwater > Lake | place: Tanzania: Lake...
TCGCTTACGGCCTACGAGGCTTCAACCTCTACATGGCGGTCGACCGTGACCGTTGGCTCGGAGCTCCGATCGACGCGCAGGGGCGAGCACGGCCCTTCGCGGACAAGTGGCGGAGGTTGTGCGAGGCGCTTCGGCGGGCCGACTTCTTCAGGCTCCGACGCCACGTGCCCGTTCGGCTCGTGATGCCCCGATCCGAGCGGCGAATTGCCCGAGCGATGCATGGATTCGGTCCGGTCAGCGGCGCGGTCCTCGCCATCATGGGGAAGGGCCCGCGTGAGGGATGCCTCGAAGACGACTTCGGCCTCGGGTATCCGATCGCGGTCGAGGCGGACGGGTTTCTTCGCTCGTTTGAAGACGCCCTCGACGCGCGCGGCGTTCCCTACGCGTTCGTCGGCGGTGAGCTGAAAGCGGCGGCCTTCGACGGCGCGCGCTGGGTGGTGTGCGCGACGTCCGGATGTCTTGCGGGCGAGCTCGTGTCCGAGCTCACGGCGGCTCGCGCACGGGGAGCCGAGATCACCGTCGGACCGCGTGCCCCGCGCTACGACGCTGCGTGGAAGCCTGCGAACTGGGCGGGGTTGCTCGACGGGGCAAACGTCCTGGAGCTCCACGACCCCGCAACCGTCGATTCGCTCGTCGCAAGCATGGTCCATGCGCTCCAGCTCCCCACGTTCGCGAGCGATCCCGACGTCATTCACGTCACAGCGCACGAGGACGCAGGCGGAACCTTGAGGGTGCTTTTCGTGATCAACGCCAGCGACGAGGACCAGTTCGCGCGCCTGACCACCGGGGTCGACGCGGAGTGGCAGGACGCGATGACGGAAGCTCGCCACGTCTCGGCGGCTGGCGTCCTCGAGGTCAGGGTGAAGCGGCACTCGGTCCGGATGCTGCTGCGGCGTTGAGGCGCCGATGAAGCGTGGCACACCGTCGCGCCCACCGGAGCTGCGCTACACCACAAAACGAAGCGGGCCCGTCCTTCGACGAGCCCGCTTCTCGCGTTCCCTGGGGAACTACTTGCTGCTGATCAAGCCTGGCACGATGTTCGGCGAATTGCCGTACTCCGCCGTCTTGTTCTTGTCGCCGCGGGCCACCGCGAAAACGGTCGCAGTCGACGCGAACGCGGAGACCTGCTCCGAGGTCTTCGTCGGGTCATCCATGCCCGTGACGGGGTTGAAGCCGAAGCCGTTGCGGCCATTCACCTTCATCGGGTAGCACTGGCCGAACCACCCGTTCTTGATGTTGGCCTTCGGGTCCATGACGTACATCCAGTTGCAGCTGTCTGGAGTCGCGTCGGGCCACGTCGAGCCGACGAGCGGCGTGTGGGGCGTATCCCCGTAAGCGACGAACACCGTGTTTTGGTCGAGTTTCTCGGTCGGGCTCTCCGGATCCACCTGCTGCGAGAGGTAGTTGTAGAACCCGTCGAGAACCTTGCCGAGGTGCTTGGTCGTATTGCGACCGCGCGACTTCTGCATGGGTGCGTCGAACGTGATGTGCGGATCGGTGAACGACGTCTCGCTCGTCGGACCGGGCGAGAGCGCGACGATGGCCGTCTTGCTCAGCCCGAGGGCGAACGCCTTGGCCACGACGATGAGGACGCGACCGAACTCCTCGATGCCGTTGCGCTGGCCGATGCTCATGTAGTTCGCGTCGGCGCTCATCGACTCGGCCATCTCCTGGATGCCGAAGTCGAGGAGATCCTGTGCGGTCGGCATGAGGCTGGACGCGAAGTTGAGGCCAATGATCCGCGCCGCGTTCTTCGTCACCGCCATCTGGGGAACCCAGCTGGAGCGCGCCGCCGACTTTCGGAGCCCGACGAGTGCCTTGTAATAGGTCTCGAAGAGCTGCTGGTCGACCGGGTCTTTCAGCGTGAACTGGCTCGCCGCGCTGTTGAAGAGGTCGATCATGCCGTTGGCGCTCGGCACGGTGGCGACTTCGGGCGCACCCGGAGCACGGCCGTACTTGACCGGATCGATCCCGAGAACAGGAACGATCGCGGACGAGCTGGCGGCACCCAGCGAGGCGAGCGCCGCCTGGAGCGAGGCGTTGCCCGAGAGCACCATCGACGAGACGGGGAACTCGGTGTGGGTCTCGTCCTTGCCCGACATGAACGCCGTCACCGGGTACTTGGGAACGCCTGCACCGTGGTCGAACCAAGGTGCGTGCGGGCCATAGAAGAACGGTCGATCGCCGCCCGCCCACATCTTCACGCCGCTTGCGCTGGGGGTCGATGCTCCCTTACCCGGGGCGTACGTGCCGTTGTACCCCGTGTTCCAGCCGTGCTGCATCGTGTAGAGGTACGAGGAAATCCCGCCGAGCGCCCCGCCTCCTGAGCCGGGGATTTGCCCGCTCGGGATGTTGACGTTCTGCACGGCCTTGAGGGCCATGTCGGCCTGCGGCCAGAGTTCCTGGAACCACGCGTAAACGCCGTTCGGCGACGGCACGAGCAGCGAGCGCCCGTACGTCGCGCCAGCGGCCTCGGCAAGGCCGTAACCGCCCTCGTCGGCGAGGAAGTTCAGGAGCTTGGAACGCTCGATGCCGACGGCAGCCGCGGCCACCGTGCACATCTTGAGGAAGTTGCGGCGCCGCTCGTCGCGGAGATCCTTCAGTTTCCAGTTTGCCATGTCTTGGTCCTCCGCTTACTGGCAAGAGTGGGCGGCGCTGAGCAGGGCAGCGACCGCGATGTTGCGCTTCTTGGTCAGGTCCGTCTGGTCTGCCTGGTTCGCCTTCTGGACGACCAGGTTGCAGAGGAGCATGTGGTCGTCGGTCGCCGGCATGCCGAGGAGGCAGCTGACCGACTCCTCGACGCAGCTTCCGTCCTTCGGATCGAACATCGGCTTGTTCTTGCCATTGAGCGTGCAGGCCGGAGCCTTCGACGGGTCACCCATGTTGGCAACGATCTGGGGCGCCGACTGGATGAACAGATCCATCAAGCGCATCGCGCTCGCCGTGGAATGCTCTTCCTTCTCCGCGAGCCGCGAGTCGAGCTTCGGTACCCCGAGGGCGTCTTTGCCCGTGAAGTACAAGAAGCCGGCCGTGGCGATCTTGGAGACGCAGTAACCGTCCGGAGCGTCCGGCGAGTTGTTGCCGACGTCGAGGCAGTTGCGGTTGTCCGAGCCCAGCTTGTCGTCCTGGTTGCAGAAGCAGGTCTCGGTGGCGCCGCAGAGCGGGTCGTTGGTGCCGTTGGCGGCCGTCTGCGCCGTCTCGCACGCAGCGCCGCTGCCGCCGAAGATCGTCTGCAGCGTCTGGTTCATCCCGAAGATCATCGTCTGCGTCGTCTTGACGTCGCTGACGTTGCCGGGCGGGATGGCGACACCGCGGTTACGCAAGAAGTTTCCGACTTGGGCGTAAGTCAGCTTGTGGCACGCGTGGAGGCGCGAGGCCACCTCCGACGCATCCGGCGGGACGAATGGATCCTGCGGCGGTTGCATCCCGCTCGAAGTCGACGTCGCCGTCACGACCGTCGTCGTGCCGGTCGCCGCGCTCGTCGAAGCCGCGGTCGTGCCACCAGCGCCGGTGGTTGCCACCGTCGTGGTGACGGTGGTCCCCGGGGTCTCCTCGGACGGGCAATTGTCGCTGCCGATCGATGGGGCCTCAGAGCCGCATGCCGCCGACATCGCGAACGACGACACGAACACGATTCCGGGCAGAGCCCAACGCATTCCTTTTTCGCGCATGACTTAGAACCTCACGAAGTCGTCGGAGACGAGGGTGGCCCGAAGAACCTTCTTCAGGTTGTAGTTGGAAGACTTGAACTCGTTGACCAGCTTCGACATGGTCACGAGGTCGGCGTTCGGATCCTTGCGGTCCGGGAGGGAGACCCAGCTACGACCGCCGATCTCCGTGATGTCCGCACGGCCCATCGCGTAGTTCCACACGCGCTCGACCGCGCACTCGATGACCTCGTCGTCCTTCGACATCATGTCGCCGAGCTCGGTCAGGTTCGCGGCGTTGGCAGGCTGCTCGACGCCGTTGACCTTCATCGACTTCTTCCAGGCCGTCGTGACGCCGGCCGGGCAGTTCGCATCGCCGATGCACAGCCAGTCCTTCATCTTCGCCTTCGGCGAGCCCTGGACGGGGACGAACACCGAGTACTCGCCCGCCGTGATGTTTTGCCACATCCCTTTCGAGTCGAACTGAGCGAAGAGCGGCGAACGGTGGTTCCACGTCGCGTGGCAGTTCGCGCAGATGTTGCCCGTGTTGTAGTCGTGGAAGTTGACACCGCCGGGGTTGTTGCAGGCGCCCGCGATCTCGTTGACCGGCCACTTGTTCTGGTAGCCGGGGATCTTGTCCTGGCCCGAGCAAGGCGCCTCTTGCGGCGGAGCATCGGTCGGCTCCCCGCCGGCCTGCTCGTTGCCCGAACGGCAGAGGAAGGTCTCGTGGAAGAAGCGGTTCCGCCGGAACGCAAGGTTTCCGTAGAACAGGCTGTGAACGCCCGGGTCGGTCAGGATGCCGGAGTGCATCATGCCGGCAGGCAGGTTCATGCAGTTCCCGTCTGCGAAGGTCTTCGTCGCCGGGTTGAACGTCGGACAGGTGTTCGACGGCTCGGTGAGGATCTTGCGCCAGTCCTTCTCTTCGTAGACGACGCGCGCCGCGAAGGTGGGGGCCGTGTCGCGGTTCGGTTCGCCCGCGGTCGTGGACGCGCCGCCCATCTTGAAGGTGTACTTGAAGAAGTCGACGAGCGTCGTCGCGAACCGAGGGTCCGCGAGCATCTTGTCGATCAGCTCCTCGTACTTCGCCTTCTGCTGGGCCGGGGGGAGGTCGCCGAGCTCGTAGATCTGAGCGAGCGTGGGGCCGTCGCCGACGACGAGGAGGCTCGCGGTGCGGAGCGCCTCCGAGTAGTCGAGGACGCGGTCGTCGAGCTCGGTCTTCTCGACCTGCGGCTCTTGAGGCTCACTGCCGGAGCCGGTGGTCGGCATCGGTTGGCCCGCGCCGGTGGTCGCGGTCGTGCTGCCGCCCGTCGTCGGGTTGGTGCCTCCGGTCGTTGCCACCGTGGTGGTGCCGGTCGGGTTGACGTTGTTGCCGGAGCCGGTCGACGGAGTCGGGCAGTCTTCGAAGACGGCCGACGTGTCACCGGACAGCTTGTAAGGGTTGGGCCTCTCGCAGCCGTATGCCGCGACGAGCGCGGATGCGGCGGCGAGCATCACGCCCCTCTTGATGACGATGCCTTTATCCATTGGCTATCCCAGCTGTGGTTGGTGGAGAGAGCGACGCCTGGTTGCGCGCGATCGACGGCGATGTCGGTTGAGAGGTGCCGTCATTCGGCTCCCCGACCGACGTGTGAGCATCGTTCGAGGGGCGGACGTGGTTACGCAAGGTCTAAGTATTGCCGTAGATCACGTGCTTGGGAAGAATCTTACGTGAGGTCAGGAAATTTATGTCGGGAAAGGTGTGCCGCCGGCTTCATGCCCAAGGCTCGCTCGGCCATCGTCCGGGGTGAGAGCGGCGGAGTGCGACAGTCCGCGAATGCAGCGAGTGTGCCGCATTTTCGGTGTCCCTGAAATCTTCGAGTTTCTCGGGAATTCGCGACTTTGTCGTCCGCGGCATGGACAGGCCTCGATCCGGGGGAGGATCGGCGGTGCATCCGGGGCGAGCGTTCATCGCCCGGTTTGAGCGACTTTCGCGGTGGCCTCGGCGACTTGGCCCAAGGCGACGCGGCGTGCGACCAATCTCGCCGGATGAGCGACCGCCGCGCCGACAGCCTTGCCGATGACCTCTCACCCGCCGCAAGTCGCGGTGAGCCCGAGCTGTTCGGCTTGCGGAAACGCGCCCGTGCGCTGGCTCGGGAGCGCAAGGAGCGGCCATCCACCGTGCACCTGCTTGCGGCGGTGTGTGCGACGCCGGGCCCGGCCCGCGAGCTGTTGCTCGCCCGCAAGCTCGACGAGGCCCGCCTGCTCTCCGCGACGCGAGCGTCCGAGGAGAGTTCGCAGGACCCTCTCGGTGAGGCGCTCGCCGCCGCGCGCGAGTTGATGCGTCGCCGCGTCGCCTTCTCGAGCGGTTCTCACCCGCTCGCGCCGAGCACCATCCACGTTCTCGTGGCGCTGCTCTCCAACCGTCGCTTCGCAGCGCAGCGCGTCCTCGAGCAGTGCGGCGTCGACATCGCGCGCCTGCGGACCGCCGCGATGCGCGTCGTCAACGGGAGCGTCCACCCGCCACGGCCAGCCGGCCGGAGCGACGATGGCGCGCCGCTGCCCCGTCAAGCCCAGCGCATCGAGGATCCCGCGTCGCCGCCGCGCGCATCGCTCCGCGTCGATGAATTCCAGCCTTCGACGAAGAGCTCGACGCGCCCGCCGCCGCGCGCCGTCGAGGTGGCGTGGATTCCCTCGACGGGCTTGCCCGCGAGTTCGCAGCGGTCGCCGAGCGGCATGTCGGTGGATGGCCGACGCGAAATGTTCGAGCTCGATGACGAGTTCGAGACGAGCGAAGCGGCGAGCCCCGTCCCTGGCGCGGTCTCGGCGTCTCCGCTGCCGCCGTCGATTCAATCGTCGCGATTGAATGCGGGTGTCGATGATGGCCTCGACCTGGACCCTGCGACCTTCCCGCTCCTGACGAAGCTTGGCCGGAACCTCTCGGCGGCGGCGCTCCGCGGCGCGCTCGAGCCCGTGATCGGTCGCAGCGTCGAGGTCGAGCGCGCGCTCGATATTCTTGCAAAGCGCCACGCCAACAACCCGTTGCTCGTTGGTGCGCCCGGCGTCGGAAAGACCAGCGTCGCCCGTGCGCTCGCGCGTCGCCTCATCGACGATCCGCGCCGTTCACGGATGCTTGTCGAGGTGCCGGTCGGCGAGCTCCTGTCGGGCACCGGCTCGCGCGGCTCGCTGGCCGAGCGCATCGCCGATCTGCGCGCCGAGCTCGCTCGCGCCGATGGCAGGGTGGTTCTCTTCATCGACGAGATCCACGAGCTCTTCGGTGGTGCGGCGGACGAGGCGATGGGCGAGATCAAGGCGGCACTCGCGGCCGGTGACCTCCCGCTCGTCGGCGCGACGGCTCCCGAACAACAGCGCAAGTTCATCGACGGCGACCCCGCCCTCGCACGACGCTTCACCGTCGTCGAGGTGGACGCTCCCGGTGAGACGGAGGCCTGCGAGCTACTCACGGTCGTGTGCGAACGGCTCGCGCTGCATCACGAGGTCGCGTACCACATCGAGGCCATCGAGCAGGCCGTCGGCTGGTCGGCCCGGTACATCCCGTCGCGGGCGCTGCCGGACAAGGCGCTCGCGATCCTCGACCTCGCGGGCGCTCGCGTCGCGAGGAAAATTGCTGGCGAAGCATCCGTGAGCCGCGGTGCTCGGTACCGCGAACCCGAGGTCGACACGCGGGCGGTCGCGGAGATCGTCTCCGAGATGGTGGCGGTTCCCGTCGAGCGGTTGCTCGAGAGCGACGGTGAGCGGATGCTCAAGCTCGAGCAGCTGATGAGCGAGCGCGTCGTCGGTCATCGCGCAGCGTGCGGGCGCATCGCTGCCGTCCTTCGGCGAAACGCGGCGGGGCTCCGCGGTCGACGACCGATCGGGAGCTTCCTCCTGCTCGGACCAACGGGCGTTGGGAAGACCGAGACCGCCAAGGCGATCGCCGAGCTGCTCTTCCACTCGCCGGAGGCAATGACTCGTCTCGACATGTCCGAATACGCCGAAGCTCACGCCGTCGCGCGGCTCGTCGGTGCGCCACCCGGCTACGTCGGTCACGAGTCGGGCGGTCTGCTCACCGAAGCCGTGCGCAAGCGGCCCTACCAGGTCCTGCTCCTGGACGAGATCGAGAAGGCGCATCGCGACGTGCTCGAGTCGTTTCTCCAGGTCTTCGACGAGGGTAGGCTCACGGACGGCCGCGGAAGAACGGCCGACTTCACCAACACCGTGATCGTGCTCACCTCCAACCTCGGCGCCGAGGAAATGCGCGGCGTGCAGACCGAGAAGCGGGTCGGCTTTGCAGCGCAGGCCGGCGGTCCGGGGCCCGATCGACTCGAGGCCGTCGCGCTCCGCGCGGCACGCGTTGCGTTGCCACCCGAGCTCTACAACCGCCTCGACGAGGTGCTCTTCTTCGCGCCCCTCGGTCGTGACGAGGTGGCGGCGATTGCCCGGCGCCTGCTCGCGGGACTCGGGGATTCGCTCGCGCGACGAGGTGTCGCGCTGGAATACGAGCCGGCCGTCGTCGAGGCGTTGATGGACGCCGGAGGCTTCGAGCCCGAGCTTGGCGCGCGTCCGATGCGGCGTGCGGTCTCACGGCTCGTCGAGGCGCCCCTTGCAGATCGGATCCTCACGGGCGATTTCGTCGAGGGTAGTCGGGTCCGGGTCGCGGTGTCGCCGCGCGGCGCGATCGTCATCGAGCCGGTCGGTCGTCCCGCGAGCGCGCGACGTACGGGGCGCTGATTTGGTCGGAGCCCTGCGCGTTCAGCCGCGCGTCGCCGTGATGGCGATCCGGTAGCGGTTGCGGCGCGCGTCGTCCGAAAGGATCCGGTACGCCTCCTCGAGGACCTCGATGATGAGCCGCACGTCCGGCTCAAGGTCGCGCGTTCCCGGGGTCAGCAGTCGCGCAGGCTCGAAGGCCCGGCGGAGCTCGAGGAAGGTGCGGCGGAGTTCGTGGCCGCTCGCGTCCGGACGCACTCCGAGCAGCGTGAAGTAGTCACTCTCGGCGACGAGGGCTCGCCGAGACGCCACTCGAAGACGAATGGCTGCATCGTCGAGCGCACGCGCGTCGGGCTTGATGGCGCCCGAGCCGCTCGTGGGCCCGCTCTCTGCTGAAATGATCTCGATCAAGGAGAGCGCGAGGAGCAGCGGCGCCAGGTCTTCCGAGAACGGCTCCGTCTCACCGTCGCGCAGCAGGGCCTCGACGGCCTCGAGTTCGGCGGGGTCGAGCGCTGCCTCGTGGAGCCGCGAGAACCGCGGTCCCCGGACGAATCTCGCACCGCGTTCTTCGAGGCGTCGCCGGCCCTCCTCGACCCCGAGTGTGCGGCGGACCACCTCGACGAAGACCTCGACCCCCGTCGAGCCACCGAAGACGCTGGGCTCGTCCGTGAGATGCTCAGGCAGAGCTGCCAGGAAACGACACCGCGTCGACGGTTCGCGGAGGGCGCGCGCGAGCGTCCACTCGGCGTGGGCACGCAGCACCGACCAGAGCTCGTCCTGTGCGAGGAATCCCTGCGCGATCAGCGCCGCTACGGCGTGGCGACCCGCGCGCGGCAGGTGGTGAGAGCGCTCGCGCGCGAGCCTCCCGTCGAGGTCGCCTCGTTCGGCGAGCATGTCGAGGATCGACTCGTCGGCAGCCGAAGTGGTGGCGACCACCGGATCACCGTCGCGGAAGACCACCTGCCGGCAGCGCCGGCCGTCGGCGGAAGCGAGCTCGAGCACGCCGGTCGAGCCCTCCCGGACCGCCCTCGCCAGGGCATCGAGCGCGTCGACGTCCTGCACGCGAGAGGTCGCATCGCCAGGCTCGGTCGAGCCCGTCGGTGCCGCGTCCGGCGGTCGTTCTGGGCCCCTCGTGTCCCCGACGAGCGCCTCGATCGGGGCTGGATTCGAAGGTGCGAGGGGCGAGAAGCTTGCGGACCTCGGAGCGTTCAGCGACGGCGGGTTCGGCGCCCAGGAAGCGAGGTCACCCGGCGGCCCCGAGAAGAGCGCGTCGAGAATGGTCGGCCTCGGCGCGAGCTCGCCGGTCGACGGGGGAAGCCGCGTCGCCGCGTCCGCGCGTGTCGGCGGGATGCTCTCCATGGGCTCGCGCGCCGTCGGCGCGGCGGAGTCCACCGGGAGGCGGGAGGGCCCGAGGCGGGCTGACGACAGGCCCGAGGACGGGCGCTCGGGGACGACGGATCCCGGCGACGCCATCGGCTCCGCGCCCGGCTCGCGCGCGTCGACCGAAGGCAACAGCTCCGCCAGCTCCGCGAGCACCTGCGCGTCGACGAGGACCTCGTCGCTTCGCATCGACGTCGAGCCGCTCGGCAGCTGCCGAGCGTGGGCGAGGGAGCTTGCGAGGAGCGAGCGGATCTCCGGGCTGAGCTGCGGCGGGACGCCCGCGTTCCCGACGTCCGCCGTCGGGAACAGCCGCTCGAAATCCGGATCGTCGGGCGTACCGAAGGCATCTGCGAAGAGCGCGTCGGAATCGAAGCCCTCGAGGCTCGGGCTCGAGTCGGGAGACGGGCTCGACGCCCTCGCGACCCCCGGTCGCCCTCGGCTCGGCGCGGCGGTGGTCCCAGGGCGCGGGAGTTCGCGCTCGAGGGCCTCGTCTCGCTCGTCGCCGCTCATGAGGCGAGCAATCTACCGCGACTCACGGAAGGATGCTCGACGGACTCACGCGGCGGCGAAGTTGCGCTAGCCTGACTTGGACGTGCGCGACTGGCTTCAGCAATTTCTGGGTGACGCGACCGGCAACGAGCTCACCCTCGTCGCGGCGATCTTCGTCACCATCGTCGCGTTCTCGTGGGCGCCACGCCTCGGACGCACGGTCGGAGGCTGGTTCGATCGGCCCGAGGACTGAGTCCGTCCCGCGCGGCTCGTCCCTCGATGAAACGTGTTACAAGGCCGCATGGAGAGTCGGCGGCGCGGCGTCCTCGATCGGCGGGGCATCGTCCTCCTAGTCACGCTCGTCGCGACGATGCTCGGGTGGATCGCGTTTCGCCGCTGGGAGGCTCGCCGTGTGTCTCCGGCGCACGAAGCGACGGCCTTGGCGCGGCGGCCTTTCGAGTCGTTGCCAGCAGGAGCCGTCGTCGTCGCCGAGTTCGACCTCGCGGCGTTGCGAAGCCACCCGGTGACGCGCGACTGGCTGCGCGAGCCTCGCATGGTCGAGGGGCTCGGGAACATCGGGGTGCTTTGCGGCGCCGACCCGCTCGATCGCGTGGAGCGCCTCGCCGTAGCGATCCCGAGCGCGAACGACGCTGGGTTCGGGCTCGTCGCCTCGGGCGCACCGCAGCCCGAGGCTGCGCGTTGTGCAGAGCAGGTGATCGAGCGACGCGGCGGGACCCCGGCTCGCGACGTCCGCGAGGGCTTCACCCTGGTCCGTGATTCCCGCGCACCGGACGGCGCGATGCTCGCGGTCGGGCCGCGCGGTCTGCTTCTCCTCGCGGAGCCATCGTACTTGACGGAAATCATGCACGTCGTCGCGAGCCCCAGCTCCGGCGGGGACGCGCGGCACGCGGCCCTCCGCGCGGCAGTCGGTCCGGGCGCCGTCGTGGTGTCCGTGGCGCTCACCTCGGAGCTCCGCGCGACGCTGAATGACGAGCTCACGAAGCAGCACATCGCGAGCTCGCCGTTCACGACGCTCGACGGAGGCGCCGCCGCGCTCGCGCTCGGCGAGCGGCTCGGGTTTCGCGCTCTGCTAGCGTTCGGTGACGCGGACTCGGCGACCGCCGCCCGGGAGCTCATTCGCGCGCAGCTCCAAAGCCAGGGGACGACCCCGCTCGCGCGCCTCGTCGGCTACGCGTCCATGCTCGAGCGCGTCGAGGTGTCCACCCGGGGCAGCGCCGTCGAGCTCGAGGCCGACCTCGCGGTCGAGGAGTTTCTCGGTGCGTTGCGGCGCCTCGTCACGCTCCAGCGGCTCGCGAGTCAGCCGGCCCCATCGGGGCCATCCTCCGCGGTCAGCCCTGCGCCTTCCGCCGCACCCGATGCGCCGCGCGTCCCGGCAAATTAGCTGCCACGCCACGAGCTTCCGACTAAGGTGAGCGCAGCGTCGGGCGCTGACTCGAACCCTGCAAACTGAGGCGTTTCATGTGCGGAATCGTGGGTTACGCGGGGCACCAGTCGGCCGCCCCGATCATCGTCGATGGCTTGCGTCGACTCGAGTACCGCGGGTACGACTCGTCGGGCATCGCCGTGCACGACGGTCGTTCGATCGAGACCGTGCGGGCGCTCGGCAAGCTGCGTGCGCTCCATGACGCGCTCGGCAAGCGTCCCCTCGAGGGAACGCTCGGGATCGGGCACACGCGCTGGGCGACGCATGGCCGTCCAAGCGAGGAGAACGCGCATCCGCACGTGGCCGGAAAGGTCGCCGTCGTCCACAACGGGATCATCGAAAATCACGCTGTCTTGCGGCGCGAGCTGGTCGCTGACGGCGTGCGTTTCGCGTCGGAGACCGACACCGAGATCATCGCGCACCTCGTGGAGCGGGCGCTGCGTGGAGGCGCGGCGACCCTCTTCGATGCCGTGCGCTCGGCGCTGAAGCGCGTCACCGGCGCGTACGCGATCGCGGTGCTCTCCGCCGACGAGCCCGACACGATCGTCGCGGCGCGCCACGGCTCCCCGCTGGTGCTCGGCTTCGGCGAGAACGAGATGCTCTGTGGCAGCGACATCTCGGCACTGCTCGCACACACTCGGGACATGGTGTTCCTCGAGGACGGCGACGTCGTCGAGCTACGGTCACCGGGGGCCAGCGGCTCCCCATCCGCGCGCATCGTCACCATCGAGGGTGAGGCGGTCGAACGTCCGCGCAAGCGCATCGACTGGAGCCCGACGATGGCCGAGCGGGGCGGGTTCAAGCACTTCATGCTGAAGGAGATCCACGAGCAGCCCGACGCGATCGCGGCGACGCTGCGCGGGCGCATCGACGTGGAGAATGGAGACGTGCACGGCTCCGAGATCGGACTCGACCCCGAGGCCGTGCGCGGCGCGCGTCGAATCTACATCGTGGCGTGCGGCACGAGCTACCACGCGGCCCTGCTCGGTCGATACTGGATCGAGGAGCTCGCGCGCGTGCCGACGGTGGTCGAGCTCGGCAGCGAGCTCGCCAACCGCCCGGCGGTGTTCTTCGAAGATGACCTCGTCATCGCCGTGAGCCAGTCGGGCGAGACCTTCGACACGCTCGCTGGTGTGAAGGCCGCGAAGGCCGCCGGTGCGCGCATCCTCGCGATCGCGAACGTCCTGGACAGCGCCATCCCGAGGCTCGCCCACGGTGAGCTCTACACGCGGGCCGGACCCGAGATCGGCGTCGCCTCGACGAAGTGCTTCACCGCCCAGCTGACGGCGCTCTTGCTCGTCGCGGTCTACCTCGGTCGGCAGCGGGGCACCCTCGACGGCGCGCGCGGCAAGGAGATCCTCCAGGGGCTCTGCGGTGTGCCGAGTCAGATGAACGAGCTGCTCGGTGATGCCGACTACGTTCGCTCGATCGCGACTTTGCTCGTCGACGCCAGCGACGTGCTGTTTCTCGGCCGCGGCTACAACTACCCGATCGCCCTCGAGGGAGCGCTCAAGCTGAAGGAAATCAGCTACGCCCACGCCGAAGGCTACGCGGCCGGCGAGATGAAGCACGGCCCCATCGCGCTGATCGACGCGTCGTTGCCGGTCGTCGTCGTGGCACCGAAGGACGCGAGCTACGACAAAACCCTCGGGAACGTTCAGGAGGTGCGCGCCCGCGAGGGTCAGGTGATCGCGCTCGCCACCCGAGGCGACGAGGCGATGCACGACCTCGCCCAGCACATCGTCTGGCTGCCCGAGGCGCCGGCGCACGTGCTCCCGCTCCTCACCGTGGTCCCGCTGCAGTTGCTCGCGTACTTCGTCGCGGCTCGCAAGGGCCACGACGTCGACCAGCCGCGCAATCTGGCGAAGACCGTCACCGTGGAGTGACGGGCAACCGCGCGCATCGCCCGCGCCGATCGGTGGTTCTGTTAACGTCGAGCGGTGAGAACCATCGGCACCACCGAGAAGCGGGTGATCGCCGCGCTGCTCGTCACCGCGGTCTTGCCGCTCCTCACCGCCATCCTCGTCGCCAACGCGGCCATTCGGCGCGTCTCGGACGCCGCGTTCCAGCCATCATTCCGGGTGCAGCTCGAGCGCTCTCTCGACCTGCATCGCGAGCTCGCGGCGACCCTTCGGCGGGCCATGGAGAGTGAAGCTCGGGAGATGGCGACCACCCCGGAGCTCCGGGCATCACTTGACGCCGGTCATGCCGTCGCCGTTCGCGATACGCTCGCGCGACTCGTGGAGCGTCGGGAGGGTCTCGTCTCGCTCGCCGTGAGCGCGACGGGCCGTGACGAAGAGCGCCGCGTCGCGCGTGGCGCGCCGATCGAACCTCGAATCGAGCAGCCGGTCGCCTTCCGGGTCCCGATTCCCGGTCGAAACGAGGACACCCTCGAGGTCGTGTTCGCGGTCGACCGTCGCCGTGCCGACGAGGCTGCCGCTGCGCGGGAGTTCGCGTCGATTTACGGTGAGCTCGAACAGGCTTACGTCGCCGCGACGCAAGACCGAGCTGATGCGGCCGCGTTCTCGGGGCTGCTCGCGCTGACGGTGATTCTCGCGGTCGTCGTCGGCGCGAGGGTCGTGCGGCCGGTCACGCGCGGCGTCGATGGCATCCTTCGCGCGACGCGCGCCGTGGGCGAAGGCGACCTCTCGGTGCGCGTCGTCGAGGCGGGCGAGGGCGAGTTGCTGGAGCTATCGCAGGCCTTCAACCGAATGCTCGAGCAGCTCGAGCGGAGCCGGGCCCGCATCGAGTTCCTGAACCGCGTCGGCCAATGGCAGACCGTGGCGCGGCGGCTCGCTCACGAGATCAAGAACCCGCTCACCCCAATCTTGCTCGCGGTCGAGGAGTGCTGCCAGCAGTACCGTGGCGCTGACCCGCGCTTCGGTGCGCTGCTCACGACGACGCGCGACATCGTCACCGAAGAGGTCGCGAGCCTACGCACGCTCGTGGGCGAATTCGCAGCGTTCGCCCGCCTGCCCCGACCGAACTTGCGCCCCGGCGATCTCGGCGAGTTTCTTCGCAGCCAGTGGCCGCGCTTCGAGCGCGACGAGCTGCCCGATGCGCCGGGGCGATCCGTCGTCCTCACGCTCGAGTGCGAGGACGAGCCGCTGCCGCTCGCGCTCGATCGCACGCTGCTCCATCGCGTGCTCGTCAACCTGCTCGCGAACGCGAAGCAAGCCACCGCGGCGCTCGACCATGAAGGGGAGGGGCACGTCGTGGTTCGCGCGAGCCGCGTGGGCGACCACGGCGTCATCGTCGTCGACGACGACGGGCCGGGGATCCCGGACGTCCTCAAGACGGCCGTGTTCGACCCGTACGTGACGACGCGCAAGGAGGGAACCGGGCTCGGCCTCAGCATCGTTCAGAAGATCGTGTTTGACCACGGGGGGACGGTCGACGTCGAGGAGTCGCCCGAGGGCGGCGCACGCTTCTGTGTCCGCCTCCCGCTCGCCGGTACGCGCCTGTCGGAGGCGGCGGTCTCGCGGAGTCATGCGTCCGCGTGGAGCGGCACCGGCTCGCAACCCGGCGTCGCGTGACGATGCGGGGCTCATGACACGCCTGCCCGACCTGTGTTAGCTGGACCCATGTTGCGCGCGTCGCCGGGCGAGCCCCTCCGAGAATTTCTGACGTTCGACGATGTGATGCTGGTGCCCGCGTACAGCGAGGTGCTGCCAGCCGAGGTCGACGTCGGGACCTGGCTCACCCGCGACATTCAGCTGCGCATCCCGCTCGTCAGCGCGGCGATGGATTCGGTCACGGAGTCCGCCACCGCCATCGCCATGGCGAGAGCCGGCGGGCTCGGAATCATCCACAAAAACCTGACCATCGAGGAGCAGGCGGCCGAGGTCGAGCGCGTGAAGCGCGCCGAGAGCGGCATGATTCTGCGGCCGGTGACGGTGGGGCCCGAGGCGCTCTTGCGTGATGCGGTCGAGGAGATGAAGCGCCACGACATCAGCGGCGTCCCGGTCGTGGATGGGCACGGCAGGCCGGTCGGGATCCTCACCGCCCGCGACATCCGATTCGCGAAGGATCTGTCCCAGCCCGTCCGTGTGCTGATGACGAAGGACCTCGTCACGGTCACCCCCGGGGTCTCGAGCGAGCGCGCGAAGGAGCTGCTGCACCAGCACCGGATCGAGAAGCTCCTCGTGGTCGAGGACGGCAAGCTCAAGGGGTTGATCACGATCAAGGATCTGATGCAGGCCGAGGCGACGCCGACCGCGGTGAAGGACGCGGACGGGCGGCTGCGCGTCGGCGCCGCGATAGGTCCGGGCCCCGACCGACTCGCGCGGAGCGAAGCGCTCGTGGCTGCGGGCGTCGACGTGCTCGTGGTCGACACCGCTCACGGGCACTCACGGGGGGTCATCGACGCCGTGGCGGACACGAAGCGCCGCTTCCCGTCGCTCTCCGTCATCGGCGGGAACATCGCGACGGGGGATGCGGCGCGCGCGTTGATCGATGCGGGTGCCGACGCCGTGAAGGTGGGCATCGGCCCGGGCAGCATCTGCACGACCCGCGTGGTCGCCGGCATCGGCGTGCCGCAGATCTCGGCGATCGACGAGACCGTTCAAGTCGCCGAAGCGCAGGGGATCCCGGTGATCTCGGATGGTGGCGTGAAGTACTCCGGCGACGTCTGCAAGGCGATGGCCGCGGGCGCGAGCTCGGTGATGATTGGATCGCTCTTCGCCGGGACGGACGAGTCTCCCGGCTCGATGGTCCTCTACCAGGGGCGGAGCTACAAGGTCTACCGCGGCATGGGCTCGCTCGGGGCGATGCGCAAGGGCAGCAAGGACCGGTATGGCCAGGCCGGCGCGGCCGACGAGAAGCTCGTCCCCGAGGGCATCGAGGGGCGCGTCCCCTACCGCGGCTCTCTGCGGTCGATCGTTTACCAGCTCGTCGGCGGGCTGCGTTCAGGGATGGGTTACGTCGGCGCGCGCACGATCGACGAGCTGCGCCACAAGGCGCGCTTCATTCGCATCACGGCGCAGGGGCTCCGCGAGAGCCACGTCCACGACGTCATCATCACCGAGGAAGCCCCGAACTACCGACCGATGTGATCGCTCGAGGTGACCGCATCCTGGGACCCGCCGAGGCGATTGTCAAAAGGCAGGACGGCGAGGCGCGTGGCGTCGGCGGCCCGAAGCAGGTAGCCTTGAAGCGCAGCGCGGTCGATTCTCCGTCCCGGGAACACGCGCGCTCCAGAGGTACCCACGATGCGCAACACGAAGATGTGGACGACGCTGCTTGCCGCCTTGCTCGCCGCGATGGCGGTCCTCGGCGCTTGCTCGAGCGATGGCAACAACCCGTTGACTGGCTCGTCGGGCCAGGGTGGCCAGGGGCCATCGGCCGCTTCGGGCACCGGGGGAGACCTGTTCTCGACCTCGTCGGGACAACAGGCCGTGCTCGAGCTCGAACCGAAGAACGCGACGATCGAGATCGTCAACGGGGTGTCGACGCCGCTCACGTTCACCGCGAAGGTCGGGTCCACGCAGGTCTACCCGGGGAGCTGGTACGTCGACCGTGCCGACATCGCCGGCATCAGCGCGAGCGGCGTGCTCACGCCGCTGAACACGAAGGGTGGCGAGGTGAAGGTGTTCGCGAAAGCGGACGGTCAGGTCGCCCAGGCGTTCGTGACGGTGTTGTTCAAGAAGACCGTCGACGGAGGCGTTCCCGTCGATGAGCAGGCGAAGCTCGATGCATCGAGCGGCCAGGATGGCGCGATCACCTGGACGTACCCCTACGACGGCACGGTGTGGCCCCGCGGCCTGCTCTCGCCCGAGATGATGTGGAAGGGCGGCGGCGGAGACGACAGCTACTTGCTGCGCTTCACGAGCGCATTCCTCGACTTGAAGGTTTACGCGAAGGTGCCCAATCAGACGTTCGCGATCGATCAGACCGACTGGGTCGCGATCAGCGAGAGCGGCAACGGCACCACCGTCGATGTGAAGGTGTCGCGCCTCGCGCCCGGGCAGCCCACCGCCCAGGACGTCGTCAACCACAAGTGGACGACCGCGAGGGCGAACATGCGCGGCAGCATCTACTACTGGGTCAACAACGTCGGGCGCGTCGTCCGCCTCAAGCCCGGTCAGCCTGCGCCGGAAGACTTCCTCGCCGCGGTTGGCATCAACGGTTGCAGCACCTGCCATGCCGTCTCCGCGAACGGACACACGATGATCATCGGTGGGGACGTCAACGTCTCGAATTTTGATCTGCTGAACAACAAGCCGGTCTTCACGACGACCACCGTCGGCAAGTCCATCCGCAACTGGGCGATGCCGGCGATCTCGCCCGACGGGAAATTCGTGGTCGAGAACAACGCCCCGCTCCCCGGTCCGCCCGGCGGCTCGGACGGCATGTTTGACTCCACCACCGGAAAGAAGATTCCCGACAGCGGTCTCGATGGGGTGAAGGTCTGGATGCCCGCCTTCGCGCCGAAGGGGCATAAACTCGTGTATGTCGAGCCGGGCGGCAGCCACGACCTCGCGACCTTCGACTTTGACCTCGCGCTCGGCAAGGCCTCGAACCCCCACGCGCTCGTCCCCGCCGGCAGCGACCCGAACCTCCTTCGGATCTGCTTCCCGAGCGTCTCGCCGACGATCAAGTCGGGCGAGATGGACGAAGGCAAGACCTGGGCGGTCTACCATCGCGGCACGCCGGGCTCGCTCGACACGCGCGACGGACCGGGCACCCTGTACCTCGCGAGCGTCGACACGCCGGGCGTCGAGATCCGCCTGTCCAATGCCAGCGGAGACAATTACCCCTTCGCGAACGGCGACCGCGATCGCGGTTACGACTACGAGCCAACCTTCGCCCCGCAAGCCTCGGGCGGCTACATGTGGGTCGTCTTCACGAGCCGCCGCACCTACGGGACAAAGCTCACCGGCGGCAAGAACTCCGTCAAGCAGCTGTGGGTCTCCGCGATCGACCTCAACCCGCAGCCTGGCAAGGATCCGAGCCATCCCGCGTTCTGGCTGCGTGGCCAGGATCCGAAAGATCTCAACATGCGCGCTTACTGGGCGCTCGACCCCTGCATCCAGAAGGGTGAGACCTGCAGCTCGGACGCCGAGTGTTGTGACGGTGCCCCGTGCATCGACGGCAAGTGCGGCGGCCCGAGCACCTGCGTCGAGGTCGGCCAGTACTGCGAGGCCGACGCCGATTGTTGTGACCCCGAGGCGCGCTGCGTCGCCAACACCTGCGACTACGACATGCCGAACTGAGCCGTCCGCGGTCCCTCCCGGCGGTGAACCTTTCACCCCTCGCGGGGCCGTGGCCCTTCAGCCTCCCGGGAACGGGAAGGGAAACGGCAGCGGCAGCGGCAACGGGAGCGGCGAGGCTCCGCTCGTCCCGCCGCTCGCGCGCCACTGGTGGGCCGCCTGCTGAACGACCGGGATGCGCAGCTCCGGCGGGGGATGGGAGCCCTGGAACGCGAAGAGCAGGCGGTCGGTCGGATCCATCTGCATGAGGGCAACGAAGAACTGAAGCGTCATCATCGCGCCCTCCTCGTGCCACTTCGTCCCGCTTCGCGCTCGGCCTGCGTTCAACACGTTGACGACGCCGTTCGTGTCGGAGGCGAGTTCGTTCGGCTGGTTGAGGACCGGCACCGCGTTCGAGAGCACCCGACCGAGGTCGGCGGGGCTGATGCCGCCGCCCTGGCGACCGACGCAGCCGGTGTGCTGAAGGTAATGGTGGGCGAGCTCGTGGCCGAGGATGAACGCGACCTGCTCGTCGAACAGATCATGCTGGCGAGCGACCTTGCGGCCATCGGCGTCCTGGTTCGGATCGAAGAATCCGGGAGCCGGTCGCACGATGGGCTGCTCGGGCTGCTGCTTCTGCGAGACGAGCTGGGTGTATTCGCGCAACTTGTTCGTGCCGAAGAACTCGTCCGTCGCCTTGGCGCGGGCCATCTGTGCGGAAATCTCGAGCAGCCCTTCCGTGATCGCCATCAAGGGGCCGTGCTCCGTGCAGGCGGCGAACGCGTTCACGTCACCCGGCGTGTCGTCGATGTAAAACGGGACCGAGGCGACGGCCGAGGCGTGGTTCTGGGGCAGCGCCGCGCGCAGCTCGCCGAGCACCGCCTCCGAGCGAACGCGCATGTACTGGATGTCCACCGAGTTGATCGGGTCGGCGTACACCGGTGGCAGCGACCCGCTCGGCTGCGCCGGTCCGGGTTGGGCCGGTGTTGGCTGCGTGGGCGGAGGCGTCAGGCCGGGGATCGGAAACAGCAGCGGGAACGACCAGCCTGCGGTCGGTGGCGTCGTGGGTCGCGGCGCTTGCGGTGTCGGGGTCGGCCCTGGATACGGACCCGTAGGTGGCGCCCCTGGCCCTGGCGCGGGGTAGCTTGTGCCCGGAAGGGTCCCTGGCGGAGCGCCGTAAGAGGGCGACGCGTAGCCGGGGCCGTAACCGGGGCCCGGGTAGGTCGGTACGGGAGTCGAGCGTTTGCATGCTCCCGTGGCGAGGACGAGGGTCAGAAGCCCGAGCGAGAACGCGCGCCGCATCGGTTCATTCTAGCGCAGTCGTGGCCTCGGGTATCGATCCTTGCCCGCGTTGGAAGTAGTCTCTCGACGCGCCGAAACGGGGCGAATTCGTGCTACCCGAGCCACCCGTGAGCCGATCCGCGCGCTAGCAGAGTCCAATCCGATCATGGCCGCGCCGAAGTTTCCCGAGACCCTGGTCTGGTGCATCGTCCTGGGTGCGGCCTCCGCGGGCTGCGGCTCGCGCGCGGTGAGCGAACCTGCCACGGCGCCTCGCGGCGCGCCGAACGCGCCGCAGCCGCCCCCCGCCGAAGCGGTCGACTCGTTCGCGCAGGCGCCGTCCGACACTCCGTCGAGTGCGCCTGCCCCCGCTCGTCTGCAGGCGACCAGCTCCGCAGAACCGCCGTCGTCGGAGGCGGACCTCGAGTCGGCGCGCCGGATGCTCGGCGAGAGCGAGGAGCAGCTCGCTGAGCTCGGGATCACCGAGGAGGCATCGGGCCGAGCTGCACCGCCGCCTCCCGCCGCCACCGCGCCGGGGGCCAAGCGTACGAGCGCCAGCGCGGGCGCAAAGGACGCCGCGCCTTCGCCTGCGAAGTCAAAGGCCGAGAGCCGAATGGCCGAGGGCGGTGCGGCCGACGCGGAGCCACCACCACGCTGCCAAATCGCTTGCAAGGCGCTCGATTCGATGCGTCGGGCCGCGGGCCGCATGTGTGACCTCGTCGGCGACGGCGAAGCGCTGTGTTCGGATGCCCGTGGCCGGCTGAGTCGCTCCCAGGCGCGCGTTGCCCGTGCCTGCCCGACTTGCTCGATTGCACGGTGATTGCCTCGAACGCGCGACCAGCCTAGGCTCCCTCCGTGTCGGAGAGGCCGGTTTAGGAACGTGGCAGCATGACGCGAGCGGGACGATCCAGGCTCCGCGCGGCTGCGACCACCGACGTCGGCCGCTGCCGCGAGCACAACGAGGACGCGTTCCTCGTGCGGATCGATCACGGGCTCTTCGTCGTCGCCGATGGCATGGGCGGCCACGAGTCCGGTGACGTCGCGAGCGCGATGGTCGCAAGCTCGATCGACGGATTCTTCGAGGAGGCACCGCCATCCTCCGCGACCGGGGACCTCGTCTATCCGGCGGAGGCGCGCCTACCGAAGGCCGCGATTCGACTGCTGGCCGCCGTGCGGAAGGCCAATCGTGACGTGCACCTCGCGTCGCTCGACTCTTCCTCGCATCGCGGGATGGGGTCCACGGTCGTCGCGATCCACTTCGGCGAGAGCGGTGACGTCGCCTACATCGGGCACGTTGGCGACAGCCGCTGCTACCGGATCCGGAGCGGTCACATCGAGCTTCTCACCGAGGATCACTCGCTCGTCAATGAAGCGCGCGCGATGGACCCGTCGCTCACCGAGGAAGATCTCGCGCGTCTGCCGACGAACATCATCACCCGCGCGCTCGGACTCGAGCGTGAAGTTCAGGTCGATCTGCGCGCGGTCGAGGTGCTCCCGAAGGACGTGTTCCTCCTCTGCTCCGACGGGCTGAGCGGGCTCGTTTCGTCCCGCGAGATGGTCGAGGCCGTGCGGCTCGCCGACGATCTCGAAGAGGCCTCCGAGTTGCTCGTCGCGCTCGCGAACGAGGAGGGCGGCTACGACAACATCACCGCACTCGTCGTGGCGGCGAATGGCTGAGAAAGCCAAGAGCTTCCGGCTCGTCGCGCTCGCGTGCACGACCGCGCTCGGGTGCGCGCAGTTGCTCGCCGTCGATGAACTCGCGCCGGTCGAGGCGAAGGCCGATGTGGCGGGCGCCGGTGGAGGCTCGGGCGTCGAGTGTACCGAGGCGTCGACGTGCCCCGCACCCACGACCCCATGTCGCGTGGCCGCCTGCGACGCGGGGGT
>Ga0194129_10003440_pt1 | contig 21987 bp, 15 predicted proteins | sample TA2KigCa35mmetaG_FD_150862 | JGI IMG/M metagenome (GOLD analysis project Ga0194129, IMG submission 150862) | Freshwater microbial communities from Lake Tanganyika, Tanzania - TA2015038 Kigoma Deep Cast 35m | ecosystem: Environmental > Aquatic > Freshwater > Lake | place: Tanzania: Lake...
GAGATGCCGGTCGCCGCTTACCACGGTTTCTACCAAATGGTTTGGCCCAGCGGCCAAAATGCGGTGTTATGGGACGGCAAAGGACTGGATTTTGAGGCCTTGGGTCCTGATTCAGTCCTGATTCGTCGCGGCGCTTCCTGGAAGATCTACCGCGATACCCGCAACGAACTGGTCCGTTTGCGCAATCAACTCCAATTGCTGGACCAATTAACTGTCGAATTTCCACAAGCCAAGGCCATGTTGGAAGGCGCCCAACGCGAGATGCAACGCATCGAGACCGCAGAGGGCTTGCTTGTACGAATGATTCAAGCCCCGGATTCGGATTTGGGCCTGCGCCTCTTGGGTTTGGAAGCCCCTTTCGTCGGTAATCGCCCGGAACGTTTACGTCAAGAGCTCAAGCCGGGTCGTTACCTGAACTTGATGGACCTCAGCGATACCGTTCACTTGTACCATAATGTGTTGCCCAAAATGGTTGTGGAATATTATCGGCTTTTTGAGCCTGATTCCGTGTATTCTGAGGAAATACAAGCCATGCGTTTTGTGGAATCCCTGATGAACCACCTCAAAAGCAGTCCCCGTTATGTGGTTCCCGTGGCTGATTTCTTGCGGCTTGGTCTTCAGCAGATGCAACAACCCAAAGCCCTCCAATTGCTTTCCCAGCTCTTGTCCGAGAACAATTCATGCACTGATCCGGAATTGGAGCGCAAATTGCGGGAAAACCTCCGGCATTACGCCCCCATCAGCCAAGGCGCCAAAGCTCCCCGGCTGGATAGCCTGGTCAATGCGGCAGGACAGGTGGTTGCTTTGCAACCTAACGAAGGAATTTATGTGTTCTGGGCGGCTGATTGTGGACATTGTTTGGAACAATTGCCCAAACTTTACCGTTGGTGGTCCTCTAAGCATCCCGATTGGGCCGTAACAACGATCTCCGTGGGGGGTTCCGCCCAGAATTGGGCCTCCACCATCGCCACCCTGCCTGCCTGGACCCATTTGCAAGACCCCCTGGGCCGCCAAGGTCCTACCGTGGAAGCCTATGTGCTTTATGCCACGCCCCTCTTTGTCAAAGTGGACCGCGACGGACTTATCGTGGACGTGTTCCGCGCCGAAAGCTCCCTTGAATTGACCTATTGAGGGATTTTTAGCGATTTATATCATTTTTTGGTTGTTATTAAATAACAATCCGTGTCCTTTTTTGTCCATTTTTAAATATTTATCTAACACATTTGTTCGTTTTTTCGTTTAATTATGTCTATTTTTGCGAAGCGATCAAAAAATTCATGGGATTCAAACCCGAACAGCTACTTCCATTCCTTCAAGGAAAGAAGTCCAAGGACTTTCCTCGTTCCAAGGATTCCAAATTCAATAACAAATTAATTCTTGCAAATCACCCGGACTTGGGAATGTTGCGAGACTCATTGAAGGTCAAAGCCCCTGAATTTAACTTTTGCACAAACCTTCGTAACGCCTAATCTCTTTTAAGAAATTCTGGATGATTGTGGATCAATTAATCCAACTCGAAAGGGAAGCCAAAAGGCCTTATTAATTTAATTTTATAACAAAAACCTATTTGTCAACGTGTTATTAGCATTTAGAGACTTTTTGCGTAAGCTATTTCGGCCTGTTTCTGCAAATGATTTTCCAAGAAGCATGGATGCGCATTATTTTCTACAAGCCATATTGCCCAATTTACGAGATTTTGAATTGTTCTACGAGAGGATTCGCGAAGAGTCCTTGCATTTTACTCCTTGCTCGGATTTGAGTTTTGCCTACAGAGACCGGATTGACCGCTTTGCGAAGTACGCATTCGATGAAAGCAGGTTTGTTCACGCCATGCCGGGCATTATGGAGGGCTACCGCATCGCCTTTACCAAGGAAGGGCTGCTGCTTCCAGATGCTCGACTCCACCAATTGCTCTACTACCAGGACCAATTAATCCTTATCAATGCCCGATTACCTTACCGACCCGGGTTCGATCCGGACACTCCGCCCCTGGAAACCATGGTCGGGCCTATCCATCTGCCCATCGGAATGGATGCACAGAACCCCTTTTTGACCATCGGTTACCGTGATCACGCTGGTCGAATATTGTGGTATGAAAGTGAGGTGAATCAGCATCTTCGATTCCTGGTGGACCCGCAGGGTTTGAAGAACCTCATCGACGAAGCCCATCGACAATTTAATCTTTCAAATTCCCTAATTTAGCTTAAATTTGAGGCATGAGCCGCATTGCACGACTGATTGAGAAATTAAGCGATCTCCTCAACAATCGCCCATCTCGCACTCGCAAATCCGGAGAGGGTGGCGATAGTACCCGACACCTTTCCAAAAGCGTCCTCTACCATCACCACGAAATCCGCCAGTATGGGCTGAAAATTCCCGGGCTCTGGGATAGCCTCCAAGAATTATCGGATTTGGAAAGCCGCTTCAAGGAAACTGTAGCTCCCTTCCTCGAATTCGATCCAGCCAACCCGGCCTTCAGCAAGACTCTGTCCGGGATTCGACCTGATATTGTTCATGCCTTCACCCACAGTGACCTGCTCACCACCCATGCCAAGCGGCATCAACTCCTTTATTATAGAGGTCAATTGGTGGTTATCAATGCCAAAATTTCGCGGCTACCCATGGACACGGACAAGGATCGCGTGGTGATCAATACCGTGGCTGGGCCCATTCGTCCCTACCTCAAGAACAGCCAAGGCTACTGCTGTTTGGAAACTTGTACGGCCTTGCATTGCTTCGAAGATGTCAACCTGCATTTGCGCTACCTCCTCAATTCTCAAGCCTACCAAGCCATGTTGGAAGACATCGAAGCCTCCATCCGTGAAGAACAAGGCAAGGATATCGTGTTCTAAGCCTCCGCTTAGAGGAGGCGCTTGATAATCCGCCAATACCTGCGCGGTTTGGCGCCGAAGCCTGCATAAAATCGTTGAAGACCAGGGATTTCGGAACCCTCCATGTCCAGCAAAGCATAGGTTACCTTGCCATCCGCATTGTATTGTTGGCGGGCCCAAGCCAAGACTGCGTGCACCAAATGCATCGCCGCCCGGTCAGTTCGACCCTGGGGGCTATCCCAAGCAAACTGATAAACCAGCGTATCGCCGGAATGCCATAACACAGCAGCCGCTAGCAAGGTATCGCTTCGTCGGAGCACAACCAGAGTTCCCCGTCCATTCGATAACATGGTACGGATGAGCTTTTTGGCCTGTTGGATCTGGGCCAGGCCCCACCCCGCTTTGTTTTGCAATCCCAAATCCAAGGCCAGTTCCAAGCCAGGCTGGCCCAAGGCTTGATCCCAGGAGTTAAGGGCCAAGAACTCCGCATCCAAGCGATTCAGCGATTCCTTGAACGAGGGACTTCGTAAATAACGGCGATGATGATCGCTGTAATTTTTCCATTGGTTCTCGGCGCTAGATTCCACGGAGATGATGTACGAAGGTCTGGCCGTCCATGACCATTGTGGACTGGGAAGCAAGGCTTGCAACGAGGGTGGTAAATCGCGGCAATCCAATTGCCAATCCACCCCTAGGTAGCGACGATCCAAAGCCTTGAGCAAGGAGGCATAAACCTGAACGCTGGCCATGCCCTGATCCTCCGAAGGACGAATTTGACCCTCGTTGAATACAACCTTCAAGACTTGGTAATGCTGGACCATCAAGGGTTGACGAAGAAGACGTGTCCATGACGCCAGGCCACCGGGGATGGGTAAGGCCCATTCCTGATTGGGGGAGAGCAGCAACGCCCATTGCCCGCCCAGGCGATGATCCAAATACGCAAGGCAATGATACACCGATGCTGTGGAGGGCAAGGTTTGATCCCAGGCTGCCCGCTCTGCTTGGCTCAGGGGATGAACCGTCCACTTTCCGTCCAAAAGCGTCTCCCCTGTAGCCGATCCCAAAGGAGCGGCATCCACTCGATCCAAGCCCAATACTCGTTCGTAACATTTCTGATAAAAATCCAGCCATCGGTCCACGCCTTGCGATCGTCCTGCGCCTGATTCCCCTGTGGAATTATGCCATAACAAGGTAAAATAACCTCCGTACTGCTCCCAAGCCTTCAGCAGGGGCTGAACCTTCGCCCAAGCCTGTTCGGGGTCCAAACGCAAATGATGCTTCAAAGTGGCATCCATGACGGTCAACGGAAAAAGACGCAAGGGAAGCTCTTGCTCTTGGACCAAATCATAGCACCCAAAGGGGTGCAGGGTCCCGGCCTTGAAACCGAGTCTTTCGGCGTAACCCATGCTGTATTCCGATTGAATACCCATGGAGTGCAGGCGTTGGGCTTGGGTCGGCCAGTTTAGTACCAAATAATGTTGGCGAGAGTCGGATATGGGGCCTGCCAAGGCTGCCAAGGCCTTATGCTCCTTCGTGGCTAACGACACATTCGCGTTGGAACGTAGGGAGGGATGCCAGCCAATTTGGGCCCCTGTATCCCGAAGAAATCGTATAACACGATGCAAATAAGGGCTTTGTGGCGAATGACCTTGATCCAATCCGCCGTAATCCGCCATGAGCAGAAAATAAAGAGGCCGCCTGCACCAAGGCGATGTGGTCTCCCAACAACGATGCATATCCTGCAAGGCCGCGTAGCGATCATAGGGATCGTAAGCGAGTCCCATCAGAACGCGTAGGCGCAACAGTACCTCTTGCCAACGTCCATGGAGCATGTCCCTGCACCATCCCCCCAGTTGTCGATGCAACGGTTTGCCCAGGTAACTGTAACACAAATCAACATCAATCGTGGGCTGCACCGTTCGGGCCGGCGGATGGACGTGGTAACCCTCCAAGTTGCGGGACAACCATTGCCCCAACTGATGCACATAGCCATCCACCAAGGGAAATTCCAAGACCCCTTCTTGGGCCAACCAAGAGGCGGAGGTCGGAAATCGCCCCAGTCTATCCCGTTCCGTTCGTTGGTATTCCTCGTAGCGGCTCAATAGCCAGAAAATCCCAGCCAAGGGATCATGCCCCAACTCATGTTCCGTAGGAAACATCGCCGGCAAAGAAAGACCCTGCACCTCCACGCGGCGAAGGCTGCCGGTCCAAGGTGCACCGGGTTGATTCTTCGCATAGGGTCGAATCCCCTTTTCGTGCAGCAAGCCCTCAGCGGCCAGGAACAGAGTCCCGTCGTGGGCTTCACGGACCCCGTAGTGCATCACCCCATCGAAACCCTGCCTGGTTTCAAGGGATATCGGCCCGGGAGACTCCTGGATTTGATAATCAATGCCCAAGCGCTCTCGCAGTGTCCATTCCAAGGTGTACCTCAGCCGAGGGCTGTTTTGGTCTACAACCACGAGCAAGCAGAAAGGGGCTGTTGGAGAGGTGGATTCCGGCTTAGACAAAATGGGAGGATTCATTGGACTCAAGGGGAGATGACGTAAATGCGTAGGTAAACGTAAACTTCCCTCGGTTCAGCCACGCTTCCCGCAAATCAAAGGTACTTTCGCGGCGAAAATCTGCCTGCCCCATGCGCTTGAGGCGATGGCCCAGGTAGGCTTGTTCGCTGTGACCGCGCGCATAGACGGTACAGATCCTCCAAGGCCGGGTACGGTCAGGCCACCAGGACCGCAGGCAGGCATAATCCATGCAACTGGAATAACCCGCCCGGCTGACAATCCATTCGGCCTTGGATAACAACATGATCATGGTGTGATCGTCCGGCGATTCCCAAGCCATCAGGCCCTTGATGGGAGGCATCCCATCTGTGTTCATGGAGGAGCCGGGCAGACCCCGCACCAACCACAAGACCGAGGGCCGATCGCCCAAGGATGCTTGATCGCCTTGGGCCTTACCCCAGGATTCCCATTGGGCAATCACCAGGGCCTCGAAGCGGGAGCGGGCGGGTTCCGGTCCGCTCAAGACCACCAAGATTGCCGATTCCTCCGGCCAAGCATCGCCCGTATATTCAGTAATCTTGGGCGACATGCCCTCGAAGCGGCTGCGCCAACCCAGGTAACGAAAGCGGGGCCACCTACCACGCTGATCACGCGCTGTGGACCAACGCGGTCCATCCTTGACCCACGGCAACATGGAAAGATGAGGCGCCAAGGCGGTACCCGCTTGGCCCGTATCCGGGATCCATAGTTCTTGGAAAGAAGACCAATAGGGCCGTAACAATGCCCATAGCGTCAGCGATACCCCCTGCATCAAAACCGGCCATCGCCAAAGGAACGGCAGGGCCAAGGTAAGCTGATGGATAACCAACACATGATGCACGGTAGTCGCCTTGGCCCCTTGTGCTCGCAGTCCCAATCGGTGATCGCTCACCAAATGGGTTAATTGCAGGCGATTAACGATCTCGGTGGCCCATAGCCTGTCCGCTCGCAGGGACCGTCGGTAGGCACGGCTATCCTTGATCAAATCCCAGGCCAAATTGCCCGTATGCCGAAGTGTCCATGCCGGCGCCTCCTCAAAAGACAAATTCGGAAAACGCTCCTTAAGCCAGGCCCCACTGCGACCGTTCCCTCCAATCCAAACCTCATCACCGCCACGTACCGCCTCCTCAATCCACGGAACCAATCGGGTTGCATGCCCCAAACCCCAATCCAGGGGCACAAACAAAATTCTCCTCTTGGCAAAAACTGCCGTATCAACTACCTTTTTTTCCATTTGGCCTCGTTCCCCACAAAATCCTCAATATGATAAATTGAATCTGCAAACTCAAACAAAATCGTCTGATCATTCACAATTGTATATTTTTTGCGCTTAGATAAGGATAACTTTTGCAGTTCTGGAAAATGGCGAATAGGAACGATGTATTCACGCCCATCGGTTAGATGTACCCCAATCTTACCGTGTAATCCAAAGATTAAACACTGAATAGCCTAAACCATCCGCGATGGATCGACCCAACGGTCAAATTCCTCCTCGGTGAGGTAGCCGAGTTGGAGGGCGGCGGCTTTGAGGGTAAGGCCTTCGCGGTGAGCGGTTTTGGCAATGGAAGCGGCCTTGTCGTAACCGATATGCGGGTTGAGGGCGGTCACCAACATCAACGAATTGTTGAGATGTTTGGTCAGACCTTCGGTGTTGGGGCGGATACCCTCTGCGCAGTGGGTGCGGAACGAATGGCAGGCATCGGCGATGAGGCGAGCGGATTGTAACACATTCGCGGCCATCATCGGTTTAAAAACATTCAATTGAAAATGGCCGTTGGATCCTCCGATTCCTACCGCCACATCGTTCCCCATTACTTGGGCCGCTACCATGGTCAAAGCCTCGGGTTGGGTGGGGTTGACTTTGCCCGGCATGATGGAAGAACCCGGCTCGTTATCGGGAATAATAATTTCACCGATCCCGCAACGAGGTCCCGACGAAAGCATGCGGATATCGTTGCCAATTTTCATCAACGAAACCGCAACGCGGCGGAGCGCCCCGGACATCTCGACCAGCGCGTCATGGGCCGCCAGCGCTTCAAATTTGTTGGGCGCCGTGCGAAAAGGCTTGCCCGCAAAACGAGCGATGTACGAAGCTGCGATTTGGTCGTAATCCTTAGGCGCATTCAATCCTGTTCCTACCGCCGTTCCCCCCAAAGCCAACTCAGCCACCATCTCCAAAGCATTGGTCAAGGCCCGCTTTCCGTTATCCAATTGCTGCACATAGGCCGAAAATTCTTGGCCCAGGCTCAGGGGCGTGGCATCCATAAAGTGCGTCCGCCCTGTTTTGATTAAGGAAGCAAATTCTTGGGACTTGTTGTTCAATGTGTTACGAAGCGCATCGATGGCCGGCAGGGTACGGTCCGCCACCGCCGTGTAAACCGCAATGTGCATGGCTGTTGGAAAGGTGTCGTTGGAACTCTGCGAGCGGTTCACGTCATCGTTGGGGTGCAGAAATTTAGCCGAATCCGTCAAGAGACCCCCACGGCGAACATGGGCCCGGTACGCAATCACCTCGTTCACGTTCATGTTGGACTGGGTCCCGCTCCCGGTTTGCCAAATCACCAAAGGAAATTCGCTATCCAAGGCCCCTTCGATGATTTCATCGCAGACTTCGGCAATGGCATCCCGCTTATCAGCCTCCAAAACCCCCAATTCGTGGTTGGCGTAGGCGGCCGCCTTTTTGAGAATCCCAAAGGCGTGGATGATTTCCAGCGGCATGCTGCCCTCCGGACCAATTTTGAAATTATTGCGGGAACGCTCCGTCTGGGCGCCCCAATAACGGTCGATAGGCACCTGGACTTGGCCCATGGTATCTTTTTCGATGCGAAAGCCGGGAGAAGGGTTGGTATCGTTCATATCCCCCAAAGTTATGCCTTCACCCTCCGTACTTTTAAAGCCATGACGACTCATCACCGCCGTCCCCGGCTTTTTTTGCTCGATGCCATGGCCCTAATTTTTCGGGCCTACTTTGCCTTTGCCCAAAACCCCCGCTACAATTCCAAAGGCCTCAACACCAGCGCTGCCTTTGGCTTTGCTTTGGCGCTTCTGGATTTGCTCCAAAAGGAACGCCCCCACCATATCGGCGTGGCCTTTGATACGGCCGAGCCCACCTTTCGACACCTAGAGTTCGAAGCCTACAAAGCCCAACGCGATACCATGCCCGAAGACCTGGCTGCCTCCCTACCCTATATCGACCGTTTAATCGAAGCCTTTCGGATTCCGATTTTGCGTTTGCCGGGCTTTGAGGCCGATGATATCATTGGAACCCTGGCCCATCAGGGAGCGGATGCCGGCTTTGAAGTTTTTATGGTGAGTCCAGACAAGGATTTTGGGCAATTGGTCCGTCCCTTTGTGCATATCTACAAGCCCGCTCGTTCTGGACAAGGCATCGAAATCCTGGGGGTGGACGAAATCTGCGCCAAATGGGAGATCCAGAGGCCCTCGCAAGTAATTGATATATTGGGACTTTGGGGGGATGCCTCCGATAACATTCCCGGGGTTCCGGGCGTCGGCGAAAAAACCGCCAAAAAGCTCATCGCCGAATACGGCTCTATGGATGAATTGTTGTTACGAACCTCGGAACTCAAAGGCAAGCTTCGCGAAAACCTTGAAGGCTTTCGTGACCAAGCGTTGTTAAGCCGGCGATTGGCAACAATTGATACCGCAGTACCGATTGCCTTTGAACCCGATCATTTGTTATGGGAACCCTACGACCGGGAAGCGCTCACCGAGCTCTTTGAGGAACTGGAATTCCGCACCCTGACCCGCCGGGTCCTGGACCACCCCACCGCCTTTGTGCCCCCGGGATTCGAATCCTACACCACGGTGGCGGTCTCTCCCAGCGCCCCGAATCCCAGCGACCCAAGTTTCGTCGCCGTCACAAGGGAAGCAATAAGCACGCGGACAGCGATAAGCCCCGACCTCTTCGAGGCGGCCCCTACCGCCCATGCAGTCCGCACTCACGCCGACGGAGGCAAAACCTACACCCTGGTCCAAACCGAAACCGAATACCGGCAACTGCTCTCGGCCCTAGAAAGCCAAAAAACCTGGGCATTTGATACCGAAACTGATGGTTTGGACCCCCTCGAAGCCGGTATGGTCGGATTCTCGGTAGCCTGGGAAGACCACCGCGCGGTCTTTGTGCGGCTCCCCGATGAACGAGCGGCCTGCCAAGCGTGGCTGGAACTTTTGCGGCCCTTAATCTGCGACCAGTCTCGAACGCTGATCGGACACAACCTCAAATTTGACCTACAGGTCCTAGCCGGTTACGGGCTGTACCCCCAAGGTTCCCTGCGGGATACGATGCTCGCCCACTACCTGCTGGACCCGGATGGCAAACACGGTTTGGATTTGTTATCCGAACAATACCTACATTACCGACCCATTCCCATCGAAGATTTAATCGGGATCAAAGAAAGCAAGGGTAACAAAACGCCTCAAAAAAGCATGCGCGATGTTCCCAACGAGGTGCTGGCTGTTTACGCTGCTGAAGACGCCGATATCACCCGCTTGTTGTATGCGGTTTTGGAGCCCGAACTCGAAAAATTAGGGCAAAAAGATTTGTTTGTGAATGTAGAATGCCGGTTGGTACCGGTGCTAGCCGCCATGGAACGGGAAGGCATCCGATTGGATACGAAAGTCCTGCGTGAATTTTCGGCTTCGCTGGAAGGCGACCTTCAACGCCTCGAAAAATCCATCCATCAACTCGCTGGTCAGCCCTTTAACATTGCTTCTCCCAAGCAACTCGGCGAAATTCTCTTCGAGAAACTCCGCCTGGATCCCAAAGCCAAAAAAACCAAAACCGGTCAATACAAAACCGACGAAGAAGTACTCAGCGCTTTGGAATTTCAATCCCCCATCGTGGCCCAAGTCCTGGAATACCGCGAAGCCCTCAAACTACGCTCCACCTACGCCGAAGCCCTGCCCGAATTGATTCGGCCCTGGAGCGGACGGATTCATACCTCGTACCATCAACATGTGACGGCCACCGGTCGCCTCAGCAGCCAAAACCCCAATCTCCAAAACATCCCCATCCGAACCCCCAAAGGCCGTGAAATTCGCAAAGCCTTTGTGGCCAGGGAAGAGGAAGGTTGGGTATTGTTATCGGCGGATTATTCCCAGATCGAATTGCGCCTGATGGCCCATATGAGCCGCGATCCCCAAATGCTGGAGGATTTTGGGTCGGGTTTGGATATTCATGCCGCGACCGCTGCCAGGGTGTACCGCATCCCCCCTGATCGGGTAACCCCCGAAATGCGCCGCAAAGCCAAAATGGTCAATTTTGGGATCATCTACGGGATATCAGCCTTTGGTTTGAGCCAGCGACTGGGGGTGGGTCGGGGCGAGGCCGCCGACCTGATCAAACAGTACTTTGGGATATACCCCGGCGTCCAGGCCTATATGCAGGAATGTGTTGCGGAAGCCCGTTCCAAAGGCTATGCCGAGACCCTCATGGGTCGGCGTCGTTACCTGCGGGATTTGCAATCCAATAACGCGGCCGTTCGGGCCTTTGCGGAACGCAACGCGATCAATGCGCCGATTCAAGGTTCGGCCGCCGATCTCATCAAGGTGGCGATGATCCGATTGGACCAAGGCCTGCGTGACCAAGGCCTTCGATCCAAATTGTTGTTACAGGTTCACGATGAATTGGTGCTGGACCAGACCCCCGGCGAAGAAGCCGTCCTCGCCGATTTGGTCCGCCGCGAAATGACCGGCGCCGCCCAGCTCCTCGTCCCCTTGGTGGTGGACTTAGGACGCGGTCCCGATTGGCTTAGTGCACATTGATGCTGTCCTTTCTGCGGTACATCATGAAGAGCATGACCAATATACCGCCTATGCCAGCTCCAAGGGCCCAGTACCATCGAGGATTTAATCCAACATGCTCCAAGGGCAGGCGAGGAGAATCGATGATTTGGATTAAAGGGGTTTCCTTGCGAAGAGAAATTTCTGCCAATTGAATATTCTTGGTCAATTCTCCAAACAAGGTCATTGAAATTTGCAAATCGATGAGCTTGCGATTTTGATCCACCCGCAAAACCTGACGTGTAGCGTTGACATCCTCATCGTTGAGCATGGAGGATTGATACATGTTTTTGTTTAATTCCCTTTTGACCGAATCAAGTTCCTCCTGCAGGACGTCCAGATTCTTGCGGGCTTTGTAGGTGAGATTATCGGTATAGAAAGACGAAACAGTTTGAATTAATTTACCTGCCATCACCATGGCCATGGTATCGTTGCGATCATGGCATGATACCTGGATGAAGGTTAATTTCTTGTCTGGCCTCGATGCATCAACCACATCCTTCAGCACATAGCGGTAGGTTAGCCATAACGCGCTATCCTGCAAGGCGCTGTAACCTCTTAGGATCCCTGAATCACCTTTGGCGAAACGGAATCCTTCGAATTCCTTTAAAAGGTTGGCCTTGGAGCGGACGAAGAAATAATCGCCCAAATAAACGGTATCCCCCGAAGGCAATTGAGTCGGTGTGACCAAGGCCTTCTCGATTAAATTACGGGTTGAGAAAAGCTTGACCAAACTTTCACCTTGAAAAACATTGGCAGGATTGTTCCCGCTGACATCCATACCAAACTGAGCGAGCAAATTCTCCCAGGCCGATGAATTTTTCTCTTCGGCCGAAATAATATAGCTCGCAACATAGTCGCGGTTAGGCCATGCCATCGAAACAATCCAACCAATCCCTGCACCCAGCATCACCCCTAAAAAGACCCATAACAGATTTCGGAATATAAACACCAACGCGTATCGAAACCATTGACCCAAAGTGTCCATTCGGATCTCGTCGTTGACTTGGGACATGTTACTATCGGTATTTGTCATAATTCCGTGTTTGGGGTTCGGCGACCTGAGGGTCGAAGGTGCCATAGAGCATTAAACCAGGTTCTGTAGGCGATGTGGGTTAGAATATTTCTCAAAAATATCCTCAAATATGGGAGATTTCGACGAGTTAGGGCATTCAAGGCCAATGCGGCCAAATTTAGGAGAAATTGTGGACTCCTACCCTTAGGGTAGATCCTTTGGCGATAGGTTTTGGATCCGTTGGACCAAACCAAGCTGGGCTGGGTAGGATCATGCTTCAATTCGGGACAACCATAAGCCGTCACCAAGGTCCAGTTTTGGAGGCTGGCCCTGTAACATATTTGGTAGTCTGTGCATTCCATAAAGTAAGGCGTGAAAGAACTTAGCAAGGACGCACCCTGACCTACCGGAAATACCATGCCGTTGTTCATCATGAGGCGAGTTGGGACAAGCCCTGGAGGAAAAGTCTCCCCGTCAGCTCCGGCTTGCAGACTAAGCAGCATTTTGTTATTTGCACTCAAATCGTTATCGAATTTTCGGTGCAAGACGAGGGCCCATTGGTAGGTCGCGTAAGTCCACTGCGCATCTTGATCCCAATACAAGGCTTTGTCCCAAAGGCCTTCTTCGAGCAGATCATTCAATAATAGGCGTAGGGCGGGTCCCACCCCCAGGTTCACCCCTTTGCCTTGGAATACTAAGATGGGAAATTCATCCTTGAATCGGCATCCACCTGGCGTGTTATCCCATATCCGAAGAGGCGCCCCTTGTTGCGCCGCCAGGGCCCATCCCGAAAGCGCTTCTCGTTCAGGGTAATAGGCGATGATGATGTTGATCAAATCCCCCTTGTTCATCGATGCCAATCAAATTCATGGGAAGGACGCCACGGGCCGGAACGTTTACGAATTGCCCAGTAACTATACTGCATCAAATAAGCCAAGACGCGTAGGCGACTCCACAGCCCTGGCCCCAGATGTTCACCAAGAATAGCCGCATGAGCACGCATGGCTTTGGGCTTGTTGGAGGAACGTGATTGAGAACGCAGGCGAATTCCAAGCAGGGGTAGGTGCAAGAGCGTGGATTTGACCTTAGGATTTGCAAATAAGTTCAACCAATAGGCATAGTCCTCGTGAATCAAATCGGGGCTGCCCGCATTCTGAAAATAGTACTTGCCCAGACCTTCGGCATGGTACATCGCTGAACTCATGGGAAGGGCATTGGTCGCCCGTAGTGTAGCATAATTCAAGGTGGAGGGCAAGATCGCTCTTTTTAACAAATAGCGACCGGCGTTGTCCGGGTCTGCCGTTGAAAGCTGACGCATAAAAGCAAAACCTGTTCCCAACACATTGTACCCCCCACGCTGGGCCTCCTTCCATTGAGCCGACAACTTATCAGGACGCCATACATCGTCCGAATCACAGAAGGCTAACCAGGGACCTTTGGCGCAACGTATGCCTAGATTACGCGAACGGGTCAGGCCCCGGTTTCGTGAGCTAATCAGCCAACGGATCCGTGAATCCGGGAAGGAGGATTGCCACCAAGCGGCCTGTTCTGCTTCGGGGCCACCGTCCAAGATGATCAGCAATTCCCAAGTCGGATAATCCTGTTGCAGGATCCCCTGCAGGGCCTCCCCCAAATACGCCCCGGTATCATAAACCGGCATCACAATACTGATCAAAGGGTTCATACCGCGGAGAGGTCTTCGACGCTGGGCTCCTTCAATTCTGGCGGACAAAGCCGTTTATAACACAAACCAAAAATTATAAACGGAATAGGATCACCGATCGTGCCTAGCATCAACAAATTAAACCAAAACAGCACTGCAATGGAGCGCCCATGAGCGTCGCTGTACAAACGACGGTCGGTGAAATACTTCCCAAAAGCCCAAAGGAACAGAATTACCCCAACAATCCCGCTTTCCAACATTAAACCGGCCACAAACGAAGTCGGCCTTACCCCATAATAATCACCTCCCGATAATTCAAAAAAGAAACTCAACGCCGAAGCCGGAACACCAAGCGCATCCATGGCTTCTACGCTCGCATCCGGCCAACCCCCTACACCCGATCCCAGCGGATTCAAGATTCCATAACGGTAAGCAGACCAAATGCTAATAAAACGAAATCCGCTCTGTTCCAATAAGATCGGTAAGGGATCCTTGTACTCCTGGTTAACTACAAAATCATAAGCAACCTCCACTGATCGAGGAAGAGTGTTCATTTCTCGGGCAATATAAAAGGTTGCTGTAACCAATACGATGCCAATTCCAAGTCCTTGAAGCAAGGTTTTCCTTCGCAGAAAGCTCATCAAATAAATCGAAACCATGATGGTGCCCGTGATGGAACGGATTACGAAGATGTCAAACAATATTAGTCCTGCAATCAATACCAACCCCCTGCGCGATTGATGAGATATTCGATTAATCATCAGGTAGTATGCAAAAAAATAATGCATATCAATGCTCGCATACGATGGCTCTGCAAACAGGGAGGTTACCCCGCGGCCTGCCCCCAACGGTACCGGCTCAAATCGGTCGATAAAAAGCTTCACGGGACCTGTCAAAAAAGCAGGGAACAAATAGAAATTTTGGAGCAGGCCCACTCCCAGCGTAAGCCCAAAGACCCAACGAAAAGCTTTGTCGATGCGTTGCAGTTCTTGATCCTCGCAGCGAAAGGTCCACCAGTACAAAAGGCAGGCGTTGAGCAAAGCCATCATCGCCCTCAGGGGGACTAAATAACTTTTGACAGGGGGCGCCCACAACATCAAACCTAGGAATAGGTAGGCAACCCAGACCAAAAACCTTTTGTTCACCGCCAAATTCCTGCGGGATCCGTACAAGAAAGCCCATGGGAAGATCTCGGTATTGAACAAGAACTTGAGCGGCATTACATTGGGCAGAAAAATGAGCGGGGCCATCCAACGCTGCAGCAGGCCCACCGCTTTCGCGAAGAAATCTGAAGATTCGGCAGTTTCCGAATAGGCAAGATCTTCGGTCTTCATGGCTATCCGTTGTTCTTATGTGAATTGGTGAGGCGCATGATAGCCGCATAACGAGCTAGGGCTCTATCCACCCAGCGGGTTATGCGGTGCCGAACGGGTTGGCGATACCCCAAGGCAAGGGCCGGAAGGCCTTGTTCTTGCAAGAGGATTCGGGATAATTCATGTTCCCGTCGAATGCTGATTTTTTTGCGCTGTATTGCAGCAGGAGTTGGATGACCTTGCCAACCGCCACGCCACCAAGGCCTTTGCAACCATTGTTCTATATAAGCGTCATAAGCGGGGCTTGAGGGTATCCAATCCGCACGGTTAACACGGTCCAAGGCCGCGCGTAATCGATGAAGAGCCGTCCGATCCGGCATGAACAAAATCCATGAAGCCCAATAGGTTAGGGGCTTTTCGGGAAATTCGATGGACTCCCTTCGGAGATCCCCTAGCATGCTTCCCTGAAGCATAGACCGCTCGGAATCTTTTAATAAATGTTGAAGCATGATTCTCCAGGAATTACTCCAATGATGACGAAACAAAGAATCGTTAACCAAAACAAAAGGCCCATGGCCTTGCATCAAGTCCAAAGCCTGTACATACCCGCTAAACTCATAGGCGGCGTTATTCCCGGGAATTTCTCCCTCGGCTAAACACCCATCAAAATTGTTAATAACATAAATTTGATGTTCTGAAAATCCGCATCGCTGGGACCATACTCTGCAGCGACTGGCCACCTTGCCGCTGCGGTCATGGATGACCCAGCCAATCTCCGGCAACTCAGGCAAAGACATAACGAACGAAAATGTCGGGCATATTGCTCAAATTTCGTTAGAAAAACCTAAATTTGATCAAGGTCTTATGGCAGGTTTTTCCTTCATTTCGTTGCGTTGGTGGTGGCTATGCTTGGCGGCCACCGGTCCATGGCTGATGGCACAGGGTCAAACGACCTGGGACAGCCTGGCTGTCCAAAACATGGATCACCTGGGCGAAAGCGCTTTGTGGCCCTCGTTGCTGGACCCCAAGAGCCCCTTTCATTCCTCGATCAAACCTTGGAATGCTCAGCATATGCCGCAAGAATTGCGGGGTTATCGAGCGGTGGACAGCGGGAGAACCTACGGCACCTGGGCTTGGCCTTCCCTATCGAATCGATCGCTTTGGAGTTATGTTTCGGAAGGGAAGCAATCCGGCCTGCGCTTGGATCCGTTGCTGAACTTGGGCCTGGGATCCGAAAGCGCTTCCTCGGCGACCACTCGTCAGAACAGCAGGGGCCTGCAGCTCTTGGGCTTCTTGGGAAATCGCTTGCGCTTCCAGAGTTCATTGGGCCTGCACAACACGGTGTACCCGCTCTATCTCCACCAATCCATTCGTCAGGACAGCATTGCTCCCGGTTTGGGTTTGGCCCGCACCATTGGTCAGGACAGCGGAGGCCGGGTTTGGGACTTGTACAGCAGCCAAGCCATGTTGTCGTGGCAGATTCATCCTCACTTGCAGGTTCAATGGGGGCACGGCAAGAATTTTATTGGATACGGTTACCGATCCATGCTCCTCTCAGACTTTGCTCCGGCTTATACGCATTTGCGATTGCAGGCCCAAAGTGGCCCTATCTTATACCAGTACACCATTGCCCGCATGTTGGATTACAGCTCGCCCAGGATATTGCCATTGGGCCAACGCATTTGGGGGAGTGAAGGCTACCGGCAGAAGTATTGCAGCATGAGTTATTTGGATTGGAACCTGGCTCCCGGTCTGCAAGTTGGTTTGTTTCAGGCCATTGTATGGCCTGCACAGGATACTTTAGGCCACCGCGGCATCGATTGGAATTACCTCAATCCACTGCTCTTCATGATTCCGATGCAATTTGCGAACGGATCGGACGGAAATGCGCTTGTCGGCATCAACACCGGATACCGTTGGGGCCGCCAACAAATCTATGCCCAGGCGGTATTGGATGAGCTTAGAATGAAAGATTTGTTACAAGGCAACCCGACCTGGGCCAATAAATTTGCCTTTCAGGCCGGAATTCGGGGTTGGACATCGGTCGTTGGCCAAGGTTTACGATGGCAAGCCGAAGTCAACGGAGCAAGACCCTTCACCTACGCGCATTGGTCCGGTGCTACCAATTATGCCCACCAAAATTCCGCCTTGGCCCATCCCATGGGGGCAAATTTTGTGGAAGCCCTGGGTTCCATCGCCTGGTTCCGCGGGCCATGGTCCCTCACCCTGCGGCATCTGATTGCTCAACAAGGACTATCGGATTCTACGGGTCTTAACACCGGAAACAATATTCATGCCTCCTATTGGAATGGCGCGGATCCCTCAGGATCCTACCCGTTGCTTAACGGGGTCCCTGTTCGACTTCAACAAGGCGAGCTGAGCCTTTCAAGGCTCTTGGATCCCCTTACCGGATTGCGTCTTCAACTCACCACATGGTGGCGATATCGGCAGTCCACCAACGCCTGGGCTCAGGATCTGTACGGTCAGCGCAGCCTAGGGTTCAACCTCACCCTCCTCACCAGGCTCGATAATTTTTATCATGATTTCTAAGGCCTTGCATACCCTGCGTCCCCTTGCGATGGCAGGGTTGATGGCCCTCACGGTGGGGGGGAATTCCTGCCAAAAACAAAAGGTTGAGCCACAGCCCAACCTTTGGATTCCTGCGCCCCTGCGCAACATGTTTGATTTCAAACCGGGGTCCTACTGGATTCTTACTTTACCCGGGACCAGCTTTGTGGATTCGGTCTATGTTACCAGTCGCAAAATGGACACGCTGGTGGTGTTGCACCCTGGCTCTCGCGACACCCTGAATTTCAGGGAGCGTTTGACGGTGCAATATCGATCCCTGTTCTACGGTTACAATTACCTTATCGAGGTGGAAGGCGGTCCGTATTGCTTCGATAACGAGAACGGATTGCCTTGCTATTCGGCAACCAAGGTTGTGCTGAACAGCAACAACAGCGTACGGTCCCGAACGCGTTTCTATTATTTTCCTGAATTTGTGGGGAGTTCTTGGCCCATCCAATCCGGGGCCTTAGGAGGACCCTTTATGCGGTTGGAATCGATAGGCCCCTTGCGGACCTCGGATTCAACCGAATGGTCCGATGTCCGGCGCATGGTGGTCGAAGAGGATCCTTTCGAGCAAGGCCGTTTGACTGAATTCTATGTGCATCCTAACTTGGGCATGCTGGGTTGGGCAGTGCCTGAATTCAATCGCCGATGGGGTACCGTTCGGAGCAAACAAGTTCGTTAACCCGAACTATTTGAAGCTGTTGATGACCACGGTGGCCATGGTGGCCATGGACATCAAGACGCTTGAGATCGCCATCCATTTCCCGCTGTCAAACCCTTGGTCTTGGTCATCGTTGGGGGCCTTGATAGGGACCACCACCATATCACCTGGGTACACTTTGGGGTAACGGGTTATGATTCCTAACACATGTTTGGTGGAGGCCATTTTGCCGTTCGTCCTTCGCACATATATTCGAGATGGATCGCCTGACTCGCTCAAACCTCCGGCCCCGGCCAAATAGGTACGCATTCGATGCCCTCCGTAGTTCAACATCACCTGGCTGTTGACCGACCCCTGGACCAGTACAATTTCAGATTTCTCGTCAACCACCAGGCGGTCACCATCTTTAAGCAGGAAATTACCTTTCTTTCCCCCGGAATTAAGGATATTCCAATCCAAGGCAATGGTGTCGGTATGAACAACGCGGCCCTTTTCCGAGCTTTCCATGGCAGAGTTGTCGATGGCGTCGGTACCTCTTGAAACCTCTTGAAAATCGACCATCTGAATTTCATGTTTGCGAATCAATATCAAAGAGCGTTGGTCCGCAAAAGCGTTGAACCCCCCTGCTCTGCCTATCAAATCCTTGATCTTTTCGGATTTGGTCCGCACAGGAAACAAACCAGGAGAATTGAAGGAACCCTCTACCCGAACCATCGCCAAAGGAAGGTACGTTGGATCTCGATACACCATGACGACGTCTCCTTCTTCGAGCAAGGTTTCCGAGGCACGTACCATTAACAAGGAATCGGTGGCCTCTCGGATGACCTTGGCAATTTCCCATTGGCCATCCAGTGAATCTAGTTCAACACGTCTGGCTATCTTGATCCATTGATCCACGGCGAAACCCGGTTTGAATCCACCTGCCATGAATACCGCATCCTGGGCAGTCATCCCAGGGCCCCATGGGATGCTAATTTCTTTGTGTACCTCTCCCATCACGCGCACCGGCAATCGGGGGTAGAAATCAATGACGGAGCCCACAATCACCGAATCCCCATCCAATAAATCTGGATCAAGCAAACCTGTCTTAACCGAATCTAAATCAAAATGTTGATGCCGACGAATGCCATCTGGGGTCCTGTGCACAATCATGGCTCTGCTTAAAATAGCCGTTGGCTCCAGGGCTTCAGCTTGCAATAACAAATGACTGAGCCTCATTCCCGAATAATGGGCATAGTCACCCGGCCTCTTGACGGCACCTGATAGCTGAATCAACCCCTTCTTCTTTTCAGAAACCGATTGAACGGTAATGATATCCCCGTCTTGAGGCTCAAAACCCAACAGGCTATCCCCTTCGAAGGTGAGATATCGCATTTCACCGTCCATCACCCTCTCGACCCAAACACGTTTGGTATACGCAAAAGCCGTGAAGCCTCCGGCGTGGGCAAGGATGTCGCGGAACTTCTCACCAACCTTGGTCTCGAACAGAGCAGGTCTGCGGATTTCTCCTCGAACCATGATCCTTCGAAAGTAAGGGGGAAAATAAACCACATCATGATCCTGAAGATTGATATTGCCCTCAAAGTCACCACCGCTTAACAATTTGTATAAATCCACCGTCGTCAACAATTTCCCGTTGCGCCACAGTTCCACATTACGGTACGTTGAACGGGTGGAAGGACCGCCCGCCACATGCATGACGTGAAACAATTTGGCCACCGAGGGAACCATGAAATTCCCGGGTTGGGTGGAACCCACCATGGTCACCTGAATTTGACGAAAGTCCGCCATGCCCACATGGAGTTTGGTCTGCCCTGTAGCTAATTTGCTGTATCCGTTGGTCTGGAGATTTTGTTTGAGCTTTTCGGAAACTTGATCCAAGGTCAGTCCTGCGACTGTGATCAGGCCCGCGTAGGGCATGGTGATTTTGCCGTTTGCCTGGACCTTGAGTTCAAAACTGGCTTCCTGAAATCCGTAAATCAAAATGCTTAACACATCTCCTGGTCCGACCCGATAATCCAAGGGCGGGACCATCTGCCCCTCCAAATTGAAGCGGAGCCTGGCCCCTGCAAACAATTCCGAGCCGAAGATCACCGAATCCGGAACTTGTTTGGCCCGGATTAGTGCATGGTCCTTCACGACTTTGGGGTAGCCCGTGTCCACTGCGAGGGCTTGCAAAGAATCCCTGAGCTTGAAGTACTGGTCCATCATCTCGAAATTCCCAGCCACCGAACCCGCACTGGTATTGCTCAAGCCTCCGGATCGTTTGCGCAATTTGTCCACTTCGGCGCGGGATAGTCCCTTCTGCAACAGGTAATTGGAAGCTTCTGTTTCGCTCATGCCCTTGGCCTGCACATAGCGCTGGAAAGAAATGACTTGATCTTGGCTAAGTTGATCAATGCGCAGATTAGTCAAGCTTTTGCGGTAGAAAAAATCCTGCGCATGCAGTTCCGACGCCATGACCCAATGAAGGGCCATGAACAACCCCAAGGATAGGAATATTCGATGACGTTGGGGGAGGATCCAGAGATTGGTCATGGTTGATAGTAAATTTTGAGGGTGCGGAGCAGGATGAAGGCATCCAATCGCAGCGAGGCGTATTGCAGATAATGGAGATCGTGGGGGAGTTTGGCCTCGTTGTCTTCGGCGGTCGCGTTGGGATTCTGAATTTGGGCCCAGCCGGTGATGCCGGGCAACACGAGCTGACGGTCTTCGTACCCCATCAAGGTTTGAGCACATTGGTGGTAATGGAAGGGAACCTCCGGGCGTGGGCCGATCCAGCTCATCTCCCCTCTCAACACATTCCAGATTTGAGGCAATTCATCCACATGCCAACGGCGTAAGAAGGCCCCCAACGGTAACAAATCGTTTGGCGAATGGGTGAACGTTTGGACCGAGGGGTGATTGGCGCGGATGGTCCTCACCTTGTAGATCCTGAAGGGATGGCCACCGCGGCCGATACGCTCTTGGATATACAAGAACGAAGTTTGGCCCCGCAATCTTGCCGCCAACCAAGCCAGGGCCAGCACAGCATGCACAGGAACCAATAACACCAAACTTATCACTACATCAAGCCCCCTGCGGTACCCGCTGTTCAGGTACGCTACGCCGCGGTAGGGTTGGGAAGGCTCAGCCGACATCATTGCGCACGAAATTAAGGGTATAAAATCGAATTAAGGGCAAAATCAAAAGCGGTACGCCGTTTGGACCTCCAGATTGAGGGACCATGCATTGACCCCCGGAAAGCGAAAAGGCCCCTGCAAGGCGAGAGGCTCGTAATTCCATTGGAAATTGTAGGTTCTCAGCAAATGAAGGCGGTACCCCACATTCAAACGTTGGTACGTGGTTTGATGGCTAAGGATTAAGCCCCAGTCCACGAAATGTTTGCTAAAATCTTTGAAGAAGGGATTGGGCGCGTTGGCCCCCAGGAGGCTTAGGTAATCAATGGTCGAATAAAACAAATCCTCGTTGTACACCACCCGCTCGTAATGAAGGCCCCAGGTATCGCGGCCGTTCCCGTAGGTCATGCCCAAGGTGGTCATGTTGCTCCCGGGGCCAATGCCGGCCCCCAAGACCTGCCCCCGATGGGTC
>Ga0194129_10003441_pt1 | contig 21984 bp, 28 predicted proteins | sample TA2KigCa35mmetaG_FD_150862 | JGI IMG/M metagenome (GOLD analysis project Ga0194129, IMG submission 150862) | Freshwater microbial communities from Lake Tanganyika, Tanzania - TA2015038 Kigoma Deep Cast 35m | ecosystem: Environmental > Aquatic > Freshwater > Lake | place: Tanzania: Lake...
ATAATTGGACGATTGATAGTTGTGATAAAATGAGGTCAAATGAATATGATCCAGAAAGAGTAAAAACATTAATGGATGTTATCACATATGGACAAAGTTATGATTTAATTGCTCATAATTGTCAAGATATAAAAAGAAAAATATTAAATGCATTAAAATAATATAATTTCCTATTAATTTATTTTGAAAATTTATTATTTAATATCTTTACAACAGACTTATATATATTTTCTCTGGACATAAATATATAATCATGTTTTTTATAATCTTTTTTCAATTTATTGTTTTCTTTTGTAATCACTTTTAAATTACAAGCACCATCTATTGCAAATTTCATACCTTTAATAAATTTCTCATTATTATCAACTAAATCTTTCATTGCCATTTTATCATTTGGTATTTCTTCAGTTAACATTCTTAAACATTTTTGTTTAACTATATCTTTAACATCAATATCTATAAAAAACTTATATTCAGCATGAACATTATAATATATTTTTTTAATTCCCAGATGATTATCATTTAATCCAACAAAAATAATTGGTTTTTTTTGTTTTTTTATAAAATCATCTATAAATTTTTGATATTTTACTTCATCTATAGACCAACCTTTTGATGTATCATAAGTTTTTTTAATATGTTCATCTCTTAAATTATCTAAATCTTTTACTATAATTTTATTCTTAAATTGTTTTTTTAATTTATTGCCTAATGTAGTTTTACCGGAACCTGATGCACCGGAAATATGAATAATAAGTGTTTTCATTATTATATATTATATATTATATATAAATTTGATTAATATTATATAAATTTTAATTAAATCTATCTTTAAATAATTATTTAATATCTTTTGTTGTTAAAAATTCATAATAATTCTAATCACTATCTTTCCATTTTTTCTCTTTTTTTCCTATTATAATTTTTTTCATAATTATTTACATATTCAATAACACTATCAATTATTGTTTTGTCTATATTCCAATCTTTTATTGTATATATTATATTTGCTTTTGTTAAATCTATATTTACGCCTTTATCAATCCATTCATTATTTTTAATTATGATAAAAGAAGAAAATTTTATATAATTTTTATCATAACCTTTTATCAATTGCAAAGTATAATTATCATTAATTTTCACAATAATATATAATAATTAGTATTTATTCTTTATATATTCAAAATGTGCTGTAATATTTTCATAATTTTTTGAAATCCAATTTCTAAATTGATTTACTGTTATTTTTTCTCCATTTTCTACAAAATTAAATACTTTTTCATATATATCTTCTATTTTATTTGTGTCATAATCTAAATGATTAAAATCTTCATAATGACAATATGGACTATAATATAAAAAATAAGAAGATTTTATTACTTCTTTATCATTTTTAACATAATTATCATTAGTATCATAATTCAAAATTCTTACTGCTTCTTCAAAAACTTTGCTAATTTCAAGTAATTTTTTCCATTCTTCCACTTCAAACACAGAAATATCTTTTTCTTTATTATCATATTCATTACGATAATCATTACTTAGAACATAAGTATATTCTTTATTTTTAATGTATGTTATTTTGTTTTCCATTATACCTAAATTATATAAGAAACATTATTTTATATAGTTTACTATTTACTATTTTTTATAAAATAAATATATAATAATTATATATAATGAATAAGTCATTTGATAAAGTTAAAATAAAAAAATATATTGCAAAAGGAATGATGGGGACTATTTATTTAGCAACAAATAATAATGGACATAAATATGCATATAAAATTGGAAAAATATTACCAAAAGAAGTTAAAAAATCTTTCAAAAGTGAATATTGGAGAGAAAATGATTTTGCTGAGAATTTAGCCAATAAATATCCAGATCAATTTATGCAATTATATGATTCAAAAATTGAAAAAAACTGTACTCATACACAAAATTTTAGTGGATTTAATTTTACAATGAATAATTTACCAAAAGCACAACAAACTTATTATAAAAAATTAGAAAAAAGTCCATATTGTAGTGTTAAATTATGGTCTTTAGTTGATGGTGATTTAAAAAATTTACTTAGTAAAAATAAGTTTTCTCCAAAAGAATTTTATGATATTTATATTCAAATTGTTTATATTGTTTATTTAATAAATAAATATGGATATTTTCATAATGATTTTCATCCTGGAAATATTGGATATGTTAAGACAAATAAAAAAACAATTGATATATTAGGATATAAAATTCCAACTCATGGATATTTAATTAAAGCAATTGATTTTGGATTAGTTTTACATAATAAATATCCAATGAGTAAATCATGGAGAGAAAAATATGAAAACGATAATGATTTATTTACAGTTATTAATTTATTAAGTATAAATCTTGAAAATAAAAATTTTATAAAAATTAATGGTAAAAAAGTAACATGGGAAAAATGGTGGAATACTGATATAAAAATAACAAAAAAAGAAAAAAATAAATTGAAAAAATATTTACCAAATCACAAATTAAATAAAGACAATACCAATTTTTTTTATAAAAAATTATTTAAATTATTATATAATAAAGATATTACACTACCTTATTTGATTCCATTAAATAAAATATTATATGTAATTAAAAATATATATCAACCTAAAAAAGTTTTATTATATTTAATAAAAAATAAAAACTATAAATAAATATATAATTATAAATATCCACTCATACAAATATAATATCTTTTATCACTTAAATAAACTTTATCCAATTTATCAATATCTAACTTATATTTTCCTATCAATAAATAATCTTTGAATGGATCATTAATTTTTTTATATGGAAACATATCATATACTTCTATTTTTCTTTCTAATTTTAAATTTACTATAAAAAACAATGGTATATTATTACAGTGTTCAAATAAATGTTTTGTAACTTGTTTTTTATCACTTATTTTTGTATTTGTTTTATAAATTTCTTTTCCAGTAAAATCTTGAAAATAATATTCTTCACGAACATCCATCACATTTTTGTCATAATCTAATAGATAAATAGACATTGCACCATCTATTTCATATTTTTTATCAATAAAATTCCAATAATATGAAAATGATGGACTAATATATATTTGAATAAGTTTACCTTTATTAAATTCAACTTTAGGAAATTCATTGTAAAAATCTGGATATTTTTTTTTTATAATATTTAATAACATTTTTAATTTATGTTTTTTCTCAATTTCTTCTCGAATATTCCAAACAAGATTACTTTCTTTTCCATCATATTTTTTTTCAATTTTTGCATATTTTTGATTCAATTTTATTAGTTTAATCTTAGTATTAATTTCAGAACTAAATTTTTTCAATAAACTACTATCATTATAATCAATATTTAATTCTTTGAAATCATTATTTGTATAAATAACTTTTGAAAGTTTTTGTTTATCTAATTCTAATTTTTCATTTACAGGTTGAGCAATTAATTGCATAATATAAACAACATTAGAATCGTCTATTTTAGTTTTATTCAATATTTTCCAAAATCCACCTCGAGCAATTACTAATTCATTTTCTTGATGAGCTATTATTTTATCTCCAATTATACTTTTATTAAATACATCATTATCCCAAAGAAAAAAAAATGGATTATGTAAATAATAAGTTTTACTTCCTGTTGGAATAAGAAGTATAAAATTTATTTTTATATTTTTATTTTCCTCTCCAATATAATGAGAACTATCAAAAATGTGAAGAGGATAAATAGAGGTCATTAAATAAGTAAGACTCTTATAAATGTCACCTTTTTTCATTTTAAAAATATCATCATTAAGTGGTCTTTGTTCAACTCTATAGGCTATAATTGGAAAAGGAGTTTTAGGCACAATTTCATAAACTTGATCTAAAATATTTACCACATTTATTGCTAAATTACATAAATCTTCAGATGTTGTTTTGATATTAGAATTTGTATTGAAATGTTTTTTTCTTATATTTTCTACATATTGACATGTTCCTTTGAATAAATATTCATTCAATATAAAACCAAATCCTCCGTGAAAATTACCGTTTTGATTATTTTTATAAAAAGTTATAGCTTCTTTATATAGAATGTATGCATCATTGAAAAATATGTTTTTCCAAAATTGAAGAAAATACATATTTAATAATTCGTGTGTTAAATATGTTTTTCTAATTAAATTTATCATTTCTATTTGAAATAGGCTATTTTCACAATTCATTTTATATAATAATAGAAAGAAAAAATATATTATATATTATATATTATAATATGTCATTTAATAAAATCAAAAAAAAATATATGAATGTTGATGAAGTAATAATTATGAAAAAAAATAAAATATTATTATCAATAAAAAATAAAAAACCAAGTAAAAAATTTATTCCAAATTATTTAAGTAAATCATATACACCATATATACAATCAAAACACACTATACAATCAATAACTAAAAGTATATTGTCTTTATTATTTGGTATTGCTATACAAAATAAAGATATTAAAATAAGTTGTTTAGATGAATATATTTTTAAATATTTTGACAATTATACATTGAGTAATAAAATTAAAATTAAAGATCTAATGACAATGACATCTGGTATTAAATGGAATACAAATTATAATGATCCAAATAATACAACATTTTTAATGGAACATAGCAAAAATTGGATTGATTTTATTTTACAACAAAAAATGAAATATAAACCTGGAAAAGTATTTCATTATAAAGATTGTGATACTGTTTTATTAGGATATATTTTTGAAAAATTAACTAATACAACTATTGAAAAATATGCAAAAAAATATTTATGGAAACCATTAAATATTTCCGCGTATTGGAATAAAATAAATGGAAAAAATGATGTAGAAGGTGGTTTATATATTTCATCAAAATCTTTATTGAAAATTGGTACATTAATATTAAATAAAGGTAAATATAATAATAAACAATTGATATCAAAAAAATATTATAAACTTATGACTGAAAACCATATTACTAAAAAACACTTTTTTGGTTATGGTTATCAATGGTGGTTATATAAAAATATTATATTTGGATGGGGATATAAAGGACAATATTTAGTTATAAATCCTAATAAAAAAACAATAGGTATAATGTTTCAATGGACAAATAAAACAGAAATACAACCATATGAATTTATAAATGATTTATATAATCAATAATCCATTTCATAATTTTGTTGTATCAACACTTCTCTTGCTATATTAAATAAGACTTTTATTTGAATAATAAATCCAATATTATTATCTTCAGTTTCATATTCTAAATCTTTTTTATATAATCTTACTATTATTGTATTATTTGAAATAATATCAGCTTTTAATTCACATTCTTCTTTGTAATCATTTATATCATGCATTTGTAAATCATCTTCATCAGGATGTATGATATGTTTATTCATATTGATTATTTTATATTTTGAAAGAACTATGTCATATATTTCATTTACAATACTTCCTGATATCATTATATCAGTTAAATTATTAGTCAAAATCATAATAGCGCATCCATTTGTTACTTCAATATTCAATTCCATTTTTTGTATATTATTTTTTAATTATAATTTATAGTTAAATTTTTTTAAATCAATTTTTTTTATATAATTTGAATATTATATTTTGATATATACATATATAGTTTTATTGTAAATATGAGTTGATTTATTAAATATATTTGTTCAATTATATAAATATTAACTTTTTATATTCATTATATCTCCAATACTTATTGTATAATATATTTCTGGATATTTATAATTTATAAATTGATTTTCCATACCTTTATGTTTAGCAAATTCTCTTCTTTCTTCATTTGTTGATATTCTTAATGGTATATTTGTCAAATAAAAATATGGTGTATTATCAATAAAATGTATATATGTTTTTGACAATCTAAATGTTATACCTAACCATAAACTAGTTTCTTGTACATTTTCTAATATAATTTTATGTACATATTCTTGATTTGTTTTTGTAGAAAATATAACAATACTATTATGTTCCAATATTATTTCTGATAATTCTTTTGTAATTTTATTTTGTATAATTAATTTTCTTTTATTTTTACAATTTGGAGTTTTATAACAAGAAAATAAACAAATATACGAATCATCAACTAAATCTAATGATTGGTCAGTATGAAATTTCATTTTATGATAACTTGGTTCATATATTTCAATCAGTGCATTATTAAATTCAATATTTTCAATATTTGATACTCTTTTTATATCATTTATAATATTATAATGTATATCTAAAAAAGGTTGTGCAGGTTTATTATAAATTGTTGTTGTTCTTACCAATGGTATTAAATTATTTTTATAATCAATTATATTTGTACCTTTTCTTCCATTAATTATATCTTCATATTGTATTGTATTTTGTAATTCTTCAAATACATTATTATTGTAATCAAGTATATATTTATAAAACATTGTATTATATAATTATTGTAGTATTATTTTATATTCATTTTTTATAAAATAATATTTAAAAATAAAAAAGACCAATTTTTCAACAATGGTCATTTATAAATTCAGGTTCAGTATATACATTGTAATTCAAATCTTTTTTTAATTTATTTAAAATTTTACGATGTTGTTGATATGCACCTGTACCTGAACAATATAAATTGAAACAAGGCATTTCATTAAGTGCATTTGAACTATTTTTAACAGACAAAACAAACTTTTTATAAAAAGGTAATAATTTAGTGGATTCAATTCTAAATATACCATCCATTAATTCATCTTGTGCATCATCCAAAAAAACAATATTTATTAGTTTAATGATTAAATCTTCATAATTATCAAGTAATGGATAAAAACAATATAACCAATGAATATAATATATATAATGTTTTTGTCTGTTATATTTTGGATTATTTTCATTACATATTATATCTTTGTATTCTTCTTTTGTAAATGTAGTGACTTCAACAAGTGTATTTTTTATTTCTGCTACTATATCACTTATGTTATCATCATTCCAATGTTTATAAATATATTTTTTAACTTCTGTATAAACATAATCATTCATAATGCGGTTTGAAATAAATAATTCTATGATGTATTTTACAATATTGAATGGAAAATATTCAAATAAAATAATATTTTCTTTGTTTGATTCATGTAAATCATAAATATATTCACTCAGATAACAAAAACCAGTTTGTGATTTAAGTTCTTTTATATCTTTGTCAATATCTGTATGATGTTTTTTCAATAAAAGTATATAATCTATATAATAAGAATTTTTCATTTTATATTTTATAATAAATTATTATAATTATGTTTTTATATTTATTTTAATCAGTTTTTATTGGTTCTTTATCTAAAACATCAATATGTACATTTTCAGAATACCATCCATTAGTACCATTAAAAATATCAAGAACTGATTTAAAAGCATAATCATATTTTATAGCAATATTATACATATCAAATAATTTTAAAGCTCTATTACGTATATATTCTCTATCAAATTTTCCATCAATTGCCATTTGAACACCATAACAAAAATCAGATAAAGTATGACATCTTACACCAGTTTTAAATTGTTCAACATTTTCAACTAATGCACCATAATCGTGTGAAATAACAGGAGTACCACATAATTGTGCTTCTGCAGATACACCACAAAATGGTTCTAAAAATTTAGTTGGTGCAATAAGTGCTGTTAAACTTCCTAAATAAGCACCTCTATCTTTTCCATGAATTGGTTCTTTATAAATTAAATTTGGTAAAGGTGGATAACTTGTAATATCACCTTGACCACATACAATAAATTCAACATCAGGAAATTTTTTAGCAATTTCAACAATAATATAAATTCCTTTAATATCACATATTCTTCCAAAAAATCCCATTCTTTTTTTTTCAGTATGATTATTAAAAGGCCATTCTTGGATATTATAATAATTTGGACATACAAACCAATAATTTTGAATTTGTGTATTGCATCTTGACATATCATAATGTAATTTAGCATAACTCTCATAAATTCTAAAGTCTTTATATGCATTTGGATAACCAATTCCAGATTCAACATATACATAATTAAGACCTGTTAATGCACTTTCATGTGCTGGACCAAAAGGAAGACATACAATATCTGTAGCTACTGATCGATAATTTTGAATTAATTTTTCTCTAAATCTTTTATTAAATACTTCATATAAAACAGTTGTTAAATTAGCTAAATCACCAACAAATTGTTTTGGATCATTTAATTTCACATCAATTTCTTCATCAGTATAATTTGGATATAATTGTTTATATGATTTTTTTTTTAATAAATGATATTCTTCAACTGTTAATAAATCAAATTGAACATCTGCACCAGATTCTGATGTTTCATTTCCATAATAATATACTTCATAACCAACACTTCTCATCATTGGTGCAAATCTTTGTACTTTTCCAGTAAAAGCACAATGACTATATTCATCTTTAGTAATAGTATGTGGTATACCTGGTAAATGTAAACGAATTTTCATCTTTTATAAATAAAATTAATATTTTTTTAAATATATTTATACTCATTTTTTATCTTGATTATTTTTTAATTTTGTTACAATTTTACTTAATTGTACTTTTCCTTCAATAACTGCATATTGTAATTCTTCTATACTATCACTAATTGTATAGTTTTTTTATATATAAAAATAAATCAATTTTTTATATATATTGACTATGATTAAAATACAATACCACCTAAACCAGTCATAATTTTTAATATATTTCTTTCAATAGAATATGTTTTATAATGATATTCTTTATCAAATATTAGGTAAGGTTTATCATATCTGCATAAATCTAGATAATAATTATTATCTATTGTACTAATAGGTATATAATATATATATTCTTCTCCCACATAATTACTTATTATATTACACATATCATTTGGTAATTTTAATTTTTTTATTATTTTAATATTGTTAAGTTTTTGTATTTTTCCAAAATCTTTAATATCTTGAAATGAATAAGTGAAATAAATAAGATCATTTATGATTAATGAAATTGAATTTATTTTATTAGTTATTATATAAAAACCTTTTGATGATAAACATTTATCTAAATCAACTTTATTAGTATTAGTTATTTTATTCAATTGTTTATATTGATATATTTGTAAACTATGTTCTTTATGATATGAATTTTTTCTTTCATCACTATCTAATAATGTTCCAATAAATCTTATTTTATATTCAATTGGTCTATTTTTTGTTTCTAAATATATAAATACTTCATGATATATTAAAGCTATCATTGGTAAAAAATCTTTATTTATAAAAAATAAGTTATCAGGAATATATATAATATTATTTTCAACTTTACATAAAATAAATAATAATTCTTTATCAATTGACCATATACAACTACCTCCAATATATATATCTAATTTAATTATATCGTGAATATCATTGTTATTATCAAAAAGAATAGAATGAATTTTAATTGTATCAGAAATTCTATTTATTATAAAATTAGTATTTGTATAAGTTGTTATTGTATGCAATACAGTTTCTTTTTTTTTGTCATTAAATTTTTTTCCAATAAGCGAATCTGTAATTAATGTTGTTAGTCTTGCTTTCATATATGCATCCATTTTTCTTTTATTTTCAATATATTATATTAAATTCTTTTTATATATATTTAATCAATAAGCATCTAATATTTCATTAAATGTCATTCCATATTTTTCAGCGATATTAAATAAACGCAATGGATCAAATACTTTTTGTACTAATTCTTGTAAAATTATATTTCCTATTGGTTTATGACTTAATAAAAACATATCAAATAAATATTTATTTTCTAATGATATTGATTTACAATAATTATTATATCTACATACGTAAGTTTCACCTACACAATAATCATCATAATTATCATCATCTACATAATAATCATCTTGATATAAATATATATCAATAATATATTTATGTCCAAAACTATCAATATATTCTGGATTACAATTTTGATTTATGAATGTTATATTCACTAAATTTTCTGGAAATTTATCATTAATTGAAATAAAATCAGTTCTTTTCAATAAAATTTGTTGAATAGTATTTGGTAAATATATTTCATAAAATGGTTGTTTAAAATCTACACCAAATTCAATTCTTAATAAATTAGATGGTAAAATACCTTCATATATTGGATAATTATATGACTCACTTAATATCAATGAAATAACACTATCTGGTATATCACCTATTTTTAATGGATGGTCATAAATTAAACTAAATGATAAATATTTAACACTATTTGGAATAATATCTTTTGATAATGGTTGATTAAAATCTACACCAAAAGATAATGTAATAACACCATATGGAATATCACCTATTTTTAATTTTTGATTAAAATTATTTCCAAAAATTAATTCAGTAACTGTATCAGGAATTATTCCAGGTTCAAGTGGTTGATTATACTTATTACCTAAATTTAATTTTTTTACACCATATGGTATAATATTTTTCACTAATTTTTGATTAAATTTAGAACCAAATTCCAAATCAATAACACTATTAGGAATAACACCTATTTTTATATTTTTTGTATATTCATAACTGAAACGAAGTTTTTTAACTGTATTTGGAATAGCTCCTGGTATAATTAGTTGATTATACATAGTACCTAAATTTAATTCAATTAAACCGTGTGGAATATCACCTATATTAAATTTTTGATTAAATGAATAACATGTATACAAAGACTTAATATGAGATGGTAATATACCATTAAGAGGTTGATTAAAATAATTGTCTAAATATAAATGTGTTATATTCAATGGTATATTACTAATACCTTTAAAAATATAATCTGATCTATTCTTATTATTTATTTTTGAGAAATTATGTTTTTCTATAAAATTATTATGTTTGTCAAAAAACATCAAATATAAATCTTTTTTTATCATAATTTTGAATATTTATTTTGGTTTTTTATATAAAAATATATTTATATAAAAAATAAATCAATTTTTATTATTTATAATTGAAATAATAATTTACCAAGAATCAAGTACCTTATCAAATTCTGTTTCATCATTATCATTTATATTATCTAAAATTTTGCGCAATTTAATTGGATGATAATTATTTTCAATTTGTGGTAATCTAATTTTATTCCATAAAATATCACGTAATCTTTTTTTACATTTTAGTGAATAAAATAAATGACGAAATTTATTTAATTCATTAATGTTTTTAATATTTTTCAGATATTCATAACAAGGATTTTGTTTGAAATGAAATGCTATCAAACATTGCGGTAATTCTGGTATATAATATAATTCATTGCATGAACAATATAATAGTTCTAATGTAGATGGTAAATGTGGTAAATATTGAAATTTATTACTAATACAACCTAATTTTATTAGTTTATTAGGTAATTTTGGTAAATGTGTCAATAAATTATTAGCACAAAATAATGATTCTAAATTATTTGGTAATTTATCAATATATTCAATTTTATTTTGAGAACATATGATAACACTTAAATTATCTGGTAAATTATTTAGATGTTTTAACAAATTATTTGAACAATATAATTCTTTTAAATTTTCTGGTAAAATAGGTAATTCACACAATATATTGTCATCACATATTAAAATTAATAATGTTTCAGGTAAATTTGATAGTAATAATAAATGATTATCAGAACATATAAAACGTGTCAATTTAGGTGGTAATTTATCAATATATTTTATTTTATTATGAGTACAATCTAATGTTAATAATGTTTCTGGTAAATTATCAAGTTTTTTTATATTATTGTTATTTATATATAAATATTTTAAATTAAAAAATCTTGATAAATCAGGTATACATAATAAATTTTTATTTGATAAATATAATGTGTCTATATCACTAGGAATTCCTTGAATATATTGTTCAATATTCATTTTTATGTTGTTTATTTATATATTTATTAATAATATTTTATATAAGATAAAATAACTGTCATTTTTTAATTTAGAATAAAAATAAATAATATTATTTATATAATAAAAAATATAAAAAATGTATATATGTTTATGAGTATTTATTTTTGTAAAAATTGATATAAAAAAATGTAAATAATATAATTAAAAATAATTAACACAATGGAAATATTTGAAAAAAATTATTATAGAAGATACCAATTTAATGAAATTGGTGGTTTACATAGATTACCATATAATAATGCAAAAATAAATTTACGTGATAAAAAATACCTACAAAATATATTGGAAAAAAGTTTAATAAAAAGAAATAATAGACTTACAATATTACAAAATAGATTAAAAAAAGATATTGAAAAAAATCAATATAATAAACATTATCAAGTAAATAATATGACAGAATTCAATATGTTAAAAAAATATGTAAATGAAAATCTAAATTCAAAATATCCTATTTTATGGTGTAATTATCTGAATAATTCTTCTCAATTATATAAAAATAAATTAAAATATATTATTGGTTCAGAACAATATGAATATCCAAGTGATGATGAAAAAATTGAATTTGTTCAGGAAAAAACACCAATAATATATGCATATTTTGATAAAACAAAATATAATGAAAGAACTAAAGCATTAACATTAACACAGATGATTTCACTATATAAAATATGTAATGAAATTAAAAAAATGAATAAAGTTTAATCTTATATAAAAAATAATTTATATAATAAATATATGAAAAATGTATATTGAACAAAATGAATATGAGATTCCAATAAAAATTTATAATACAAAAACATATGAATATAAAACAATAATTTTTCAAAATTTATCATTAGACATTAATAATTATTCAATGTATGATGAAAATAATGACATTATATATATTGTTTATAATAATATAATGTTTGACAATTTTTTAAATTTTTTGTATTATCCAATTTTTACGGAAGAATTAATTTATCATTATTTTTATAAAAATAATTATATTGTAACAATCCAGTTAGAATGTGAATGTTTTTTAAATGAATATTTTAGTTATGATAGTGATGATTCACAATTAGTAGAAAAATTTAATAATAATCATTTAACAAATAAAATATGTAAAATAAAAATTCCATTTAATGAAATTGTTCTAAATGATTATAATGAAATTGATATTTGGAAAACATCAAGTATATGTAAATTAAATAATATTAACAATCATATTGAAAGTTCATATGATGATAATGGAAATAAAATTTTTAATTGTTATTATAATAAAATTGTAAATGCATATTTTTTTAATAAATATTATTATTTATATTATAATACATTACATGAATTTATTGATTCTATTACTATAAAATATATTGATTGGTAAAATAGTTATGATTTATGCAATAAATATCAAATAAAACCTATATATTATTCTAACAGAATGATAAACAAATATAAAAATTGAACCGCAAAAAAGATAATACATAAATGTAAATCTCAAAATATATAAAATATGACTTCTTGTCATTTCTTCATAATAAAATATTTTTTTACCTTTATATTCTACATAACATAATTCATCTTTTTTACATACATTATTGATATTTAGATAAATGTTAAATATAATATAAAGATAAATAATACTTATCAATACTAATGTATTTTTTATATTCATTCTCATTTTTCCAATTCAAGTTCTTTATATATATTATTTAGATATTCTTCAACTCTGTAAAATGAAACATCATTTTTTATTTTTATATTATATTGTATGTAATTTATTTTCATTGTGTATTTACTTTCTTTTTTTTCAAAAACATATTTTTTTAATTTATCAAGTCTTTTTTGTAATTTATTCCATAAACTAATATCAATATTTATATCAAAAAATGAATCACTTATAGAACTCCTTGTTGATGATGTAGATGCTTCATCTGAATTTTCCATTTTTACTTCATTGGTATCAATTGCATTATTTGCATCATGAATATCAATTGCATATGTATCATCAATTAATGGATAAATTTTAGAATGTTTGTGTGTTTGTGTATTAGATTCACTATAATTCATATGTATGTGTTTTTGTTATTTTTATATAAATTATAATTATAAGTTTTTTTTATATCAATTTTTTTAATTATTTTTATAAAATTAATTTCTATTGGTTTATGTGTATACAGTACCATTTAGAAATAATTTACTTGTATAATTATTCGGGTATATTATGGAAAAAATACTATATTTAATATGAAAAAATTATTTTAGGTAAAATTGAAACATTATTAGAAATACAACTACATATAGTATTATTTTCTGCAATATTTTCTTCATCATTATTGAAAAAAATATCATGAAAATTGTGTATATCACCTATAAAAAATATACTTTTTGTTATTTGACTTCCTTTAATACATGCTTTATATCCATTTAGAATATAAATATTTGTTTGAAGATAATTATTTTTAATAATACAATCATTAAAATCAGTATCATCTAACATTAAACCATTATTCTTATCACCTATATGTACTTCATAATCTTTTGCATCATAATCAAATGACATATTTAAACAACTATTATTGATCCATTTTTTAGATTTTGATTGTATATTTAGTTTAGTAGTATTTTCTATAAAATGAATAATATCTTCATATACATAATTCGAAAATGAATTATATTGAAAATTACATATTATTATTCCTTCATCTTCTGTTTTTTCAATTAAATAACAAAAGACTAAATATTTACCTCTTTCTATATATTTTAATCTTGTTAATGGATAATTAAAACGATGTTCAAATTTTGGTGTATAATCAAAATATTTTTTTAAAGAACATGATGTTCCTATTTTAATTGTCAATTTTATTCTTTTATTATTATCATTTACATTAAACGATAAAACTTCTTTTGATTTTTTATTATACCAATAACAATCATCATATAATTGTAATAAATGTTTAATGTCATTTTTATATGATAACATATAAATAGGTTCATGTATAATATTTTTTGTTTTTTCATTTGCTAAATATGTATTTTTTATTGAATTACATAATATCGTTTTATTATTAAAATCATTTTCAGTTATATATAAATGTTGTTTATCAATAATATTATTAATACTATATTCATATATATAATGAATATAAAAAGGATATATTGTACAAATAGTTTTAATGTCTTGCATATTCAATGTAGTTTATATTTTATATTTTGATAATAAAAAGTATTTCTATATAAATAATACTATCATTTTTATTTATATAAAAAATATTATATAGATTTATAGAAAATGATAGCACCACAAATAGCGATGAATGTTTTATCACATACAAAAAGTGCAATTATTGCAGTTAAAACAGAATTGGAAGCATTAAAAGAATGTAAAGAAATAGGTATAAAAAAATTAGAATTATATTTAGAAACTATAAATACACTTAATGAAAGTACTGAAAATTTAATGAAAATTTTTGATGGTGAAATTCCTATTCAACATCGTTTAAAACGTTTAGTTATTATTGCATTAATGATTGAATTAAATAATTTCCATAAAATTCTAGTAAATTGTTCTAATTATTTAGAAAAAATTAATTTAAAAGACAAAATGAATGAAGAAAAAAAAAAATCATGTTTTTATTGTTTTATTGGTGTATGTTGTTATTGTTCTTCTTGTATTAGTCAAATTAGCTATAAATTACCAAGTGAAATGTTAGAAGAAATGGAAAAATCATTTGAAGAAATAAATAAAATGATTAAAGATATAATTGAATTAGAAAAAAATATATTAGGTTCTGGTATTGCTATTAAACATCCATTATTACAAAAAGCTTGGATAAAATGTGGTTCTAATCAAATTAATGATAGTCAATTAAATGAAAGTATAATTGTTGAATCATTATTCCAAATGTTAAAAGAAGAAGAAGGTGGTAGATTAAAAAATCCAAATAAATGTATGGAAATTATTAAAAGTTTCGTTAATTCTATTGATAATTTATCAACATCTATTCCTGATGGTGAAATTTCTATAAATGAATTAAATAGTATTGAAATTACTGAACATAATATTGGATCAATTAAAGGATTATTAGGTATTAAAGAACAACCTGATTTTGATGGATTTAATAAAATTACTGTTAAAACTGTTAGTATTTATTCATTAAAAACAAAAAGTAATGAAGAATTAATTAAAGAATGTACTAATGATAATTGTATAATTACTGAAAAAAAAAATATTATTGAAAATGATATAAAAAATAATACAAAAAATGAAAATAAAAATGAAAATAAAAATGAAAACAATATTATTACTGATGAAAAAGAACATTTTGAAAATATAAATGATAAAAATGAAGAAGAAGAAAAAATTGTTTTATGTAATTTTAATGATAAAATTATTATATTACCTCAAATAAAAATTCAATTTAATAAAAATATTACAGTTAATTTCAATGACAAAGTATTAATTCCAAAATCATCTGGTTATGGTTCAGATTGGCCTAGTAAATTATTCGGTAAAATTATTGTACCTGAACTAAGTAATATTACAAATGTTATATGTGGTATTAAAGTTATTTGTGAAGTAAATGATCAAGGATGGGGAGATTCTGGACATTCTAATATTAGATATCAAATAAATAACAATGTTTATTTTGCATTTTATGTAAATAGAAATACTAATCCAAATAATATATATGAATTCACAATTCCACCTAATCAATTTACTTCAAATGATGAAATAAATTTATGGATGTTAGCACCACCATGGAACGGATGGAGTTGTATTGTTAATTCTTTATCTGGTTCTATTATATATTCTTAATTATTTACTACTTATTGTTGGTAATCCATAATCTAACCATCCTGCAACAGGAACACCTTTTGTTGGAGATAAACCATATCCATATTTTATTGATATAACATTATATCCTAATATTTTTAATAATGTCAATACTTGACTACTTGTATGTCCTACATAACAAATTAAAAATATAGGCTTATTTTTAGGTAATTTTTTAAGGTTTTTTTCATCTAATATATTTAACCAAAATATATTTTTAGCACCTTTTACATGCATTTTTTTATACGAAACTTTGTCTCTTAAATCAATTAAAAAATAATCTTTTTTAAGATAATATTCCTTATAAAAATCAATAGGTGTTATATAATTCCAATTATTTTTTGTATTATATAAAAAATCTCTTAGAACATCAAGAATATTCATAATATTTTATATATTATATTATGAATATATATTTTATCATAAAGTATATAAATACAAATATAAATATAATATATAAATATATATTATGCAATTATTTGATATAAATACTATAAAACAAAATTCTAATATATGTATATTAGGTAATTCACATTCAAATAAAAATAAACTTATAAAAAATATTATGGTTTTATACAAAGATTATTCAATTGGTAATGTAATAATACAAAAAAAAGATATGTCTTTTTATTCATCTTTTATACCAATTTTTTTTATTCATGATAAATATGAACCACATTTATTGAAAATTATATTAAATAGACAAAAAAAAGAAAATAAACCATCATTATTACTTATTGATAATTCAATTGAAAAATGTGATAATGCTTTATCAAATTTTATAAATACTACAAAAAACAATAATTTAACATTTATTTTATCAATGTCAAATATTATACATTTTCAATATGCTATTTTTGATTATATTTTTATATTTAATGAAACAAATGAAATTACTAAAAAAAATATATATAAATTATTTTTTTCATGGATAACTTATGATACTTTTTGTGATATTTTAAATAAATATACATTAGACGAAAATAATTGTTTAGTATTATCTTTAAATTCAAAAACAGAAACTGAATTATTGTTTTATTATAAAATAAATGAGACAAATATGAATTATAAAATGTTTGATAAAGAATATTGGAAATTTTAGATTTCAAAATTATAAAAAAATGAATGATATTCTTTATAATCATTTTGAATTTTATTTTTTATTTCAATATCATTTTTAACATATTCTTTTACAATTTTATATTTATTTTTATATGTTTTATCTTCACTGCAATTTATTTTAGATAATACTGGTATTTTTTCACCAATACAATTATTTAGATAATTTATATCATTTATAACTTTATTGAAATTTAATATATATAATTTTATTTTTTCATTTTCATAATAATAAAAATCATTATTCTTTATTAATTTTTCAATAATATTTTCATTAAAAATTCTTGACATCTCTATAATACTTTCAGAATACATATGGTTATTATTTTCATATAACCATTTTTTATATAATTTATATATTTCTTCTGAATTATTTTTAGAAATAATAGTATCACTATCTTTTTTACCATATGCTACTACTTGGTCAGTATGAAATAATTGAAAATATGAAGATATCAATCTTTCATCCGGATTTCGAATTATTGTTATTATTTTCATTTTTCTTTTGTTGGTTTTTATATATTTATTCATTTCATCTAAAAAATCTTCTTTTGTCATTTTTCTATTTGATAATTCATGTATATGTATTATTCTTTTATTTATTTTTTTTAAACAATCACATATAGTTTGTGTTGATGTCTTATGTGAAGAATATATCAAATAATCTATATTTTCCATATAATTATATAACTATATAAAAATAAATTATCAAAACATATTTATTAAATTTATCATATCTATTTTATATAAAATAGATAATCTTAATAATCTAGTTGGTTCAAATACATAACATACCAATTCATTGTAAAATTCTTTCATATTATTATTCATTTTTTTATAATCCAATATAAATATTCCTGGATTACTCGATAAATTATTCCAATTTATTTTATTTTGATGTTTTTCTAATATTTTTATTCCATTTTCATTATGACTAAAAATATTCCAATCTATTTTTTCTAAATTATTTTCTAATATTTCTATTGCATTTTTATTGATTGATAAATAATACCAATTTATTTTATCTTGATGTTTTTTTATTATTGGAATCGCATTTTCATTCATACATAAAATATTATAATCTAGTTTATCTTCATTTTTTTCTAATAATTTTATTGCATATTTATTTTCCGATAATTCTGACCAATCTATTTTATCTAAATATTTTTCTAATATTTTATATCCATTTTTATTATAACATAAATTATACCAATTTATTTTATCAATATTTTTTTTTTATAATTTTATTGCATATTTATTTTCCGATAATTCTGACCAATCTATTTTATCTAAATATTTTTCTAATATTTTATATCCATTTTTATTATAACATAAATTATACCAATTTATTTTATCAATATTTTTTTCTAATAATTCTATTGCATTTTCATTGCAAGATAATTCATTCCAACATATTTTTTCCATATTTGTTTTAAGTAATTCTATTGCATTTAAATTTCTCGATAATACATTCCAATCTATTTTATCAATATGTTTTTCTAATAACTTTATTGCTGATTTATTATAACATAAATTGTTCCATTTTGTTAAATAATTAATATATTTTTCAATTAATGGATAAAAAAATTCATTTGTTGCCATTATATCAATATCAAATTGTTCAATATTTTTATCCATAAATACTAATAAAAATGGATTCCTACAATTTGTTATTGACATATATGAATAATTTATTTTATCTATGTTTTCCATTAAATAATCAAAACCATTTTTATTTGTAGATAGTTCTGTAAAAATTAGTTTATCTTTATCTATCCAATCCAATAATTTATAAATTGGTTTATTTATTGGATAATTAAAATTCATAATATTTATATTTATATCTTTATATATCTTTATATACAATAATGAATTATAGGTAATAATTTATTCTCTTTGTTTTTTATATTTATATTATTTATAATAAAAGTATTATTTATTTCATATTGTAAATCTTCAAAATTATCAAATATATCACAATAATCCATAAATATTTTCCATTGTTCATCTCTATTATAATTTGATAAAATACATATATAATTCATATTTGTTCTTATATCACCTCTTAATCTGTATTTTGGATTTGTTGAATATATAAAATATATGTTATATTTCTTACCATTTTTCATTAAATCATATAATGTTTTATCATAATATATATCACCTAGTATATAATCAATTACAATTATATAAAATTTTGTTTTATTTTCTTTTGCCATTTTTATTATATATTGAATCATTTCATAATCTATTTTATTATATATGTCTATGTTATCTATATTTTCATATGAATTATATTTCTCAGTAAATATCAATATGTATTCAAATTTATGAATAACTATTAATTTTTTTATTATATCATTTATATAATATGATATATTTGATTTTTCATTTCCTATAATTGATATATTATATGGTTGTTCTAAATAATGACTAATTTCAAATATATTATCCATAAAAAAAATTGATATTTTAATTTATATGAATTATAAATTAAAATAATAAAAAAACAAAAAATGACAATCACACATAAATTAAAAAATAATATTACAAAAGAAGATATATATAAATTAAATCATATATTAGATAAATTTGATATTAAACCTATTCGAAAACATGTTAATGATATGTTTATTTTTGATTTCATATATACATCTGTTTATATTCGAATAGAAACTTCAAAAAATTATAGTGAAAATAACAAAATTTATATAAATTTAAAATCAAAAAATATTAATGAGAAACAAATATCTGATAAAGATGTTTATGTGGATTTGATTTTTAGTATTTTTGACTTTTTATTTTAAGTTCTTTTTCATTTTATAAAACATAAAACATATATTTTTAGTAATATTCCAATAATTCTATTATGGATATATTGTATTGTTTTGCAATATTTTCTAATCTATTTGGTGATAATACTTTTTTACATAATTCTTTATATAATATATCATGTTTTGATATAAAATTATCAATACTTTCATCAATAATTCTTTTATTATATACATTCATATTTGTAATATTATTATCTAAATAATTAACATAATTAACAATATTACAATTGTCATCAAATGAAAAAACTTGTCCAAATGCTTCCATTTCATCACAATACACATAATAAAATAATGGAATTTTCATTTCCATATATTCATTTATCAATATATTATGTGGATAAATATTATTATATCTACATAATATTTCATAATCAATAAAATAATTAATTTCATTAACCATTTCACATAATTCATTATATTGTTTACGTATATCAAAATTACTTGATGAAAAAAAATATATACTTTTTAGATTATTTGGAACATTATTTTTATTTATTATTTGATTAAAATCATGGTCAAAACCTAATCTTTCAATATTATTTGGTAAATCTTCTTTATGAATAGGTTGATTAAAATGATATCCAAAAATTAATGTTTTTAAGTTTTCAGGTAAATTCTTGATTGGTTTATTGTATTTTTTACCAAATTGTAAATATTTTAAATTTTTAGGTAAATCATTTTTTTTAATTTTTTTAGTAAATGAATAACCAAATTTTATATAAATAACACTTTTTGGAATAATACCTTTTAATTTACTATTAAATCCATGACTAAAATAGATATGTGTTAACTTATTTGGTAAAACATTTTTATTAATTTTTTTTATATTCATATTTTCCATATCTAATATTTTTAAGTTTTTTGGTAAAACATTTGGTTCCATTAATTTTATTTTTGTAAAATTATATCCTAAGCTTTCTTTTGTTCCAAATGTTATATGTGTTATATTATCAGGTATCACATTTGGTTCAATATTATAGTCTGTATTGTATATTAAATGATTAACATTTAATGGTATATCTTCTTTTTCCATTTTTCTAGATTTATTATAGTATATTACATTATCATTATTATTATTATTAGTTGTATGTATATCAATATAATGTTCAAGTATTGTTTTATATAAATCTCTTTTCAACATTTATTATTTGTATATTATTTTTATATATAAATAATCTTATATAAATAACAAATCAATTTTTATTATCTTAATAAAAATATATGGTAAAA
>Ga0194129_10003444_pt1 | contig 21973 bp, 29 predicted proteins | sample TA2KigCa35mmetaG_FD_150862 | JGI IMG/M metagenome (GOLD analysis project Ga0194129, IMG submission 150862) | Freshwater microbial communities from Lake Tanganyika, Tanzania - TA2015038 Kigoma Deep Cast 35m | ecosystem: Environmental > Aquatic > Freshwater > Lake | place: Tanzania: Lake...
AATGGCTGGTTCCAAGGGCGGTAAGCCCGGGCAATGGTCTGCACGCAAGGCTCAACTTGTAGCTCAGCAATATGAAAAAGCGGGCGGTGGATATAAGGGTGGTAAAGGTAAGAAGCAAAAAGATTTAGAGAAGTGGGGCAAAGAAAAGTGGATGACCAAAGACGAGTATGAAAAACGCGGCAAAGCAAAGGCGGCTGCCCAGAAATATAAAGACAGCAAAAGCTAATGGCAGTCGATAAGGCAATACAAAAGGGATACACAAAGCGTTACTTACCAGAAAGCGCTTGGGCATCTCTGTCAAAAAAAGAACGAGAAGAAACAGATCAAAAGAAAAGGACTGGTAGCAAACAAGGAAAACAGTTTATTTCTAATACAGAATCTGCTAAAAAAGCAGGTAGGGCTGCACGTGCGGCCAAACGCTATAAAAACAAAAAATGAAAACCAAAAAACTTGTTAAGAAAGCCTTAAAACATCCTGAGCTGTATTCGCCTGCCGAGATTTCATTCTTCGCTACCTGGCTTCACAAAAAGAAGCGGGCGAAGGCTGCTAAGATCAATAGAGATAATAGGGAAAATAGTTAATGGCAGCCGGAGACGCTAAGGCAAGGCTTAAAGAAATTATTGACTCTTATCTTGAGAAAGATGGCGGAGCAATGATCGACACGGGCGTTGTGGCTGCCCACCTTGCCCAGATGAGGATGTTCGGCATCCGCCAGGGCGTTGAGTTTTTCCCTGGTCAGGATAACTTCGGCAATCAGCGTAAAGACTTTATTAGTCGCGTAGTCAAATATAACTCTATAGATATTCGCTTAGATTCCATCTGGGATTATTTCCTTTGTGATGGCCAGGGCCTCTTTTACATTCGTCCCACCCAAAACAACTATCGTCTTTATTATTTCCGTAAACACGAATACCGCAGCTTCTACAACATTGATGGTGAACTAGATGAGGTTGTCATCATCTATAGCTATAAAGTCCGCAATGGATTTGGATATCAACAAGAGATTGATTCAATAAATTTAACCGGGCCTGCAACCCTTGGTCAGGGTGGGGCAAAGCGTTACATACGCCTTTCGATTAAGCGTAAAACAATTGAAGAAACACATTCAGAAGGTGAATTGTCTTTTGATACGGTGTACCAGGTGACGCCTGGAAAAACCAAGACGTTTAAAAATACACTTGGTTTTATTCCTTGTGTTGAAATCTTTAACAATGTCAAAGGTTTTTCAACTGAAGGCTGCGGCGAATTTGATGCTTTAGCCAACCACATCTGTACGCATGACGAATTAGTTCGTACCATGCGTAAAAACATTCAGTTCTTTGGCAACCCGACATTACTCTCGTCCCGTCCTAAAACGGATTTAATGGAGTCCGGCGGAGACGTTACTGTTCAACGTCCCTCTATTGCGGCAAACTCCGGTTTTGCTGGCACCAGCCCTTTAAGCCAGTCTCGATTTAAAACGGACCCAGTTTATCGAGGTGTTGACGGCCAGTTACGGGTGCCACGTGTTATTGCAAACCTGGAACCAAACGACCGAGTTGGCTATATTGTTCCAGATGCAATTACGGGCGATCAAAATTCTTTTGCTCGTGTTTATCGAGAAGAAATTCGTACCGCTTTGGGCGGTGTTGATGAGCTTTCAATTTCTGCAGGTGTTACAGCAACTGAATACAAATCGTTATTTGGTCGCGTTTCAGCTACTGCAAAGAAAAAATCAACTGCTGTTTATACCTACGGCATTTGTCGCTGTCTAGAGCTTATTGTTTATCAAGAGGAACGTCTGTTCCGCGAAACACTTGCCGCCGCCGCAGGTTTAGAAAAGCCCCTGGATCTTCCAGAGAATGCGCCTCAGGAAGATATTACTGCCTACGACGAAGCCATGAAGCTTTTCAATGAGCAAGTTAAAGGATTAATGATAGCTTGTCTCAAGACCCAACAAGTTCCACCGGGAGTCATGGGACTCATTCCTGATGGGGATATCACTGTTGAATGGCGTTGGCTGGGTCCTGTTTACGAGGATACTACACAAGATATTTTAAATAACTCCATTGTTGTCAGAAATCTGCAAGAATTAGGTGTTGATAGCATTGAAGCACTGAAATACCTCTTTCCGTCAAAAACGGATGAGGAGCGGGCCGCGATGCTATCGGGGTTCCCGTTCAGGATGGTGAACGAATTACAGGGTGCATACTCTACATTCGCTCGCCTGGTGGGGGGAATGATGCAGACGCCCCACCCGCAATCACCGGATTTACCGATGGCTGCGGATCCGCGATTGGATTTGACCCCATATCTGTATCGCACTTTAGAAGCATTACAAAAGGAGATGAGTTATGCAGGACGCTACCGTCCAATCGATCCCACAGACGAGCCAAGCACCAGTGGCAGTCGCCCCGAGCAATTACGTGGCGGCAGCCCCACAGGCAACACAAGCGCCGGCTCCGTATCAAGTGGGTATGAGCTACCCCCAAGCGGTACCTCAGGCAGCCCCCAGCTACCAATCAAGCCCTACTCAGTACGCCCCCCAATTCCAGTCGGAAACTCCGGCCAGCAGCCCATGGGAATCGGCGTTCAACAAGGTAGTGAACCTACTGAGCGCTCCAGTTCAATCCCCGTTCCCGGGTCAACAATCACCAGCGCCAACAGCGTTTACCCCGGCGAATTACGGGCTACCCAGCAGCCAGGGTACATTTCAATCGGTTCCCCTGACATGGTCGCCCAACCAGGAATACTCGCCCAACTATTCCCAAACCTCTTCGACTCTCTCCTTGGAGCAAGTCGCGGATCTGGTGGGGATGAGCCAGGACAGCCGTCAGGTGATGGACGCGTTCGGGATCGAGGCACCGGCACTGCTAAACAACTACGCCCTCCAACTGGAAGGACTGGTGGACAGCGCCGTCGCGTGGGGAAACCAAGCCGCTAATGTAATCACTGATTACGCGAATTTCTCTGTTAATGAGCACCAGGAAAACCTGGCTTATAACGAGATTCTTACTAACCCCGATGTGCTTAGCGACTACACGCTGAAGTTTTTTGGCCCTGAAGGTCCTTATCCCGTTTACGAAAACGAAGCACAATTGGAGACTCGCGGTTATCCCACCGCTCCCGTGAATAATGTCATGGCCCAATTGGGTCAAATGCCTGCTCCCCCGACTGCCGCTGCTCCTCAAACACAGGGTGATTTCTGGGGCGGTTTCAACGAGCAAATGTCTCGTGACCCCCAGAATGCTTGGCGTCTTTTAAATCAGGCTCAACCACAAGCCGTTGCAAGCAAACTGTTTGTAATGGAGTGATTAGTACGTCGGTAATTTAATTAAGTAATTCATTAAATTACTGACTGCTAAAATTTGTGTTAGATAAGACATAAATATGTCTGAATCTCTCACCCGATAAACACATTTCCTGCGACACTGGAGGATAAAACAAAGTGTTCATTGATAACGATTTTCCAAAGATTCTAGGTGCGGAACTTTATCGTCCCCACCCTGCTTACATTGCGGAAATGGCGGTTGAGCCCGTAGTGGTTCATGACTTTACCCGCCAGCCTGGTCAAACTGTGCAGCTCGACCGCTATAAGTTCTGGGGTACCCCTGGTACCAAGGACAGCCGTGAGCGTATTGCTGACCAAACCATCGGTACTGCCAACAGCCGCAACATCACCAAAGAGAAGGTGCTTGTTGTACTGAAGGAATACACTGGCCCCGCTGACCCGGGCGACCCGACCCAACCCAGCACCTTTAAAATTGCTCGTGAAACCCTGGTTACCGCCCAGCGCCTGCTGTTGGATACCGGCAACCTGAATATGTTCCACCAGAGCATTGGTTCGCTGACTCTGCTTGACGATTATCGCCGGTGGCGTGACCGCGTCTTCATCGACGAACTTGCCAAATCTGAAGCCCTCGGTGCTGCTTCTGATACCCAAGGCGGTTATTTCTTCCCTGGCAGCAAGGTAAAGAATGCCTCTGGTCAGATTACATATACCGCTGCTGAGGTTACCGCCAAAGATCAGCAGTTTTCAGTAAGCACTGACCTGTTAACCCTGGTTAAGCAGCTGCGTAAGCGTAACGTTCCGACCTTCGCTGATGGTCTGTTCCGTTGCGTGTGCGACCCTACATTCATGATGCACTTGCGTCGTGACGCTGACTTCCGTGAGATCGCTCGTTACAGTGGCAATCCCGGTCAGGGCATGTACATGGGCAACCCCATGATGCCCAACAACGCCAGCTTCTACATGGGTCCCCAGGCTGGTCAGGCTTATTTCCTGGCTGGTGAACCCGTCATGCCGACTGGTGTGCAGTTCGAAGGCGTGAAGTTCTTCGAATCAACCAACTTCCCGACCAAAAACGTTAGTTCTTCTTACACCGGCGCCGCTGGCAATTTCTCCAACCGCGAAGTGGCTCAGGGTTACTTCTTTGGCCCTCAAGCCATTGGCGTTGGCATTGGTGGACCTAACGCTCAAGTGCTCATCAATAATAATGATGACTTTAGCCGCTTTATCATCTTGATCTGGCAGCTTTATGCTGGCTTTGAAATCCTTAACAAAGATTTCGTGACCAATGCCTTCAGCTTTATTGCTGATTCGTGATCCGGAAGTTAATTAAACAATAAACAAACACACTTGGAGAAATAAATGTCTTATTTGTCTTCTAAGAAAATCTTCCCAGGTAACTGGGCGGAACCGCTTAACGGTTGGTATAAAAACATTGACACCAACGATGACGGTGTTAGTAACGCATCCAAGGGTGGCCCTACTTCGGTGCTGGCCATCCCTGGCTATCGTTACTTTCAAAACCGTGGTTATGTGGCTGTTAGCACTGCTTCAGGCGCAGGTGCTACCGCCTCTGGCAGCGTGATCGTCCCTTCTCCCTACCGGCAGGATGACACTCGTCCTGACATCACTGGCATGGTGATTTCAGGCGACTCTACTCTGCCTGTTTACGTGTATCGTGCCACTATTTCTGTGGCTTCAGGTTGGGGTGATGGTCGTGTGGCTTCTGGTGTTTACGCTGCTACCGGCAACGTGATCACCTTTGCTACCGGCTTGACTTCCACAGGTACCGTGGGTGAAGCCGTGGCGCAAGCCAACTTAACTTCTACCACCTCTGGTGGACAAGCCGGCGAAATCTTCTTCGCCGCTGGTACCGCTGCTTACAGCACTCAGCCCTTCCTCACCGCTACCGGTGCTGATGGTGTGACCGTAAGCAACGTGTACAAGAAGATCACTACCGCTGCAACCTACAGTGTACTGGCACGTGGATCGCAAACTGCGACTTCTACTTCTGGTGGTTGGTACATTTCCAGTGGCGATGTCGACGCTGGCAAGAAAGGTTATTTTGTGGTTGAAGTGTGCTATTTACAGCCCGATGAAGCCCCTGGCTATGAAGACATCGATGGCTATATTCTTGGGCGCACTGTTAGCTAATTAGGCTAAACTAGGACCAGAATATTCTTCTGGTCCTTATGCTTTACAAGCACGCAAAGACTGGCGCTCGCGTCAAAGTCGTAACGGAGTGGGATAATGGCGACTGGTTCATGATTGAAGATCAGGACGGTCGCCTATTCACTGCTTATAAAAACGAACTTGAACCTGACGAAAAAGCAACTAAAACAGTTCAAACTCTTCAGGTAAAAGATAAAGCAGCCAAGGAGGAGCCCAGATCTTTTCCGCCGGATACTCGCTTGAATATAAATTCAGCGACCGCCCAGATGATCGCAGATCATATTAAGGGTATTGGTCTTAAGACCGCACGTGAGATCAAAGATCTACAAATGTCCTTATCGGGTGAAAGATTTAACAATCTCGAACAACTGAGGCAAATTAAACGCGTTGACTGGGACGCTGTTTTGGCTGCTGATTTAATTCGCGTCTAACACTCATTTCCTCATTAAACCCCTGGAAGACCAGGGGTTTTTTAGTTTTAGAATAAAAAGAAAAAGATAATGGCTGCTCTTATTCCTGCGGGTTTTATTGTTGATCCAAGTAAGGATATTTTCCCGACAACTGGAGCACACCTTGACCCCAGGATTATCCCTCAATTTGGACCAAACAAAGGAAAGCCAATAAATCCACGAAGTGCAAAATTTCTTTTGCAGAATTTAATGCTGGGGGACACACCAGTAGTTGAACAGAGGGGTGGCAACTGGCAATTTAATTTTCCTGTGACAAGTGAGTTTGGCCAACGCAAAGCGCCCACTCCAGGTGCAAGCACATTTCATCAAGGCATTGATATTGCCGCACCAGCGGGAACTGCCATCAAGTATAGAGGGTATGGTTCATATAAGCCAGGACAAGGCTTGGGAACTATCAGCACGACAGATCCAGAGGGCAATCCGTATGATATTCAACTACTTCACACCACCCCTGGTAAAGCAACGGAAGTCGCCGCGAACACGACAGCCCCACCCACAAGTGATACATCTTCCAGGACAGAGGATATTCTTAAAGCCTTTCTTTATGGAGCTCAAATAGGGAAGAATGAAAAACCAGAAAAAACCTTTAAGGAGCAACTTGAGGCACAACTACTCAATAGTGTTTTAACTCAGGCACTCAATCCCCCCTCCTTTTTATCTTCCTACGTTTCGCAAGATCCTTACATGGCTGGTCTAAAAGCCGGATCTACAGATTATTTTGATGGTCTTTTTGGTTGATTACTTGCTTTTATAATTAAACGATAAGGAGAATAGAAGTGCAGCTCTCTGACTTCGATAAAAGCAGAGTCAGGTATCACCTGGGTTATTTCACCGTTTCTGTGCCAGCAGGCGATTACGCCAGCCTGGAAGAGGCTATGAATACAATTCCGGATTCCTACTTTTACAACAAGATCTCTATTCAGATCGGTCGTTGTGACACTGCCGAAAAGAAGACAGAAGTCGCAACTTCTCCTTCTACCCGTTTGGAAAGTATTGCCGGTGACGTGGATCGCACGATTCGCTCCAGCAATGCAAGAGAAGCGTTAAAGGTTTGGGATGAGATTTATCTCTACGAAACCAATCGTTTAGCCGGAATTCTTTACGTTCCTAATTACAAGGATCCTTTCCAAGCCAGATACCGGTATGAGCGCTCAGGCGCTGAGTTTATCCAGGCACTTCCTGGTCCCGCCGACACAGCTGTTGGCTCTTGCATTTATTTACATGAGGTTTGGAGGTAATTATGGCGCAAGGTAAAAGAACCGGATCCAATCCCAATGTTGTGGATCTTTCCGGCTTTTTTCGTTTGCTTTCCGGAAACACGGGTGGCAATGCTTCCTATGTCCCCGCAGGTGGAGGAATGGGAGGTCAACGTGGTGCTTCCGCTGCTCCAGTAGGAATCCGTCCACCAATGCCAGGTCTTGATCCTGATTATAGGCGGACTGAGTTGGCAGCAGGCGCTGCAGCAGAGGCATTTCGCCCAGGCGCAGGTTTCCCTGGGCAGCAAGCTGAACTTGCTTATCAAAATGAAAAGGCTCGTATTGCGCAATTAACAGAGCAGGATCAGTTATTTAAACAATATAAGGTTGCTGATTTAGCCAAGGCATACAACGCTGCAAAGGGAGACGAAAGAGAACGACTGGGAATGGAAATTTTTGCTCTAACAAATCCAGGCCTTGCCAAGAAAGTAAAGCCCGGCCAAACAGGCTACGAAACAATTCAGGCTACAAGACAAGCAAATACCCCGTTTGGTTCTGCCCTGAGCGCAATTCCTTCTTCCAGCACTACAAATTATCAGTCGGCGTTTACTGCGATGCCAACTGATAATATTGTTTCACAAGCTTTTGGCGGAGTCTCCGGCGAAGGCGTGCAAAGCATTTTGAATGCCACCCCAGATCTTTCAAAAGCTGTGGCCGGTTTTTCAGCAGGAGAAAACCCCCTGGGCGGCATGTCAATCAAAGATACTTTTACTTCTTCTGTTTTTAACCCCTCTCAAGATAATCTCAGTGCTCTGAAATTAGCTCTTTTAAAAAAAGATTTTAGTAAACTTATAAAATAAACTCAAAGTCTTGGCATTGCACTGCATGTAAGCCCAACCAGCTGGACAACAGATCTTTTGATCCACGGGGGCCAGTGTTGTTGCTTTTGATCTAATGCTTCTTTGTCCTAATTTTGTCAAGCGTCTTGCGGCTGTAATTAGCTTAGTTACTTCAGTACAAACAGTGTTTGCACCGGGTCTTAAGGCAGAGTCAAATTGGGTAGGAGAATAACAAGAACACAATAACAACTATGGCACCCCGCACAGTACAACAAATCTTTGGATTAAAGCCGGAGGAGGTTAATGCTTTAACCGTTCTTTCTGGCTTGGAGGGCTTCCGTGGTGGCGCCCAGAGCCCTGATGTTGCAGCGGTGGCCGCAAACGTACTTTCTCGCAGGCTACAAGGCGGTTGGGGTGGGCGCGATATTCGCAACATTGCCAAATCACCAGGTCAATACGAAGCTGTTTTTGGTTACAACATGCAACAGTTGGCCGACCCAGCTTTTGGTGCACGCGTTTTAGGTGGTCAAGAAGAATTTAATCGTTTACGTAATATTGTTAACGACCCATCTTTGGTTGGCGAACAGTTTCGTCGCTCCAGGGGTGCACAATCTTTTCGCGGAGTCTCTCTTTACGAAAATAAAAAACCAGGGGACTATACACCCGTTCCCGGTAAAAGTAATTTTTACTTTAACCCATTAGACGCATCAACATATAAAAAGGGTCTTAGATTGTTTGGCGACACCGCTCAGCCCCAGGTTGTCTCTCAACCATCTGATCAACGTTCTGTAGAAGACATCCTCTCTTCTACCCTGGGACGTAATGAAAAAGCACAAAGTTTTCTTAATAAATTTGCGCTTTCGCTTATGGGGGCTTTGCTTCCTTCGGTAACACCAACAAACACGCCATCGCCCCTACTTAATCCTTTTAACATGCTTGGACTACCCTAATGCCAAAATTTACAGACTACCTGGATCAATATCCACACATTCTTCCAAGTGAAGTTAGGGGTCCTGCTTTATTTAAACCAGCAAAAGATGACGGAAGTTTCTTTCAAAAATTTCTGGCTCTTCAAGCAAACCCTCAAGCTGCCATCATGCAGAAAATGTATTTTCCCGAGCGGCTAAAACAATTCATGGCATTGAGTGGCGGTCAGTAACGCTATAATTAACAAAAAGCTGCAGAGTTAGAAGTGTCGAGTACTGCCACAAATAAGCAGCCGCTCTTGGTTGACCGGCCTTTATTTGATTCTGTGCGTGTGACCACGCAGACCGTAGGTAGCGCAACCACCAATACGTTGTTTGTTCAGGGGGGACAAGCTCCCTCCATCTTGGTGGATATGGATGCGTCGTTAAGCGAAGATAACAACAATGGTGGCGTGGTAGATTCGATCACCATTATTAGAAATGATTTTTATAGAGCTGCTGATTTCATTGTTAACGCCGCTACTTCGGGAACTGTTATCTCGTTGGTTAGTGGACAAATTGTACAAATAGCAGCAACAGGTTTAACTACAACCGCCGCCGTAAGTGGCGTTGGTTTCTATACTTATACGGGTGCAACCACACTAACAGGCATTAATACAACCCTTCTTTATTCAGGTGGCACTGCGACAGGATTTTCTTATGGTGGCGTAGCGTATGGCTATCGACAACCTGTCACCTTTGCCTTTTATCACACACGCGGCACCACAGTCCCCATACCCGCTTCCGGTGATTATCGGCTGTTATTTGCCAAGACAGTGCCAGCAGATAGCGGTGTGATTGATTGCAGCGATGTCATGCCGCAGCTTGCTACGCCCGTAGCGCAAGCCGGCAACACCAACGGCTTAGGTGCTACAGCGCCTCTTCGAAATAAAGGAATTTACCTTGAGCGCGGTGATCGCATTTACGTTGGTGTTTTTCCAGATGGTCCTAATATCTCTGGCTACACACCAGGTGCTCATATTGTTGCACAGGGCGGCCTCTTCTAAAAATGGCGAAAAAGAGTGGCAGCTCTTTTGGTAGTTTTGGCAGAGCAGAAGCATTTAAGCTTGAACCAATTACACCAATAACAACTGAGTTTTCCAAGGGTTCAGTTGCGGACTCTATTTACACCACGAATAGGGAATCAACCTGGTCGCGCTGGAGAAGAGGATATGAATTGGCAACAGCAACCACATACGGCAGTGACTATAGCTACAGGTTTCGTTACGAAATTCCAAACGCCACAAGCAGTCAAAATCCCACGCCTGTAATCTCAGGGGTTTTTGTTGGATTCCCGACAAAAAATAAAGAATTTGGTATGCATTGGGCCATTTGGCGTCAAGCCGGTTCTATTCGTTGTGACAAATTAAAAGATCCAATCACAAATCAAAATTTATTTATTGAATCCATTACGGAAGATGCAGATCATTGGTACGTAAAACTGGCGGGCAGCTGGAGCTCCTCCAACCCATTACCAGCGCCCTTCTTTATTCCAGTACCGGGAGAGCCTGATGGTTTAAAACCAGCAAACACAGAAATATTTGAAGATCGCATCATTGAGATCAACGGTGAAATTATCAATAAAGACACAATCAATCCAGCCACACAAAAGAGATATGGTTACATGCAAGCTGTTGTTATTGCAATTGACCAAAATACAGGAATACTGACTTTTAAAAAAGCTGGGTCTGTTCAAGTTACACCTGACGGTGTATTTATTACACCCTCACCGGTAAGCTTTACTCCAGGGCGTTATCTAATCACCGGCTCTAGGTATAGCTGTACATGTCAGGACTTTACGCGTAGAGATTATTCTTTTTTATCCGCAGCAAGTGCTGACAATAAAAAACAGTTTCCGCGCACGGGAGTATCAAATATCAAGCCCGGACGCTTTGAGGTAACAAAGCTAAACGGAACTGTGAACAACAGTGCAATGACCACTGCAGATGTAAACAGGTCATTGGAAGTTGTATCGACACAAGGCTTTGGGTTGAATTATGAAGTTACAAATGACACCACGGAAAAAGCTAAAGCAGGAAGAGATAACCCTGGGGTGTATCGAGAGTTTGGCGGAACCTATATCAGGAATACCAGCAACATTGCGATCACTGGCTCAAATTCAGATGGTATACCTAAATATGAAGACTACAAATCGAGCAAACAGTTCACTGATAAAAACGCCATTGAACAAAGCACCATCACCCAAATAAATGATTCTTGGGAACCACTCTTAGATGAGCTTCGCTATTGTAAACATATCTACGCGCTCAAATTTAAAGACCAGGTATTCCCACCAGAACCATCTGATTTTCCCGTAGGCATTGAAAGCATGGCAGCCTGGGAACAAACACTTGTTGATAAATCAGAAAAAGAACAACAAAACTTACGCGAGTTTAGTCGAACAAGAAATGCATTATCGAAGATGGATGTGCCTCCGTACAACTGTCAGTCACCAATTCTTTTTCCAATGCTTCAACGTTTATTTAATTTTGCAACTGATCGCATTGAAGTAAATAATTTCACAATGTTTGACAAAGACGGGTTGGAGTATACTCCTTAACACTTGTTGTATACTTTTAATAAGTCTCACGAGACTTATTAAGGATTTTTGCACCCACTGCCCTAGATGCCCCGATTGCTATGGTCGGGTTATCTCAGACCACCTCAGCCATGACACAACAGCCGCCTGTTGATCAGCGGATTGTGAACGAGTACTTTCAGCTGATCTCAAATCGAAAAACAAAAGACATCGGATGGCTTTACGCCATGATCGCTACCTTTGGCTTGAAACCAGAAGAACTCAGTGGTTTTTCCTGGGGACCAGGGGGAGTAATCAGGTTGTCTAGTCGCAAGCGTCCCGTTTCTCCGCTTCACCCACAATGGGTCTTTTTGTTCGAACTCAAAGAAAAAGAGCCCTGTGCAAGACAGGACTCTTGGGTGTCCCTTTGTACATCTCTTTATCGATCAATGGCGTATCAGGACATAACCCTGAACGTTACTGACCTGCTTTTGGCCCATCGCTTACGCAAGAACCATTACCAAAACTTTAAGCAGCAGCAGGCATCTGCCCGCTCTTTTGCAGTTGTTTCCTAACTGCTTTTACATTCCAGCGATAACCGTCCCGTGAACGGGTTTCTGGAAAAGCGGCGAAATGCGGCCCCAGTTTTAGGGTGCCGTCGTCGCGGTACTTAAAAAGGGTCTGGCGATCAATACCGAGGAGATCCTCAGCGCGGGAAATGGGAACCCACCCCCCAGAAGCTTTAGTCATGGCGCGAGAAAACGCGGACTCACACACAGTATCGAGCAGCTAGACCCTGTCAAGACACTTAATAAAAGCTTCAGCTTTGTGTTGTAGTTAGATACAAATGTGGGGAAATTAAAATGAGATAACGGCAACTAAAGAGTATGTTCAGTTGTGAGCAGGAACCCCTCTCTCTTCTGATTGAATTAACTCCAAAGTTAGCAAAGAAACGTTATCGACAATCCATTTACGAAGCCTGGGACTATAGGTGCGGTTACTGCGGTGACCATGCCACATCGCTGGACCATATTGTCCCCCGCTTTCGTTCTGGTTCCAGTTATCGAAACAACCTGATTCCAGCCTGTCGTCGCTGCAACACAAATAAGGCGAGCGCCAAAATGGAAGACTGGTATCGTCAGCAGATATATTTTAATGAAGAACATCTCGTCAAGATCCAGGCCTGGATGTCAGAAGATCTTATAAGTCTTTTTTCTTATAATGTTGATACAATGGTTCCCGTTTTTGCAGCAGGATAATGCCGATTACATTTCTTTCTTATTCTCCCAAGGAGGGCTGGACGAAAAAGCCTGAAGCGTACAAGCCAGTTGATCTTCCCACCAATTTGCCCGAGACCTACCAGGTAGCGGAAGTTAAGAAAGATTACGACGGAATTCCTATTGCTAAAAAGGACCAGGAAGGAAACAACTTAGTGGATGGCGATGGGAACATTCAATATGAGTACGAATACACAACGTATCCTGATGAAACGGCTATCAATACTAATAAATTAAATGCGGTCAAAAACGAAGACAACAAAAAGTTTAACGATAAACTTGCCAAAAAAGATGCAGTATATCAAGAGGTATTGAACATTGCTACTAACGCCAAGGGTGGCGATTATTTAGCACAAAAAGCGGCAATCCAGAACCTAGATAATAAGGCTTCTGAAGTTGGCTTGAAAGTTGATGAGTTATTAAAGGAATACAATGCTTTCTATAAAACAGAAAAAATCGGGGCAGGTTGGAATATAGATTTAGGCGCAAAGCCACCAGCCGGAAACTTTGATGCTGATTATTATTTGGCCCAGAACCCTGAAATCAAAGACACGTGGGAATCGGCGCAAAAAAACGGTGATCTAGATATTCTTGAGCAGTACAAAAAACCGGCAGTACTTGCTCTTTATTATTACACTGCTTTTGGTAAAAAGGCGGGTAAACGAGGCAATAAAGAAGAAGAGCTTTTGGCCGCTAAAGAATATCTTGAAAAGAAACCAACAGATTCAGATATTGCTGGCATCAAAGACAAACAACTTGGCATTAGCTATGACCCAGTTAAAGAATCAAAACCGGGTACTCAACTAGAAGAAGCCGTCAGCGAAGCCCTTGGTGCGGACATACTTAGCAAAACCAAGCAGTTCGGTGCTTTAACGCAGGATGTGTTAAAGAACACGATCAACGAAATGAAAAAAGCAAAAGCAAAAGAACAAACGTTATCTATGGTGAGTGGCCTATCTGATTTTGAAGATGTTTTTAATATCAACCAAGCACTCAACGACTCTATCCTTGGAGATTCCGGCGTTGGTGGAATTCTTGCGTTTGGCGGATCGCAGGGAAGCAAGGCCAAGGAGGGTTTAGAAAAAGCTCTTCAAAAAATGACCGGTGTAAACACCAGCACTACTTATAACTGGCAACAATGGTTTGATAGCAGTCTTAAAAAACAATATGAACAAGACATTGAGCTGGGACTAACCAAAGAAAAGGCCGAGGAGAAAATTAAAGTTGAAGCTGATTTCGCCAAAAAATTCATTGAGCAGTATCTAATTCCACGCTTTAACGAATCTAAGACGGTTAGCGAATTTATGGAATACGTTAACGTCAAAGATGAAGAGCAGAACCCGTTCCAAACACAAGACATGGTTAACGCGGCGGTGGATGCTGGCAGTTTAAAATCAACGTCCTATTTAAATCAACTTAAACAGCTTCAGGATGTTTACTTTGATCCAAAGTTTTATTATGATCCCACTGTAAATTTAAAATCTGAGCAAGTAAAAAGTTTGACCGGAGTCAAACAGCAGCAAACTGATTACAAACTACAAGCTAAAACAGTAGCCGAGGATTGGGAAGAAGCCAAAAAACAAGTGAATGCCCAGGACGGCTACTGGTTTGAACAGGCATATAAATATGGTGTGGATATAGAGAATAAAGATGCTTTTGCAAAATTACATTATCAAGTGAAGGGTTTAAGCAAAGGCTTTGATGGAGCAGAGGATATCTGGACGCCTGCCAAAGTTAAAGACTATATATATGCCACCATTTTGCCGGCTATCAAAGGTGAAACAGATAAGATGACTGTCTTTGGTAATTTTGTAAAGCCAGATGACTTTTCTGATGCTTTGCTGGAAAGTTACAACGTTAAACCAGATGACAAATCAACTTGGGGTAAAGTTCTTGATACGTTTAAACTCAATGAGTTTAAGGGTTCTTATGATGAATTAAAGGGTTATATTGCGGATACTTTTAAAACTGTTTCTGCATCTGAAACACAAGCCAAATTAAAGGAGCTTAAGAAAAAAGGCATTAAACCCACTCAAAAAAATCTTGGTGTTTTTTATATTGAAAAACCAACCGACACAGCAGGGACGCCAGAAGGAGAAACTGCTCTATACAAAACCTTTAAGGGCGCAGGATATGGGGGATCAGAAGAAGAGTTCTACAAAAAATTCTTTCCAGATCTTGATTTTCAAGAACAAAAATTACTAACGCAAGCAGGAAAGAAGAAAGGTGGTTTGGAGTTTATTAAGTTCGATACGAAAGACCCATTTGAGGCTCTTGGCACCATTGAAAAACTAACAGGTGGAGACAAGGGGGAATTCTCAAATATTTTTGCCATGCCAACATTGGATGAGGAGAAAGCTACGAAAAAAAGTTTCTTCAATATAGGATTAGATGATGATGATGATGAGAACAAAAAAGCTAAAACGGGCGATGCAATTCTTGGCGAGTTTACGTCTTTCCTTAAAGGTTTCTAATGTCGGATAAATACAAAAAATCTGCCTCAGCCGCAAAGCTTGCAAAAGATAAAATGGCTTGCAACAAACCACAAAAAACTCCTGGTCACCCGACCAAGTCTCATGTCGTTAAAGCCTGCCAAGACGGCGAGGAAAAAATCATTAGGTTTGGCCAGCAAGGTGTAAAGGGCGCGGGTAAAAACCCAAAGACAGCAAAAGAAAAAGCCCGTAAGAAGTCTTACTACGCTCGTCATGACGCACAAGATCCCAACCCCGACAAAATGTCAGCACGTTACTGGAGTCATAAGGTAAAGTGGTAAAGACATATTTTTCAATCTATGGCTAAATCTAAATCCAACACAGTAATTAAACTTGAATCCAAACCAAAAAGTACCAAGCAGGGACAAGGGGTACATTCAAAACCGAATCACGGACGCAAAAAACTTCGCGGCCAGGGTAAGTAAATTGTGTATGATTGGAAATAACAAGTGCTGTCTCTATGTCCGATATTACTCGTGCGATTAATTTAATTCGCAAGTACGAAGGTTTTAACGAAAAGGCATATCCCGATCCTTGCACTGGGGTCGAGCCTTATACGTTTGGATATGGTACGCAATTTTATCCAGACGGCTCTCCTGTGAAACAGGGTCAACGCTGTTCAAAAGAAAAGGCATTGGAATATTTATTTCATGAAGCACAAATCATCGAAGATCAATTACAAAAACTGAATCTTGGACTAGACAGCAGCATGCTGCAGGCTTTAATTTCTTTTGTGCATTCCATCGGCTGGGAAGCTTTTCTGTATAGCGAGATTGTTGACTGTATTGACAGGGAAGATTTCTTTGGTGCTACCCAGGAAATTGGTAATTGGATTTTTGATCAGTACCATAAGGTTGTTGGGGGCTTGATCGACCGACGACGAGAGGAGATTACTTTATTTCTAGGCGAGATAGATGCAAATCCCTGGGCATCAACAGAAGTTTTATTGCGTGCTTTCCGTAATTACACCGCAGCTCCAAACGAGACACGCGCAATACGCAAACTGGAAGAGAACATCAGCCCTTACATATTGTCTGAATTTGCTAACAATTTCAACGTAGATCGAAATCTGTGGCAAGAGTTTTCCCAAGAAGAACTTGACGCCATCTTTACCATGTAGTCTTAGAATAATTACACCCAAGGCTGAGAATTAGATGGAGCGTTCAGTCGAACCCAGGGAGTTTCAGCTTCCTTTGGAACTACAATTCTCCATGCGTAAGGCTGAACTTGCAGCCCAAGAAATGACTTGGGATCAGCTGTATTCTGCGTTACTTAACTTATACCACCAGCGTCTCATGGAGTGGTACGCCATTAAGTCTTTAATGGCCGATGAAAACATTGATCTCGACTGGGACATTCCCACTGATCTTGAATTAGTTGAGCTTGCCGCCAGCTGCATGATTGGCGATGATGACGACGAAGAAGAAGAATATCAACCCTTTTGACTTTCGCCAAAAGCAATCAAACGGTTCAGGTACCACTGTGCCTTTTTCAGTGATTCTGTCCCACCTTTATATTTCTCACGCCACACATATTTGGCGATGTTTCCCTTTAAGTATCCGCGAAATTCCTCTTCGTTCAATTGCGCTTCAATAGCTTCAATTGCTTCTATCCCACCGCCAGTGTAATGCGGTGGATGATTAACAGCATCTTCCTGAACAACGGGAGGCTCTTCTTTTATTAACCAGGGCACTGAACAAACTCCCTCGGGACAATCACTAATAGAATTGTCGGCCTCGGTGGTTTTGTTGTGTGGGTCTACCGGGTCAAACCACGACGCTTTCGTGACATCTCGAGCATTTCCTCGGTCGGCTCTCCCAGCTCCAGCACCAGGGTCTTGGGGCGGGGCATCGCTCCCGCCTGGACCGCCTCTTCCATCGACGGAATGTAGCCCGTTAGTCCCGGCCTTTCCATCCCTTCGATATTCAGCGGGTTCCGCTCCATCCCCTGTTCGCACGCTACGAGTCCACGATTGTACATATCGTACAGCGGAACATCGTTTTCTGCATTATCAATTGGTTGACCGAAGTCTTCTTCCAAATCCAAACACCGGCATTTGACTTCGTCTTGTACGAAGCTGTCCAGGAATCCTGCCGCGCTGTGGTACATGATATTAAAAGCTTGATTTATTCCTTTTACAATAATACTATGGCAAAATTTTTTGATCCCATTTACGATCCTCGCCTGGATTCGGGTTCGTCAGGTGTTGAGGTATCTGATCTAAATCCAGAGAAAATATATGATACAGACCTTCGTCGCATTAGCGCTGACGACCGTTTTTCTGTAGAAAGTGTTAACAACCCACAGGATAGGATTGGTCAGTACATGAAAGCTGCCAAAACTGCTGGGGCATATAGAACAAGGGCGGCCATTGCCGAACCAACGCTACGTGGTAAAACCCCAAGAAATCCCGTTGTTATTGACGTTTCTGCTTTCAACACACCCTTTGGTGGCACGGTTCTTCCCTCAATGGGAGATACAATAGGCACGGCAGGCAGTACAAATTATGCCAATAAGCCCCAGCCTAAATTTGGTAAGCCGTTCTTTTAATCAGACCTGAGGGAACACGACGTTCGGCGGTTGGTCTTGATACTTACCTTTTCGATCTTGATAACTGACCTCACAGGGGGCACCTTGATAAAACAAAAGCTGAGTAATGCCTTCGTCAGCATAGATTCGATTAAAAAGTCCAGTGCAATTACTGATCTCTAATGTGAGGTAACCCTCCCACCCACTTTCGGCGGGCGTGATGTTGACAAGGATTCCTGAGCGTGCATACGTTGACTTGCCAACGGCCACCACAGTGACATCCCTGGGGAGCTTTAGTCGTTCTTTGGCAACGCCCAGGCAATAACCGTACGGCGGGAGCAGGAAGTATTGTCCACGCTCGTCTTCCAGTAACTCAGCGGGCTTTAAAATTTCAGGATCAAAGTCCTTTGGATCACAATCCCCAGCCTGTACCTTGCCAAAAATCAGGCACTGGACTGGAGATAACCGAATGTCATAACCATAAGAGCTAAGGCCATAGCTTAAAAGTCGGCGGCCATTTTCTTCACTCACCACATGATCAAAAAACGGAGCAATCATCTCTTGCTCTTGTGCCATTACACGAATCTGCCAATCTGCAAGAACCGTCATGTCTTTGTTCAATCGCTTTTTAGTATACAAAATTCAGCAAAGAATACGTCCCTTTTCCTCATAGATATCAACAAATCTTTCGGTTGATTCTGTAGCTGTTTTCATCGGCGGTAAATAGACCAATAACGAAGTACAGGTTTTATGTGTTCCAATCCCTTCGCTCGTATTTTTCAACAAGGTCGGCGCAATTTTTAATATACACATCGGAAAATCAAAGATTTTTTGTTCGTATCGAATCATGTCTGGGCAGTTGGTAAAATACAAACCTTGCTTTACATCACCGGACATCCAGCTTCTATACAGCTTTCGAAACCAGACCGCATGAGAGGAGGTCAAAGTAGGAGAAGAGGAGCGAGTCATCTTCCAACGTTGATTTTTCTTGTCCCAAAAGTAAGCACCACTTGGCGGGAACAGGTAAACACTCCCGTGCCACTCCTGGCAATTCAACCCATCATCTAAAGGAGTGAAGAATTCTTTTGCCTCTACATATTGATTAGCCACCTTGGAGCTGGCCACATCCAAGTCAATGCCTCCAAGCAAGGCATGAGCCGCTGAGACTAAGTCGTAGTTTGTGATTAACTCTCGATCCTCAACATGAGAGTGAATACTAGGGATCGACATTAGTCTTTAGTCATTTCGTTGTAGTTGACTTCACAATACCGAAGACCTTCTCGGTCATTAATTAAGTAGCCAGCCTTTTCGCTAGGGTCAATTTTCTGTGCAGTGTTCAAGATACGCCTAAAGGTCTCGACCATGTCATCGTCGTTGTTACGTTCGCAGTCTTCTTTAGCTGCATGCAACTCTTTTAACGTCATAAAGAACATTGAGCGTTCTTTGTTTTCTGGCTGAAACACCATAATTCCAGGCCCCTCATGTTCCCAGAATTTACAATACTGTTGTCCCATGTCACCAAGAACTAACCTTACGGTGGCATCAAGCATCTTGGCTTTTGTGTCGTCCAGCTCAGGACCAATCACAGATGCAATTAATTTTTCTCTACGATTCATGTTTCTAGTAGTCCTTGGCGACTTAACGATTCAATCAGTTTATCTGTCGGCTGATATAAAACCACCATTTTGCCGAGAACACCACGTTTTTTTGTAAGCTTTCCATTTTCATCCCGGACTTTATCCAACTCCCCAGATCGGATAAGATACTCGGCTACGCAACGCAATCTTCGCTTAAGTGGTAACTCCGCTTGTGGAAACTTACCGCAGATCGTATCCGCGTTTAGATCTTGAAATGCTAAACGCAATCGATTCGCCAGCGTCATACCAGAGTTGGCGTCCTCTTCTTCATAGTTTTTTAAGTTTTGCAGGTACCTTCTTAGGCAAGCGGTATCAAAAGACCCCCCCGGCGGCAAAAACATCTCGATCTGCAGCGCCAGGGATTCTGGGAGAAGGTCTTGATAGTTCTCAAGATCTACATCATTTATTTCAAAGCCTTTAAATCGGTGCGCCATTATTCAAGCGGATCATATGCCTTGGTTCTGTAAAGATTTGACTTTGGCTTCCGGTAATCCTCTGATTTAAATTCAGGGTTTCTAGCAAAAGAGCGCACTAGATTATTCCAGGGGATTCGGATGACAGCTTTTTTGTTGGGATTGGGAGATGCGTTGACGTAATGCAGGCCCTCCACCCAACCCTTCGATGGTTCTTTGCGGCCAATAGCCATCCAATTACGCAGCGTTTGATCTGATACATTCAGACGTTTGGCACACTCTTCTGTAGAAATGTATTCGTCGGCATAAGCCTCAGGATTAAGAACGTCTGTTTCACCGTTCTCATAGCGACTGTGCCACATGGATGCCAGGATGTTGCGAATACCCTTAAGTTCAAACGCAACGTCTTCTAAACCCTTTCTTAAGCCGTAGTTCATGGCAACAAATGTTTCAATTAGATGCTAACGTATTGGAAAACGGTTTGCTCTAATGGAAGAACAAATTCCCCCCAGCCAAGCGCCGCTGCCCCCGCAGATTACACCTGAACAAATAGAGGTCATGAAAGCGCGTGCCCGCGAGTTTGCGATTCAGCAAACTATGGTTCAACAGGCCTCCAATCCCCAGCAACAACCTCGTGTTGTTTATGTACGTCGCAACTTTACGGTTGCAGAATTGTTGTTGGTAATCCTTCTATCTTGTGGGATTGTAACAGGAATTCAATATACTTGGAACCTTTTGTCCAATCTTTTACCCAAGATTGAAATTAAAGTTCGATAGACAAAGAGATTTATAATTATATGTAAGAATCTGGCGTAATTGTAGGTGGCAAACAACAGAAGAATCAGCGAATTTCCCGCGATTAATGGTCTTGCCATTGACGAACAGGATCTACTCACGCTCGTCCACGTTTTCGAGGTAGACCCAACGCTTCGTAATAAGAAGATTACCTTTACCCAGTTCCGTAGTTATTTAGATCAATATTACGCCAATATAACCGGCGAAGTTTTTCCAGGCAATGTTACCATCACTGGTGACCTAACGGTTAGCGGTGCAACCAGCCTCAATACAATCACAAGTAGTGGCTTAGCCACCTTTAGTGGTGTTGTTGTTCAGAATAATTTAACAACTACCGGCACCATCAGCGGCGCAACTGTCACTGGGAATGCGGGTCAATTTACAAACCTCACGGCAGTGTCCGGGGTTTTTACGTCTCAGGTTTCAGGTGCCACGATTACTGGCAATACGGCACGCGTTAGCGTCATCACTGGTGTTTCAGGTGTCTTCACGACAGCCCTTAGTGGTGCAACTGTTACAGGAGATACGGCCCAATTCACTAATCTCACTGGAATTTCTGGTACATTTACCAGCCATATTTCGGGTGCAGTCATTACCGGGGATGCGGCTCAGTTCAGTAATGTCACTGGTATTTCCGGTGTCTTTACAACCCAACTTTCGGGTGCAACCGTTACCGGTACGAATGCAAACTTCACGACCGGTACATTCCAAACTATTGTTGCAGGCAGTCATACAACCACGGGTAATTTAACAGTTTCTGGTAATCTATCCGTCCAAGGATCCGGTTTCTTTAGCTCCGGCGTTCAAGTCACCGGGACACTGAGCGGAACAACGGTTACTGGCGCCAGTGCTCAGTTTACCTCTGGCACATTCTCTAATTTAAGCGGTACTTTAATTAGCGGTGTCAGCGGTGTCTTTACAACACAACTATCTGGTGCAACCGTCACGGGCGACACGATCCGTGCTGCAACACTGACGGGAGTTTCTGGTGTCTTTACCACCAGTCTCAGTGGCGCCACTGTTACCGGTGATACGGTTAGCGTTAGCAACCTCACGGGTGTTTCCGGTGTTTTCACATCGCAACTATCTGGTGCAACCGTCACAGGTGACACGATCCGTGTTTCGACGCTTACAGGAATCAGTGGCATATTTACCACACAGGTTTCAGGTGCTACCGTCACGGGCGACGCGGGACGTTTTAGTTCATTAACAGGAGTATCCGGCGTCTTCACCAGTCAAATCTCTGGTGCCACCATCACGGGAGATACGTTCCGTGCCACAGCAATCACAGGTGTTTCGGGAGTCTTTACCGGACAAGTATCGGGTACCACGCTAACTGGCGACACCATTCAAGGAACTTTAATTACAGGAATTAGTGGTGTTTTCACGACACAGGTTTCAG